>ENA-OQEN01000408-OQEN01000408.1-human-gut-metagenome-genome-assembly--contig:-NODE-408-length-18902-cov-2.321545_pt1 | contig 18902 bp, 25 predicted proteins | sample MGYA00242791_ERZ504627 | MGnify/ENA primary metagenome ERZ504627 (study PRJEB26092, sample SAMD00036316) | human gut metagenome | host: Homo sapiens | study: EMG produced TPA metagenomics assembly of... | reverse complement strand
ATTCTTCCTTAGGGAAACACTGATTCAATCGTTATCAGATTTCATTCTTGATTTTATACAGAGCGAGGAGACATTCGACGCGAATAGCGAGCTATTTAAGGAGAATGTCGACGACACTATGTATAAAAACCCATATGAAATCTGATTCTGCGATTGAATCAGCGTTTCCTTAGATATCAGAATGACTCAGAAGTAGCTTCCATACCGATCCCGATACCGGTCGGTCTGTTCTTTGGCCGGGTACACCTTGAAGGTCTTCGGCTTGTGACCCCTGTAGGAGATCTGATAGATCGGACCCACATCCATCCCTGTCACCGTGATGCGGTAAATGTTGTCGTGAAATCCATCTGATCTCTGCAGCACCGGAAATCCGATGACCGCCACGCCTTCATTGAGTACAAAAGGCGGCTCATAGGTATCCGATGTGAAATTCTTGGGCGCTGTCTCGTCCTCTGTCAAAGGCTCCTTCATTTCCAGCTCGATCGTCATGTCATCGACAACGAAGACATGGCGGATATCATTCGCTCCTGCTATCTGGCACATTCCCAGCGTCACAAGGAGCGCGGCAGTGATCGTTCGTATTCTCATAGCTGTTTCCTTTCGTGAGAAAACCCTCTTCTGCACTATTCCTTATTTTAACACATTCATAAACGATTGCGAAATACTATAAATGAAAAGATCTATGAGTTTTTGTTTGAATCAGCCGCCATGCATCCGCCCTTTGGACCCACTAAAAAAGCTGCAGCCCTGGCTGCAGCTTTTTTGCTGAACTTATTTTCTTTCTTTGATACGAGCAGCTTTGCCGGAGAGTCCGCGCAGATAGAAGAGCTTTGCACGGCGAACGATGCCGCGGCGTCTTACTTCGATCTTTTCCAGACGTGGAGAATGAACGAGGAAGGTTCTTTCTACGCCGACGCCGTAGGAAATACGACGAACGGTGAAGGTTTCACGCAGACCTGCGTTCTTTCTTGCAATAACGACGCCTTCATACATCTGAATACGTTCATTCTTGCCTTCTACGACCTTTACATGAACTCTGACGGTGTCCCCCGGACGGAATTCAGGAATGTCGTTTCTGAGCTGTTCTTTTTCCAGTGTTTCGATAATGTTCACGATCTTTTCCTCCTATCACACAGGACATTCATGCCGATCGCATTTGGCAGAGGACTGTCCAGACTAACAGTAGCATTGTATCACAGCTTTCTTTCGATTGCAATGATTTTCGCCACGCATTTGGATATTTTAGCATAAATGAGCTTGCGCTTCAAGAGATCAGGGATGAGTGGCTAGGGATTAGGGATTGGGGATTGGGTTTGCGATACGAGAAAACCGCTAGTTTCAAGTCTCCGCGGCGCTTAGAGAAACACTGATTAAATCGTTATCAGATTTCATTCTTGGATTTTTATACAGAGAGAGGAGACATTTGACGCGAATAGCGAGCTATTTAAGGAGAATGTCGACGACACTATGTATAAAGTCCATATGAAATCTGATTCTGCGATTGAATCAGCGTTTCCTTAACATACGACGTTTTTCTCCGCTCAGGATGACGAAATGCGCCGCCCTGCGCCCGCCCTACCCCTAGAACCCGCTCCCCCTCTTTCGCTCGCACGCAAGGACGGCACGCCCCGTGGACTAACCCTGAACAAAAAAGAGCTCCTCTCGGAGCTCTTTTCTAAGGAAACACTGATTAAATCTGACTCTGCGATTGAATCAGCGTTTCCCTAATCTACCTTCATCGGCAGTGCCTGTTTTTGAGTTTTTTCAGTGCCTTGCCTTCGATCTGACGGATGCGTTCGCGCGTGACGCCGAAGTGCTTGCCTACTTCTTCGAGCGTTCTCGGAGTGCCGTCATCCATGCCGAAGCGGAGGGCAAGGACGCCCTTTTCTCTCTCGGTCAGCGTTTCAAGCATTTTGTAGACCTGCTCTCTTCTCATAGTCGCTGCTGCTTCATCCTCCGGAGAGGCGGTCTTGGAGTCTTCGATGAAATCCCCCAGATGGGAGTCCTCTTTTTCGCCGATCGGCGTCTCGAGCGAGATCGGATCCTGCGCCGCCTTCTTGGCTTCGCGGATCTTATCCACGCTGATGCCCATTTCCTTGGCGAGCTCTTCATTTGTCGCTTCGCGGCCATGTTCCTGCAAGAAGCGGCGGCCGACACGATTCATCTTATTGATGGTCTCTACCATGTGTACCGGCACACGGATGGTGCGGGCCTGATCCGCGATGGAGCGGGTGATGGCCTGACGGATCCACCATGTCGCATAGGTAGAAAATTTATAGCCTTTGGTGTAGTCGAATTTATCGACAGCTTTAAGAGGCCGATATTGCCTTCCTGGATGAGATCAAGGAAGGGCATGCCGCGCCCCGGATATTTCTTGGCGATGGAAACGACCAGACGCAGGTTGGCATTGGCCATTTCTTTCTTTGCGGCTTTTGCTTCCTCTTTTTCCTCTTCCGTCGCATCCTTATGCTTGCCGCGCTCGATAAGCTTGGCAAGGCGCATCTCTTCCTCTGCGGAAAGAAGAGGATTCGAGCCGCACTCGCGGAGATAGAGACGGACAGGATCACTGATACCGCCGGCCGCTGCGTCATAAGCTTCGTCGGAATTATCCGTTTCCCACTCTTTTTCTTCCAGCCCATCCTTGTCATCCAGAAGGACATCGTCGGACAGGTCATCGTCTCCGGGATCTCCGTCAAAATCGGCGTCGGTCGGGCCTTCTTCTGCATCATCCTCTATGTCATCATCATAGACAAGCTCGATGTGATGCTCATGAAGAAGTGTAAAAATGCTGTCGAACTGTTTCTTTGTCAGGTTCTTCTCCTGCTGAAAGCGCATGATCTCCGCATAGGAAAGATTGCCGTCAGCATCCACTCTATCCTGCAGTTCTTTTAGCCACTCTGTCAGCTGTGCTGCCTTAGTTGCCAAATAGGGACACCTCCTCAGTATCTATAGGGAAACACTGATTCAATCGTTGTCAGATTTAATCAGCGTTTCCATAAGTCTGTCATTTCATTCAGATCACTTCAGGTGCCCTTTCTTTTTTCCATCGTTTCCATGCTTCGTCCAAGCCAATTTTTGAAAAGCCACCTTGAAATCGATATGTAGTCAGATAGTAATCATAGCACAGCAGAGGAGGAAAAGCAAATTATTTTTTGAGATTTGCTTGTTATATATAGTAGCTAGGGATTAGGGATTAGGCGTGACTAGTGACTGGTGACTGGTGACTGAAATGCCAGCTCATGCATCGCCATGATTTATACTTCGCGGCGCATTTCGTCATCCTGAGCGGAGTGAAATGTCGGATGTTCGATCATGTAAAGGCAAAGCAGTGAGAACTGAGTCGAAGGATCTGGCGCCGCACCACCATTTCGCATTTCTCATTTCTAATTTCTCATTCAAGAGAGACTTTCAAGGGGGCGAGCGCCCCAGTAGCTAACCTTACATTAAAAAAGCTGTAAATGCCAATGCCGGCATTTACAGCTTCTGTCTCAATCATTTCACAATGAGGATCGGGCACTTGGAGCGGCTGACGAGGTAGCTGGAAACAGAGCCCATGAAGATGCCCTTCAGGGGACCGAGACCCCGGCTGCCCATGACGATGAGGTCACATTTCTTATCGTCGGCCATATTCAAAAGGACAGGTCCCGGAGAACCGACTTCATAGATCATCTCCGTCTCTACCGCTTTCGGAATCAAAGCCTTGGCTTCCTCCAGATCCGCCTTGCACTGCGCTTCCAGATCTTCTGTCAGCTTGGTCGTGAGGCAGCCTTCTGCGATGGAGACCTGATCAAAATTGCTCATCGCGGATACCATGTTACACACCGAAGCAACGAAGAGCTTCGCGCCTTCACCGTCTTCAGCAATAGCAATGGCCTGCTGGAGCGCTTTCTTGGCATGTTCGGAGCCATCATACGGTACCAGGATTTTTTTATAAGAAAGCATATGCATCCCGCCTTTCTATGACGAAGGGATCACTCCCTGTTTTCTTCTGTTTCTATTATAACATGCGTGGGGAAGAGGGAAAAAACGTGTCCTGCAGGTTCAACGGGTTGAGCGGGTTAAGGCGGCTTCGCCACAAGTATATAGAAGCGGTGCCTGAAACTCTCTTGCCCCCAGCGTTTCCTTAAAGTCTTCCTGACATCCGCCCGACCGCAAATGCCAAAGATTTCTCGCTGCCGCTCGAAATGACGATACGAGAGAGTCTGATATCCGCTAGTCACTAGTCACTAGCTACCAGCTACTAGCTACCAGTCACTACCCTCCATTCCCCTAAAAACTATACACATCCGTCTCCGGCTTTTCCTTCGGATTGTGGAAAGGAACGACGAGAGAGAACGCATTCACCGCTGCGAGATCTGCCGTTTCCTGCTTGGTGAGATGGTTCGGCCAGAGGACGAAGGCCGCGCGGCCGGACTCGTAGTAAGACTTTGCCTTGCCATAGCCGTGAAGACTGCCGGTCATGAGGACAGAGAGCTCGGATGGCAGTCGATGAGTTGTCGGCTCTTCGCCTTGGAGAGCTGGGCATCCGTCAGGAAATAGATGTGCCCGCCTTCCAGAGATGTCTCATCCCACGACCGGAAAATATCGAAGGGATAGCCCAGGATCTCTTCGTGGGCAAAATAGCTCCGATGCCCGATGCGCAGCCACTGGTCACGAAGCTTTGCGGACATGTGAATGGGATATGCCTCGCCAAAGGTCTGATAAAAGAGCATCGCCATAGAAAGGCCGCGGCCGTAGGAGGGGACAGGCAAGAGGAGCGGAGCCGACTGACCCAGTGCCTCTTTCGCTGCGTCTGCGACGGCTTTTCTCATATCCTTTGCCCGATCCATACGGCTGTAGGCGGAGTCGATGACGGCAAGATCCGCCGTGAGACCGCGAACGGCATCGCAGCGGTAGAAGGTATCATTCTCCCGGTAGTCGCCGGAGAAAAAGAGACGCTTCCCATCCACGGTGATGTAGTACCAGACCGCGCCGGCGCAGTGTCCCGTCCGTCCCCAGCGGAGCGAGAGCTCGCCGTCCAGGGAAGCTCAGGTGCGGTGGAGTCAAGGATCATGGTGTTCTTCGGCTTGTAATGGATCTGCTGGTAGGTCTGGTTTGACATCAGGACGGGGCCGGTGAAGCCATTGTTTTCCAGATATTCGATCGCGCCCGTATGGTCTTTGTGAGAATGGGTCACGAAAAGATATTCCGCGCGGCGGATCATCTCCGGTGACAGGTCGGGCAGACGGTCCAGCCCGTCCGTCGACGTCCCCGCGTCTACGATGAAGGCATGCCGATCCCCTTCGATATAGAAGCAGTTGCGGCCCTGATCGCCGCAGCCGCCCGCAATGTAGAGCTGCATGTTGTTCTCCCCTAAGAAGAGATCCGCGGGAAGTACGGATCCCATCGCAGAGTCAGATGGGATCAAAGCTCCCCTTGCAAAGGATCTGTAAACAAAAAAGAAGCCAAAAGACATGTCTCATGGTTCTCTGCTTGATAAGTGAAGTTTTATTTATTATATAGCAGTGGACAGAATTTGTAAATGGAAAAGGGATCTGCCCCGCGGCTCCCCTATCCCCGCTTCTTAATAATTTTTCGACAGACGATACATGGCAGCGTAGATGTCATCTGCTTCGTCCGCCGGTTCATCGTGAAAGCCTCTATAGGCAGCCGGTTTGCCATCGGGTGTGTAGACCCCCTGCAGCTTATTCAAGATGCGGTAGCGGATCTCTCGGCCATACTGATCGGCACCCACGGCCGTCTCATACTGGAAAATGTACTCGACCATGCGGTCATTACCATAATCGGGATAGGTGAGCGGGTCTTTATAGACCTCCGCGTACAGCGTCCCACGGATGACGGGGAGCTCTCCCGCATTGGCCGGATCGCGCTCGATCGTCTCGGTATCCACATAGACGCGCTCTTCATCGCTGGTATAGACCACGGCATAGCGGCTGTAATCATTCAGCATTTTTTCCGAGGAAGGCAGCTGGGCTGCTCCCATGGCAGCGCCCGGCAGAGCCAGCGCAGAGATCAGTGCCATAGCGATCATTTTTTTCATTTTCGAAATTCTCCTTTGAAATATGATTGATAAAGGGTTCAAGGTCAGCCCATGAGGCTTGCCGTCCTTTGATTGCGTGCGAAAGAGGGGGGAGCGGGTTCTATGGGTTCAAAAGGTTCAAAGGGGGGTGGTACCCGAAAGTCTCTTGATAGCAGGTTTCCCGTTTTGAACTTTCCAATCATTGCCCACCTGACCGCAAATGACAAAGATTTCTCGCTTCGCTCGAAATGACGATACGGGAGTCTAATGTCTCCTAGTCTCCTAGTCACTAGTCACTAGCCACTAGCCACTAGTCCCCCGCCATCACTCTGACAAACCCGCCGCCGAACCTGGTATTTTTGAGCCAGCCTTCCAGGCAGAATCGATGGGCCTTCCCCTCATCCCAAAGAGTGCAGAAGGTCCCCTCTTCGGTTTCTTCCATCGCTACGATGGGCATCCAGTGCCAATGATAGGGAATGGGCTCACCCCCGCTGTGAAGATTCAAAAATCCCACCGGGCAGTCAGCCGAAAGCCCCGACTTGATGAAGGAGATGACCCTTTCCGGCTTTGGCGCAAGGACGCGGATAGACGGTATAGAGAGCGATTCTACGACGCCGGACAAGCCTTTTCTGAAAGATAAGCTGCGAGGCCTTCCCTCAGCCAGCGTGTCTTGTAGAGGCCGTGCATCCTTGGTGTCGCGTACTGCCACAGGGAAAGCATCACGGAAAGTGCGAGCTCCCGGTCTTTCACCGGCGTCTTCCACTCTTTCTTTTCCAGATAGGCTGCCATCATGGCAGCGACCGTAGGCCCGCAGCCTGCCAAGCGCTGCCTCTCCTGCGGATACCATTCCTGGTTATAGCCAAGAACAGTCTGACCGCCCACATCCAGCGTGAGCCATTCCGGATGATGGATTTCGGTGATCATACATGGCCTCCTTGCGGGGAAAATAGAGATCAGGAACGAAGGATGAGGCTCCAATAGTGTGATGGGCGTGGCGCTACGCGAAAGCTTTGGCAAGCGCCAGATATGTCCCGATCTCAAAGAATACATGATCCATGGCGAGAGGAAGCCTGCCCCCTTTACCCGATCCCGTTTTCCTTCAGCAGGCACGCACGACGTAGCCTGCCATCATCATGCCGGAAACGGGCGGGACGAAGGAAATGGAGCCGGGGGCATGGCCTTCACCAACGGGCTTGTGCGGGGGCTCTTTCGAGTAGACGACCGTGAGCTTTCTCACACGGCGTTCCTTCAGCTCCTTTCTCATTTTGCGGGCAAGATGGCAGACAGAGGTCTTATTGATGTCAGCGATCTGCAGCATCTCCGGCCGCAGGCGATTGCCCGTTCCCATGGAAGAGATCACCGGTATCTTCAGCTTCCAGCAGACTTCCGCGATGGAGATCTTCGCCGGTACATCATCGATGGCATCGATGATGTAGTCGGCGTGGAGATTTCTGATGAAGTCCTCGTCGCCGGGGCGATAGAAAATGGGCATGGCTTTCGCATCACAGGCCGGATTCACGAGGTGCGCACGTGATACCATGACTTCTGCCTTATTTTTTCCGACGGTCGTTAAGTCAGCGACCAGCTGGCGGTTCAGATTTGTGATATCGACATCATCCTTATCGATGAAAATGAGGTGTCCCACGCCCGCTCTCACGAGTGCTTCTGCCGCATAAGAACCGACACCTCCGATGCCAAAGACCGCGACTGTCTTGGCCTGTAGGCACTCGATGCCCTTCTCATCTATGATTCGGGCAGTTCTGGTAAATATCGGATCCATCAATGTCCTCCCGGGATGATCTCGATCCAGTATCCGTCTGGATCATTGATGAAGTAGATGCCCATATCCTTGTTCTCATAGCACACGCAGCCCATCGCCTTGTGTTTCTGATAGGCTTCCTGCATATTATCCACCTCGAAAGCCAGATGGAATTCATTGTCCCCCAGATCGTAGGCTTCCTTGCGATCCCGCAGCCAGGTGAGCTCGAGCTGGAAGCCCGTCGCCATGTCTCCCATGTACGTCAGGATAAAGGAGCCGTCAGAAGCTTTATAAGTACGGTTCACCGTAAGTCCCAGCGCTTCTTCATAAAAGGCAATGCTTTTTTCGAGATCAAGCACGTTGAAATTTTGATGGTTAAACAGAAATTTCATAGTTACTCTCCTTTTCAAAACTTTGTGGTATTTGTAGTATAACAGGCTGACAAGAAAGCGACAATAGGAAGAAGGAGAGTTCAGGGGGCGTCCTTTAATCGGGGGGTGAAAGTTTCGCTTAAATGAGAAATTAGAAATGAGAAATGCGAAATGATGGTGCGGCGCATAAAAAAGCAGAAGCGCCGCGGAGTATAAATGAGGCGATGCCCGAAAGTATCTTGGAGAGCAGGTTTCCCGTTTGAGGTTTCCAAACATCGACCGATGAGCCGAGAATGACAAAGATTTCTCGCTTCGCTCGAAATGACGATACGAGAGAGCCTGATGTTTTCTAGTCACTTGAGGCTCCTAATCCCTAATCCCTAGTCACTAGCTACCAGTCACTAGTCCCCGCGGTCACTTCTTCCCCTTCACCAGTCCCCCATGGACTTCCTGTACATCGAAGACAGAGAGGAAGGAGGAAGCATCGATGGCGTGAACGACCTGCTTCAGCTTTGTGATCTCCAGACGGCTTACCACGCAGTAGAGGACATCCTTATCATCCTTCAGGAAGCCTCCCTGTCCGTGCAGGCGGGTGACGGCGCGATGCATATCGTGAACGATCGCATCGGACACCGCATCGTAAGAGGTCGTCACGATGAAGACCCCCTTCGACGAGTCGAGACCCGTCGAGACCGCATCGATCATGCGCGAGCAAATGAAGTATGCGATAAGGGAATACATCGTACTGTTCCAGCTGAAGACAAAGCCGGCCGCACCAAGGATGAAGAAATTAAAAAACATGATGATCTCGCCCACGGAGAAAGGAAATTTATTATCCATCCAGATCGCCATGATCTCCGTGCCATCTGTCGAGCCGCCGCTCTTGATGACGATGCCGACACCCATGCCAATGATGATGCCGCCAAAGATCGTCGAGAGGAAAGGATCCGACGTCACGGGCTTCATCGTCTCGAAATAGGATGAGCAGAGCGATAGGCTGACGATCGCAAAGGTCGAAGACAGCGCGAGCCGCGCCCCGAGCCGCCGATAGCCGATGTAGAAAAAGGGCAGGTTCAGAAGGACGATGAGCACGCTGAAGGGAATCCCCGTCAGCGCCTGCACGAGGAGCGAAATGCCTGTGATGCCTCCGTCAATGATGTGATTCGGGATCAGGAAGAGATTGAGCCCCGCCGAGTAGATGGCTGCGCCCACGGCCAGCCCGACGGCTTTCTTGAGCTCACTCGCAAGGTCGATATGCCGATGGAATAGGTACATGAAAGACTCCTTTTGTGGAAATGAGTGACTGGTGACTAGGGATTAGTAGCTAGGGACTAGGGACTAGGGATTAGGAGTGACTGGTGACTAAATGCCAGTTGCAGACATCACCTTATTTGTGCTCCGCAGCACATCTCGTCATCCTTAGCAGCAGGAAACGTCGTATGTAAGAAAGCCGCTTACAGAAAAGCGAGGACTGAGCCGAAAAATCTTGCCGCACAGCCATCCCTCATTCCTAATTAAAAAGCACTGCCGACGAGCGCGCCGCTCATCGATCAGTGCTTTCTGAAACCGCGGCTTCCCGCGAATATAATTCTGGCAGAAGGGATGGGATTCGAACCCATGAACCTCTTGCAAGGTTAACGGTTTTCAAGACCGCCTCCTTCAACCACTCGGACACCCTTCCATAATGATAGTATTATAGGGGAAATGGAGGGAAATGTCAAATGGCAGTGCGAAGCATGAAAAGACAGCCCTGCTTTTTATACGGATCATGCCGCAAAGCCATTCCTCTTCGCCTCCCGCATGGGCTCTTCCCAATCGTTGTATAATAGTAGGGTATAAATAAAGGAGGCCCTCATGAATACCAAAGAAACCATAGACGCCATTCTCGCTGAGACAGGCAAAGCAGTCCTGGGCAAGGACGATGTGCTCCGCCGTATACTGACCGCTATCTTGCAGGCGGCCATATCCTAATCGATGACATCCCCGGCGTGGGCAAGACGACCATGGCCGTCGCCTTCACCCGCACGCTCGGGCTTGACTACAAGCGTATGCAGTTCACCCCCGATGTCCTGCCCTCGGATATCACGGGATTTTCCATGTATGACAAAGCCTCCGGCAACTTTCGCTACGTGGCCGGCAGTGCTATGACGAATTTCTTCCTCGCCGATGAGATCAACCGTGCCTCTCCGAAGACACAGTCCGCGCTCCTCGAAGTCATGCAGGAAGGACGCCTCTCGGTCGACGGCAAGACCTACGCCGTCCCGCAGCCTTTCATCGTCATGGCGACGCAGAATCCTTTCGGCTCCTCCGGCACACAGGAGCTCCCCGAGTCGCAGATCGACCGCTTCATGATCCGCATCACCGTCGGCTATCCGTCCCGTGAGAACGAGATCGAGATCCTGAAGGCAGCCGCCGGAGCGCCGCTCTGTCCCTTAGCGCCGTCATCACGCCCGACGACCTTCTTTCCCTGCGAAAAGCCGCCGCGGATGTTCACGTCGAAGACAGCCTCTTCGCCTACATGGTGGATATCGCCGCTGCTACTAGAGAAAGCCATGACATCTCGCTCGGTATCTCTCCGCGCGGCACGATGGCGCTTTCCGCCATGACCCGCGCCCATGCCCTCATGGAGGGCAGAGCTTACGCGACCCCGGATGACGTCCTCGCCGTCGCCCCCTACACCCTCTCCCACCGCATCACCCTTTCCGGCGATGCCCGCTTTGCCGGAAAGACTGCAGCAAGCGTGCTCGATGATATTTTGAAATCCGTCCCCATGCCGGAGCTGGTGTAATAGCGGGGGACTAGTGACTAGTAGCTAGGGATTAGGGATTGGGGATTAGGAGTGACTGGTGACTGGGGACTAGGAAACTCTCTCGTATCGTCATTTCGAGCGTAAGCGAGAAATCTTTGTCATTCGCGACCAAGCAAGCGATGTTTGGTACTCTCAAACGGGAAACCTTCTATCCACTTCCTTTCGGGCATCGCCCCATATATACTCCGCGGCGCTTCTATATTTTTATGCGCCGCACCACCATTCCTCATTCCTCATTCCTCATTTCCCTAAACCCTGAACCCTGAACCCTTTAAAGCAGAAAGAACAATCTACCCTTTATGAGAATCCTCATAGGTTAAACAGGTTCTGAAGGTTCAAAAGGTTCACAGGTTTCTCATCTTTCGTAAATACCGTATATTTCAAAACTCCGCAACGCTTCCTCATTTTATACGCCGTACCTTCACTCCTCACTTGATTCGGAAGTTGACTTACATGCCAGTGATTTGGAAAACGCAATACGAGTGACTTGCATACGACTTTCGGGCATCGCCCCGTTTCGTCATCCTGAGCGGCGAGAAACGTCGTATGTGAGATAACGAATGCCAGAACAGCTGCGACCTGAGCCGAAGGATCGCGGCGAAGCCGCCACCTTCATTCCTCATTCCTAATTCCTCATTCCTAATTTTCCTGAACCCTGAACCCTTTAAAGCAGTGTACATCTTATGAACTATCTATCTTATCTCTTTCTTGTCATCATCGCCCTTCTCTTGATGATCCTCTACGACTTATACGCAGCCTTCCTGCTCGCCGCCACACTCCTTCTGGTGCCGCTCCTTGTGCTTTTTCTGGGATATGCGGCGCGCCGATCGGTATCGGTGACGTTTTCTGCCCCGCACCGCACACATAGAGGAGCGGCCGCCGAAGTCTGCCTCACCGCCAAAGGCCGCTTCCTCCCCCTTGTCTCTTCGCTCACGGCAACGATGGCAGGGAAGGAATACGACAGCTATGAAACAGAGAAGGACGAGACACGCTTCTATTTCCGGGTAGACACCGCGCATGCGGGACGCATCACGCTCCCCGCTCCCCGCCTTTCCTGGAAAGACCCGTTCGGACTTTTCCATTTCCAAAAAGACACGAAAGCCGCCACGCTCCTCGTCCTGCCCCGTCCGATGGGCGACTACGCACATACGCTTAAGAGTCTCCTTCGCCTCTCCGGCAGTGAAGAGGTGGAATACTTCGGCGCGACGCCTACCAGCCGGGGGATAATCCCCGCCTCATCAACTGGAAAGTCACGGCCCGCACAGAGGATATCTATGTCCGTGACCGCATGCCTGCAGACGATGCGCGCCTTATCCTGGCGGCAGACTATGAAGAGGATGATGCCCTGCGGGATCTTCTCGCCGATGCGCTTCTTTCCTGCGGCCTCGCTCTCACGGCAGCGCGTATGCCATTTCGTTTCGCCTGGATGACGATCCATGGCGAGGAGATCATCACCTCCATCAAGACAAGGCCGGCTGGGAAGAGGCTGTCGCCACCTTCCTGAGAGAGGGCGGCGGCGACGCGCTGAAGACGAGCCATCTCTCTCCGTATATTCCGATCTGCTACCTGACAGGCGATCCTACGCCTGCCGTCTCGCCTGTCCTTCACCCCTCCATCTGGTGCGTGCGTGATGCCAAGGGCGCTGCCCTTTCCGGAAAAGCCGCCATTGCCCGCGCGCTGGGAGGTGACGCATGATGACACGCCTCCTCTCTTTTCTCGGTGCCTTCGGTGCTTCTTATGCACTCTTCTCCTACTTCGGCAGCGGTGCGCTTCCCTATGCGATCTGCGCTGCGTTCCTTGCGCCCCTTCTTTCTTTCGCTCTTTCCAGACTGCCCGGCAGACACCAGCTGCCGCTTCTTGCGCTCCTCGCCCTTCTCCTTCTCTCGCTCCCGCTCCTTGTGAGAGATACCTTCCTTTCGAGCCTCCTCTCTGCGCTCATTCCTCTCGTCGATACGCTCAAAGAGCCATATGACATTGACATGACTGCACCGCTTGCGAAAGCCATCGCAAGCCCGGCTCTTGCCAAAGGGTGGCTCGCCTGCCTTCTCTCCCTCTTCTTTACGGCCGGCGCATGGTCGAAAGCGGCCCGCGCTATGGCAGCGCTTCTTTCCTTTTTCCTCATTCTCTTCGGCTTCTACTTCGGCGTGAACCCGCCCGCTCTCGCCATTCTTTGCTGCGCCTCCTACGGCCTTTCCGTCTTTGTCTCTCTCAAAAACCACGGACTCGGCATGCCGGAGATCCCCACCGTCGCTCTGACCCTGCTTCTGGGCGCAGGACTTCTCCTCGCGCTCCCGGAAAGCCGGTATGAGCAGCCGGCGATCTTCTCCCATATGCAGGAGAAGATCATCGGCTGGACTGACCCCTATGACCCGATCTTCCACGCCGGCAATGCCTACACGGGCATGATGAAGGCGCCGCCGGACATCAGCGCCTCGGCAGCAGCGCCAGCATCCGCTATACCGGCCGCGTCATCGCAGACATCGAAGCGGCCAGCGATAAGCACCTCTACATTCGAAGCTGGACCGGCGGCCTCTACGAAGACAATCGCTGGAAGGACTTCCCAGACAGCACCTATGACGGGACAGAAGCCCTCTTCGCCAAGAACCAGGGCGAATGGTACGACCAAGGGGCATGGCTCATGGAGGTCGCAGCCAGAAATCCATCGATCTCCCAAAAGCTCTTGAACTACACCAAAGAAAATGACCTTTCCGCCTTCAAGAAGCCCTTCACCCTCGCTGCCCTCTACGAAAAGAGCCGCTTCCTGCTCCTCCCCTATGATGCCGACTTCGGCGGTCCCTACTTCCAGTATGACCGCTCTCCGATCTCCCGTGAGGCAAGGCCTACAGCACCGACGTATGGGAGTTCCCTGCCGGTGCGCTCCTCTCGATGATGGCCCGCGAATCCATCCAAGACCCCTACTACACGACCTATCTTGAAGCGGAAAAGCGTTACCGCCGCTTCGTCTACGCGCACTACCTCACCATCCCGGAAGAAACACGCGACGCCATCGCCTCGCTGGGCAAGACCCGGCCCGCACAAAGCCTTTCCGAGAAGCGCGCACGCATCGACGCCATCCGCCATTTCCTGGAGGATCACTACACCTATACGAAAAATCCGGGCAGAACGCCTGCGGATAAAGACTTTATCTCCTACTTCCTGACCGAAAGCAGGAAGGGCTACTGCACCTCCTTTGCCTCTGCCGCCGTCATGCTGCTCCGCGCCTCGGGGATCCCGGCCCGCTACGCAGTCGGCCTTTCCGTAGACAGGGAAGATCTCCGCAGCGCCCCTCTGACGAAGGAAGGGCTTCACGCCCTCTCTGTCAATGATCATCACGCCCACGCCTGGGTCGAAGTCTATGTCGATGGCCTCGGCTGGCGTCCCTGTGAAATGACCCCGGGCAAAGAGGGAGTGGAGAATCCCTTCCCGATCCCGCCCGACAAGCAGAAAAATGAACAGGCGCGCCGGACAAACCGGCCGACGAGAAGAACACACGTGAGGAAGCACCGAAAGAGCAACCGCCTGCGCCGCAGCGACCACAACAGCAACCGCAGCAGCAGCCACAGGGACAGCCCCCGCTCTCCCAGCCGAGGACGCCGGACGCCCCCGTTTCCCGCCCGCTTCTCCCGATGCTGCTCGCCTTCCTGCTCATGCTTGCACTTCTTTCCGCCTATCCGCTCTATCGCATGACAGCCGCTTCCCGCCTCCTCGCCAAAGCACTCACGGATGACGCCCACTTCAAGGGCCTCATCGCCTACACGGAACGCCTTTCCCACTGGGCAGGCCTTCCGACCCGCGGCTCCTACGAAGACAGGAAATCGGCTCTCACCAAAGACCCGCGCTTCGCCCCCTTCACCCTCATGCTGGACCTTCTGGTCACCGCCCGCTTCTCGGGAAAACCGCTGACAGAAAGCGAGAAGGCCGACATCCTTACCATCGTGAGAAAGACAAGGAAACAGTGCCTGAGAGGCCTCTCCCTGACAGAAAGGGGGAAATTCCTGTGGAAAAAATTGTGATTCATCACTTAGAATTAGGAATTTGAAGCACCAAGTGACTGTCAACTGATATTTGCGTTTTCCCATGAACCAGTAGATAGCCTGCTGCTTGTTTATAGTGAAATGTGCTGCTATAAAGAGGAATATTGGAGACGCTCTATAAATATGGCCCCCCTTCCACCACTTCTCACTTCTAACTTTCGAAAGGACTTCCATGGATATACTTTACATCATCTGGTTCGACGTGCTCCCCATCCTGGTCTTTTTAGGCGGCGGGTGGTTTCTGGCGGGCAAGTTCAAGATCGAGGTCAAGACCTACGAGATCGTCATCACGCGCGTGATACTGCCCTGCTTCGTCTTTTTCAGCCTGTATCAGGTGCCGCTTGCCGCCTCTGATTTCCTCCTGCTTCCGGCGGCGCTTCTTCTGACGGCACTCCTTTTCGTCCTGTCATCACTTCTTTCCAAAGGCCTCTCCCAAGAGCCTTCCCTCCGGCAGGCCATCTGCGGCATGGCCTCCTGTCCGAACGTCTGCTACCTTGGCGGCGTCCTCACCTACCTCACCTTTTCCCACCTGCCCTTTGCCTCCGCAGGAGAAGCAGCGGAGCTTCCGAAAGCGCTCGCGCTCCTGTCTCTCCTCATGACATTTTCCCACCTGCTGCTCCGCACGGCGGGACACGCCATCGTGAGCCGGGAGTCCTCTTCCCTCTCGTCTCTCCTGCTTCGCGCGCTTACGACCCCCGTCCTCTACGGCGCGCTTCTTGCCTTTGCCGCGCAGCACTTCGGCCTCTCGCTGAAAGGCACCTTTCTCTATCCCGTACTGCACCACTTCACCGGCGCTTTCGTCGTCCTGACTGCTGTCACGACCGGCGTCATGATCCAGCGCAGCCACCGCTTCACGGTCAGCAAAGACATTCTCCTTCCCGCACTGGTGAAACTCCTCCTATCGCCACTCTTAGCGCTGGGCCTTCTCACCCTTTTTCCGTCGATGGATGATCTGGCAAAAGAAATCCTTCTTCTTTTCGCCGCTATCCCCTGCGCCATGGATTTCTCCATGGCTGACACCACCAGCAGCGCACAGAAGTCCATCTTCCAGAGATCCCTGATGACGCAGATGTCACTTTCCATCCTTACCCTTCCCCTTGTGATTTTCCTCTGCCGGCTCTTCTTCCCGGCTTCCATGTAAGGAGGCAGACATGGCTTTCCTGCAAATCATTTCCGATAATATCGTGCCGCTTCTGGTCTTCGTCGCTATCGGCTACCTGCTCGATCTCAGATACCATCTCGATGTCATATCGCTCAATAAGCTCACCTTCTTCGTCGTGCTCCCGAGCTTCATCTTCTACAGCATCTACGTCGCAGAGATCGATATGACACTCCTGAACGTCTTTCTGATGGCATTCATCCAGATGTTCCTCATCGCCCTTGCCGCCTGGTCCTACGGGAAATTCCGTGGGATGCCCGTCGGGAAGATCGAGTGCCTCAAAAACGGCACTATGTTCTCCAATAACGGAAACATCGGCATCGCCCTGATCGCCCTCGTCTTCGGCAATGCCCCTACGTCATCGATGGAGAGACGCCCTACCTCGCACAGGCGAGCGCCTGCGCCACCATCCTCCTCGTGCAGATGAATATGACGCTGAATACGCTCGGCCTTTATCAGGCCGGCAAAGGGAAACTGACGCCGCGCGACGCGATCTCCGTCATCCTTCACATGCCCGTCATCTACACCCTCGTCGCCGTCTTCACCATCAAATTCTCCGGCTTCGACATGACACAGGTCTTTCTCTGGCCGATCTTTGAAAACTGTGCCAATGCCCTCGTCTCCATCGTCATGCTTGCCCTCGGCATCCAGATCCATCGGAGTACCATCGTCTTTCGAGACATTGATGCATGGGCCGGCTGCACGATCCGCCTCGTCATCGCTCCGCTTTTGGCCTACCTTCTCCTTCTGCTCTCTGACCTCGCAGGACTTCACCTGTCCCCTGTCCTGAAGCAGACCATCCTCATCATGGCCTCTATCCCTGGCGCCGTCAATTCCGTCCTCTACGCCGTCGAATTTCACAATTTTGAAGACTTCGCAACCGAGCTCGTCATGATGAGCACCTTGCTCTCCTGCATCACCATGACCGGCGTCATCTACCTGGCGCGTGTCCTGTTCCCGATTGAATAGGAAATGGTTGTTGGCAGGTGACATTAGACATTAGACATCAGACTTCTGACGACTAAAAAGACCCGTGATTCTCTCGATGGAGAATCACGGGCCTTTTATCATGTTTGCATTCAAACATCTGTAGTCTAATATCTTCCAGTCTAATCCCTAGTCCCCTAATCACCAGTCCTTAGTCACCAGTCCCTAGTCACCAATCTACGGCACAAACTTATATCCCACGCCCCAGATGGTCAGGATGTGCTTCGGATGCGCCGAATCTTCTTCCACCGCTTCACGGATGCGATTGATATGGACAGGAACCGTAGCCGTATTGCCGAGTGAATCCATCCCCCAGATGCGCGTATAGAGAGTTTCCCGGCTGTACACCACATCCGGATGGAGCATGAGATATTCCAGCAGCTTGAATTCCTTATTCGGCAGCATCTTTTCCTCGCCACGCACGAAGACGCGGTGCGTATCCGCCTCGAGCGAGATATCCCCCAGCGTGACGCGCTGTCCTGCTTTCCTCTTCCCTTTGAGGCGTTCATACTGCGAGAGCTGCGACTTCACTTTTGCGACCAGCACGCCGGGAGAGAAGGGCTTCTCGATATAGTCATCCGCACCAAAGCCCAGCCCCCGGATCTGATCGATCTCTGTCCGCTTTGCCGTCACCATCATGATCGGGATGTCGAGCTTATTGCGGAGCTTTCGACAGATCTGAAAACCGTCCATCCCCGGCAGCATGACATCCAGAAGGATCAGATCATACTCGCCGGTCAGCGCTTCCGTCAGCCCCTTTATCCCATTGATTTCCACCGTCACCTGATATCCGCTGACTTCCAGATAATCCTTCTCGATAAAAGCAATGTCTTCATCATCTTCGATGATCAATATACGTGTCATGACCTTTCCTCCTTCGGAAAAGAAATCTGAACCAGAAGTCCGTGCGGTGTTCGATTGGCCACAGACAGCGTGCCATGCATGAGTGTGACCGCCCGCTTGACGATGGCAAGCCCCAGCCGCTGCCTTTATCCGTATGCTTCTCGCCTGATCCGTCCGATAAAAGGCCTCCGTGAGACGAGCCAACGCCTCCTCCGGTACGCCGCTCCCATCATCAGCGATCGAGAGATGGATCTCGAGAGCGACTGCCTCCACCGTCACAGTGATCCGCACCGTCTCTTCTTTTTTATACCGAATACTGTTCGTGATGAGATTCTCCAAGATGCGCTCCACGAGGAGCGTATTCCCCATCATTCTGTGCGCCTCTTTGCTTTCGATCCGGAAATCTGCCCCCTGCTTTTCCCAAAGGAGCCGATTCTCATCGATGAAATCCGTAACCAGCGTCGAAAGGTCGATCGATACAAGCGGCAGCGCCTTCTCCCCCAGATCCATTTTCGTCAAAAGCTGCAGCTGATCGATCAGACGTCCCAAGACCTCCGATTTCTTCTCGATCACGCGCAGATAATGCTCCTCCTTTTCCGGCGTATTTGCCACATGGTCGAGAAGCCCTTCTATATAGCGCGGATCGCCGTCAGCGGCGTACGGATATCATGCGAGATGCTGGCGATGAGTTCCTTCCTTCGCGCCTCATCCTCTTCCCTCTCCCGAAGCGACGCAGAGAGTTTCTCCGCCATCAGATTGAACGCCGACAGCGCCGGTGTAAATTCATCCTTCCCTCATGGGACAGACGGACGGAAAGATTTCCCTGCTGCACCTCGCGGGCCCCTCTCTCCAGCTCCTGCAAGGCACCAGGATCCGCCGGACGATGAATCGCGACAGCCCATAGGAGACCAGACCGATAAA
>ENA-OQEN01000407-OQEN01000407.1-human-gut-metagenome-genome-assembly--contig:-NODE-407-length-18904-cov-2.750333_pt1 | contig 18904 bp, 28 predicted proteins | sample MGYA00242791_ERZ504627 | MGnify/ENA primary metagenome ERZ504627 (study PRJEB26092, sample SAMD00036316) | human gut metagenome | host: Homo sapiens | study: EMG produced TPA metagenomics assembly of... | reverse complement strand
ATTTTGTATTTTCTACGCTTGACTAACAGCATTTTTGTATTATAATGTAATACAACTTTTGTTAGTTCCAAAATCAAGTAGGAGGAGTAAAACAATGTTTATTTGTAAAATTTGTAACAAGGAATACGATGACACCATGCAATTTAGCCGTGATTCACGTTATTGCAAAAAATGTGGCGAAAAACATGCAGAATTTCTTTCGTATCGCCGCGATACTTTAGCCTCTTTGCGAGCTATGCCTCTTGAAGCAAAAATAATCAAAACGAAGTATCTCATACGAGAAGCTATAACCACCTTTGGGGAAGACCATTGTTATATTTCATATTCTGGTGGTAAGGACTCGACCGTGTTATCACATATAGCAAAACAAATGTATCCAAATATATTACATCTTTTTGCCAACACTACTAATGAATATCCAGAGACACTTAAACACATTCAATGGGAAATCAGCGAAAATCATACAAATATCATTACTGTTTATCCCATTGATTCCAAAGGTGAAATGTGGAATTTCAAAAAAGTTGTAGAACGATACGGATATCCGATGTTTTCAAAACGTGTATCTAATGCGATTCGTACTTATCAACATGCTAAAACCAATCGTACTAAACAAAATTCCATTGATTACATAGAACGTAATTTTAAAAAATATAAAGATTACATGGAATTGCCTATTTCTGATAAATGCTGCGACAAACTCAAGAAAGAACCTCTCCGAAGAAAGGCAAAAGAATTAGGTATGGATTGCGTTATTCTCGGAATTTTAGCATCCGAAAGCTATCAACGTGAGAAAGCTTGGTTAGAATATGGTTGTAATGTATTTTATAAATTAAAAGACAATCAATGCAAACCTCTCTCATTTTGGACCGACGAAGATATTTCTGAATACATCGATAAATATAAAGTAAAAATCCCTGATTTATACAATATGGGGTATACAAGAAATGGTTGTATGTATTGTGGTTTTGGTGTTCATTTGGAGCCTGCAGAAACCAATCGGTACAAAAAACTAAAAGAAACGCATCCATTGCAATATGCTTATTTCATAAATAATTTTGGTGACCTGATGATTGAATTTGATGTATGTTATAATTAATCTAAAACTCACTTCCCACGCCATATTGGTGCGGGAAGTTTTAGTTAGTAAATTAATCTTAATTCCTAATACCGGGTAACTAATTGTACCACGAAATAGAGTTGAAGTGAATTTTCTATATTCATCTTCAATTTCTAATTTATACAGCAAAAAAATTCTCCAAATCTGTAATTACCTCTTCGACTTTATCTGAATCCTTATATAGTATAACAATCCCAAATAAATCACCCCATTGATATATCAGATCAAACTTATCATTAGAAATTCTGTACTGCATCTCTCCAACATTTATAATGTTTCCGCCATTCCGTTCAGAAATAGCTTTTACTAAATGGATAAATGCATCCGCTTCATTATATAATGAATACTTCTCCTCTTAAGCCAACCGTGCAAAATTTCATTGCATATATTTCACCTTATGAAATGCCCGCTTCCTTCCACATATCCCGCACGTATAATTGCGGTAATACTTCGTGAATTCACACTGTTTTTTTCTTTTTATAATCTGTCCACAATTTTCGCATACAAAACAATATTTATAATCAAGTCTTTTAGAGGCGGTGTAATTCTCCACGCCCTTCTCCTCTCCGGAGGTGGTTCGCTTTATGTTATATCCATATTTCTTATTCATGATATTCGCATATATGAGCCACAATCCGGTATGTCCCTTACAGCCTTTGCAGGTTATGTAGGATCTCGTGGATCATAGTTTCCTTGCAGGCTTTGTTTCGGATATACGTTCATCCTCGATCAGCCTGGCCGCAATCTGTATAATGCATGTTCCATCCGGATTTTTCGTGCACATTCCCCATCTCGTTTTTGCGCGACGGTTTATAACCCATGAGACAATATTTCCCGGCTCGATACCTGCGCCAAGAACTTCATCTATACACACCTTCTGCAGCATCTCAAAATTCTTCATATATACATCCTTTATTTCGTCGTTACACCATCTTTTACGTTTCCGTTCCTGATATAAGAAATTCCCCGATACTTCCCTTACCAGTCCCCTTCGTCTCCATCCTCGATATCATCCTCGATGGCATCATCCACACCGGTTGCATAATCATCATCCCGGTCGTACCGGTCCTGATCATAATCGCCATCCATGTAGACATCATCGTAGCCGCTATCGTAAGAATCATGCGAATGACTGCTGTTATACTTGCTGTTCGAACTGCTTGGCTTGTAACTGCCAGACGATGAACTGGAATTCGAACTGCCGCCCGAACTATTTGATGAGGAACCGCTGCCTGTCGTACTGCTTGTTGTAGAATGACTGTGCGAGCTGCTTGTTCCATATGCAGCTTTTCTGCGCTTTCCGGGTGTGTTGTGTTGATAGCAGTAACCGCCCTCCGTCGATACTGTGTTATCGCATCCTGCAAATGCACATTTCGGATCTTCTTTTTCGGTCAAAGATACGAAGAATCCGATTATTGCGAACACTATGATAACTCCAAGTATTGCATATCCTGCTGATTTCTGATTGTTATTTACGCTCATAATGATAACCTCCGTGAATCTTACGACTCCATGCTTCTTATTTCCGTTTCTTTGTATCTCCATCTTACGCAAAGCAACTGTCATAAATAAGTACTTGCATTATGAACATTCAAGTATTATCTTCTCTTTTTGTAACATAAAGTTATATCACAACCCCGCTGCAATGATCCACTTCATGCTGAATAATCTGTGCCACCCAGCCGGAATATTTTCCATGCTGCTTCTTGAAATGCTGGTCGAGGTAATCGACTTCTATTTCCTGATATCTCGTACATGGGCGTGTCCCGTCAAGCGACAGACATCCCTCTTCCACCTGATACGCGCCCGTTTTCTTCGTGATAACCGGATTCACCATCGCGAATTGGAACGGTCCGCTTGCCACGACGATGATATTCTTCTTTACGCCGATCATATTGGCCGCCATGCCGACGCAATGATCCAGATTCGCCCGGAGTGTATCCAGCAAATCTGTTATAACCTGTTTATCTGCTTCCGTTGCATCCACCGACTTCTGTGCCAGGAACAGCGGATCCCGCATAATTTTCTTTACCATATTTGATCCTTTCAACTCTATTACGCATACAAAACATGGATTTATTTTACACCTAATCCGAAAAATGTGGTAGCCCCAATTGATGACGGCATTTTTACTAACCACATGCCTTTTTCCCATTTCCATGTAGTTCCTGCTCTACCTTTGCAAATAGCATATCCATCCTTTTTGCTTGTTTTCTGGCGGCTTTTTTCTTAGCTATTTTGTAATATTTCTTCTGTCTTTTTGTTTTTCTTGGAAGATTGTGATAATCGTCAGCGATAATCATTTTGGCTTTATCATGCGCTGCTATATACTCTATGATTTTCTGCAATGACTGCGTTGCTTTTACATCCTTCTGCCTATGATAATTCCCAGATATCGCTACCTCATAAGGAATTGAAGAATCGTATTTATTACGATGAAATAATAAATATTGATTATCGTCGTTTCTTAAATATATTCTCCAAAAACCGATGTCTGTCTTTACATATATCCTATCCGAATTCTTATCATATGTAATTGAAATATCATATTTCGTTTCCCACTTAGCCAATATATCTTTGTAGACTCTCATTATTCCACGCAGTCCGGAACAATATTGGCACGCACAAAGTTTCCTTTTCGATGCCTGTTCTGACTGATTACAAATCTGTTCTCCGTTTTTATCATCTTTGCATATTTACATTCCGGCAAATGATATATTGGTTTTTTCTCCTTATTTCGATCACTAATTACAACTAACATATTGTATCCCCCCTCTTTTGATCTGGTATACCATTCTTTATCCCCACAGCCTACCAAAAACAACTGTCATAAATACGGTCTTGCAATATTGAATTCTTCGCGAAACAAATTATGAGTGCAACTTGGAAAGTTAAATCTGAAATCGAAAAGATATTACAGAATGTCTACTGAACTGTCGGTTCGTAGCCGATTATTCTATCCATTTAACTATACGGGCATGTCTGTTTCTTCGTTGTTAACAGGATACCACAGCATTATTTGTCTGTCATTATACTTACAGTTTAATCATTGACGCCCCATCCCTCTCTTACAGATACATTTCCTGCAGCCGCTTAATCTCTGATTTCATCATATCTACCGTGCGCTCGGGAGCCACGATCTTCACTCCCGGGATTGCCATGATCCAGCTAAGGAACAATTTGCTGACGGATACCCGTACCCGGACTGTGAAATGCTCTGCGTCGGTCTTCATGAGCGGAATATCGGTTCCGAACCGGTCAATGATCACATTTGCGGCATGGTTCTCACACAGAAGCGTTACTGTTTCCAGATTGCCATCGAACATGCCGAAAAGCCTGTTCGTGTACTCCGACATCTGCATTTTCGAGAATTCCTCTTTTCCTTCCCGCTCTTCATAGACCACGGATACATCTGCCATCTTATCGACACGGAAATGTTTGATCTTGTATTCTCTGTTGTCATATCCTACCAGATAGTATTTCTCGTCATCCCAGCACAGTGCCCACGGGCTGACACTATAGTAAGCCCCGCCATGCTTCAATTCCATCTTCTTATCTGCCGTCCATGTGAAATATTGGAATTTAATCTGGCTCTCCTCATTTAACGCCTCGTGAATCTTATCCACGCTGTAATAGATGCGTTCGTTCATCGTCTTCACGCGTCCATTTACATTGACCTGACGTGCCAGCTTCTTCGCCTCGTATTTGCTTGCGTAGCTCTCAAGCTTCGCGATCAGCTCGTCGGATTTCTTCTCTGTGATGAATCTGGAGGACTGCACCGCATCTACGAGAAGTTTCAGCTCGACAAGCTGGAATTGCCGGCTTGCAACCTTATAATGGTAGGTCTTGCCATATTGCATGCCTATGATATCCAGACCAAACGTTCGCAGATTCTCGATGTCACTGTACAGGCTCTTCCGCTCTGCTGTGACATTGTATGCTTTCAGTTTCTCAACGATTTCGTTCAGTGTCAGGTCATGATCTTCGTCTGTCTCTTCGAGCAGAATCTTCATCAGATACATGATTTTTAGTTTCTGGTTGAGTCTTGGTCCCCGGACAATCTTCTTTTTTTCCTGATTTTCTGTTTTCTGTTCTGATGTGTTATCCATCGTGTTATCCCCTTCTTATAATGACGACATATATCTCTATGATTTCGTAGTTATGATTTCATTCAAAATATCGGATATATTAAAATCCAGAGCATAACGTAGAACCGCCTTATAAAGTGGCTGTATTGTTTCTACATTCTCTTCTAATTCGTCTGCTATCTGTTCTAAAGACTTGTCGTTCTGAATCTTCTTGCATATCAACATGAGTAAAGTTTCTTCACATCCAATGGCCTGTCCTTCTTCTCGCCCTATCTCCATCATCATCCGCTCATGTTTTTCATCATATTCAAATAAACTCATACTGATTACCTCCGCTTTATTTTTCCGCAAGCATATATTTTACATATTTTTTCGTCTAAAGTTCATAATGATTCGTCCAAATCTAATATATCTGTATTTTCCCCTCTTGCCTATCATATTCCAATACATTTTTCCAAAATTCTCGTCTTTGTTTATCCCATTCTGACGATTCAATATCTTTACCTTCTTCTGCCCAATGCAAAATTCTATAGTTTTCTTTCGAATGATGCTCTTCATTGGATAATATTGCTAATGGAGCATCTGACTTCATTCCAATATGATGCAATTCAAATGATTCTCCCGCTTTATCAATTGGCGCTAAATTTTTCACTACTCTATCAACATTAGTACGACCTGCATCATCCACAAGATTCCAATCTATATCTTGCAAAAGTATTATCGAACCATCTTCTAATTTTGTAGGATTTAATCCTATTTTTTATAAATATCATACTCATCTGTTGAATGTATGCTTTTTATAACTTCTAACGGCCATTTAGACTCCCTTTGTATTCTAGCTGCCTCATTCATAGTAAGTCCATTTAAGGTTGCGCCTTTTAACCCAAATGCCTTAGCGGTTCCGCCAGTGATTGCCCCAGTAACTGCTCCCCATTTATATCCCTCACTTCCAGCCATCAATCCAGCATCCAAGGCTGCATCAAAGTCTCCAGTCGTATATCCAGTTACTATTCCCGTAGTTATTCCGCTAATTAATGTTCCTGACAGTGCAAATGTTGTTGCACTTTTTGCTGATGCCGCGAATATCACACTAACTGCAGGAGCCGAGCCCGCAGTTACCATCGAAACAGTTACACAAATTAATATTACTCCCGTTCCTATTGCAACATTCTTCAACATTTCATTGTAAGAAACTTCATCAATTACTTCTTGTTCCTTTACAATAGTGGTATTATTATCCCCCAAAGTAAATACATATTTCTTACCTTCAAAAGCCTGATCAAGTTCACTAACACTATATCCAAAATATACATTTGACTGCGAGTTGTATTCTAACTCTTCGAGATATTCCTTTGATAAATATACCGTGCTGACGTTTTCAATAAAATATTCATCTGAATCAAAGTTCGTAATCATTTTATCATATACATCAGTTTCTATGTATCTTAATAGATCTTCATCATCCAAACCTGAAAACGATTCTGCAATATTTACTTCTGTTGAATTTTGTGATTCAGTTGATATTTCTGTATTCTCTTCAACAGTCACTTCCGTTATTAAACTAGTTTTATCTGCTTTCTTTATTTCACATCCCGAAAGTATTAACACAAAAACAAGCAACAGTGAAATCAATCTTTTCATATCTGGTCTCCTATTCATCTAATGAATCAACATCTTCTACCTCTTCAATGGTAACTTCTTTTCTTAACTTTTCTTTTTTTGATTTTACGCAAAGCAATAATATCAACAACAAAACTACTGATGATACAATAACCTGTCTACTTTATAAGGTTTATTCTTTATCTCATTTACAATTTTCTCTAAAAAATCACCATTCGATTTTTCATCTGAAACATTAATTGTATTGGTAGATGTAGCTTCTGATGGAGTACTGATTATTTCTGTTGTTACTTCTTCTGTCACTGGATATTCTATAGTTCCATCATCATTAATTGTACAGCCTTGTGCCAAAAGATTGTTTATTTCTTCAATGCTATATTTCGAGTTAACATATGCTATCATCACTTTATTGGATCCAACATATATTTTTTTAACTGTCGTTTCTTCTGTGTACACAATTTTTTGTTGTCAATGTGTACACTCCCTCATCAGTAAATTTTTCTCCATCGCTAACCGGTTTGTTGAATCTTGTATCCTCTACTAATCCTTTTCTTCCCCTCAGATAGAACTTCTTTCTTAATATTTACTTGCAGATATTTTGAATTAGCCATATCTACAATAAATCCATCCTTAGTAACATTTTCATTTGTCAATTCGTTTCCTGTAGTCACATCCCTTATAAATGACATACAGTTACCATTTCGTATTGAAAACTTGAAAAAATCCTATAATCCTGATATTTATCTTTAGGATTGATAAATAATGGTCCGTTCTTCTCCTTAGCAACTCTATAATCCAACGCCACTTCGTAATCTCCCTCTTCAAGAAGGTATGATGTAGTATCTGGTCCCTCTACCGATATCATATTTTCGTTGCCTACTTCCAGCGCTTCTAAATAGTTTGAATATATAATAGGATCATGGTTGTTATCTTCAGAATCAATATATCGTAGGATCATTGCACCATGTCCAAAATCAATCTTTTGAGTTTGAAAATACTCATCGCGAGAAGACAATTCCCTAATATACAATTCACTTTTTCCATCTAAACAATGAATATCTTTCTGTTCAAGGATAAATGATAGTGTGATTTTATCTCCAGCATTCTTTAAAAAAACATAGTTTCCCTCACCATCAGTCATACGGGAAGAATACCCACTAACACAAAATTTTCCCAACTTCCAACCATAATTGTAATCATCAGAATCTATATTTTCTTGTTTAGAGAAATCGTCATCATGCCCTGCATAATATACATCACTGTAATATGTTCTGTTCTTATCCTTTACATTGCCCTCCTCGGTTTGTTCAGCAAATAATGTTGTAGGGCACAACATAATAACTATTCCACATACCAGTCCAATAAATTTCTGAATTTTTCTTCTTTTCATCATATGTCAATTTACCTCTCACTATCAAATGTAATTCTCTACCAAATTACATTACAAAATTTTCCACACAATATTGGTGTGTTGAACCTTGAAAACCCAAGTTTAGTATATCACAAAACTATTCCGACAAAAAAGCCTTAAATAACAAAAGACACCTTTGGTGCCTTTTTGTCGTTATAGTTTTACGTCCTACATTTCAATCCCATACTCCATCAGCCCCCCAAGATCAGCATTGGGTTCCACTACAAATTCCGTATCCCATATGGTGATAGTCTGTTTCTATTTCATTCAATTCCCCGTTTCATCATTTTTCAACTTTTTCTTCTCAATAATCCTCAAAACACATCCTGCAATCATAATTGCAAACGCAATATAAATAAAAGTAAATGCAATTCCTTTTTCACAAGCTCCCGGAATCACCCTACGATCTGCAAAGTCCCACTTCATAATTTCATACACGGCAATCGTTAATATATTAAACACTACCATTCCTGCTGTTTTCATTTTAATACACTTAATTAAATATATCAGCATAAAAATAAATATTAATGCAACTGCTGCCGGAACAAATATTTTATAAAACATCTCTGCTTCCTTGTCATTATTCCAATCTGCCGAATTTGACAAAGCATACAGCTTTGCCATACCAACCATAGAATAACTTTCCTTCCATTGTTTTGCAAATGGCAGGAACAAGGATATAACCCCCATAAGTACACCCGCTATACCAATCATAAGTCCAGTATTTTTCTTCATAATCATTTCCCCCTGTTATCTAATTTTTATGATGTATTTCTATTTGTGAATAATTAATTGAATCCGTTCGTGTCACATAAATTTTTGTTAATTCATCCGAAGATTCGGAACGCCACCAAATCTCCGAAGCATTTTCTTGTCTTTCACGGCTTGTATTCTTTGTTAACCCAAATTCTTCACACTTTTTTATATACGCTTCCGTTTCTTCTTCGCTGCATTCATCCATTTCGTACACACTTGATACTTCATAGTTTTCATATCTATTATAAAGCAGTCTAAAATCCCGGGACGGTTTAGGTGCATATTGTGCGCAAAGCCCTTTTTCCCATTCATTTTCTTCCACTGGCATAGAAGAATTCAAGCAGTCTATGTATATATCGTATTTACTGTCATCTTCTTCATATTTCAAATTAATTCGACTGATCCATCTACATTCTTTGCGTCAAATTCATCTTCCTCCTCTGTTTGTACTACTGTGAATCCCTCAGATTTATACTTTTGAACTGCGTCGTTATAATCATCTTTTGTAATATCATACACATGGTAATTCGTGCTTTTATCTCCATAATTATTCACATATATTTTTATCATACCTTTGTCTGGCATATCTACTACATCCGAACAAATTCCCATTTCCCACTGTTCTTTATTATTCTCTGAATACATATTTTCTCCACCGGTTTCAACTTTTTCTTTTCGTACAAAGCACAAAGACATGTGGTTAATGTTATTCCTAATATACCTCTTATTATTTTCTCTCGCTTCTTCATCTTCATTTCCTCCTACTTATTTCCCTCGTTTTTTTCTTTACCCTGCGGTCGTATAACTTTGTACCCATACGATTCCAAAATTGCTATCACATCTGGTGTAATGTTCACCATAAGGTCTGCATCCTTGTAATCCTTACTGCGTATAATCTGATGCATATCATTGACAGATACGCCCATTGTTTCAGCTAATTTATACAGATTATCCCGATCCGGAATCCCTCCATCCGTTTCCCATTTTGCAATTGCTGATTTTGAAACATTCAATGTCGCAGCAAGTTCTTCCTGTGTCAAAGACATTCTTTTTCTCCGTGTTGCAATAAATCGTCCTAAGCTCATTTTCATCTCATCCTTTTCCAGCTCCTTCTCTTTTCATAATATAAAACCAGTCTCTTTAATTCAAATCACTTTTTGATTACTCTGTGTAACTTTTCCTATAATCTATGTATCAAGCATATACGTTTAAGCAAAAAATCCCCACCAAAATGGTGAGGATTTCATTTGAGTATTATTTTTTTCATCTGGCGAAAGCTTTTTTAAGCCTTGTTCCACCAGCATATCGTCGATTTCAAACAACTGATATTTTCGATTATTGATTGCAACAATCATACATGCATCCCGCTTATCTTTCGCATACAAAGGCTGCATCCCATAGAGCTTCACGCCCGGTTTATCTCGTCCAGAGTAAGTCGCCCGGCTACACACAAACGAATAATTACATCCCTGTCTTTTGTATGCTTTCTCATATTTAGAATCTGTTCTCCATAAGATTCCGAAGTCCGGCAAATGAATATACATCCTTAAGTCTTATATTTTTTCCTGAATTACATCCTTTACGTAATAAGTAACGTCTTCTCTGTGTTCATAGAATCACGGTTTTCTTTGTAATAGTTGTCCAGATCCTTTGGATTCATATCTCGTAATAATGCATCAAGTTCATTTGTTGATTTCTTATTCATCCTGTTCCCCCCAGATAATCCGTTAAAGTATTTATAAGCTCATCATCCGAATATCGTTCTTCCGGATTCAAACGAATACACCTCTGAATCACTTCCCAGATTACACCTGTGGCACGTTCCTCTTTTGGAAATCTGCCTGTAATCATCTTATTCAACAACATTCCAACTGCATAGATGTCTGTCTTTTCCGTGGATGCTGTAAATCCATAGCCAAACTGCTCTGGTGCAGCATAATATAAGGTTCCAAGCAATTTCGTATCTTCTGCTTCTTCCGGATTACACCATTTCGCTACATTCACATCCAGCAGATATACGGAGCCATCCTGACAAAGCATAACATTTGACGGCTTGACATCCCGGTGTATAATTGGCATTTCCTGGCTATGCAGTTCCTTCAGGATTTTACAAATATCACAGGCAATCCTTACCGCCTCCCTCTCCTTAATGGTATACTCCTGCAGTATATCCTCAATCGTAACTCCATCAATCCATTGTTCTATAATGACCAGTTTCGTGCTTCCTCTATACAAGCTCATAATTTGAGGCATATTCGCAATAGGATGTTCTACGAGATATCGATATATACTCTCGTCAAATGTATCAAGAATCTTCTCTACATACAAATTGCCATCTTCATCTTTTACAATTAACACATCTTCCCGGTTTTCAATACTCCCTATCACCTCATAGCTCATAAGTGCAAGCATATCCTCATTCGATATGCCATTATAGGGTGCATTTACCGTTGCCTGATATTCATCTTCCGATACATAAACATGATTTTTATCCAAGGGATTTACAAATCCACATGCAGTACATTTCCAGCTACCATTTTTTTCTGTAAATCCAGGTTGTTCATTCAATAGCGTTTCACAGCCATCGCAAGTCCAGATGATATCTGAATCCGTATTCAAATTAGGGTTTATCAGCATCTGTCCACAACCTTTGCAGACCCAGTATGGCAAATCATTACTATAGCCTTTTTGCAATGTCAGATTTGCCTCACAATATCTGCAGTATTCATATTCATCATCTGTAACATAGGATATTCGATTTTTCTTTCTTATATTTTTGAATATATTTTTCATAGCTATATCGTAGTCCGTACATCCAAATATGTCAATTCTAACCTTGACAAATATCCTCCCACCGCTAGAATACAGAAAGTGTCCGGAATCATACCGGACACGCAATCACATACCAAAACCCTTTACGGGAGTGGATTTTTTAAGAGAATTCTTTTTTCGCCACACAGTATATTTGCTGTGTGGCTTTTTTATGCAAGACAATTCTTCTTGCCCTGCCCGGCAGACGGGTTTGCCCTGCCCACAGACAGGACGATATACACAATGATTACACAGGAGTGAAAATATGAACCAGAATTTTATGAAAGAAAAACCGATTTTACCGTTGGTTATCTCGATGTCTTTGCCGATGGTTATTTCCATGGCAATCAATTCCCTATATAACATCGTCGACAGTTATTTTGTGGCGAAGATCAGCGAGGATGCCATGACTGCAATCTCGCTCGTATATCCACTGCAGAATCTGATGACTGCGCTTGCGGTTGGATTCGGTATCGCGATGAATGCAAGAATTGCATTTTGTCTTGGTGCGAAGGATTAGGAGAAAGCGGACGAGGCAGCGGTCACAGGCTATGTTCTTAAGTGTGATCCATGGAATCATACTGATTGATTGCCTGTATGGCTGGTATGCCGCATTTTCTGAGACTTTATACGAAGGATGAAGCAATCATCGAGATGGGACTTACCTACGCCAACCGCGTATTCGTGTTCTCGGTCATCATTATGCTTGGAATCTCGCTGGAGAAGATCTTCCAGTCAGTCGGCAGAATGAAGGTTTCCATGTTCAGTATGATGTGCGGTTTTATCTCCAACATCGTACTCGATCCGCTGATGATCTTCGGCATCGGACCATTTCCGAAGATGGGGATGGCGGGAGCCGCTTACGCAACCGGAATCGGACAGACGATCACATTACTTGTCTATGTGCTATTCTGCATCTTCCGTCCGTTGCCGCTGTCCTTCAAGCGTAAGAACCTGTCGTTTAACAAGGCATTGCTTGGGAATCTGTACGCCGTCGGCATTCCGGCTTCCCTGAACATGGCGCTGCCGTCGCTCATGATCTCCTGTCTGAACGGTATCCTGACGGCATTTTCGGAGAAATACGTCCTCGTGCTTGGGGCTTATTATAAGTTGCAGACATTTATTTACCTGTCCGCAAATGGAATTATCCAGGGTATCCGCCCGATCATCAGCTTCAACTATGGTGCCGGTGAGAAGAAACGTGTCCGGCAGATCTTCCGGACTACACTCTGTCTGACCGCCGGTGTGATGGCGGTCGGTGTGCTGCTCTCCCTGCTCATACCGGGACAGATGATCGGACTTTTCACCGACAATGAAACAACGGTTGAGATCGGTGTCAAGGCTCTCAAGATTATATGTATCGGATTTATCATCTCGGCAGTTTCGGTCACCTGTTGCGGTGCGCTCGAAGCCCTGCAAAAGGGAATGGCGTCCCTGCTGATTTCGTTGTCGCGTTATGCCGTTGTCATGATACCTGCTGCCTTTGTTTTAAGCCGCGTCCTCGGTGCCAATGGAGTCTTCTGGGCATTCCCGGTCACAGAGACCATCTCCGCGGTTGCTGCATATGTGATTTACAGGAAGGACTCTCGTATCTGAAAATTTGCATAACTAACAAATGCACCATAAATGTAAAATATGCTTACATTTACGGTGCATTTTTGTATTCATTTCAATAAAATTGTAACCGGTGTTCCACGAGTGTATCGCCCACATACACAAGCCGCAGTGTGAAAAACCTTGGATCGTCTGACAGGATCTGCTTCAGGAATATGGCGTCTCCGCTCCAGGTCGGAAGCTCCGGCACCTGTGTTTTATCCACCCAGACCAGATCCCCCTCATTGCAGGTGATCAGCTCTCCGGTAAATCCGTCTGCCGTGAACAGGCACATCAGCTCTGGCTCACACTCGTTGCTGATAAATGTAATCAGCCCGCGGAACCGGTACGACGTAAGTGTCAGCCCTGTCTCTTCCTTTACTTCACGAAGCAAACATTCTTCCGGTCCTTCGCCTTCTTCGGCATGTCCGCCGACACCGATCCATTTATCCTTATTGATATCTTTCTTTTTCTTCGTCCGATGCAGCATGAGGTATTTCCCATCCTGCTCGATATAACATAATGTTGTCATTCGCATAGTGATTCCACCATTTCTTTCAGCCATATACAGTCTTTATATTTGTTCATCGGCAGTAATTCGGAATTTCCGAACTACTCCACCCCGCGTTTTAACCGCTCCATACCGTCTTTTAACAACGCTCTTGGACAGGCGATATTCAGTCGCAGGAATCGGTCCCCATCCCCGGAGAATCCGCTTCCGGCGGACAGGAACAATCCCGTCTTCTTGCGGATGCGGTGTGCGATTTCGCGCGAATTTCCCGGAAGATCCTTGCAGTAGATCCATAACAGGTAGGTCGCCTCCGAAGGAAGAATCTCCACCTCCGGTATCTGTTCCTTCACATACTGAACTGCATACTGCTTGTTCTCGTAGATATAGGCACGGAGCGCATCTAACCAGTCTGCGCCCTTGGTAAACGCCGCAATTGCAGCATCAACCGCAAATGCATTTGGCTCTGCGACTTCATCAGTGTTGATTCCACGCCATACCTTATGGCGAATCACCGGATTCGGTACAGAGATAGCTGCCGTCTGCAAACCTGCCAGATTGAATGTCTTCGTCGGAGCAATACAAGTAATACTGTTGTCCCGGCAGACATCGGACACCGATGCAAACGGAATATATCCACGTCCCGGATCGGTCAGATCACAGTGAATCTCATCTGAAAGCACGATTACATGATGCTTCGCGCACAAAGCACCAATTCGTTCCAGTGTTGCTTTGTCCCAGATTTCTCCAATCGGATTGTGTGGATTACATAGAATCATCAACGTCGTCTGCGGATCTGCGAGTTTCATTTCCAAGTCTTCAAAATCAATATGATATGCATTTCCATCAAATACAAGCGGACTTTCTAACACCTGTCTGCCATTATTCAGAATCGAGTTAAAGAATATATTATACACTGGTGTCTGCACCAGTACCTTTTCGGCTGGTGTTGTCAGCTTCCGCACAATCGACGAGATTGCCGGTATAACACCGGTACAAAACATCAGCCAGTCCTTCTCCATTGTGAAATCATGGCGGATCTTCCACCAGTCGATATACGCCTGATACCATGCATCCGGAATCTCTGTATAGCCGAAGCAGCCATGCTGCGCACGCTTGCTGATTGCTTCCATAATTGCAGGCGCTGTCTCGAAATCCATATCCGCTACCCACATCGGAAGCTCGCCTTCTGCCACGTTCCATTTCATGGAATTCGTATTGGAACGATCAACTATTTTATCAAAATCATATGCCATAATATCTTCTCCATCTGCAATATTCATATCATTTGTCACCTCGCGATAGTGTGATGACCTACGTACACATCAACCTGCTTCATTATAGCCTTAATCTTACTTCGGAGCATGATCCCTCGTCTCTTTGATCTCTTTACAGATAATCTCTGTATCCGCAGGGTTCACCCGCTCCGGCTCCATGATGAGCGTTCCGATGGAATCTGCCCGTATCACACCGGACGTCGGATTGATTACGCTGTCGATACCGCCCTGTATCTCCACATCGACGGTCGAATACTCAAACGCAAGCGTTGTATTGACGAGCTTGCAGTTCTTCATCACAAGATTCTCAATATAACACATGCCCTGCAGGCTCTCGATCGTACAATTAATCAGTGTCAGATTCTTCGAATTCCAGCCCAGATATTCGCCGGAAATCACCGAATCATAGACAGTCACATTCTCACTGTTCCAGAATGCATCCTTCGAGAGCAGCTTCGCATTGTGGATCTCCACATTTTTTGCTCCATCGAACGAATAATTTCCCGCAAGCTGGAAGTCCTGAATCTTCATGTTCTCGCAGTCCATCGCGAAATAATCGCCCTTTGCCATCACGTGATCGAGTGTCACATCTGTACAGTGCCACAATGTCTCTAAAGCATTTGGAAGGGCAACTTCTTTGAGCGTCAGTCTGCGACAGCGCCGGAAATTCTTCGGTGCCTCGATCAGCGCGCGCTCGACTGTCATATCATGGTGTACCAGACACCGGCACGCGCCATTTCCGCCCATGTGCCGTCTTTCACCGCAATATTCTTACTGTACCAGAGCGGATATTTCCACTGGAAAATGCTCCCTTCCAACGAAATATCACGGCTCTCCTTAAGCGGGGATTCTCCTTCCCCGAAAATCGTATCTTGAATGGACAGATGCTCCGCACCAAACAATGGGCGTTCGCCCTCGAAATATGTCTGTCTGATCTGCTTTTCCATCTTGTTTCATCTCCTGTATCAATAATTGTTCTCTTACGTTATACCACCTACACCTACCTTTAGGTCAAGAGCAAATTAACAATTCTCATTTCTTTTATTGACAATATAGATTCCCACACAGACAAGTGCAAGCGAAATTATGCTCAGTACACCAAATGCCTGCTCCCGCTCATCCAACAGCCATGCGGATAAAATCACACCGAACACCGATTCATGAATCCGAACACTGCCACCTTCGATACCGGATTGTATTTTAAGAGCAGTCCCCACAGCGAGTAGGCAACGGCGGACACAAACGCCAGATACACAAGAATTCCGATAGCGGATGCTGATACCGCACCCATCCGTCCGCCAAGCAGCAGGCCACACAGGATCAAAATGATGCCACCTGCGATGAACTGATAGCCGGAAAGCATCACCGGATTATGCTTTGCAGAATATCGCTTCAGGAACACGGATGAAAATGCGTAGGCAATCGTCGATAACAGGATAAAGCCCTCTCCATTTGCCTGCATATGGAAGTCTACGCCATTTAAGTTAATCAGCACTACACCCGCAAATCCGATCAGACAGCCGATCATCTGTCTGGCATGGATCGTCTCCTGCCGGAACAGACACCCCGATACAAGGATTGCGACAAACACATTGACTGCTCTATAATCGACGCCTTCACGCCGCTTGTATGTGCCAGTCCGATATAGAAGAACATATACTGTGCGACTGTCTGCAGAAGCGACAACCACAGAATCTTCCCTGCCGCGCCCTGCTCCGGTTTCAGAAACCGCCGCTCAAGCATACTTCCGAGCACGATTGCCAGTATGCCCGCAAGCAAAAAACGCATACCCGCAAATAAAATTTGCGATGCCGTATCCAGAGAATTGATCTCCCACAGCTTATAACCGATCTTGATACACGGAAATGCGCTTCCCCACAGGAAGCAGCAAAGCATCGCACCAAGCCATACTACCACCGGTTTCTGCATCCATTCTGTTTTTTCTTGTTCGTTCTTCATCGTCTATTCTCCATTTTATCCCTGAATGTCAATGTCCTATATCATCAACGATTCCATATTATATATCATAGTTAAAAAAATGCCAACCAAAATAAGTTTCCACCAAATCCCAGCCGGCAAGCCTTGATGAATCCTAACCGGATTGGTATAATAACGATATGAGTAACGTAGCAGTCATAGCAGAATTTCATCCATATCACAACGGACATCACTATCTCTTCGAGGAAGCGATGTCTCTTTCGCATGCCGACCACGCAATTGCGCTGATGAGCGGAAATTTCTTGCAGCGTGGCAGTATCGCCCTGTGGGACAAATACACACGCGCGGAAATGGCAGTTGCAGATGGATTCGACCTTAGTTAGAGCTTCCGTTTGTGTATGCGACCGGAAGTGCCGGAGATTTTGCGGATGGTGCTGTCGCAATCTTAAAGAACCTTCATGCGATTGACTATCTGGCGTTTGGCGTTGAAGAGGCAGAACCGGACGTATTTGAACAGGTGGCAGAGTTTCTGACCGAGGAACCGGAGAACTATCAGCTTGCCTTAAAGCAGGCATTAAAAGTCGGAGTTTCCTACCCGAGAGCGAGACAGACTGCAATCGCCGCAATCTGCGGAGATTCGGCAGCCGCGCTTCTTAAGGCACCAAACAATACGCTCGCGCTCTCCTATCTGTGCGCGATTAAGAAGCTACATGCCAATATCAGACCAATCTTTATCAAACGGATTTCAAATGACTATCACGATACCGATCTACAGGCACAGATCAGCTCGGCAACTGCCATCCGGACAGCCCTTGCGAAAGGAACGGACTTTTCAGCACTTGCCGCACAGGTTCCACCGGCAACCTATTTGCGCATGGAGACACCCGACCACACCTATCTGTCGGATGCAATGCTGACACCTTTCGTACAGGCTTGCAGACTTCGGGAACCGGAGCTTTCGGATATCTGTGATATCTCCCCGGCACTTGCGGATAAACTGCAGCATGCCCCATATCCAATCGACTATGAAGTGCTTGTCGAGCAGTTAAAGACGAAGGACATCACAAGAAGCCGCATCGCCCGGGCGCTCCTGCATCTGCTGCTTGGCTATACCGAGTCCGACCGGCAGAAGTTTATCGGATCCGGCTATGCATGTTATGCAAATATACTGGCGCTGAAAAAGGAATCCAGCAGCTTGATCCGGCAGCTACATGAATCATCTATGATTCCAGTCATCACGAAGAAAGCTGATTTTGACACTATACTTTCCGCCTATCCTGCCATTGACACAGAACTCGCACGCACCATGTGGCAATACGATCTGCGTGCAACTGAACTTTACAACTGCATCTACTATAATCATTACGGCATCACACTTCCGAACGATTATACAAGAAAACTCCCGGTTCTATAACACCTTCCACGTTCATACATTTTATTATGGAAGATATGGGAGTTTTTCTATGCTATTTTGTCTGATTATTTTTCTTCTGACACTCATCGGGGAAAATCAGGTCGTAGTCACCGGGGCACGTGCCGGACTTATGCTCTGGTTTCACGATGTCCTGCCCCTGCTTCTTCCCTTTATGCTCTTATCAAACCTCTTCGTCCTGAAAATCCGCACGAAAAAAACAGGCGCCGCCTATGCGATTCCTGTCTTATTCCTGCTCGGACTTCTATGTGGCTATCCGCTCGGTGCAAAGATGGCTTCCGACTTCACGAAGGAAGCTATATCAAGCCATCCACCGCCACGATACTGCTCCCTCTGTGTAATAACATCAG
>ENA-OQEN01000406-OQEN01000406.1-human-gut-metagenome-genome-assembly--contig:-NODE-406-length-18926-cov-2.405660_pt1 | contig 18926 bp, 30 predicted proteins | sample MGYA00242791_ERZ504627 | MGnify/ENA primary metagenome ERZ504627 (study PRJEB26092, sample SAMD00036316) | human gut metagenome | host: Homo sapiens | study: EMG produced TPA metagenomics assembly of... | reverse complement strand
TATCGAACTCGTGAAACGCACAACATCGCATTCCCTTCAGCATCTTGGTGCACATTCCGAACATTGGAAAGGAAGAACTCTTGCCGGTCTCATTCCAAGCCGTATGAATGCGCTTACATCCGAGGATAAAACAGATATATATGAAAATCTCTTTTTCGGGAAAGTAATGCAAGAAGCTTTTCACGTCGTCGGCATATATGATCTTCGAATCAAGAAAGCCATTCGCCAGACGGATACGCTCATCAACTGGGATCGATATGGAAACGCTTTCTTGGATTTCCGTCGTACGAAAATGCTCTATGCGCTGCTACCGGATTATGACCAAGATGTTGAAACATTAAAGCGAGAAGACCTTACTGCGATGGCGCAGCGCCTTGACGGACTGGAACGAGGCCTTTCGACAGTTCTTGCATCTAAATTTTATCGTGAACTCGACCGCCGAAAAATCCAACGCTTTCCGTTGCCCGTCCGTCCGACAAACATCCTCAAAATGGATAGCCGTTACCGTCAAATTCTTGTTCTCTGGCAAAAACTCTTGCGCCAGCAGAAAAAGAAGTTAAATCGCGGCCTTGGAAATAAAAAAACAGATACATTCACGAACTATAATAATTTTGTCAGCCTGCTCCTCGTCTACGCATTGAATATCACAGGATTTCAAATGGCACCCTCTTCCAAGGCAGAGCTCAAAGAAAATGGAACTCTTCTCATTGATGCCGATGCGTGGCACAAAATATCAATCGGATGAAGCTTCATATCTCAACCGAATGGATGCAAGCGACACCATATCTACGTCTTACATTCACCGAGCAACAGACATATCGCATGACATATGATCTTCCGTACCCCGTCGAGAAAATTCGCAGACGTTATCCTGACATCATCGAACAGGAAGGTGATGCACACGAATCATTTTTCGCGGGTTTCCAGATAAGAAGAGATTACAAGTTTACTTTTCACATCTTAGAGATGAACTGGAAGCACAAGGCAGAAAGGAAATTGAACATCAAGGAGGCATCCTCACACAGCTCAACCAGCAATGGCGGAGACTTCTTGAAGATGCCATCCATCATATGAGAAAAAGTCACTCGTTCACCCTTGCTGTCGTCCCAATCACTATTCAAATTCACGGTGATGAAGACACCATCCAGCAAACGACAGATCAATTGCTTTCTTTTCATATGCAAGGCGAAGAATCCGGCATTGACAGTTTTCTTTTCGCCATTCCTGAAGACATTTCCAGACCGGAATTTACCCATATGAAAAACGCAGCCATCGCGCACCGCCTGCTGAATTATGGAGATTCTTTTCTTCCAGAGGATGCAGCTTTTGGAAGTTATCATTTTGGCATTCTCCCAATTTCTCAAGATGACATCGCTTCGGCGCAGCGCCTTTCCAAAATAGCAACTCTCCACACAACGCGCTTACTTATGGACTGGGGATATGCTCAGGAGACATGTCCGGTATGTGGAGGACATCATCTACAGAATATCGGAGATCAAAGTTATCAATGCCTTAACCCATCTTGTCGGGCGACATTTGGTAAACCTCGTTGTCAGCACTGCGGAAAGACCTTCAATTGGATGCAACCTCAGGAGGCCATAAAAGACACTAAACATCGTACTGCTACACCAATAGAACAGATGCTTCGTCTGGAATCTATGCTTGGTAGTATGTCAATCACAGATTTTGCGATTGAAGATGACGAAAATGGGAATCTCCGCTTCTTGCCACGTTGTCCATATTGCGGTCATGTATCTGGTATGTAATAACATGATAAGAAAAAGCATCCCATCCACAATGGTATAAACAGCAAGCATCCGCACTGATATCTAGTGCGGATGCTTGCTTTTATAAATGCAATCGATTATAATACAAACAAGTTCTATTTTAGTATTTATTCAACTGAAAAGAGATGGTTATGAGTTTTTTCTCGAACTTCTTCACGCCGCGTTCGTCGTTCACGCCGGAGCAGACACAGCGGATTCGTCGGGCCATCATGCCGTTTTCCGATGTCGATGAATATCGCGGAAAGGGGCAGGTCGTCCGGCAGAATTTTCGGCAGATGCAGCAGGTGAATCGAATGCTGCTGATCTTGTTTGTCCTGAACTCGGTGTTGATGTGCGTCACGGCGATTTATGCGCCGAAAGCAACGTCGAGCGCGTTCTTCTATGCGTGGCAAGTGGCGCAGTTTTGCTTTCTGCTGGTGCTCGCGTATCGCTTCGGACGCAAGCACGAGGCATCATCATGAGAATACTGCGGCTGCTGGCGCTGATCGTTGTGAATATTCTCCTCTAAAGAAACCGTGAATCCGCTGCATGGAAACCGTGATTCCATTCTCAAGGAAACCGAGATTCCGGTCAAAAAGAAACCGTTTTGGTCTATAATATTCTCAAGTACAATCCTGTACTTGGTCTATTTTAGAAGGAGGTTTTTCTGTGACCAGAATCAGACCAGACTACCGTGCATTCTCCGGTTGGCTGCGAAGCAGCTCAGCCAGGAGAAGATTGCCTGCAGTGTCGGTTCATCCAAGAAGACGGTGAACCGAATCCTGCGGTTAGCCAAGGAGCGAGGCTCAGCTGGCCTCTGCCAGATGAGCAGACCAACGACGTCCTTGCCAAGGTGTTCTCCAAACCGCCAAAAGTCACGCAGACGAACCGCTATCTGCCGGATTTTGAGCGGATCCATCGAGAGCTGCAACATGCTGGAGTCAACAAGAAGCTGCTCTGGACGGAGTATCTGGAAGAATGCCGACTCAAGAACCAGTTGGGGCTCAAGTATTCGCAGTTCTGTCATTACATCCAGCTGGATGAGGAACGCCGTCAGGCAACCATGCATCTTCATCACCAGCCGGTGAGAAGGTTGAGGTCGACTGGGCCGGCGATCCGGCATTCTACACGGATCGCGAAACGGGCGAAAAGATCAAAGCGCTGGTATTCATCGCTGTGCTCCCTTACAGCCAATACACGTTTGCCAAAGCGTATCCGGATGAGCGTCAGCATTCCTGGCTGCAGGCACATATCGACATGTACCGCTATTTCGGCGGCGTAACAAAGCTGCTGTGTTTTCTGTCAAGCAATTTTCCTCATTTTCATCATCGAAATTCCCCATCGTCATCGTGGGAAAATCCCCACTTTCAGCAGGTCTTGTCAGGAAGCAGGTTCCACTACTGCATCCTGCCGCATGAGGCGTGTTCCATCCGGTAGCTCCGGCCGCCGGCCATCAGGAGATGGCCGTGGTGAGCCAGCCGGTCAATCATGCGGCTGCCATCTGTTCATCGGTAAAGACGCTGCCCCATTTCGAGAACTCCAGGTTCGTCGTCAGGATGAGGCTCTTGCGCTCGTAGCTGTCTGAGACAATACGGAACAGCATCTGCGAGCCATCCCGGTCTACGGGGACATAGCCCCATTCATCGAGGATCAGGAGGTCCTGCTTCTGCAGGTCTTTCACCAGTTTCTCAAGCGTGCCCTGCTTGCGGGCTTCGGCCAGCTTCAGGACCAGCTCGGTCACGGAGTAGAACTTCGTCTTCAGGCCCATCTGGCAGGCTTTCACGCCAATGGCAATGGCCAGGTGCGTCTTGCCGGTGCCGACAGGGCCGTAGAGGATGAGGTTTTTGTGCTCTCGGATGAATTGGCAGCTCTCCAACTCTTCACGGCTAAACAGCGGCGGGAACTGGATGTGGCCGTACTCGTAGCCTTCAAAGGTCTTGTAGGTCGGGAACCCGGCCCATTTCATGAGGCGGTGCCGCTTGTTCTCCTCTCGGGCTGCAAGCTCCGCCTGGAAGACGTGGAGCAGGAATTCTTCCTGCTTCGGTGTCGCTTCGCTCTTGCAGAGGTCCGCGACATTGCTGCTGAGGAAGAGCTTGCGTGCAGCTTCGCGGATCTCTTCATCCAGCGTGGCCTTCATCTTCGGCGTCATGCGGGTCACCTCCTCTCAGGAATGCCCGGTCATAGACGGCAAGAGAGGGGCCGGCTGTGGGCTTGGTATCCAGTCCGAATCCAGCAATCCGTTCCGCTAGGACGGCGGCGTCGCAGGATGAGAGATGTTCACCATGGATGCTGCGCTCCATGGCTGTCAGCGCAGTCTCCAAGCCATAACGGCTGGTGAGCTCGGCAAGGGTCTGGAGCTGCTTCTTGCGGTTGCGCCGGTCCTGCTGGTCCAGATAATCCCGCAGGAGTGCCGGTGCCTGCCTGCGGATGCCGCTGTTCTCCCAGGAGCCGGGATTCTTCATCAGAGTACAGAGCGTCGTGCGGTAGTCGTTGCTGTCCGTGCGCTCTGGCCCGAAGCGCCGCTCATGTGAGACTAGCAGCGTGCCATCTTCGTGCAGGATATCCACCTTGTCGGCGTAGATGCCGACGAGCACCTTCTGGTGACTGTTCTCCGGTCGGGGGGAGTAATAATGCTTCCCGTCCAGGCAGATCTTCCCATAGCCGTCTGCCTTGAGCCATTCATAACGGCAGACGGTAAAAGCCTTCCTCGGCAGAGGACGCAGTGCAGCACGATCTTCCTCGAAAAGTGCGGCAATGCAGACGCCTTTCTTGTAGTGCTTCTCCTGTGCTTTCACTTCGTGCCGCTTGAGGATCTGGCAGTTGTAGACATGGAAGTCCTTGACTTTCGGGACAGGGACGAAGAGATTGGCGCGGACATAGCCGACCTTGCGCTCTACATTGCCTTTCTCGTAACCCGCATATGGATTGCAGAACTTCACGCGGCATCCGTAATGCGCGCGGAAGCGCCGGAACAGCTCCGTCTCATGCACGTGGCTGCCGACCCGCTTGCCAACGCCGGTGGCATTGTCGAAGATCAGGAGCGGCGGGACACCGCAAATGTACTCGAAGATGTTCCGCAGGCCTTGGCAGACACATTCCGCCGTCTCACCGCCGAATACCTGCGTGAAGCCGTCGTTGCTGTACGGGAATGAGACCGTCAGGTACTTCATGCGGCGGCAGACCCCGTTCACGTTGAAATCCGCCTCGCCGAAATCCACCTGGCTGAGCCCGGCTCCCAGACAAGTTCCTGCGTTGCGCGCGCCTGCTGCGCGTGTCGGACAGACTTGACATAGCGTTGGACAATGCTGTAGGAGCCGTCAAAGCCTTCCTCCTCGCGGAGACGGTCGAGATTTCGCTTGGCCGTGTGCTGCTGCTTCTGCCAGACATGCTGGTCCTCCGCCAGCCATTCTAGGATCTTCGGCTTGTAAGGGTCCAGCTTCGAGGGCACCGGGTGCTTCACCGGAGCGTCGGCGAGAAGTCCTCCTGGTTGAGATATTTCCGGACCGTCTTGCGGTCGAGCTTCAGCTTCTTCGAAATTTCTGCGATTCGGTATCCACTGTTGCTCAAATCTCTGATATAATTGACTTGGGACATTTTGAGCATATCCTTTCCTCCTTTATCTCGGTGGTACAAGATAAAGAATAGTAGGTAATGAGGAGCGGTTCAAGGTGCCCCGCTTTTTATGGGGAAATTCCCCCGATGAGATGGGGAATTCTGGACGATGACGGTGGGTACTTTTACTGTATCACATACAGCTCGTCAGCGACGCTCATAACGAGCGAGGGCTACAGCCTTAGCAGCTGCAACTTTTTTAGCCTTGGCGGCTGCGACAGCCGCCTCATAGATGCTGCGATGTGCCGCGTCTACAGCTGCGGCCCGGGCCGCAGCACGACGTGTTTTCGCCGTGCGATGTGCGCGACGGTCGGCTTCGAGGCGGAGTTCATACCCGTTCTCAACGAGAGCGGTAGCGAGGATGACTGCATTTACTTTTACTTTTTTCATGATTTTCTCCTTTCTCTGGTCTATACCAGAAAAAACAGGTTTCTCCGATTCTCCTATAGAATCGGTTCATCACCCTCCGCAGATCATGAAGTAACTGCGGATATTGCTCTTTCGACAATCCCTGGAGCATGGGATGCGACATTTTATTGGCGCGCAAGACCAAGATACGATCGTCACTTTCTTTGCGGGGAAAAGTTTAGAAAACCCGTTAGTTTGGAGGTTACGTATCAGAACCCTCCCAATGGATGGCTGCCATCATCAGGCCGTAGACACCACTCTACAACGACGCCCCCTTCCTCCAGAGAAGATCTCCAGAAGAAGAGGGCGTTTCGGCTTACGAGGATAGTTAATTATCCCATTGGAATCACCTTCCTTGTGTGCTATAATAGATGTATGAATATGAAACAAAGGCAAGGGCACGCTTGCGACATGCCCCGCCCCGTTGTCATTCATTAATCGGCAACATACGGTTCGCCATTGGCCGGAAAGACGAACGTCTTAACCGAACCGCCAGCAAACTGTACATTGCAGATCATACCATAACCATCAGGCAGGCTATAGCCGATTACCCGGACGATGCCGAGCTCTCTGAACGACAGTTTCATGTTCATACAGATTCACATCCTTCAAGTGAATCTTCCTACCTATAGCACAGGGTAGGGAGTTTTTATTGCGGCTGCTTTTTAGGAAGCATAACCCTTCCTCTGCATTTCTCATGCGGCTTGGAACCGCCATTGGCTGCATTACAGGAAAGGTTTGATAACGGAGTTTTCCTTCTCCGGTGCGAACCGTATCCAGCAGATACACCTTGCACGAGGCGGTAGACATGTGCTACAATAGAAGATGAGAAACCGGATGGCTGATATTTATATCGGCGCCTCAGCCAGGCGCTGCAGTTATCAACTTTTCCATGAGGCATCACCTCACTTCTCTTTAACGTCTGACTCTGTGGTTTGGATTTGGGTGGTTCACAGACGAAGACATGGAAAAGCTGATAACGGGTCGTCAAGAGAGTAGATACTTTCGTATCTACTCTCTTTTTACTTTTCGAGGAAGCTCATTGCGTCCTCAAAAAGTTGCACACGGAGACGCTCCGCGTGCATGAAATCCCTCGCGGGAACCTTATTGGCCTCCGCGAGTTTGTCGAGGAACTTGCCCCCGACGGTTACATGGCAAAAGCCATGCCGTGGGGACAGAATGAAAAGCGTTTTTTCTCCGAAGTCAAATTTGACTTTGGAGAACTCGACAACGACATACCAGTCGTTGTTATTTGCCACACGGACGGCTTCCTTGAAAGAAGCCTCCGTGTTAATATCAATTGCGGACTGGAGGATTACATTAATTTCGATCTTAGCCATGATAGGCTTTCCGCCTCTTGCGAGACTCGGCATTTTTTCGTTAAAATTGGACGTATGCCTATGAGACACGACGGTCTGTTACGCCCGGAAAATAAAAAACTATGCAATCAAATCCAAGCCATCCGGGGGCTCGTGGACTGACCGCAAACATCATAAAATTGCAGCCCTCCCACGACCGTCATCGGTATCCAATCGCACAACAAAAACAGGCAGTACAAGAAATCCTCTTGCACTGCCTGTTTTTGCGCGCAAAAAAGCCCCGCGGCTGGAGCCGCAGGGCCAAAGGCGAGAGATGTTTGGGCGTTTCGTGCCTAGCGCGATTCTCGCCCCGAGTGGTCAAACATTGGTAATCGGTGACACCGCGGGCGATGGCCCGGGCTATATCGTTAAGATTCCGCAGTAGCGGGAAAGCGTCGTCGCTGTCGATGAAGCCGATCTCGACGAGCGCGGCTGGCATCGCCGTCCCGTGCAGAACGGCGAGCGTTGGCCGGGTGAAGACGCCGCGGTAGCCGAGCGCGGTCATGCAAGCGACACCGAAGTGCTCGGGATCGTAGAGATGGTGGGTATTCGCTAAAACCGTCTTAACTTTATCCTTTTTTAAGCCTTCGATAGGGTAGGCGTTGATATTCAAGTAGCAGCGATGAAGAGCAAAAATTCGACGGTAATTTCCTTTACCATGATGAAGGAAATTCACCCGTCGAATTCGTAGATGATATCTTGCATCCGATCAACCTTGATTCGAGCTCCAGTTGCGGGAGTTATCAATATGTTGTTCAGGATTCCAAGTTGCTGTGCTTCTGGAAGGCGGTTTTCTGGCTTACCTGTTTGGCTTCAGCATATTTGAGGCAGATTGCATCGAAGACGAGATGTGCGCTCTGATCGAAGAGGGAACCAAGCGGCTGGATGCTGGGGCTTCGCCTTCGCGACGGAATTTTGTAGCTGCTGGAATGATAAGTGCCGCATCGGCTGTTTTTGCGAGCTCTCCGTCTGGATTCGTGGTGATGGCTTGTACGTAGACGCCTGTGCTTTGGCTTTTTCAGCTGTCCAGACGACATGATGTGTGCGCCCGGAACCTGAAATGGCAACGAGGACATCTCCTTCGGCAATGGCTGGTGTGATGGTCTCACCAATCACGTAGGAGACGGCACCGAGGTGCATGAGACGCATAGCAAAGGCTCGAGCCATGAGGCCGCTGCGCCCCTCGCCAATCACGAAGATGCGCGGGGCCTGTTCGAGACGCTTAGCTGTTATCTCTAGGTCATCTTCGGGGATATGGCTCAGGACCTGGCTGATTTCAGCAAGGATTGTTGTTAACGTTGTATTCTCTGCATTTTGATTTGTATTCATGATTGTATCTTTTCCTTTCCGTAGATGCTAGACATAGGGTTATTCTTCTGCCGAAACTGCGCATTGCCGTAACCTTTGCGCTGCTGCAAGCGGATTGTCTGCCTTAGTGATGGCGCCGCCAATGATATAGATTTCTGGGTGGAGCGCCCGTGTCAGACTGCCGATGGTTTCGGCTTGGATGCCTCCGGCAATGGCTAGGCGACGCCCCTGCCATGAAATGGCAGAGGAGTTTGCCTCATGGTTGCCATGCTCCTGCATATCTTTGCTTGTATGCAGGCAGAACACGGCATCTGGGAATGTCTCACGGAGCTTTTGCTGTTCGGCAGGCTTCGTGTTCAGCAAATCAATCATATACGTCTTGCCGCGCTTGCGGGCTTCTTCTGCGACAAGATCGATGGTCACGGCCGGGCCGCAGCCCATGACTGTGATGACATCCGCACCGGCCTCATACGCGATTTTTGCTTCATAGATGGCATTGTCGATAGTCTTTGTATCGGCTAGCAGGAATTTCTGCGGGAATGCTTCGCGGAAGGCACGGACGCTTTCCATACCGAATTCCTTGATGAGAGATGTGCCAATTTCAATCCAGTCTGCTTCTTCCTGGCAGTTTTTTGCCATCTGCAGGGCCTCTTCTATCGAGAAACGGTCAAGCGCGAGCTGAAAGATCATGGTCATTTGCAATCAGAGCTCCTTCTTTTGTACTTTTTTTACTGAGAATACGCGATAGGTAATGCCGGACGCATGAGCAGCGAGCAGGCCATGAAGAGATACGAAGCGCCATAGTCACCGGTATAGCTGTTCAGCAGGCCGACAAGGAAGGCACCGACAAAGCTGCCGAGTGCACCGAAGCTGTTGATAAGAGCCATTGCGCCACCAGCGACGTTTACGGGCAGCATTTCTGGGATGAAGCGAAGAACGGCCCATAGGGAGCATACATCATACCGCCGGCCACGACGAGCAGGATATATGAGATCAGGAAGCTCGAGCTGCCGACGAGGAACGAACCATAGAAGGCAATGGCACCAAAGAAGAGGAACGGCCAGACAAAATCGCGGCGATTGAGCAGTTTATCAGAGAAGTACGAGGCAGTGACCATGCCGATGATGGCGAGCAGATACGGCACAGAGCTCAGCCAGCCTGTCGTGACGATATCCATATCTGGTGCTGATTTCAGGATGGATGGCAGCCACATCATGAAGCCATAAACACCAATGCTCCAGAGGAAATACTGTGCACAGAGTGCAATGACCTTCTTGTTGCGAAATGCTTCTCGATAATTCTTGACAGGCTTGATGCCTTTCTGCTCTGCAGCAAGTTCGGCTTCGATGTCTTCGCGTTCTTCCGGCGTCAGCATTTTGCCTGATGCGGATGGTCGTTGACGAGCTTGTACCAGACAAACGCCCAGATCAGGGAAGGAAGGCCTTCGATGATGAACATCAGGCGCCATCCAAAGAGATGCAGGAAATATCCCGAAACGATGGACATCCAGAGTACTGTGACCGGGTTGCCGAGAATCAGCACGGTATTTGCCCTAGAACGTTCTTTTTTCGTAAACCAATGGCAGAGGAAGACGAGCATCGCTGGCATGACAAAGCTTTCCACGACACCAAGCAGGAAGCGTACAACCATGAGCTGGGTTGGGTCAGAAAGCATGCCTGTCGCTGCAGCCAAAAAGCCCCAGAGAATTAACGATACGAAGACGAGACGTTTAGCACTGCGTTTTTCTGCATAAGCAGCACCGGGAACCTGGAAGAAAAAATACCCGAGGAAGAATAACGCACCGAGCAGCGAAGACACGGCCGGCGTGATCATGAGATCTGACGCCATACTGCTGGCCGAACCGAAGCTGAAATTTGCACGGTCCAGATAAGCAAGACTATACGTGATGAAGACGACTGGCATCAGACGATACCATCTTTTTGCACTTAAAACCTTTGCCATAGAAATCCCTCTCCCCTTTTATCAACACTATATGAAATCTATCAATTGTTCACACTTTTTGATCATGAAGAACTCAGGCAATCTTTGCGTATACTTTTTGTAGGTAGGCATACAATGCAGGCCGCGATGGCAGTCCATCACTGTCACCGGGAAACTGTACAGCCAGCGATCCAATCGCGTTGCCGCGCTGCAGGGCAGCTTTTTCGTCAAGACCTTCCAGCAGGGCGCTGATTGCGCCTACCGCAAATCCGTCACCAGCACCGACTGTATCGACAACCTGGACATTCGGTACGCCGGGAACTATTTCAAAGTGCCCCTTACTGTCCTTGAAGAACGCGCCCTGACTGCCAAGTTTGATGATGACGAGTTTGACGCCGCGCTGTAGATAAAAATCAGCAATTGCTTCCGGATCCTGCAGGCAGTCAAAAGCTGTCCCTCATGGATCCCCGGCAGAAACCAGTCGGATAAGGCAGCAGCCTCATTCGTGACGCGGATCATCTCTTCCTTTGACGGCCAGAGATTGGGGCGAAGATTCGGATCAAAGCTGATGCTCATGCCGGCCTTTCTTGCTTCGGTCATCATCTTCAGCCCGTATTGCCGTGTGTTCTCGCAAAGAGCAAGTGGGATGCCCGTCGCATGCAGGTGTCCATCTCGACCATCATGCTCTCAATCCCCTGTAAAGGAATGTGGCGGAATGCAGCAAATTCACGGAAATATTCCACTTCTGGGTCACCATGTGTCGTATGGGATTTCATCTGGAAGCCTGTCGGCCAGGTATCATCCTCGGAAACAAAATCCATCTTGATACCTTCCTGCGCCAGAGCCTTTCGGATGTATCGTCCCAACGAGTCCTTGCCGACCTGGCTGGCAAAGTATGAATCATAGCCCAGGCGAGCCATGCCGGTCGCAACATTGGTTTCTGCACCCGCTACGAACTTCCGGAATACCATCTGATCTGCCAGATCCCCTTCGCTCTGCGCCGTAAACATCACCATCGGCTCACCAAATGTCAGGAATCGTTTCATATTAGCTCTCTCCTCTCAAATGACTCAGCCAGTTTTTCCTTCAATATCAGGTTTCTGCAACGGGAATTCAATCGCAGCCATCTCATGATGACGACATTGCAGCAGCCATGGATCATCTGGCTGGATGGATTGGCTTTCCCAGTGTCCTCGCACGAGTTTCACCCCCTTCAGATGCATGTAGGCAACATAGGGACGAAGCAGTGCGTAGGCTTTATCGGCTGATTCTCCGACAGTCTGCCAGTTGCCAGTATCAAATGTCATGGCGAGTTTCTCATGCGGCAGGCTGGCGAAGAAGGATGCAAAGCTCTTGGCTGTTCCTCCGGTTAGCTTCTGCTGACTGTTTTCTATCAACAGTCGGCATGGAAGATTCTTCAAGAGCTCTTTTACCTGCGCGATGCAGTCGGCAGGATTTTCGGTGGGGTGCTGACCAAGTCCCAGCTTGATCCAATCAGCCCGAGCACATGGCTTCCTCGGCATAGGTCGCAGACTTTGATTTAAGTTGCCGTTCTCCCACAGATCCGCAGGTATGGAATAAATCACGGGAGTCAGGCGGCATTCCTGCAATTTTTTCTTAACACGACGGAAATATGTCTCTTCCGGTACCAAGCGCTCGCGGCGGATCTCAATGCCGTCTGCTTCGAGGGCAGCAATCCGTACGGTTTCAAGTTCCAGATTGGCAATATCGGGAAAAATCAGGTTGGTAAAATAAAGGCTGTCACGGCAATCTCCTCGTTTCTGATGTAGAAATCGATTAACGCAATCGATTAACAAAAAGGCTAAAAAGCAGCAACTCCGTATCAAAGGGAGTTGCGAAGTGTAAGAGAACACGGCAATTCTTGTAATAAAGGAGGCAGATCCGGCTTCTGAATCCGTTCAATCAAACGGGATACACAAGCCGCACCTAGTTCATACGATGGCTGGTGGATGGCGGTGATATCTGCAAGTTCCATCCAGTCCCAATCATCGAAACTGCCAATCCCGATATCGTCCGGATACGAGACCTGCATAGTCTTCAGTGCTTTGAGGACATTCAAGGTCACGACGCCATTGGCGGTTAGGATTGCTTTGCGTCCCGGCTGTGCTAAAAATTCCTGTATCCTGCTCTGTACCAGCACAGGCTGATCGGATGTCAGGATGTACTCCAATGGCTCTTGCCCAAAAATCTCCTGGCTGTACTCATGATATGCCTGGCTGCGCCGGATGCGAGTATCGAGATGCTTGAGTGGTGCCGTAAAATATCCAATCCGTTCAAACCCTCGCTGCTTCATATAGAGCAGCATCTGATGGACAGCTAAGTTATCCTGGGTACGGAAAGAATCCAGTAGAGGCGGATTGCCAAAAGGACGCTCGGCAAAAACAGCTGCAATCTGTTCGTGTGCCAAGGATTCGAAGAATTCCTTGTTCTCGCCGCATTGATGGATGACAATGCCATCGACGCGCTGGTCAAGCATGGAGCGGATAGCATTGCGTTCGAGTGCCGGATCCTCATCTGTATTGGCCAGGGTCATGGAATATCCTGCTTTGCGGCAGGCATCGTTGATACCTTTAGCCAGAATGGAAGAAAAAGGGTTGGCGATATCGGCTACGACGAAGCCGATTACACGGCTTTGCTGCATCTTGAGACCGCGTGCCATCTTATTCGGACGGTAGCCCGTTTCCTTGATGATACGCGCAATCTTCTCACGCGACTGTTCGGACATGTATTCGTATTTTCCGTTAAGGTAGCGGGAAATCGTTGTCGTCGAGACATTTGCTTGACGGGCAATATCGGCAATGGTGATGGTTTCTTTCTTTGCCCTCTTCATAAGATCCTCCTAGCAATCGATTTACGCAATCGATTAACATCGTTTACACTCATATTAAATCATGAAGGCACGTGATTTGCAATGACAGAATTCAGTTATAAAATCAGATTAACTCGTATTATCTACCTTTTACGCATGTTATCTCAAGATTTCTATGCATTATTATTTTATACGATAGTAATCGGGTTCGTATCAAAAAGTGCAGGCAGGAGCAATAGAAAAATTCGACGGTGAATTTCCTTTACCGTGATGAAGGAAATTCACCCGTCGAATTTATTACCGTGATGAAGGAAATTCACCCGTCGAATTTATTACCGATGCAGGTGTGTGAAGGGGCGACTTGCACCGAGCAGGATTAGGACTCGAAGGTACCTTGACGATGGCTTTGCCGTCTTCTACCATCTGCTGCCCTCTTGCCCAGACGTGTTGGAGCTCGAAGTCGTCGGTGATGACGATGAAGTCGCATCGCTCTGTGGAGCCAGGATGCCCTTCTTCGGATAGATATGGAGTGCTTGGCGACGTTGGTGCTGAGAATCTGGACAGCCTGGTCGATGGCGATGCCTTCTTCTTCGACCATATCGCGGAATTCTGTGAACATGGAATGCTGATCGCCGACGCCGACGCCAATCGGGTTACCGGCTTCGTCGAACACCGGCATGCTGCCGTTGCCATCGGAGCTCATGGTGATATGGGAAAGAGGAACACCGCATCGAGAGCTGCTTTTGCGGCTTTGCTCGGTTTCACGGCGTTTTCGGAGCCTGGATGCTCGGGTCGATGCCGGAAGTGATGTCCATGTAGCCACCTTGTTTCGCCCATTCAATGCTTTCAGCAAAGAGGTGCTTATTGCGGTTGACATGCGTCGGCAGGAACTGTGTCTTAGGGATCTCGCCATCTTCTGTGATCTCGAAGAGGTATTTCATGCCGTTGCGGCCATCACCCATATGCATATTGATGATACCGGCTTTGCCGCTGATCATGCCGCCGACGCGCGTCTCGGCAGCGAGACGGCGGTAATCCTGTGCCGTTGGCTGACCGGAACGATGATCGCTCATGGCAATCTCGCCAGCACCGATGATCTTGTCAATCATGACGATATCCTTGCGGACACTGCCTGTGATGGTCGGTGTGGGCAGCTCGTAAGCACCCGTGTAAATATAGGTGGACAGGCCCTCGTATTCCAGACCACGCGCTTTGGCGAGCAGGCTCTCGACGTGGCGTGTCGTACCATCGGTACCGAGCAGGCCACAGACGGTCGTGACGCAGAGGTCGTTACTTTCGAGAGCAGGAGCTCCGGTGTGCGCGTATGGTAGCCGCCTTCACCGCCGCGCCAATCATGTGGACATGGCCGTCAATGAAGCCTGGCAGTACACGTGCGCCCTTGAGGTTAATCTCGCGGCATTCGATGCCTTTCGGTGCTTCGATACCTTTGCCGATGCCGGCAATCTTCTCTCCGGCAATCAACAGGTCCTGGATTCCCTGTCTTCAGGCGCGTAGAGATGCGCATTGCGCAGCATCGTGAAAAATGGCTGGTTCGACATAAAGTCATCATCCTCTCATAAAAGTGCTTATGCATGTACCATGTACTTGGATATGTTGTTGAGATGCCCTGCTGCGGTCCTCAGATGAACAGCAGGATAAGGCGCATTGCCCAGATCGAGAGCAGTGCATTGATGAAGCAGATGCTGATGATTGCAACGTAGTGCTTGGTGTTGACACCAGAGATACCGAGGCAGCGGCCGACATTCTGTACCGGATTGCCAATCAAGTAGATTGCCGGGACAAGGATCGTGAGCTGTGTCGGATCCAGTATGCCGCTCGTGAAGAGGCTCATCGCAACACCGATGCCGCCACCCATGCTCATGATGGCCGTGACGAGGACGGTCGCAGCTTCTCCGGGCAGACCCCAGAGTGCCATGATCGGAGCGCAGATTACGCCGATGATGTGCAGGAGGCCTGTGACATCGAGAATGCGGATGATGACGAACGCATGATGACATTCGGCAGCAGGCTCGTCGTGCCAATCGTAAAGCCATTGCGCGCACCGTCGATGAAGAGGTCAAGGATATTTTTCTTTTTTGCAGTTTCAGGCGTTGCCATTTGCATTCCCTCCAGTCGTATCTTTCCGGTAGAACATCTTCAAGTACATGCGCATCAAATTGCCGCCGATGATCTTGAAGACGAACATGACGATGATTGGCACGATGATTGGTGCGACCATGTAACTGAATACGCTGCGCCAGATGAGAAGTAGTTGGTGATAAAAGCGGAAGCACTGGTTTGATAGGCAATCAGGATGGAGCGCTCATTGTCTGTAATCTCGCCTTGGTCGTAAAGTTCCTTGACCATGCCGGCTGCGGCGTCTGTGCTCTGCATGTTGGCGATGCTGGCAAGAGCCGTGATGCCCGGGATGCCGAGCAGAGGCTTCAGGATTGGCGTCATGAGCTTTGTGCTGCACGCAGCCGCCGAGGCCATCAATGACATTGACGATACCGAGAGCCAGGATGACAGCTGGAATGAGCTCAATGGCGAACAAGAAGCCATCGCGGGCACCTGTACCGCCAGCACCACGGAAGTCCAGAGCCTTTTCGGCTCCCGGCGGAATCGTGCCGAACTTACCGTTCAGCACATTGAAGTCGAATACCTTGAGCCAGCTATCCGATGATGAGAAAATACCAGAGAAGATGATGATGGCAAAGATGAAAGCAGCGTAGCCTACCCATCCAACCTTGATTTTCGGCGTTTCGTCCTTGGGTGTCTTATTCTCTCCCATAAGAATCTCTCCCTTGCTGATGTTGCTTGATGCATATACGTTCTAAGATATGGCCACGTCTATTTATAATGCAAGATAGGTGCCAACTTTTGAACGATGGACATTTTTCGCGAAAATGGGCTTTAGTCGAAATTTGGTATGTAAAACAATATTTGTGCGTTGTGTGAGTACATATAATGATGTTTTGAATCAATTTGTATACAAAGTGACAATAAAAAGCGGTATAATAATGGGAATGGGATAACATTTTATGGGATATACCTATTTTATAAGGAGAAAGTCATTCATGAAACATATTGCTTTAATCGCTCTCGGCAGGGATACCTCATATTGTTGCCGTGAGCAGCTCCATAGGCTGCTGGATAATCGCATCAATATCAGCAACTATTATGTAGAGGGCAACCTTCCGCAACGGATCAAAGCGGATTTCGCCATCTTTACGAGTCGTCTGGCCTATCAGAAGGCCCATACGCATCTGTCGGAGGGCGTCCCCTATCTGATTTCGCGGCGCTCCATCAACTATCATGAGGTCGACAAGCTGTTCGAACTGCCTGCTGGTACGAATGTCCTGCTCGTCAATGACTGCCTCCAGAGTGCTAACGATACCATATCCTTGTTGCAGACCCTTGGCATCGATCATCTCAACTACTATGCGTTTGCGCCTGGGATGGATGATCCGAAGGTGGCAAAGGTAGCGGTAACCCCCGGGGAGTCTCGATTTGTGCCTCCTGCCATCGAGAAGATTGTTGATATCAAGACACGGCTCATCGATATCACCTCGCTGGGAGAAATGCTGTCATGCATGGGAATCTTGGATCATTATGCCGATTTCCTATCGGCACAGTACGTCCGTGATATTATCCAGCTCATCGATAAGAATCAGCGTTACAAGAATCGAGCTGCGTATTTTGAGCAGGAGCTCAGTCGTATCGAGTCATCCCGAAGCCATCGATCCTCCGACGTCAACCTGCAGGCAGTCTATCACTTCGATGATATTCTGGGAAGTGCTCCTTCATTGCTGTCAGCGATTCGCATCGCCAAGCGCTTTGCTGATTCGGACTCCACCGTGCTCATCCAGGCGCAGAGTGGTACAGGAAAAGAACTGATGGCACAGAGCATCCATAATGCTTCTGGTCGCGCAGGCGGTCCCTTCGTAGCCGTCAATTTTGCTGCTATCACTGAGTCCCTGCTGGATTCGGAGCTTTTCGGCTATGTGGAGGGAGCCTTCACGGGAGCATCGAGGCATGGTGCGAGTGGACTGTTCGAACGGGCCAATCATGGGACAATTTTCCTCGATGAGATTGGCGATGCCCGCTTTCCTTTCAGGTGAAGCTCTTGCGTGTCTTGCAGGAGCGTGAAATCCGTCGCGTGGGAAGCGCCGTTCCCATCCATATCGATGTGCGCATCATTGCAGCGACAAATCAGGACCTTAAGGAACTCGTTCGTCAGGGCAGATTCCGTGAGGACCTTTATTATCGCCTGAGTGTCTTGCCGCTGACACTTCCACCACTCGTCGAACGGAAAGAGGATATCCCTGTGCTGGTCTCTACCTTCCTCCAATCGTTCTTCCTGGACATGGGTGTGCGAGAGACACGGGAGTGGATGGAGGGAATCCTGCCGATCTTACTCCAGTACAGCTGGCCGGGCAATATCCGCGAATTGCAGAATGTCGTCGAATATCTGGCAAATGTCTGTGACGACAATCCGCGCCCGGAAGATCTGCCGCCGAACTTTTCTGCTGCCATTGCATCCGTGCGGAATCGGCAGGGGAAACAAACTGTCGGTGGAGAGACACTGAAGACTGTTGTTATGCGGGAGCTAGCAATAGCCGCGCGCATTGGCCAGCACTTGGGACGCCGTTCCTTAGCACGAAATCTGGAGGTTCCAGAAAGTCAGATTCGCCGTGTCTGTCAGGAGCTCGTGACAGATGGCGAGATTACTCTTAAACCAGGACGTGGCGGCATTCAGCTCACGAGAAGCTGGTCAGCAATCTTGGCCGCGGATGAGGATGCTTTGCAGTAGAAGGGGCTTTTCGATAAGATTGTGCCAAAAGTGGGGCTTTTTGCACGATGACGGTGGAGATGCACGACGACGATAAAGCAGAAGGGCATTTGATGATGCTGCTGCCCTTGATGCTGACACATACGGAGTGTTACTATTAATTGACTTTTCTCTATTTTTGTGGTATGCTTTGCATGTATAAAGGGTTACTTACGGAAGAGAACCGCCCTGCAGCATAGTAGTTGCAGGGCGGTTCTTGCTAGAAGCAATATTTTGTAACAGTGGGAATCAGTAGTGCTGCCTGAATGATGTCATGAGGTGACTGAATGTTATTAACGTATTTTAGTGTGGAAAATTTCAAGAACTTTTCCAATAAGTTCTGTATGAATTTTTCCGATATAAAGGATTATGATTTTAACACGTCTTGCTTGAAGGATGATATCATTAAGGATGCGATTATCTATGGCAAGAATGCTGTTGGCAAGACGAATTTCGGCTTTGCTTTATTTGACATAACGTATCATCTGGTGGACAAACAGAAGGACCCGCGTATTTCAATCAATTATCTAAATGCAGACTCAGAGAAAAAAGAAGCTTCTTTTGTTATGAATTTCGCGATAAGGAGAATACTTTTGTTTACTCCTATCGAAAAACGGATGCAGTTCATCTGACATATGAAAGCCTGTTTGTTGATGGGAACTTGGTATTTTCTTTCGATTTCAAGGATGGAAATGGTGATTTTTCTCATCTGGCAGAGTTTGGCCTGAATACACTGAATTGGAAGTATCGAGATAATGGAATATCTTTAATTCGTTATATGGCCAATAATCTGTCTCTTTCGCCAGATCATCCTATCATGAAAATCATGAATTTTGTCAATGGGATGCTATGGTTCTGTAGTTTAGGGAATG
>ENA-OQEN01000405-OQEN01000405.1-human-gut-metagenome-genome-assembly--contig:-NODE-405-length-18941-cov-8.505049_pt1 | contig 18941 bp, 22 predicted proteins | sample MGYA00242791_ERZ504627 | MGnify/ENA primary metagenome ERZ504627 (study PRJEB26092, sample SAMD00036316) | human gut metagenome | host: Homo sapiens | study: EMG produced TPA metagenomics assembly of... | reverse complement strand
CCAGGCGAGTGGAGGCGGTGGCGCCACGGCGATGAGGGCGTCCATGGTGGGCGCGCCGTGTGCGAGTGATTTAAACCCATTGATAAGTACGCGTCGTTGACATAGACGATGGGGATGAGCAGGACGAGCTCAGTGAGGGCGAGCGTCATGCTGTGGGTATGGTCGGTGAAAATGCCGGGCAGCGGCCAGCCGAGCATGTGCCCCATGCCTATGTAGAACAGTGGGATGAGGAATACGATCGAGACGATGAGGCGGGTGCGCATGGCGGAGGCGGCGGCCTCCAACTTTTTGGTCGGCGACTCCATGTGGGCGGCGCCGGACCTGGCTTGCGCGCTGCCGTTTGAGCCGGCGGCACCGGCGCCCACATCGACGGGTGAGGCCGAGTATCCCGCGCGGTCGACGGCGGTGCAGATATCGTCGGGGGAGACCTGCGCGGGGTCATAGTCGACCATCATGGAACCGGCGAGCAGGTTGACCGCGACGCTTTGGACGCCGTCGAGTTTGCTCACGGCGCGGTCCACGTGCGCCTGGCAGGCGGCGCATGTCATGCCTCCCACGTCGAACTTATCTTGAGCCATGGCTTCTCCTTTCTGTGGCGTGGTGTTGGAAATGTTAACCTGCCGATACTATACACCCATACCCCCTGGGGGTGTCTAGTACAGAATAAATGTATGACATCTCGCTACAGATGAGGGTAGTTGGTTGACCGATGGTCCGCCCCAACAAATCATCTCAATCTGTAACGTCTGGACCGGTTTTTGAACCATAGCTGTTACAGATTTAGACAAACATTTCAGCCGAAAACTAACGTCTCGATCTGTAACAACTAGTCCCCGTTTTACCGAGTATTTGTTACAGATCAAGACAAACAGTTGGCAGCAAACTCAATGTCTCAATCTGTAACATCTAGCGGGAAATATAACCTCTAACTGTTACAGATCGAGACAGACTGCCCGGGGCCAACTCAAATGTCTTGATCTGTAACATCTAGAGAGGTTTTTGACCCCTTGCTGTTACAGATTGAGATGTTGTCTCGCGGGGCTGGGGTTTGTCTCGTTCTGTAACATCTAGACCTGTATCTGCCGAGCTAGTGTTACAGATCGAGACAATTGCCGGGGAGGGGTCCCGTTGCGGCAAGACGCCCGCCGCCTAGATACAGAACCCGGGGATCACACAGGTTCGCTTGTTTGGCTTTTCCGCAGACGTTGCGTACGTAAAGACGTCGCCGTCGTGCCCCACGCGGTTCATATAGAGCGTGCCTTCGCTCTCCGATGTGTCGGGACTCGCCGTTCGTTCCCACCAACAGGTGTCCTTGCCCTTCCACTGGCGAACCAACGTCTCGTTCGTGGAGTACGGACTCACCTTGAGCTCGCGGAAGATTGGTACTCTTTGCCCTCGCCGTTATAGATGTCCGCCAGGTAGTGAAAGCCCTCGGCAAACGAATCGGGCGGTTGCGTACCGCACAGCTCGACCATGGCGGGCAGCCAAAGGGTTGCGGGCAACTCGCTCAGGCACGATGCGCTTCTGGCGGCGCCAACGTTATTCGAGATCTTTTTGACAGATTTAATGAGCGCGCGCAACTCGTTGGGCAGCAGCCTAAGGCCGTCGCTGTCGAGCCATTCCCGCAGCTCGCAATCTGCCCAGCCGGCGCTCGGCGGTTCAGTCGCAGCGTTGCGCTCGGCAATACCTGCATCGAACATAAACGTCAGTCCGGCCTTGCCCGTCCCGTCCAAAAGCTCGTCGTGACGGATGCCCACGAGCTGCGCGCCAACCTGCAGCCCGTTGGTGAGCGTGACGCGCTTGGTGCACGGATAGGGGATATGCCCATCAACGTCGAGCAGGTGGTAGCGCTTGGCAATCTCGCGTGCCTCACTACGGGTCTCGGCGGCCTTAATCTTGAGCGAAATCTCCTGCAGCTGATCCCAGGTGTAGTCGTCAAGCGAACCGCGGATGCCGTCCAGGTAGTCGGGGATGCCAAAGCCATGGGTTGCCGCCCCGATAACGCCGAGCCCCGCAACGGCTGCAACGACGCCACCGATAATAAAGCGGCGGCGGGTCATGGCGTCGTGCCGGGCCTGCTCCAGGATCTCTCGTGCGCGCTCGCCGGCGACGTCGACCTTAAGGTGTGTGCCAGAATCGATATCAATCGCGGCCTCTTCTCCTGCGCCCTCGCGGTCCTCAGATTCTGCAGCGGGGAGGTATGTCGAGAGCACCTCGAGCATCTGCTGCTCGGTAGGGCGATCGCCCTGTTCGACCGAGATGCCTTTCATGATGACCTGGACGAGCGCTTCATCGCCCTCGCAGCGCGGCTCGAGCGGTGCCGGCTTGGTCTTGGTCTTTATGAGGTAGAACGAGCCGGTCGCCGCGGCACCCGTCGACTCGACATCGAACGGTTTGCGACCGCTGTAGAGCTGGTACAGAATGCTCGAAAGCGCATAGACGTCAATCGCGGGCGAACGGCGAAGGGCCGCGATGCCTTCGATATCCTGCGTGAGCATTTCGGGCGCGGCGTATGCGGCGTGGCAAAGCGCCAGATGTCGCGCGCCGGGTGATCGTGTCGTCGCCGAGGGCCATAGTCGCGGAGTCCATGTCGATGAGGCAGGGGTCAAAGGAGCAATCGGCAATCTGCTGCTCGAGCGTTCGGCTGGTGGTGCGGAACATGATATTGGCAGGCGACAGGTCGCGATGGACGACCGGATTCACAAGGCATTGGGTCATCAAGAGCGCACGAAGCACGGCGTTTCCGACGGCGGCGACCATCTGGGTGGTCAGCCCGCCCGAGGCGTCGTGCGGAAGCAAAGGCAGCGCCTGTTTGAGCGAGGTGCCCTCGACCCACTCCATGAGGATGAGCGGGTCGTTCTCGCACGATCCGTAGCCATAGACGCGCGGAAATCCGCGCAGGTGCGAGACGGTACACAGATGACGGTATTCCTCGAACAGCGCGGCAGTGTTGGCCAGATGCGCGGCCGATTGCTCGGCGGAGCGGTCGGGCGTCTGGTCGGAAAGGATGACGTTGTCCTTGAGCAGCTTGACGGCAAAGACCTCGCCGCTCGTGTTGGTTGCGCGCAGCACGTGCCCGATATTGCCGCCGTCGCGGTATGCCGTCTGAAGAATAAGCGTCATAAACCGGCGCTTGGCATCATCCTCGGCACTGGGGTCGACTGCCACGGCGGTATCGAACGTGTCGAGACGGATGAGTTTGTCGCCAGGGGCGGTGTTGGTGGTATCCAAGGCGTTCCTTCGTCTGGTGGGGCCGCGTGCTCACACCGAGAACGCGATTATCGATTAAAGCCCATGATAGACGTGTTTGCCGACAAGCTGACTCGTATTGCTATTTATAGTGCAGCGTGCAACGTAAATGATATAAGACGAGTGGCACCTGTTTCCCACGTCTCTACGCGCTAGTCCACAATAACGAGAAACGTTGTATAGAGACCCAAATGAAGTCTGTCGCTGTTGGCGATTTCCACGGGGGGATAGACTTTGCCGGGCTCGCGTTGGTCGCGCGGCGGCTCAATCACAATATCGCCGTCGCCCGCGCCCGATTCGAGCACTGTGCCGTTGGTCGATCCAAGGCCCTGGGCGTACCAGTGCTCACCCTCAAGCCAAATGCGAAGATGCTCGCGCGATGCGTCGGCGCCCACATCGGTGATGCTGGGCGAGGTTTTGGGCAAAGAACCAATCACGGTGCCGCGCGGATCGCGTGTGAGGGGATGGATTTGCATGTCGACGCAGTTGTCGGCATGTGTCCTGAGCAGACCGAGGTTGGGGGCAACGGTGCGCGGCTGCTCCATGCTGCCCATAAAGCCACGTCCGACGGTAGTTTCGGTGGTGCCAAAGTGCCCGCCCGTCTTGCTGTCGCAAAAGCGCTCGACGGTGGCCACGCCTTGAACGGGATCGGCAAGTGCACCCGTTGCCACAAAGAGCATAAGGTAAAGCGTACTCTTCTCGCGCACGGCATTGCCGTCAAAGTTATCGATGTGATTGAGGGCGTTTGCATATAGGCGGCCGTCCAATTTGTAGCTGGCGAGAGCCGACATCATTTCGTTGGCGGCCGGGCCGCGATAGTGCTCGGCGATTGCCTGATAGGCGGACTCGCCGCCGCCGAGCTTGCTGCAGATTGCCGCGGAAAGATTGAGCGTGGTGACGGCAAAGTCGCTGTAGATGGCGGGCGCGCACTGGTCAGGCTCGCGATGGACGATGTAACGGGTGAGATACGAGCGGTTGGAGGAGCATTTCTCGAGCAGGGTACTGCCGAGATAAGAGTTTCCATTGATGAGCATTCGGGCGATCTCGAGATGTCTAAGACCGCCAAACGAGCGAATATCGTTATAGAGGACCGAGCAAGGCGTCTTTGCTGCCACGGATACCTCCTTCGATTGCTTCCTAGCCAATAAGGCGATAGGAATTAATGGCCCTCGGTGGGCGACGTATTAAATGGCTGCGCAATATGTAGCGTAACCAAAACAACATTATAGGCCACATGTTCGAAATTGCAGGAAGACTGAGAGATTTGGTTTGGACTGGACGGTAATCTCTCTCTGTCTTGTTCTGTAACATTTGGGGCCGGTTTTGCTCCGTAACTGTTACAGATCGAGATGCTTGCGAACCGCGCCGACCGCTTGTCTCGATCTGTAACATGTAGACCCGGTTTTACCCCATAGTTGTTACAGATTGAGACAATCAGCCGGGCCCACCTCGGGCCCACTCCGTTCGCCTCGTCATCTGTGGTTTACGTGGGGGCATACGGAGTACGGGTATACTAACCGGCGGCGAATCTGCTCCATCGCTTAGAGCTGCTGCGTCTGGACGGCGCGTGATAGGCTGCCAAAGCGATCGCCAGCGTGCTGAGCAACGTCCTCTCTGTGCGCACCTGTTTTGTATGTATTAGCGCACTACCAACACGCTCGCGCGGCCGCATGCCGTGCCCATAACGCGTGCAGATAAGGAACAACAACATATGCGTAATTCTGTATCCGACGTCACGGACGCCGAGATTCTGGACGAGGCCCGCGAGGCCATGACCAGGCTGCCTTTGATGCTGCCGACGAGGCCAGCGCCGCCGAGACCGTTGAGTCCGCGACCGAGAGCCTGCCCGCCTTTGACGAGCTGGGACTTTCGGACGAGATACTCCGTGCTATCGAGAACCTGGGCTACACGGCACCCACGCCCGTGCAGGCAGGCTCCATCCCTGTGGTGCTCGAGGGTCGCGACCTGCTTGCCGCCGCTCAGACCGGCACCGGCAAGACGGCTGCCTTTTTGCTGCCGACCATGAACAACCTGGAGCACATCGCTCCGCCCAAGCCCGTGCGCGAGCGCGGCGGCCGCAACCGCCGTCGCGGCGCCAAGAAACCCGAGGCAACGGTCGCGGTCCCGTGATGCTCGTCATCACCCCCACGCGCGAGCTCGCCCAGCAGATCGACGAGGTCGCGAGCAAGATTGCCGACGTCACTGGCCATGTCGCCGTGACCGTCGTGGGCGGCGTGAGCTACAAGCCGCAGACCGCGGCGCTCAAGTATGGCTGCGACATCCTGGTCGCCACTCCGGGCCGTCTGGTCGACCTGATCGAGCAGGGCGCCTGCCACCTGAACGAGGTCAAGGTGCTGGTGCTGGACGAGGCCGACCGCATGCTCGACATGGGCTTTTTGCCCGCCGTCCGCCGCATTGTGCGCGAGACGCCGGCCGAGCGTCAGACGCTGCTGTTCTCGGCCACGCTCGACGAGGAGGCCGTGGGCGAGATTACCGACCTGGTGAGCGACCCGGCACGCGTGGAGATCGCGCCCGCCACGTCGACCGCCGACACTGTCGACCAGTTTGTGTTCCCGGTGTCTATCGAGGCCAAGAACAACCTGCTGCCCGAGTTCCTCAAGAAGGAGGCCCGGAGCGCACTATCGTCTTTATGCGCACCAAGCACCGCGCCGACAGCTGCTGCCGTCGTCTGGAGCGTAAGGGCATCAAGGCCGCCGCGATTCACGGCAACCGCAGCCAGGCGCAGCGCGAGCGCGCGCTTTCGGCCTTCCGCGACGGCACCGTCGACGTACTGGTGGCGACCGACGTGCTCGCCCGCGGCATCGACATTAGCGACGTGCGCTACGTCGTGAACTTTGACGTGCCGGCCGAGCCGACCGACTACATCCACCGTATTGGCCGTACGGGCCGTGCCGGCGAGCTGGGCTGGGCCATCACGTTTGTGACCGAGCAGGATGTCGATGAGTTCTACGAGATCGAGAAGCTCATGGACAAGACGGCCGACATCTACGAGGCCGGCGACCTGCATGTGGGTCCCAACCCGCCCGCGGTTGACCCCGAGCGCGACCCTGCGGCCTTTAAGGTGAAGAAGAAGACCAAGCGCGGCAAGTCCAAGAGCAAGAAGAAGCTTGAGCAGGCACGTCGCGACGGCAAGCGCAACGGCGATGACTACGGCGATGTGGCCGGTCGTTCCAACCGCGGCCGCGACGAGCGTCGTGGCGACGGCGAGCGTCCGAGCGTCCCAAGCGCGGCGGTAAGACCCGCGTGCGCGAGGGCGTTCAGGCTCGCGTGGACGAGGCTGTTGAGAGCGTGGCTCGCGAGGTGGCTGCCGAGGAGCGCGCTGGTGCTGGTGCCGCTGAGCAGTCTGCGCGCGGCAACCGTGCCGAGCGTCGTGCCAAGCAGTTCCAGGGTGAGGCACATCGCCGTCGCCGCGAGGACGAGGACCGCGGCGGTCGTCGTCGTGTTGAGCGCAAGGACGAGGGCCGCGGTTCGCGCGGTGGCAAGCGCGGTGCGGGCGACCGCCGTCGTTCCGGTCGTGATGACGAGCGCAGTGGCGTGATGAGCGTCGCGGCGGCGAGCGTCACGAGGTGCTCGCGGCAATGGCGGCCGCGGCGGCGCTGGTCGTTCTAACGAGTCGCGCGATCGTCGTGACCCGCGTGCCAGCCGCGATCGTCGCGATGACTGGCGCAACTACGACGATACCCGCGAAGAGCGTCGCGGCGGCTATCGTGGTGGTCGTGGCGGCAACCAGGCCGGCTCCCGTGGCGGCCGTGCCGGCGGTCGCGATAACCGTGGCAGCTACGGCAACAGCCGTGGCGGCAAGCGCGGTGGCAGCTCCCGTCGCCCCGGCGACGGCGGCGGCAAGCGCAAGTAAGATGCGCATCGCGCGCTAGCGTGAGACAAGCTAAGGGCCCGAGCAAACAACGCTCGGGCCCTTTTGTTTGCCGTGTCCATCGCTAATTCAAACGTGATTTTCTCGGGAATGCATCTGGGGGATGCTGAGGACCTATTTTCCGCCATGCAGCAATGGGTCCTATGGGGTGCGCCGTGCATTTTTTGGAGTATTCTGCAGTTCGAGTTGTCTGCATATGATTCGACGTCGCCAACGGTGGCCTTCGGATATCCCTAGCGAGCGTTCCGAGTCAGATTTCGCCGTTTTCCGGAGCAGGGGCGCGTCATTCTCGCCATGTCGGGACTTAGAACGATACGGCGCCCTACAGTTTTGCCCACCCGCGGCGGTGCTGGCGCGGTCACGTTGCAGAATACTCCGTTTTTTGCACGGGCCAGGATGGGGTACCTCAGGAGAACGCGGCGATATCCCGTAAATATATACAATCTGTACCGTAATTTATACAAAACGAAGAGGCAGACAGCGCAGGGTGGGCGCATTGGGGTGTTGGTGCACCAAAACGGGGATCCCACGCGCCGTATACTCTGTCTGAATGTGAAAACGGCTTGACGCGTTGCCAGGCGTAGGAGGAGGGTGCCTCGATGAGCGTATTCGAAATTGTGTTTAGTCCGACGGGTGGAACGCGGAAGGTGTCTGGCCTTGTGGCCGGGGCACTGGACAAGAATACCGTTACCGTCGATCTGACCGATAGCGGGCTAGATTTCAGCGCTGTCTCGATGACTGAGGACGACGTGGCCGTAATCTCTGTGCCGGCGTATGCCGGTAGAATCCCGACTGTGGTGGCTGACCGGTTGGGCATGGTGCGCGGCAACGGGGCTCGGACTGTTTTGGTTTGTGTATACGAAACCGCGCGTTTGAGGACACGCTCGTAGAGCTGGAGGACGTTGCGAAGCATGCGGGATTCCGGGTGATCGCGCAGTTGCAGCCATTGCAGAACATTCCGTTGCGCGACAGTTTGCTGCTGGGCGACCGGATGCGCAGGATGCGGCGCAGCTCGCAGAGTTTGCGCAGCAAATTCAGCAAAAGCTGTTGGCCGAGGATGCATCCGAGCCTCTATCCCCGGCAATCGTCCTTATAAACAAGCTGGGGGTCACCGCATGGCACCCGAGGCAACAGAGGTATGCGTCTCCTGCGGTGCATGCGCCGCGGCGTGCCCCGTTTGTGCTATCGACAAGGGCGACCCCAAGCGAGCAGCTGGCGAGGCGTGCATCTCCTGCATGCGCTGCATCGCCGTATGTCCGCGAGGCGCTCGCAAGCTTGATCTCAACAAGCTATCCGCTGTTTCCCAGATGCTGAGCAAGGTTTGCGTCGTGCGGAAGGAATGCGAGCTCTTCATCTAGCGCATACGAAATTGCTGCAAGGAGCGTCTCTGGGTGCCGGCGGGAAAGGAACGTCCCTAAGTGCCGCTTAAATACCGTTTATCGAAGAATAAATACCGCTCACCGGTCATAATGACTATCCTGGCTTTGCTGTTGCCTACAATAGCTCCCGTAAAAAGAAATGCGGAAGGTTACCGAGTCCCTCGGACGTGGGCCTAACCAAAGTCTTTGAACGGATGTGTCTCTATGGACGCATTCGCTTGATTTTGGTTGGGCTATATTTATGAAGGGACATGCCACCATGGGTTTCTTTTCTCGCCTGATGGGCGGTTCGGATGAGCAGAAGACTGCAACTTCCGAGTTCGAAATCCTCGCTCCTGTTTCCGGCGAGCTTGTTCATCTAGAAAATACCAATGACCCCGCTTTTAGCAGCCGTGCCGTGGGCGATGGCGTTGCCGTGGTTCCCCAAGAGGGAACGGTGTGCGCTCCTGTTTCCGGTACCGTCGCGGCGCTGTTCCCGACCGAGCATGCACTGGGCATCATGTCCGACGACAGCTCTGCTCAGGTGATGCTGCATATCGGAATCGACACTGTTAAACTTGAGGGCAAGGGCTTCCATGCGCTTGTTGCCCAGGGTGACCATGTCGACGCGGGCCAGGCCCTCGTCGAGGTCGATTTTGACGCGGTCCGCGCCGCCGGCTTCGATCCCACGGTCTTCGTTATTGTATGCGAGCGTTCGGAGAACTCGACTCTTCGTGAGCACGCTTCCGGCCCTGTTGCTGTTAAAGAGCCTGTCGTCTGGCTTTCCGAGTAAATTCTTGTGGTGGGTACCGTGGTTATCAAGCGAGTTTTCAACAACAACGTCGCAATGGTCACTTCGGACGATGGCTCTGAGCTCATCGTCATCGGTCGAGGCCTCTGCTTTGGCCGTCATGCCGGCGATGCCATCGACGAGGCATCGGTCGAAAAGACCTACGCGTTGCAGGAGGGAACTTCTCAGGATTCGCGTACGATTGACCGCTTGGCACATCTTTTAGAGTCCATCCCCACCGTCAACCTCGTGATTTCCGAGGACATCGTTCAGATGCTTCGTCGAGAGCTCAATGTTGATATCAACGACAAGATTCTCATTGCTCTTGCAGACCATATCAGCCTTGCTTTGGAGCGCGAGCGCAAGGGCGTCCCCTGCGAGAATCCGTTGCTGCTCGAGATCCAGCAGTTCTATCGCAAGGAGTATGCGCTTGCGGGCCGTGCGCTGCAGATTGTCAAGGAGTATATGGGCATCCAGATGAGCGAAGAAGAGCAGGGCTTTATTACGCTGCATATCGTCAACGCCACCATGCCGCAACGCTCCGACCGTCTCATCATCTCGGTCCAGCTTGTTCGCGACGTGCTCGCGATTGTTTCCGAGCGCTATGCTACGACCCTCGATGACACCTCGCTGCCCTATGAGCGTTTCGTCCGCCACCTGCAGTTTTTCGCACAGCGGGCGCTTGACCCCGCGGCCGGCAGATCAATGACGATGCACTGTTCCGAATCGATGAAACTAAGTATCCGTGCGCGTTCTCGTGCGCGGACGCCATAGCCGCCCACTTGTCGTCTACCTATAACGTTGTCGTTACCGATGCCGAGAAGAGTTATCTCGCATATCACATTGTTAACCTGCTTGGAGAACCTGGTCTCTAGGCATAACGTGCCCACGCATCGATTGATATAAGGCAAGGCTCACGGTCTTGTCTAGGGCACATCTGTCTTAATTTGCGGAAAAGGAAGGGGAGTACCGCTATGACCGCAAAAAAGAAGTTCAATTTTAAAGCGCCGTTGGAGGTGTTCGCGAAGTCAATCGTTCAGCCGATGATGTATCTCTCGGTTGCCGGCATTCTGCTCATCGTGGGCATTATTCTGACCAACAAGACCATCTGCGCCGTGATCCCTGTGCTGGGCTCCGGTCCGTTCCAGCTTGTGGGCGCTGTTGTCTATCAGTCGCTGATGTTTATCATCAACAACCTCTCGATTCTGTTCTGCGTGGCATCGCCGGCGCCATGGCAAAGAAGAACAAGGGCCATGCTTCGCTTATCGCCCTGATGTCGTTCTTCCTGTTCCTGCAGGCTAACAACATCGTGCTCAACGCCACCGGCTCTCTTGCCGAGGCGAGCGGCATGCTCGGCCTTACCGGAACCGGCCAGAGCACCGTTATGGGCATTCAGGTGCTCGATACCGGCGTGTTTGGCGGCATCATTCTTGGTTGCATCACCGGTGCTGTGTTCAACAAGTACTCGAACAAGCAGTTCCCCATTGCCCTTTCGATGTTCTCGGGCGTCGTTTTCCGTTCCTGATCATGATCATCATCTCCTGGATCATGGGCGCTGGCTTCTGCATCGTTTGGCCTCCGGTTCAGGGTGCCATCTCCTCCGTTGCCGGCATCATTAAGGAGTCGGGCAACATCGGTCTGTTCATCTACGGCATGCTCAACAAGCTGCTCGTTCCCACCGGTCTGCACCACCTCATCTACACCCCGTTCCAGTTCTCCGATGTGGGTGGCACCCTGACGCTGGGCGATCAGGTTATCGCCGGTGCCTATCCCATCCGTGTCGCCGAGATGGCAATGACGGGCCAGCCCTTCTCCGATAGCACGTATTTCAACAGCTACACCTTCAACAACCTGTGGCCCTACATCGGTATCGGTCTCGCCTTTATCTTCACCGCTTACAAGGGGAACAAGGATAAGACCAAGGCCGTTATCATCCCGCTGATCATCACCGCTGTGCTCTCCTGTGTCACCGAGCCCATGGACTTCCTCTTTGTCTTTGCCGCTCCCGTGCTCTTTGTCGTTCACTCGGTTCTTTCCGGCATCTTCCTGGTCCTGCTCAAGGTCCTCTCCGTGCCCGCTTCGACTGCAGGCGGCATCATCAACATCGTGGTTTCCAACCTGGTTCTTGGTGTCGATAAGACCAACTGGCCGATGATGCTCGTGCTCGGAGTCGTCAACGCCGCGCTGTACTTCTTCCTCTTCACCTTCCTTATTAAGAAGCTCAACCTCCACACGCCTGGTCGCGAGGAGGAGTCCGAGCTCGCCGAGTCCGTTGCCGAGGGCGAGGCCGCCGCGTCTGTCGCGGTGAAGCAGGGCGCTGTTGCCGCAGCTCCCGCAGAGGGCGTCGATGCAGGTATTGCCGACCTGGTCGCAGGTCTTGGCGGCAAGGACAACATCGAGGAGCTCGAGAACTGCTTTACGCGTCTTCGCGTGAACGTTAAGAACCCGGACCTCATCGATGAGAACCTCATCAACCACGTGCCTAACAGCGGCATTAACCGCAACGGCAACAATATCCAGATCATCTTTGGCATGAAGGTCGCCGAAATGCGCGACAAGGTCGAAAACGCAATTGAGAAGGAGCAGTAAACAATGATCATTACTCTGTGTGGTGGCGGATCCACCTTTACCCCCGGCATCGTCAAGTCCATCGCCCTGCGCAAGGACGAGCTTGATGTTGACGAGATTCGTCTGTACGACATCAACGAGGAGCGCCAGCGCAAGATCGGCGTGCTCGTGGACTGGATTTTGCACGAGGACCTTGGCCTGGACATCAAGCTTACGGTGACCACCGACAAGGAGACGGCTTTTACCGATGCGAGCTTCGTGTTTGCCAGATGCGCGTGGGCGGCTATGCCATGCGCGAGCAGGACGAGAAGATTCCGCTGCGTCACGGCTGCGTTGGCCAGGAGACCTGCGGCTGCGGCGGCCTTGCCTACGGCATGCGCACCATCTTCCCCATGGTCGAGCTGATTGATGACGTCGAGAAGTACGCCAAGAAGGACTACTGGATTCTCAACTACTCCAACCCCGCTGCCATCGTGTCTGAGGCTGCCGCGTGCTGCGTCCCAACGCTCGCATCATCAACATCTGCGACATGCCGATCGCGATCATCGACGTGGTTTGCGCCGCGCTCGATATCGACAAGAAGGATGTCGAGTACGATTACTTTGGCCTCAACCACTTTGGCTGGTTCACCTCGATTCGCCACAAGGGCGAGGAGGTGCTCCCGCAGCTGCGCGAGTACATCAAGGAGCATGAGATTCTGCTGCCCGATTCGTACCTCAAGGGCATGGGCTCGCTGATGTCCAAGAAGCCCGAGGAGGCCACCGACGAGCACCCCGAGCAGAACCGCCACACCAAGGGCAGCTGGTACTACGTCTGGAAGGGCGAGTACGAGATCATGGAGTGCTTCCCGGAGTACCTGCCAACACGTACCTGAACTACTACCTGCAGCAGAAGGAATTCGTCGAGCATTCCAACCCCGAGCGCACTCGTGCAAACGAGGTTGAGGAGACGCGCGAGAAGAACCTCTTTGACGGCATCGACCATTACGAGAAGACGGGCGAGATCGACGAGAGCACGTTCTATGCGGGCAGCCACGGCGACTGGATTGCCGACCTGGCCATCGCTCTGAAGAATGATACCAAGCAGCGCTTCCTGGTCATTTGCGAGAACAAGGGCGCTATCCCCAACATGCCCTACGACGCCATGGTCGAGCTGCCTGCCTACATTGGCAAGAACGGCCCCGAGGTCATCAGCCGCGACAACATTCCGCTGTTCCAGCAGGGTCTTATGATGCAGCAGCTGAACTCCGAGAAGCTCGTGGTCGAGGCCACGATCGAGGGTTCGTACGAGAAGGCGCTCAAGGCCTTTACGCTCAACAAGACCGTGCCTTCGATGAAGGTCGCCAAGGAAGTCCTCGACGACATGATCGAGGCCAACAAGGGTTACTGGCCCGAGCTTAGCTAGAGCTAGAAGGCCGCTGGCGCAAAAGAGTCACTGACGGCACAATTTGAACAATGCCCCGTTCACGTATTTGCGTGGACGGGGCATTGCCGTTTGGTGAGAAGGGCGACAGGTTCATATGCACCAACTTGGTAGAAATCTACCTTTGGAGTGGAGCAGATGTGGTATTCTATCTGCGGGGTAATACTTAGGAATACCAAGTAATACCAACGCCGTAGAAACAAACTCCAGATGCGGGCCAATCGGGTTGCCTTCACAGCCCGTCGCCCAGCCGCGCGGCCCGCATCTATCCGCACCACCGTCGTTTCAAAAAGGAAGCGCCATGGCAGAACACATGACCCCGGTTGTCGCGAAGGTCTTGCCCGAGGAGAAGGCAGCCTTCGCGGCGGCAACCCAGCTCGTAGGCACCACGCCGTCCAACGCCATCCGCATGTTTATCGCTGCGTTTAATCGCTGCGGCACCTTTCCGTTCGACATTTCGCCCAGCGGGGCCTTTGGCACTGCGCCCGATTCTCATCAATAAGTGATCCGTTTTCCTCCGTCCCCACGGGATCAGCTCTCTGCCGAGTTGTGGTAGAACTAGGGAACGGTTTTGAGGAGGTTGGCATGCTCAATGCGATGATTTGGCGCTTGCCTGTTTTGGCGTTGTCGCTGCCGATATAGCCCTGAGCGTCGTTTTGTTCTCCGCCCTTGGCGTCGCATCGGTGTTCATGGGTTTTTCGATTGATGACCTTGACATTCAATTGCTTCAGGCCGTCGCGCAGACGGCATCGTTTTTAATGGCGCTGCTGTGGTGGCGGTATCTGTGGCCGCGCTCGTTTATGGCGCGCTGGCAGGGCGAGCGCCCGCTTGGCGGGGGAGCAGGCAAGGCATGGAGGCGCATCACCTGCGTTATCGTGATCGGCCTTGCCCTGCAGGTGGTCGTTGGCTACGTGACCGACGCCGTGCTGTCGCTGTTGCCCGATGCCGCGGCGGACTACAGCGAGCTTGTCGAGGAAACAGGCATGGGCGACACCAGCTATCTCGCCGTCCTGACCACGGTGCTCGGCGCTCCGTTTTGCGAGGAGCTGCTGGTGCGCGGTATCATTTTTGAGTTTTCGCTCCGAGCGTTTAACCCGCAGTGCCGCCCTCTTTGGAAGCGCCGGCGTCGTGCGAGCGCGCAGGACGCCGCCATGGTTCCCTGGGCGGCCCCAAGTACGTGGGGTATCGCCGCGGCGATTGTGCTGCAGGCGGCAATCTTCGGTTTTATGCACATGAATTGGGTGCAGGGTTGCTACGCGGGTGCCGCCGGCTCATCTTTGGTTGGGTGCTCGTGACGACCGGAAAGCTCCGCTACACGATCCTGCTGCATTTTGCCTTTAATGCCGGGTCGTATCTGATGACGTTGCTCTGGTTTGTGAACACGCCGCTCGAAGTGGTAATTGTGGTCGCCATCGCCGCCTTTGTGCTGGTAGAGGCGATGCACTCACTCAGACAAGCGTGCCAGACAGATTGTCCCCGCCAGCAAGCGTGATTCCCTTAGGGAAAACACGATAAGACGTGCCCAGGCGTGTTTCCCCTAGGGAAATCACGCGTGGGCCGATGAAGCGGCTCGCTGGCTCAGCGTCGTGCTAATTTCGACGCCCGCCTCCGTTGGCGCCCTGGCGTCCCTGGCTGCACGGTTGCGCCCGGCAGTGTTTTGCGCGCGCGACATGCCGCTGTGCCCCTTGCTTCCTTTGGGCCCCTTGCCGCCAGCATCACCGTGGGCCTTGCCGCCCTTCTTGCCGGTGCCATGCCCACCGCCGGCAGACGTCTCGCCCGGGCGTGGCGGCACGGGACGGATCAGGCAATGCTTGGTGTAGCCGATCAGGTCACGACGCCCGGCCTTTTCCAGCGCCTCGCGCACGAGCTTGTAGTTCTCGGGCTTGCGGTACTGGATGAGCGCGCGCTGCATGGCCTTCTCGTGCGGGTCGCGCGCCACATAGATCGGCTGCATGGTACGCGGATCTACGCCGGTGTAGTACATGCACGTCGACATGGTGGACGGCGTGGGGTAGAAGTCCTGCACCTGCTCGGGCATGTAGCCCATGTCGCGCACGGCTTCGGCAAGGTCCACGGCTTCCTTCATGGTTGAGCCGGGGTGGCTCGAGATCAGGTACGGCACCACATACTGCTTGAGTCCGTATTCGCGGTTCAAACGTTCAAATTTACGGCAGAACGCATCGTAGACGGCGCGGCTCGGCTTGCCCATCACGGACAGCACTGCATCGCTCACGTGCTCGGGCGCTACGCGCAGCTGGCCCGAGACATGGTGTTCCAGCAGCTCGCGCAAAAACTCGTCCGAGGCATCGGCCATGGTGTAGTCAAAGCGGATGCCACTGCGCACGAAGACCTTTTTGACGCCCGGCAGCTGGCGCAGGTCGCGCAGCAACTGCGTGTAGCCGCTCTCGTCGACCACCATGTTCTTGCATACGCTCGGCCACAGGCAGCGCTTGTTCTTGCACACGCCGTGCTTGAGCTGTTTGTCGCAGGCAGGACGGCTAAAGTTTGCCGTCGGTCCGCCCACGTCGTTGATATAGCCCTTAAACTCGGGATCGCGCGTGAGCAGCTCGGCCTCGCGCATGATCGAGTCGTGGCTGCGCATCTGCAGCACGCGTCCCTGGTGGAAGGTGAGGGCGCAAAACGAGCACTCGCCAAAACAGCCGCGGTTGGAGCTAATGGAAAACTTGATCTCGCAAAGGCCGGTACGCCGCCCGCCGCGTCGTAGTCGGGATGCCAATCGCGTGCGTAGGGGAGCTCGGCCACCTCGTCCATCTCATCGGTCGTTAACGTCGCCGACGGCGGGTTCTGCACCACATAGACGCTGTTGGGGTAGGGTTCTACCAGGCGATGTCCGGTGATGGGGTCCATATTCTGCTGCTGCACGTTAAAGCTGCGCGCGTAGTTGAGCTTGTCGGCGGCAAGGTCGTCCCAGCTGGGCAGCAGGTCGTAGTCGTAGACCTCGTCGAGCGAACCCGTGCGGTAGACGGTGCCGTTGATATAGGTGATCTGGTCGACGGGCAGTCCCGCGTCGAGCGCGTCGGCGATCTCGACAATCGCGTGCTCGCCCATGCCGTAGATGAGGATGTCGGCGCCCGAGTCGAGCAACACCGAACGCTTGAGCTTGTCCTGCCAGTAGTCGTAGTGGGCCAGACGGCGCAGGCTTGCCTCGATGCCGCCGATGATGATGGGAACGTCCTTGAACGTCTGGCGGATGAGGTTGCCGTAGACCGTGACGGCACGATTGGGGCGGTGCCCCTCCTCGCCACCGGGAGTATAGCGTCGGTGTGGCGGCGGTGCTTGGTCACCGAATAGTGGTTGACCATGGAGTCCATGTTGCCGGCGCTGACCAAAAAGCCCAGGCGCGGCTCGCCGAGCACCGTGATGCTGGCGGGATCGGTCCAGTCGGGCTGGCAGATGATTCCTACCTTGTAGCCGTGCGCGTCGAGCACGCGGCTGATGATGGCCATACCAAAGCTGGGGTGGTCCACGTAGGCATCGCCGCAGATGTAGACAAAGTCGCACTGGTCCCAGCCGCGCGCATCCATATCGGAGCGGCTGACGGGGAGGAACTTATCGCGGCCTGGACGCCAGGGACGGACAGGTGCTGCCGGGGTATGAGTGGCGTGGCCGCCCTGGGCCTTGCCGCCGCGCTTTTGTTGCTGGCCCTGTTTGCCCTGCTGACTGCGCTGGTTGTTCTGAGCGTGCTGAGGCTTTTTTGCCACGATCCCTCCCGGTGTTTGTATGCTGCACGTAATTGTAACCAGTCTTTTTGGGACGGGGCTAAAAAGACTGGTGGAGTACACGAGGCGTCGGGCGTCGGGTGTGGCGCCGCGCCCGCCGTTTGTTTCCAGACTGTGTATCTGCGCGTTGGGGAGCCCGTCTCGCGCGCACGCCATGTTGTCAATGGGTTACAGTATGAACGGCGGCTATGTCTCCGCCAACGCACGAGAGGGTCGTCAACAAGGAGGCCGCACGACGATGCAGCGTGCCAAGCAGATATCGGAGTCCATCGAGTTGGGCATCATTCTGGCGCTCGCCGGTGGCTTTATGGACGTGTATTCGTACATTGGGCGCGATCATGTTTTCGCCAACGCGCAGACAGGCAACATCTTGTTGGTGGGCGTGAGCATCTCGGAGGGTAATTGGGCGCTCGCGGGACGCTATTTCTTCCCCGTGGTGTCGTTTGCCGTGGGCATTATGCTTGCCGACCTGGTACACGAGCGTTTTGGCAGCGTGATTCACTGGCGCCAGGTGACGGTGTTTTTTGAAGCCGTTATCTTGCTGGGCGTGAGCTTTATCCCGGGCGGCGATTTCAACCTGCTCGCCAACTGCCTTACTTCGTTTGCCTGCGGTATGCAGGTCGAGAGTTTCCGCAAGATTCATGGACACGGCATCGCCACGACCATGTGTATCGGCAACTTGCGCAACGCGCTGCAAAACGTGGATGATTACATCATCACCCATAAGCGCGGCTTTTTGGAAAACGGCCTGCTGTACTTTGGCGTGATCTTTACCTTTGTGTTTGGCGCCGTGCTGGGCAATTGGTGCATTGAGCGCATGGGGTTGCACTCCATTGCGGTGGCGAGCGTGCTGCTGTTTATCGCGTTTGCCATCATGTTTATCGACCGCGAGCGCGACTTGCGCTTTCGCTGGAAACGCGCCTGCGAAAATTGGAAAGACGCCTGCCAAAAATAACGGCAGGATATGACAGGGGCAGTCCCTTTGTCAGATAGATCGATAATGGGGAGGGGACGGCCATCTCGGCCGCCCCTTTTTTGTTTAGTGGTCAGGTGGTGACGATACCAGCTGTTGAAACGCTTTAAACTATTTGACGTTCTCACGTGTTTTTTGTTTCAAAAGCGTTAGGATGGGACTTATAGTGCGGGGCGTAATGGGTGCCCCGCGCACGATAGGAGGCTATCAATGGCTAATCGTTTCGTTCTCAACACCATTTCTTACCATGGTTCCGGCGCCATCAAGGAGATTCCCGGCGAGCTCCAGCGTCGTGGCTACAAGAAGATCTTCGTCTGCTCCGACCCCGATCTGGTCAAGTTTGGCGTTACCGCTAAGGTGACCGACGAGCTCGACGCTGCCGGCATCGCTTGGAGCCTCTACTCCGAGATCAAGCCCAACCCCACTATCCAGAACGTCAAGGACGGCGTCGAGGCCTTCAAGGCCGCCGAGGCTGACGCTATCGTGACCATTGGCGGTGGCTCCTCCATGGACACCGCTAAGGCTATCGGCATCATTATCAACAACCCCGAGTTCGCCGATGTCCGCAGCCTCGAGGGCGTTGCTCCGACTAAGAACCACGCCGTGTTCACCATCGCCGTGCCGACGACCGCCGGTACCGCTGCTGAGGTGACCATCAACTACGTCATCACCGACCCGAGAAGGTCCGCAAGTTCGTGTGCGTCGACACCCAACGACGCCCCCGAGGTCGCCGTCGTCGACCCCGATATGATGGCCTCCATGCCGCTGGCCTGACCGCCTCTACCGGCATGGACGCTCTGACCCACGCCATCGAGGGCTACACCACCAAGGCGCTTGGGAGCTCTCCGACATGTTCCACTTTGAGGCTATTAAGCTGATCAGCGAGAACCTGCGCGACTCTGTCGCCGAGGCCAAGTCCGGCCAGCCCGGCTCCGGCCGTGAGGGCATG
>ENA-OQEN01000404-OQEN01000404.1-human-gut-metagenome-genome-assembly--contig:-NODE-404-length-18961-cov-4.005097_pt1 | contig 18961 bp, 20 predicted proteins | sample MGYA00242791_ERZ504627 | MGnify/ENA primary metagenome ERZ504627 (study PRJEB26092, sample SAMD00036316) | human gut metagenome | host: Homo sapiens | study: EMG produced TPA metagenomics assembly of... | reverse complement strand
CATAGACCTGAATATTTCCCTTCAAATCCTGAATGTTACAGAAAGATGCCTTACCCATGACACGCTTGAACATCATACGTCCGGCAATACTTACATGAATCGGAGAGCCATCCATGATTGTTCTTCTCTCATTGTAATCGTTTGCCAGAACTTCCTTCTTCTGCTCGTCATCCAGTCCCTCTACATCCGGTGCCGGTCTGCCTGCCAGAAGCTCTGTTTCATGCGCAATGTAAGTTTCCTTTACATCTTCACTGTGATTTGTCACATCATATTTCGTAATCTCAAATGGATCTTTTCCTGCTGCCTGCAGCTCTGCGAGCTTGTCGCGACGCACCTGCAACAGCTTGTTTGTATCCTGCTGCTTATTCTCTGCCACTTTTTAACTCTCTCTTTCTTATCGAATATCCAAAATACGGTAATCAAAGTTTCCGTCTGGTGCTTCCACTGTGACTGTCTCGCCTACACGTTTCTTCAAAATAGCCATGCCAAGTGGAGATTCATTGGAAAGCTTTCCTTCCAGAATATTGGACTCAGTAGAACCAACGATCTTGAATGTATTTACCTCATCCATATCGATATCCAGAATAGATACCTCAGAACCAAAGTTTACAACACCCTGCTCTACTTCTTCTTCGTCAGCAACCTCTGCATACTTCAGGATCTTCTCGATCTCTTCGATACGAGCCTCGATATCTCTCTGCTCGTCCTTTGCAGCATCGTACTCGGCGTTCTCTGACAAGTCTCCTTGCTCTCTTGCTTCTTTGATCTTCTGTGCAATTTCCTGACGTCTATTTACCTTTAAGTCTGTAACTCGTCCTCTAACTTACGAAGACCTTCTCTAGTCAACAGATTTTTCTTCTCAGCCATCTCTATTTTCCTTTCTTTCACGACATACTTGCCCAGACTTCTTCCGAGCATACATGCTTGAATTATATCGGATATTACGTCATATGTCAAATAAGATTTCTATTGAATTTTACAATATTATTCGGCACACATTACAAAAATCCGCAAAGCCATTTCTGACCTTGCGGATTCACATTTTTCTTTCTACTATTATTTCGCTTTACAACATCCGATTAGTGATGAAACAGACGGATTCCTGTAAATGCCATAACCATATCGTACTTGTCTGCACACTCGATGACAAGATCATCACGTACAGAACCACCCGGCTGTGCGATATACTTCACACCACTCTTCTTTGCACGCTCTACATTATCAGAGAATGGGAAGAATGCATCAGAACCAAGTGTTACATCAGTATTTCCATCGAGCCAAGCACGCTTCTCCTCACGTGTAAATACTGGTGGCTTTACCTTGAAACGCTTCTGCCATTCGCCCTCGCGAAGTACATCCTCATACTCATCACCGATGTAAACATCGATTGCATTGTCACGGTCTGCACGTCCAAGCGAATCTACAAACTGCAAATTCAGAACCTGTGGTGCCTGACGGAGATACCAGTTATCTGCTTCTGTCCGGCAAGTCTTGTACAATGTACACGGGACTGCTGTCCGGCACCGATACCGATTGCCTGTCCGTTCTTCACATAGCATACAGAGTTTGACTGTGTATATTTCAGAGTGATCAAAGCAATCTTCATATCGTTCTTTGCAGATTCTGGAAGATCCTTGTTCTTTGTCACAATGTTTGAAAGCAGTTCATCGTTGATTGGAAGCTCATTTCTTCCCTGCTCAAATGTGATGCCATATACCTGCTTGTGCTCGATTGGAGCTGGTACATACGAAGGATCAATCTGAATAATATTGTAATTGCCCTTTTTCTTCTGCATCAGAAGCTCAATTGCCTCATCTGTGTAGCCCGGCGCAATCACACCATCGGATACCTCACGCTTGATCAGTCTTGCTGTATCCTTATCACACACATCAGAAAGTGCAATGAAATCACCGAAGGAAGACATACGGTCAGCGCCTCTGGCTCTCGCATAAGCACATGCCAGCGGAGAAAGCTCGCCGAGATCGTCTACCCAGTAGATCTTTGCCAATGTATCATCAAGCGGAAGTCCCACAGCCGCACCCGCCGGAGATACATGCTTGAAGGAAGTTGCTGCCGGAAGTCCGGTTGCTTCTTTCAGCTCCTTTACAAGCTGCCAGCCGTTAAATGCATCCAAAAAGTTGATATAACCCGGCTTGCCATTGATCACCTTGACTGGAAGCTCGCTTCCATCCTCCATGTAGATACGAGATGGTTTCTGATTCGGGTTACATCCATACTTAAGCATAATTTCGTTTGCCATGATTTTTCATCCTCCGCTTTCTTAGACTCTGTCGTATTTATTGATAATCTTTGATGTTGCCTTACCTGTCTCGATATCGATATAGCGAACAAACAAAGATACCTTGTTATCCTCATTCAAAGAGTTCCACAGCATATCGGTAAATGCATCCATATCATCCGGGATTGCAACCAGCTTCGGCTCACCCTCAAAGCTTGGAAGTGGATTGCCATCACCCATATAGGTGTGAATGAAATGTCCGGTTCCCGGAAGTGGATTTGTATAAGAGAATGTAAATCTCTCACAGCAATCCGGATTTCCGTCTGCGGATTTTAAGATGGACATTGCATAATTATACGAACCATTCTCCACATGCATGATACCGGAAATACGTGGTGTATAATTTGGTGCATCATCCTCATATTCTCGCGTGCGTAAAGACTGCTCAAATGTCTGCTGTTTATCCATCAGCTCGTAAATCGTATCGGTCTGATCTCCATTTGTCACAATCGTCTTGTTGCCTAATACACGCACTGGTGCATAGATGATCAGATGTGGATCAGTCAGCTTGGAAGGATCTGCTGCCTCTGTTCTTATGCCATCCTCTGTCTCTGTAAATACACGGTTCCGTGAATTCACGCTGCGTCCCATAATGAAATATGCAGTTACCGCTTTCTTGCCATCCTGTGACTTTCCGATCACGATACCTCTGCCCGGGTACGCATTGCCCTTCAATTCTTCTTCCAATGAAATCATCTTCACGCTCTTCGCTCCTCCTCTTGTTTTGTTAATATCCATGTCGATTGCGAACACCCACTATCATGTAAGAGTTGTACAGAATATACAATTCTATGCAGACGCGCTCTCGCTCAGTTCAGCACATAACAGACACTAACTCCCTGCACCTTCATACTTCCGGTGCAGCTCGTTAAGTGCTGATGTGCTTCAATGGTCTGCATATGAATTGATATATCTGTACAACTCAATCCACATAATTCTGCTTCGCAATCGCCAATCTACTCTTTCAAATACACAATCCGTTGTCGCTCAGGTCACCTTGTGAGCCAAGTTAGTCAGCGCCGTTGGTAACATCCCCGCTTCCATCTAAGGAAATCGGGTTACCAAGTACAGTCGGCTCCGGTTTGATAAACGTCATAACAAAGTCCTTGCTGATTGCCAGATACTCGCGGATATTCCGGATGGTCTGTCCACCGTAGTTAATCGGTGCTGCCGCCACTCCATATGCATCCATACCGAGATTCTTGGCATTGTAGACCGCACGTGTCAAATGATATTTCTGCGTGACGATCACAACTTTTTCCGCGCCAAAGATTGCTCTGGCACGGTACATACTCTCATAAGTAGAAAATCCCGCATGATCCAGGAAAATATCCTCCGACGGAACGCCCTGCTTGATCGCATAGTTCTTCATGACACTGACTTCGTTATAATATTCGCTGCCGTGGTCACCACTCATCAGTATCTTCGGTGCACAGCCTGCCTTGTAAAGTGCAATCCCCTCATCCAATCGATCCCGCAGCATCGGACTCGGTGTATCTCCATTCTTTACAGATGCCCCAAGAATGATAATACAATCCACATCCGAAAGTGCAGTTGCGTCCTCCTCTTTCAGCAGACGGGGATTCACATCATGTTTAACATAGATATAGATTCCTGTCAACCCAAGAAGGATCAGCAGCGCACACGCAATCAGGAACACAAATATATTCCTGATTGCCCGCACAAATCCGCCTTTTTTCTTATCTGCTTTTTTCTTACTCATATCTTTCTGCCATTATTTCGTTGTCTTCTTTTCTACTGACTTATTTTCTGTGGAAGTCTTTGCCACAGCCGCTTTCTTTGCAGTCGGCTTCTTTGCTGCTGTTGACTTCTTCGCCGTTGTCGCCTTCTTCGGCTCCGGCTTTTTCTCAATTGCTGCTGTCGCAGGTGCATCCACAACAGCCTGTTTCTTGTCTACATAATCGTATCTGAATACCATCATGGAAAGCGGTGCGATATCAATGCTGATCGCATACGGCATACGATCACACTTTTCTTCAAATGCCTTTACCTTACCATTTTTCGTACCGGAACCGCCGTAGATCTTCGCATCCGATTGATGATCTCCTCATACTCGGTCAGGCAAGGCACTCCAATCCAGTAATCCTTGCGTTCTACCGGAACAAAGTTGCACACAAACAGCAACTGATCCTTCACCGTCTTTCCCCGACGCACAAATGCAATAATACTTGTATTCGCATCATCCACCTTTGTCCACTCGAATCCCATCTGATTGTTGTCATTGTAGTAGCATGCGTCATAGGTTGTATACATATGGTTCAGATCTGCCACCCATTTCTGCATCTTCTTGTGCAGAGGCTGATCTAATAAGAACCAGTCAAGACTTCTTGCCTCACTCCACTCACGAAGCTGTCCGAACTCCTGTCCCATGAACAAAAGCTTCTTGCCCGGATGTCCATACATAAATCCATAAGCCGTACGCAGGTTTGCGAACTTATCCTTCTCGACGCCCGGCATCTTATTGAGCATGGAGCACTTGAGATGTACCACCTCATCGTGTGAAATCACAAGCACATAATTCTCTGCATATGTATATGACAGGCTGAATGTCAGTCGGTTGTGATTAAATGAACGGAAATATGGATCCATCTTCATATACTCCAAGAAGTCATTCATCCATCCCATATTCCACTTGTACAGGAAGCCAAGTCCTTTCATGCTTGCCGGCGCTGTGACACCTGCCCATGCCGTAGACTCTTCCGCAATCAGGAACGCGCCCGGATTGCGCTCTTCCATAACCGTATTGATCTTGCGGAGCAGTTCGATTGCATCGTAATTCTCATTTCCGCCGTCTTTATTCGGCAGCCACTGTCCATCCTGTTTTCCGTAATCCAGATATAACATAGAAGCGACCGCATCCACACGCAATGCATCCACATGGAATTTCTCCACCCAGACAACGCATTTGCTGTTAAGAAGTTAGAGACCTCATTTCTTCCAAAATCAAAGATATAGGTTCCCCAGTCCGGATGCTCGCCGCGTCTTGGATCCGGATGCTCATAAAGCGGCATGCCATCGAATCTTCCAAGTCCATGCGCATCTCTTGGGAAATGTGCCGGTACCCAGTCTAAGATCACGCCGATGCCATTTGCATGCATATGATCTACAAAATACATGAAATCCTCCGGCGAGCCGTAACGGCTGGTCGGTGCATAATAATTCGTTACCTGATAACCCCATGATCCATCAAATGGATACTCTGCAGTACCCATCAGCTCGACATGGGTGTATCCCATCTTCTTTACATAATCGCAGAGCATCTTTGCAAGCTCACGGTAGGTATAGAATCCAAAATCTGAATCCTCAATTTTCTTCTTCCACGAACCGAGGTGGCACTCATAAATTGCCATCGGCTTTTTCAGCTCGGTCTCACGCGTCTGCTGCTTCCGGTTCTCGATCCAGTCCGTATCCTTCCACTTATATCCGGTCAGATCCGCAACGACATTCGCATTGTCCGGTCTTACCTGACACTGGTTTCCATATGGATCTGCCTTGTATAAGATTTCACCGTCTCTTGTCAGAATCTGATATTTGTAGACAGCCCCCGGAGCTACATCCGGGATAAACAGCTCATAGATACCGGAGGTCTGCATCATCTGCATCGGTTGAGTGCGCATCCCACATGTTAAAATCACCTACGACACTGACACGTCTCGCATGCGGTGCCCACACTGCAAAATAAGTACCCTTCACGCCATCAATGGTCATAGGATGTGCACCGAACTTCTCATAGACATCATAGTGCTTGCCCTCAGCAAAAAGATACGTGTCGAAATCCGTAATCTGTGAATCAAATGCATACGCATCGGCAGTTACAACTGTCGTACCATCCTGATATGTCGTCTCAATCCGGTATTTTGTTCCTTTATATTTCTTCTTTGCACTGTAAAATCCATAGACACCATCTGACAGACATTCCATCTCATCACGATTCTTTCCGGTTGGAGATACGACACAGACCTTCTCGCATGCGGACGATATACCATGATTACCTGACCATCACCATAGTCATGGTTTCCGAGCAGATGCTTCGGTGCATTGATGATCCCACTTTTTAACTCATCAATTAAAATCCAATTTATCCAATCTTCCAGTCGTTTGTTCATATTTTGTAACCCTCCTTAAAAATATCCTTCTCTAAATCTAAAACCGATGTGGTCGTCCCGCCAGGCGGACTCCCACACGAATCATCACAAACACGAAAATCTCGGCGGCAACAATGCCGAGATATAAAAGCACCAGATTCCGTGCGAAGGTTTCTGGCAATATCTTGCACAGCACATCTCCGGTTGAGAAGTAGCTGTAATCCCCTCGAAATATCATGTTACGCAGTCCTGAATAGACCTCTCTTTTTGATGTCACGATCCGCAACATCAGAAATGCGACCAGACACGCACCGCCTGCACTGCCATAAAAACACGGCATCGTCTCCCGCCTGCGCCAAAGCCTGCGAAAACTGTATATCATCCCAGCCAGCGATGCAATGGACAAAATCCATGCGAACCGGTAATACCCTTTCAATCGGTTCAGCTGATGCACATTTTCGTCCGATAATTCATATCCTGCAATCCTGTATTTTCCTGTAAAAAAGCGACAATACGAATCTGCAATCTGTCCGTAGTAAAGCTCTGCCTCTGCCTTGCTGATCTCCACCGTCGCACCGTTGCGGTAATCCGTCGATGAAAGCCGGTACACACTCCGGTTGAACGCCAGCAGGCACACAGCAAAGCTCAAAATAAACACCGCAATGCAGACACTCGCCAGCCATTGAAACTTTCTATATTCTTCTCTTTTCATAATAATTGATTACTATCTTTTTCCTGTAAAATCTTAAAAACCTATAAGCTTATTTATTTTACCATTTCCGCCCTGCAAAGTAAAGAAACCATTTTATAAATGCGTCCAATATCGCTGGAATTCTGCGTCATTTTTGCCTTGCGTCATATGCTGTTTTCCTCTATAATAATAGTAGTTTTTTTATACAGCATGAGGTGGTGGGGCGATAATGGCATCAAGCAATTTTGTAAATGGAAATGACGTGGCTACATTTGTCTTGGAGACAGATGCACCATACAATATTTTAGACTTTGACCAGGGGCTTTGTACAATGACCGGATACTCTCCGCGTGAATTGTCCAAGAAGATCTGTACCCTGGATAATCTGTTATATGTGGAGGATTTCACAGAAGTGATCGCTCCATGAACTATCAGTTAAGTATCTCGAATCTGATCAGTATCCAGCATCGGATCGTGACGAAGAGCGGTACGGTGCTTACGGTTCTTTGCAATGGACAGGCATTTTCTTTGAACGATGGTCGTGACGTATTACAGTGCGTTTTTACCGATATCACGAATCTGGAAAATGCAGCGAACGAGACCGTCCGTGCCAAGACCGATCTGGAGATTTTCGCAAATACCGTTCCGAGCGGCGTGAGCAAGCATCTGCTCGACAACAATCTCTCTCTTTTATGGGCAAATAATTTCTTTTATGATATGTGCGGCTACTCTGAACATGATTACAAGGAGAAGTTCGGCAAGAGCACACTGCAGCTCGTATTGAGTGAGGATCTGGCGCTTGTGATCGACGCGCTTGCTGACCTGACAGAAAACGAGGAGAATTCCAAGATCATGAACTTCCGTATCCAGTGTGCGGATGGCAGCATCAAATGGGTCAATGCAGTCATCGCCCGCTCCGGTTCCGAGGAACAGGGCTTCCCGGTTGTAAACCTCGTTATGTCGGATATTACAAGTCTGAAGATTGCCGAGACAAAGGCAATGCTCGAAGAGCAGAAATATCTGATCATCTCCGATATCTCCGAGGAACTTCCTTACGAATATGATATCGCAACCGATACGATCACCTTTGCCGAGAAGTTCAACCATATCTTTGAAGGTGAATCTGTGATTGAGAACCCGACCGAAAATATGCTCAAGATGGGACTCGTCTCTTACGATACACAGTCCGCGATCGAGGAGCTGTTTTATCTGGCAAAAGCCGGCACAGAATATCATTCGACAGAGTTCAAATTAAATACGAAAAATGGTGGCTTCCAGTGGTACTTCTCCACATTCTCCACCATCTACGACGAGGAGGGAACGCCGCTTCGTGTCGTTGGTCTGCTCCGGAACATCCACGCCCAGAAGGTGGAACAGCAAAAGCTGCTGATCCGTGCAGAGACTGATCAGATGACCGGACTTTACAACAAGGCGACAACCGAGAGCAAAATTCAGGCATCCCTGCGTGAACTAAACGGAAACAGCTATCAGGTTCTGATGTTGGTCGATATTGATGATTTCAAGAAGATCAATGATACATTTGGACATTTGAAGGGTGACGAAGTCATCGTCGACATCGCAAAGGCGCTGCAGGAATTCAAAGGCGATTACGGCATTGCCGGGCGTCTCGGCGGCGACGAATTCTGCGTATTTTTATCCAATGTGTTAGATACCCAGCTTGCAAGCGAAAAAGCCGTTATGATCGCCGATCGTCTGCGTGAGCTGTACCAGCACGATTGCAAGGTCACACTCAGTATCGGTATCGCCGCAACGAACCAGCAGATTCCATATAACGTCCTGCTGGAAAATGCAGATACTGCCCTGTATCAGGCGAAGTTAAACGGCAAGAACGGCTACTTCTTCTATGCCGATGATATGGAACGTGGGAAGTACGAAAATGATCGTTCCGAGCCGACAGTAAAAGAAACAGGAACCTCTGCTCTTTTAGATTCCCTGCTTTCTACACTGTTTGCCAGCACCAACACCTACACTGCGATCGAACAGGCAATGGCAATCGTAGGCGAGCACTACGCCATCGACAAGATCAGCATCTGGGAATACAGCTACAACAAGAGCTTCGTTGACTGTACGCATCAAATGGTGCAAAAAGGGAATCAACAACGATATGACGCTCCGCCAGCATACGCCTGCTGCGATTCTGGAGGAATTATCTGCGATGGGAACGGACGGCATTACCTATTCCTCCGATACATCTTTGATCAAGACAAACACCGCAAGCATGAACCCGTATGCGGAAGGCATCCGCAAGCTCATGCAGTGCGATATCAATACAAACGGCAAACGGATTGGCTTTATCAGCTTCTATTCCATGGACAAAGACGTCACATGGAACGCGCAGACATTGACCGCATTTAAGCAGATCTTCCGCCTGTTCGGAGAAGCGATCAAGACAAAACAGGCAAACCGTGCGATGTCATTGCTGCGTGATGACACGATCAAGGCGTTTGATCTCGTACAGAATCCGATGGTCGTTGTCGACAAGGATTCCTACGACGTCATGTATTTCAACGAATGTGCGCGGGAATATTTTCCAAAACTTGCTTTAAACAGCAAATGCTACGCCTGCCTGCAGCAGGAAAGCGGGCCTTGCGTGATTGTCCGGTACATAAGATCTCTGACAGTAATCCAACTGTTGGCTGCATCAAGCACAATCGCACGCTTGACGAGCCGCTGGATGTCCATATGACAACGATCAACTGGAGTTCCGGCAGCCATACATTTTTGGTTTCAACCTCCGCACACAAGGAGACAAAGGCAGAACAGCTCCGCAAGGAACTCGAGCAGAACATCAACATCGAAAAACGCATTGCCGAGGCTTCTTACCGCGATATTGTAACCGGATATGGAAACTTCGAGAAGTTCAAGGTCGATGCACAGGCAATCTTAAACGACAACCCGGACACCGATTATGTTATGTTCTACTTTAACATCAAGAACTTCAAATACATCAATGAAACCTATGGTCATAATGTGGGCGATCAGACGCTCAAGGCAGTCGCAGATGTATTGAACAAATATATGCAGGAAGGTGAGACATTTGCCCGTGTCATCAGCGATACTTACATCATGCTGATTCACTACAAGGCAGAAGATCAGTTTATGTCCATCTTCAACAACATCAAGGCAGAGGTGCATGATGCATGCCTTGCCATTCAGGATTGGTTCGTCGTAGATTCACGACCGGAATTCTTATCATCGACGAAACAATGCACAGCTACAGCATCAACCGCTTAGTCGACCGTGCAATGATGGCTGGCAAGTCCATCGATGCTTCAACCGGCGTATCGTATGCATTCTATGATGACGAATACCACAAGAAGGTATTGAACGATGCACAGCTTGAGAACAGCATCCACGGTGCCCTTGAGAACAACGAATTCTGTGCATATGTACAGCCAAAGTACGATATTGCATCGAAGAGCCTGATCGGTGGAGAACTTCTGGTGCGCTGGTTATCTCCTTCCAAGGGATTTTTGGAACCGGCAGCCTTTATCCCATCCTTCGAGAAGAACGGTTTCATCTATCAGATCGACTGTTTCATGCTCGAGCAGGCTTGTAAGTCCATCCGCCGGTATCTCGATTCCGACATCTACGTCATTCCGTTCTCCGTGAACCTGTCACGGGTAACGCTGGCGCATCCGGACTTCCTGTCAAAAGTACAGGAGATCGTCGAGAAGTACTACATTCCACATCATTATCTGGAATTCGAAATCACCGAGAGTATTTTCTCTGAGAATTACTCACAGATGATCGATGTGTTGAACAAGCTGAAATCGATGGATTTCATCATCAACATGGACGATTTTGGAACTGGCTACTCTTCCCTTACACTGCTCAAGGATCTGCCGATCGATGTCATCAAGCTTGACCATGATTTCTTGTCCCGGTCAACGACAAACGACAAAAATGCAATCAGCATCCTGCGCAGTATCATCGAGATGGCACACACCCTCGATATCCGCGTTGTCAGCGAAGGCATCGAGACTGTCGAACAGCTGGAAATGCTCAGTTCCATCAACTGTGAAATCGGTCAGGGCTTCCTGTTTGCAAAACCTATGCCAATCGCAGATTACGATAAGATGATCCAGGACTATTCTGCAAGCTAAAATTTAGGTTTTTACGGGTTTTTTCATCAAAAAGTATTGACAGAAAAATGGCTTTTTGCTATTCTATGGTTTGTGTGTGAACACAATTAGAAATTTTCACTGGTCCAATCTGTCTAGTGGTGTGGACGGATTGTTCGTGTCTTGACCAAAGTGATAATTATATAAACTTAAACTATTATAATATTTTATGGAGGTGTCAGGTTTGGCTAATATCAAATCCGCAAAGAAGAGAATTCTTGTTATCGAGACAAAGACTTTAAGAAACAAAATGATCAAGTCTAAGATTAAGACTTTAGTTAAGAAGGTTGAGGCTGCTATCGAGGCAAACGATAAGGCTGCTGCAGAAGCTGCACTTCAGGTTGCTACATCCGAGATCAGCAAGGCTGCTTCAAAGGGAATCTACCACAAGAACAACGCTTCAAGAAAGATTTCCCGTTTAACACTTGCTGTTAACAAGCTTGCTTAATTATTTTATTGATAAATATATTTTAACCCAAAGAAAAAGACGCTTTCCGCGTCTTTTTCTTTTTCGTGTGTTTTCTTTTTTACTTTCCTGTCTGCAATGTATGTTTCTTCAGATAGCTGTGCAGCACCCATTTTTCCGGGATTCGTTTTAACACAATCTGAATCTCCTCGTGCTTTGCAATCGGCTGTACTAAGATGCTGTAAAGTTGCGCATTGTTTGCACCCCAGATATCAGTAAAGATCTGGTCTCCGACAAACAACGTATTCGTCCGGTCAGTACCAAGCTTCTGCATTGCCTGCACATATCCCCTGGTTGACGGTTTTCCTGCCTTATATACATAAGTTGCTCCAACCTGTTCATTGAAGGATTTTACACGTTCCTCATCGTTATTTGACACGAAGCAGACACCATATCCCATATCCTTTAATTTCTGTATCAATGCCTTTGCACGCGCATTGGCAGGTGCATCATGTTCCACCAGTGTATTGTCAACATCGAACAGCACCGCGCGGTATCCTTTGTCATAGAATGCCTGAAAATCAATATGATAGGTGCTGTCGTAATATTCGTTTGGAAAAAATCTCTGAAACATATCGTGTTCTCCTAAGTCTTTATTCGTCTGTTTTCTAATACCGGTTAGACAGTTTATTCCGCATGAAAAAATTCATACACATTCTTCGCAATGGGCTCTGGAATTCCCGGCACTTCTGCAAGCTCGCTGATTGTCGCTTCCCTGACCTTCCGTATCTCACCGAAATATTTGAGCAGCTGCTTCCGCCGATTCTCACCTACCCCCGGTATCTCATCGAGCACGGAATGTACCTGATTTTTGCTGCGGAGCTGCCGGTGATATTCTATCGCGAAGCGTGCGCTTCATCCTGCAGTGCCGTCACCATCAACATCGCTTCACTGCCCTTCGGGAACTTCACTTCCACATTATTATAATACAAGCCTCTTGTTCTGTGGTTATCATCTTTTACCATACCACACACTGGAATGTCAAGCCCCAGGCTATCCAATACCATCAATGCAACGTTTACCTGTCCTTTACCACCATCCATCATAATGACATCTGGCAAAACATCCATCTTCTCATCTGTGAATCGTCTCGACAGCACTTCCTTCATAGATGCATAATCATCCGGACCCGTTACCGTCCGCAGCCGGAATTTACGATACGCATTCTTCTTCGGCTTTCCCTGTTCAAACACAACCATCGACGCCACTGACAATACGCCAGAGATATTGGAGATATCAAACGCCTCCATCCGGTTCGCCGACGGAATTCCAAGAAGCTCCGCAATCTCATTTGCCGCTCCGATTGTCCGCTTCTCCTGCCGCTTCACACGTTCCATATCCTGCGCTAGTACCAATCTCGCATTTTCTGCCGCCAGATTCAAGATCTTTTTCTTGTCTCCCTTCTGCGGCACAACAATCTGCACCTTCGATTCGCGCCGTTCACTCAAATACGCCTCTAAGATTTGCTGTTCCTCCGGCACTTCCGGAACCAGAATCTCTCTCGGCAGATACGGTGTCCCCGAATAAAACTGCTTGATAAATGCCGCCAGCACCTCTGACAACCGTTCCTTGCTGTTGCCATTCATATGATGATTTTCCCGTCCAAGCAGTTTACCATCCCGCACGAAGAATACGGTCACGACAATATCCTTGTCGTTCGATGCACACGCGATAACATCCCGGTCTTCACCAGACGCCTTATTCATCTGCTGCTTATCCTCGATATGCCGGATACTCTCGATCAGATCCCGCGTCTCAGCCGCTTTCTCAAACTCCATTTCTTCCGCCTGCGCCCGCATCTGCTCCTGAAGTTCCGTCAATATCTCCTTGTAATTTCCATTCAGGAACGACAACGCCGCCTGCACCTGTCTGCCGTAATCCTCCTGACTGATCTTCCCATTGCACGGTGCCTTACACTGCCCGATCTGGTAATACAGGCATGGGCGATCCTTGCCGATATCCTGCGGCAGTCTGCGGTTGCATGTACGCAAATGATAGAGCTTATTGATCAATTCCAGGATATCCTTGACTGCCCGTGCATTGGTGTATGGTCCGAAATATTTGGAATGATCCCGCTTCATAGAATGGCTGTACAAAAACCGTGGGAAAGCTTCCTCCACCGTCACGCGGATATACGGATAACCTTTGTCATCCGTCATCATCGTGTTATACTTCGGGCGGTACTCTTTGATCAGATTGCATTCCAGCACAAGTGCTTCCATCTCAGAGCTTGTCACAATATATTCAAAATACGCGATCTGCGACACCATTTTGGCAATCTTTGCAGATCCTCCGTGTCCATGTCCGGTCTGAAAATACTGCCGCACCCGGCTGTGCAGACTCACTGCCTTTCCCACATAGAGGATATCATCATTCTTGCTGTGCATGATATAGACACCCGGACTTTTCGGAAGCTTTTTCAGTTCCTCCTCCACGTCGAATATATACTGACTTTCCTCCGCGTTGTGGCTGGCACGATAAATATTCACATTGATTCGTTGTCTCTTCTCTGCCATGTTTCGATTGACTCCTGTTCTGTGCAGGTATTCAGAATAAAATTAGGAGGTATCCGTAAGATACCTCCCACTTTATAATAAAGGTTTTTTTGTGGTCTGATTATAAAAGATCTGCACGAAGCTTCTTGATCACCGTCAATGTCTTGTTACGAAGCTCTTCTGCTTCATATAACTGCAGCATAGAGTTCTTATCCAGCTTCGCATCTACAACGGAATTCAACCAGTCATTTACATACGCCTGTACATACTTTACATTTGCATCGGACTTGTCCTTCAATGTCACGATGATGTTGTTCAGGTTCTCGATCACGGTTGGCTGAAGTGTTGTATTATTGTTCTGTGTCTGTGCACCCTCATCAGATAACTCGATAACCTTACCAGTCTTTGTGATGATAACCTTCTTGTTCGGAGAGGATTCTGAACGAGAAGAGCTTCCACCCTTTCTGTCAAGGAGCTTTTCTACTACCTTGATCAGGCATACAACACTGTATGTAGCTTCCTCTGGTGTCTGCTGATCATTTCCCTTGTCCTCATACTGGTTCCACAGCCACTCAGACTTCAGGAGCATCTCCTCTATCTTTGTGTCAGACAACAGCTTCTGCAGATCTGGATCCATCGCAGGTCCAGAATTCTTACCGAAGAACTTACCGCCAGACTGTGGTGCCTCTGCCTTCTTGTACTTTGCAGGAACTACAATCTCTGCGTAGGTCTTAATCAACTGCTTTTCAGCTACCTTTGGATCATAGTTATTATTAATAATATTGATTCTACCACTGTTCAAACCGTTGCAGATCATATCCTCTGCTGTCATAAATACGAGTGCCTTCTGGCGATCATCAATCATCTGCTTGATCTCGTAGTTTGTCTTAGACTTCTCAAGGATAGAATTCTTACGAACCTTAAACGCCTTAATCTTCTCCTTTACACTGAAGAACAGCTTGAGCAGAGAAGGATTCGCGTTAACATAATTTCCAATCCATGTAAGCTCTACATACTGATGCTCAATCTTGTTTGAGATCTCATATACATTGTAGCCATCAAAGATAACATTCAACGTTGTATAGAGTAAATCGAGAATCTCGTACTTTTCTTCCCATGACTTGTTGGAATTGTCCTGATTTACCAGATCCTTGATTCCACACTCATAGAACACCAGGTTATACTCGTACAAGCCTTCGAAGATATTGTGCTTGTCACTTAAGGAAGCACCTGCGCCAAGAATCTGCAGATTTTTCTTCATATTTGGCTCGTTCTCGATATAGAGATATACCTTTCTTACAAAGGAAGATACCTCTGCGATCAGTGTATCAATACGCTTGTTATAGATCTCCTGCTTAGAGATTGCATTGATCACACTTCTGCTCAGCACTGTTGTATCGGCTGCCGAATTCGTGTTGCGGATCAATTCCTTGAAGCTCTCATAGACTGACATATTGTCGATTGGAATATACTCTGCATTCAATCCATAAAACTCAAATGCCTTGTTGTATTCCTTGTTGTGAATATATGCGTTGAACAGTCCGATTGAGAACTGAATCTTATAATCATTTCCTACATGTGGGTCTTCTACTACATAATCAAACAATACTTCCAGATTGTTCATATATGCATCCGAATTTGCATTGTCCGCCGGAAGTCCCATCTCCATGATAACGTTGATCAGATCGAGATAACCCATAATTGCCTTATCAAAGTTCTTCGGTCTGTCATCATCCTCTAAAATCTGATAGCTCAGATTGATCAGCAATGGTGCAATACGCTCACCGATCAGACGCATCGCATCACCGAAGCACTCTCTCTGATACAGATAGATCAGCCAGATGCTGTAACGATAAATACCGGATGTGCTGATTGGAGCATCCACATCCAACGGATCGATATCGCCATATACAAACTTGAACAATGGTTCAATCCACTCTTCAATCTCATAACGTCCTGTCGCCTTGATGTTGGTGTCTACGAACTCACCCAACTCGTAAAGCTTTGTACACTGTGTCTTTACATCGTCATCAACCATCATATTCTTGAGGTCAAAATTACTATCCTTTAAATAGTCAATAACCAATGCATAAAATCCATCTTCTACCTGCTCATTCAGGAAACGAATCAACAGTCCTTTGTTATTTGATGCCGCAATTGTAAGGACATTGCTGTCTGATTCTGCGGTAATATTTGCTGGTAATGCCATTGCCATATACCCCCTTGTAATTAAATTTCACTACTTCGATTTTATAACAAAATACGAGGCAAAGTCAACCTTCGATTTGTCAATAATTCATAATTGGCATTGTGCATAATTGACAAAGCGTTTTCGACAAATGGAAGCCTATTTTTTATCAAAATTGTACAATATTTCACAAATCATCAGACCTCAAAGCCTGCCATCCGAAGGATTGCCCGCGCATTTGTCGTTGTACATCTGCCATCGCGGATCTTATAGTCAAACCGCAGCTCATCTCCCTCATAATATTCCTGAAAATGATAGTTTACCGCCGGTGTCTGGTCCTTATCTGTAATGCTGCAAAGCTCAAAATCATGTGTAGAAACAACCGTCATGCAACGGCTGCCTGCGAGCTTCGTGATAACCTCCTTCGCACCGACGATACGATCTGCGGAATTGGTCCCCTTGAAGATCTCATCGATCAGACAGAGCATTGGTTTTTCCTCTTTGCGGTAGACAGCCATCTCCTTGATGCGTAGAATCTCCGCATAGAAAGTGGAGATACCATGCGCCACATCGTCCTTTACCCGCATAGATGTAAAGATGCGCATATAAGATGCCTTCAATGTTTCTGCACAGACTGGTGCACCAAGATAAGCAAGTACCAGATTGATGGCAACCGTTCTTAAAAAGGTTGTCTTTCCAGACATATTTGATCCCGTGATAATCGTGATACCAGAGCCAAGTGTTACATCGTTGCCCTGTGCCTGATCTGGCAACAGCAATGGGTGATACAGATTCGTTCCCTCCAGATGCACCTCTGTCTCCGTATAATCAATCTGCCTTCTCCAGTCTCCCGTACCATTCCCAGCACAGAAAAGCTCATCAGATCTTCCAGCTCCGCAATCATATCCGAGCATCCGGCAACCTGCGTTCCATATGTTTTCTTCCACCGGGAAACAACCGCTGCAAGCTGATAGTCCCACAAAAGAAGTCCACATAAGATCTGGTGTACCAATGGATTGAAGGAAATATTATATGCCTGGCTGATTGCTTTTAGCTTATGATATGCCCGGACCGCTCCGGTCGCCCCGCCTGCGCGCTGCTGCATCCTGGCAAGGACTTCGCTCTGAAATGCCTGTTCTGCGACCAAGGAGAGCATCACTTCGTATTCTCCGCTCACGGTACTTGCATAATAAACCGGCTGAATGATACCGTCCGTCATGAACTTGGTCAGCCACGAAATGACAAGCAATGCCAGAAATCCAGCAAGTGGATATCCATAGGAAATCGTGCCAGTCAGGAACAATACCAGACTCGCAATCTCACAAACCGGCAACAAAAAACGCAATACATGTGCAAATGCCGGGAGCTTGCCCTGTGCCACGTCCCCGCAGAAATCTTCAAACGCTTCCGCGTCAAACTTTTCTTTTTCCGCTTCCATCCTGCGTCCGGCTGTCTCAAACTCTACGGCAAATTCCGGTTTCCCCGAAAGCTCTTTGATTGCAGCATGTCGCTGCTCCCGCTCCGCTTCCTCGATATACCGCGTTGTGAGATGGTCTGCAAATGTCTGTTTTCCCTTCTCTGTATGACAGACAGAAATCATCTGATACAGAGAATTCTCTCCAAGCAAATCAATATCTGCGGCAACACAATCGTCCTCACGCAGATACACAGTTCCTTTCTCTTCAAACTTCCGCCATCCATCGGTAAAACGATTGCAATACCGCCGGCAGACCTCCCATTTCTCCGTCAGCGACTCCTGTCGTTCCGCTACAACACTGTGCCATTTCACAAGTGCTACAAAGCCGATCAGGAACAACACACCGGCGATCACCAGAAGCGTTGCATATGATTTTTCTTTTTCGGTAATTCCGACGATCAAGCCAGCCGCACCGATTAAAAATGTCAGGATACGAAACGTGGAAATCCGGCTGAATAACCGGTCCGCCCGTTCCTTTTGGTTCTGATAATCCAGCGTCCACTGTTCAAACTGCTTTCGATTCTCACTTACTATCCTCATGCTTTTTTTCTTCCTCTTTTTCCTCTTTTTTTCTCGTGATCACCATCTTGAAAAAGATTGCTACAAACACGCCTGCCGCAATGATGCTCAGGATTCCTAATGTAGTTTGGTCTAAGAAAACCAATGCTATTCCAACAAGCGCAATCAAAATCGCACAGGTAAGGAAATTCTTCTCGGATTCTTTTAAATTCTTCATTTTATATTACCCTCCGGTCTTTTTACTACAATCTAGTCTACCATATCCCACAGTGCAAGGCAAAGAAATAATTCTAAACTTTCTGTGAACCACAGATTTTCATTTGCTTTTTATTATTGCATGTATTAGAATAGTCTTTATATAATCGTGGTAAAATATAGATAATTATGGAAAAGGAGATTCAGACATGGGTAAGTTTTTTAAAGGTGTCGTAAAATTTTCAGTTGCCGCAGCCGCAGTTGGTGGTCTGTGCTATGCATTCAAGGACAAGATCAGAGAATCTAAGGTATATCAGGATAACAACGTTGATGAAAAGAATCAACAAAGTAAAGAACAACAATCAAAGGACAAAATGACC
>ENA-OQEN01000403-OQEN01000403.1-human-gut-metagenome-genome-assembly--contig:-NODE-403-length-18999-cov-6.591140_pt1 | contig 18999 bp, 30 predicted proteins | sample MGYA00242791_ERZ504627 | MGnify/ENA primary metagenome ERZ504627 (study PRJEB26092, sample SAMD00036316) | human gut metagenome | host: Homo sapiens | study: EMG produced TPA metagenomics assembly of... | reverse complement strand
GGAATATGTCCAGATCGTCCGGGAAAGGCCCTGCTGCGGGCGGTGGCCGCCGCCGCGTCGGACATCACCGCCATGGTCCAGGAGGGCGCCGGGGAGGCGTCCAAGTTCTGGAGGCGGCGGAGCAGAAGATCTATGCCATCCGCCGGGCCGCAGCGCCCAGAACATGGTGCCCATCAGCGTGGTGCTGCAATCCGTCCTGGAGCGGCTGGGAGAGCTTACCGCCGCCGGCGGAGAGACTATGCCGGGGCTGACCACCGGCTTTTCCGACGTGGACCGGAAGATCAACGGCCTGAATAAGTCGGACCTGCTGCTGCTGGCCGGCCGCCCCGGTATGGGCAAGACCAGTATGGGCCTGAACGTGGCGGTGAACGCCGCCAAGGCATCCCAGAAGACTGTGGCCGTGTTCTCTCTGGAAATGTCCCGGGAGCAGCTGGTGACCGGCTCCTGGCCGGGGAGGGCCTCATCGACAATACCGTCTGGTTACCGGCAACCTGCGGGAGAGCGACTGGGTCCGCATTGCCGAGGGCGCGTCTACCCTCAGCCGGCTGGACATCCGCATCGACGATAACCCCCTGCTGACGGTGGCGGACATGAACGCCAAGTGCCGCCGTCTGGACGATCTGGGCCTGGTGGTCATCGACTATCTGCAATTGATGACCTCCGCCGGGGGCAAGGGCTACAGCGGCGAAAACCGCCAGCAGGCGGTGTCGGACATCAGCCGTATGCTGAAGATCATGGCTAAAGAGCTGCAGGTGCCGGTGCTGTGCCTGTCCCAGCTGTCCCGTGCCAACGAGAAGCGGGACGACAAGCGGCCCATGCTGTCGGACCTCCGGGAGTCCGGCGCCATCGAGCAGGACGCGGACATCGTGATGTTCCTGTACCGGGACGATTATTACAATTCCGATTCCGAAAAACGCAACATTGCCGAGTGCATCGTGGCCAAAAACCGCCACGGGGAAACCGGCAAGGTGGAGCTGCGGTGGCTGCCGGAATACACCTCCTTCGGCACCCTGGAAAACCGCTATCAGGAGGAAGGATAATGGACCTGCGTCCGTTTATGGAGCGGTGGGGCATGCTGCCCCCCTCCGGCGGCACCATGCTGGTGGCCGTGTCCGGCGGGCGGGACTCCGTGTGCCTGCTGCACTATCTGGCCGCCATGCCCCGGGATTTTTCCGTGGCGGCGGCCCATCTGGACCACGGCCAGCGGCCCACGGCAGGCCGGGACGTGGCCTTTGTCCGGCAGCTGTGCCGGGAGCTGGACGTTCCCCTGACGGTGGAGCGGGCGGACGTGCCCGCCCTGGCCCGGCAGCGGGGTGTCGGCCTGGAGGAGGCCGGACGCATGGCCCGGTACGACTTTTTCCGCCGCACAGCGGACGGCCTGGGCGCTCAGCGCATTGCCACCGCCCACCATGCCGCCGACCAGGCGGAGACGGTGCTGCTGAACCTGGTCCGGGGTACGGGCATGCAGGGGCTGGCGGGCATTCCGCCGGTGCGGGGGCGCATCGTCCGCCCCCTGCTGGAAACGTCCCGGGACGACATCGAGACATACCTGAAAACGCACGGCCTGTCCCACGTGGAGGACGAGACAAACCGGGACACCTCCCTGGGCCGGAACCGGCTGCGCCGGGAGGTCATGCCCGGGCTTCTGTCCCTGCACCCTGGGGCCGCCGCCAGCATCTGCCGCACGGCGGAGCTGCTGCGGCGGGAGGACGCGTTTCTGGACTCTCTGGCGGCAGCATATCTGCCGCAGGAGGGACTGTCCGCCAGCCGGGAGAGGCTGCTGTCCGCGCCGGAGGTGCTGCGGCTGAGGGCCCTGCGCCTGCTGGCCGGCCGTCTGCCGGTGGGGAAAAAGGACTTCACCGCCGCCCACTACCGGGCTATGGCGGAGCTTCTGGAGGGCGGCGGCATGACGGCGCTGCCCGCCGGAGCCATGGCCTGTGCCGGAACGGAAAGCTGACCCTGCTGCCGCCGGAGCCGCCCCTGGGGCCCATGCCCCTGGAGCCGGGGGAGAATTTTTGGGGAGAATACACAATTTCCGTCCGGAAAACCACGGGAAATTTTTCACAAAAAAGGGATGCAATCCTGCTGAACTGTGATAAGATAAACGGTACGCTTTCCGTGCGGCCCTATCGGGGGGCCGACCGGCTGACCCTGCCCGGCAGCCGGGGCGGGCGCAGCGTCAAGCGTCTGCTGGCGGACCGGGGGTTCCTCCGGAAAAGCGCGGGCGCATCCCGGTGCTGTGCGTCGGGGACCGGCCTGCCGCCCTGTGGGGCGTGGGCACGGATGTTGAATTTCTGCCGGAGAAAACCGGCCAATATACAGAGATCACTGTATCAACAAATGGAGGAAACCACAATGGCTAAGAGCAATATGGACCAGGATATTCTGAAGGTCCTCATCACCCAGGACGAGATCCAAGCCCGCACCCAGGAGCTGGGCGACCGGCTGTATGAGCGCTTCCACGACAAGAACCCCATGTTCGTGGGCGTTCTCAACGGGTGCTTCATCTTTATGGCGGACCTGGTCCGCGCCGCCCAGCTGAAAAGCGAGGTGGAATTCATCGGCCTCTCCTCTTATAAAAACGCTACCAAGTCCTCCGGCAGCGTCCAGATCACCCGGGACCTGCAGCGGGACATCAACGGCCGGGACATCATCGTGGTGGAGGACATTCTGGACTCCGGCAACACCCTGGCCTTTTTGAAGGACTATATGCTGGCCAAGGGGGCCAAGAGCATCACCATCGTTACTCTGCTGGATAAGCCCGCCCGCCGGGAGAAGGCCATCACCGCCGACCTGGCCGGGTTCGTGGTGCCCGACGAGTTCGTGGTGGGCTACGGCCTGGATTACTGCCAGCAGTACCGCAATATGCCCTATATCGCGTTCTGAAGCCGGAGGTCTATACCAAGTAACAATCGGGCATCGGCCAGTGGAGGAAGGGAGGAGCATTCCTGTGGAAGAACAAGAGAAGCGCCCCATTGGGGGCAAACGCCTGGCCCCGGAGGACAGGGGCAGCTTTTGGAGCAACTGGGGCTATCTGATCGTTACCGCCGCGGTGATCGTGGTGCTGTTCAAGGTGATCTTCCAGCTGAGCTGGGTGCCTCCGGTCCATGGAGACCACCATTCCAGAGCACACCCTGCTGATCTCGTGGCAGCTGCCGTATATGGTGTCGGACCCCACGCCGGAGCGGGGGGATATCGTCACCTTCTGGAGCGACGAGCTGAACAAGCTGCTGGTGAAGCGGGTGGTGGGCCTGCCAGGGGACGACATCGCGTTCCGGGACGGCTATACCTATGTCAACGGTGAGATGCTGGATGAGGCGTATCTGCAGGCAGGGCATTACCCAGTCCAACGCCAGCTTCCAGGTGCCGGAAGGCTGCGTCTTTTTCATGGGCGACAACCGCACCGGCTCCAACGACGCCCGGTTTTGGAATGAACCTTATATTTCCGTGGACCACATCCGGGCCCGGTGATGGTGGGCATTTCCGTCCTGCCGGACAACAGCTGGCGGGGCGTCCGCGTTATTCATTAAAAGAGAGGGGGGCCTTTATTGACTGCCAAGCGAAAATTCGGCTGGGGGGCCGCGCTGCTCCTGCTGCTGGCCGCATGCTTCGTATACTACCTGGTGACGGGCATGCGCAGCGCCGGCACCATCAGCTATGCCCAGCTGCGGCAGCTGTTTCAGGACGAGAAGGTCCAGGAGTTTGCCATCAGCGACACCCGGCTCACAGCCAAGCTCCAGGACGGCAGCACCGTCAGCTGTGATCTGTATGATTTCCGGGTGTTTTACAACGACCTGAACGATCTGGTGGTGCAGCAGAACCAGCAGGGGATCATCAAGGACTATACCTATCGCGCCGACCACTCTACCAATTGGCTGCAGATCCTGCTGCCCTATGTGGCGGTGATTCTGGGATTCATCCTGCTGATGAATCTGATGGCCCGGATGACCGGGGCAGGCCCCGGCGGGGCCCAGGACCGGATGTCACACTTCGGCGACGCCGGATCCAGGACGTGCCCCAGGACAGCAAGGTTTCCTTCCGTGATGTGGCGGGCGCCGACGAGGAGAAGGAGGAGCTCCGGGAGATCGTGGAGTTCCTGCGCCAGCCGGATAAATACCTGGCCCTGGGGGCCCGCATCCCCAAGGGCGTGCTGCTGGTGGGCCCTCCGGCACCGGCAAGACCCTGCTGGCCAAGGCCGTGGCCGGTGAAGCAGGGGTGAAATTCCTTTCCATCTCCGGCTCCGATTTTGTGGAGATGTATGTAGGCGTGGGTGCGTCCCGGGTCCGGGACCTGTTTCACCAGGCCAAGCAGAATTCCCCGGCTATCATTTTTATCGACGAGATCGACGCCGTGGGCCGCCAGAGAGGCAGCGGTCTGGGCGGCGGCCACGACGAGCGGGAGCAGACCCTGAATCAGCTGCTGGTGGAAATGGACGGCTTTGCCGCCAACCAGGGCGTGGTGGTCCTGGCCGCCACCAACCGGGTGGACATTCTGGACCCGGCCCTGCTGCGCCCCGGACGGTTCGACCGCCAGGTGTATGTGGGCCTGCCGGATATCAAGGGCCGCCAGGAGATCCTGGCCGTCCACGCCAAGAACAAGCCTCTGGCGGAGGATGTGGACCTGGAGAAGCTGGCCAAGGGCACCTCCGGCTTTACCGGCGCAGACCTGGAAAACCTGCTGAACGAGGCGGCCCTGCTGGCCGGACGCCGGGACGAGAAGGCCATCACCATGGCCGACCTGCAGCAGTCCGTCATCAAGGTCATCGCGGGACCCGAGAAGCACAGCCGGGTGATCCCCGAGCACGAGCGCCGGCTCACCGCCTATCACGAGGCGGGCCACGCGTGGTGATGCACACCCTGCCGGATCTGGACCCCGTGCATCAGATCACCATTGTGCCCCGGGGCCAGGCAGGCGGCATGACCATCTTCCTGCCCGACGAGGATCGCAGCTATCTGTCCCGCACCCATCTGCTCAACAGCATTGCGGGGCTTCTGGGCGGCCGGGCGGCGGAGCAGCTGGTGCTGGGAGATATCTCCACCGGCGCGTCCAACGACATCAGCCGGGCCACCCAACTGGCCCGGAAAATGGTGGGGACCTACGGCATGTCCGACCGCATGGGCAGCGTGGCCTTTGACGCGGGACACGACGAGGTGTTCATCGGCCGATCCATGGCCCAGACCCGCCCCTATTCCGAGGAAACGGCGGCGGAGATGGACCGGGAGATCCGCCGCATCCTGGACGAGGCCTATGGCCGCTGCACGGAGATCCTGGAAAAATACCGCCCTCAGCTGACAGAGGTGGCGGAGTTCCTGCTCCAGCATGAGACCATGACAGCCCAGGAATTTGAACAGATTTTCGCATCCAAGGACAGGAAATAACGGCAAAAAAGAGAGCACCGCCGCGGCGATGCTCTCTTTTTGATTGTGGGTGGGTTATTGGTCCTCCTCGGTGAAGTGGACGTGGGAGAAAATGTGGTCCTGGCAGAAGCAGCGGTAGCCGACGCATTTGCTGCAATAGCGGAATTGCAGGTCGGGATAGTCCGTGTCCGTGCGGCCGCAGACGGCGCATTTGTGGTGATAGCCTTTTGCTGCTGCTGTTGCCGCACGGCCTTTTTGAAGTTTACCGTCTGGGGCGCGTGCCGGTATTTCCGGCGCTGGATAAACGCGTCGATAGCGGGCCAGATGAACACCAGGAAGTTCAGCAGCGCCACCACCGGCAGGATGGCTCCCAGCCAGCTGCCTGCCAGCAGGGACTGCACAATGCCAATGACGAACACCGCGATATCCAGCCACGCCAGCCATTTGATCTTCACGGGGATGAAGAAGAACAGCAGCAGCTGGGTATCCGGAAACAGGAAGCAAAGGCCAGGAACATGGACAGGTTCACATATCCCGTTCCACCCACAGAATAGCCCACGCCGGAAATGGCGGAGGCGGCCAGGGTGGCGATCACCGTCAGAAGCACGCCGCTCCAGTAATAGAGGTTGAAGCGGGCGGTGCCCCACTGGCGCTCCAGGGACGAGCCGATCCAGTAGTAGAAATACAGGCTGATGGCCAGCCAGAAGGGACTGGAGCTGGTGGGGACGAAAATGAAGGTGACGATGCGCCAGAGCTCCCCGTGGAGCACCTTGCTGCCGTTGAGATACAGGAAGCTCACGGCACTGGCGTCGGTGCGCATGGTCAGCAGCATCAGCACATAGACCACCACATTGCCGATGACGATCCAGCGCATAAGGTCCGGAATACCGAACCGGGGATGCCGGGCGCAGAAGCGGTCGGCGGCGTCATAGAGCTTTTTCAAGGGGAAATTCCTCCAATACGATTCAAGTGGCTCTATTGTAACCGATTGCGGGTAAAAAGTCATTACCTTTTTTTGAACATTTGGTTCCCGGCGCTATGCAAAAGGGCGAAAACGTGGTAAAATAACAATTCAAGTGCTGGGAAAGGGGGCGGCGATGTGTTCAAGCGGGTATATGTGGAGATCACCAATGTGTGCAATCTCTCCTGTTCCTTCTGCCCCGGCACCGGCCGGCCGGCGCGGTTCCTGGCCCCGGCAGAGTTCCGGACCCTGGCGGAAAGGCTCCGCGGCCACACGGAGTATCTGTACCTCCATGTGATGGGGGAGCCGCTGCTGCACCCGCAGCTGGAGGAGCTCCTGGCCGTTGCCCGGGAGCTGGGCTTCCGGGTGTGTGTCACCACCAACGGGACGCTGCTGCCCCGGCGGGGACAGGCCCTGTCCGGCGTGCATAAGGTCAGCGTATCCCTCCACAGCTTCGAGGGAAACGACTGCCCCGGCAGCATGGAGGAATATCTTTCCGGCGTGTGGGATTTCTGCCGCCGGGCCTCGGCGGAGGGGACTCTGTGTGCTCTGCGCCTGTGGAACATCGGCGGGCGGGACAGCTGCAACGGTCAGGTGCTGGCCTTCCTGGGGGAACAGCTGGGCCGGGACGTGCTGTCTATCCCCACGGACCGCCGGGGGAACCGGCGGCTTTCCGCGAATATTTTCCTGGAGCAGGCGGAAAAATTTGATTGGCCGGACCCGGAGGCTCCGGAGAGCGGCGCGGAGTTCTGCCACGGGCTGCGGCAGCAGCTGGCTGTTTTGTGCGACGGCACGGCGGTGCCCTGCTGCCTGGACGGAGAGGGACGCATGGCCCTGGGGAATCTGTTTGACCAGCCGGTGGAGGAGATTCTGGCATCGCCACGGGCGGCGGCCATCCGGGAGGGCTTCTCCCGCCGCCGTCCGGCGGAGGAGCTGTGCCGCCGGTGCGGCTATGCTGCGAGGTTTTAGGATATGGATGCAATACAGGAAAAACTCAACCGGCTGCCCGGGGCGCTGCTGCCCTGGTACCGGGAAAACCGCCGGGTGCTGCCCTGGCGGGAGCAGGTGTCCGCCTACCGGACCTGGGTGTCGGAGATCATGCTGCAGCAGACCCGGGTGGCGGCGGTGATCCCGTATTTTCAGCGGTTCATGGCGGCGTACCCGTCGGTGGAGGCTTTGGCCGCCTGCGACGAGGGGCAGCTGATGAAGCTGTGGGAGGGCCTGGGCTATTACAGCCGGGCCCGGAATCTGCGCCGGGCGGCGCAGATCGTCGCGGAGCAGTACAGTGGGGCGTTTCCCCGGACGTATGAGGAGCTGACCGCCCTGCCCGGCATCGGGGACTATACCGCCGGAGCCATTTTGTCCATCGCCTTTGGGGTGCCTGTCCCGGCGGTGGACGGCAACGTGCTGCGGGTGGCGGCCCGGGTAGGCGGCTGCCGGCTGGATATTCTGGACCAGAAAAACCGGCGGCAGTTCCGGCGGTGGATGGAGGCGGCTATGCCACGGGAAGCCCCGGGGGCCTTCAACCAGGCGCTGATGGACCTGGGAGCCGGGGTGTGCCTGCCCAACAGCGCGCCCCTGTGCGATAGCTGCCCGGCGGCGGCATTCTGTGCCGCCCGGGAGCAGGGCTGCCAGCGGGAGCTGCCGGTGCGGGCCCCGAAGAAGGAGAAGCGCCGGGAGGAAAAAACCGTGTTCCTGCTGCTGGGGCCGGAGGGGGTGGCCCTGCGGCAGCGGCCGGATACCGGACTTCTGGCGGGACTGTGGGAATATCCCCATGTTCCCGGACGGCTGACAGAGGAACAGGCGGCGCAGCAGCTGCGCGCCTGGGGCCTGACGGCCCACCGGTGGCTGCGGCAGCTGGAGGCCAGGCACCTGTTCACCCACATCCGCTGGGACATGACCGGCTACCTGGTGCAGGTGGAGGGCCGGGGGCCGGAGGATTGGCTCTGGGCCGATGGGGCTATACGGGGTCGGCTGGCGGTGCCCTCCGCCTTTGAAAAATTCACGCGGGCCCTGCCCGCAGAAGGAGAATGACGATGGCGCAGCTTTATTTCAAATATGGGGCCATGGGCTCCAGCAAAACCGCCAACGCTCTGATGGCGCGGTTCAATTACGAGGAGCGGGGCCAGGAGACCCTGATGGTGAAGCCCCGCCTGGACACCCGGGACGGAGATCACATGGTTACCTCCCGCATCGGCCTGACCCATCCCTGTGTGTATTTTGACGAAATGCGGGCCCGGCCCGATGAGGAATTGCAGAAATACGCCTGCATCATCATTGACGAGGCCCAGTTTCTTACCAAGGATGAGGTATTTTACCTGGTCCACCTGGTGGACGACTGCGGCATCCCCGTGCTGTGCTACGGCCTGAAGGCAGACTTCCGGGGCCAGCTGTTCGAGGGCAGCTATTATCTGCTGGCTATGGCGGACAAGCTGGAGGAGGTCAAGACCGTCTGCTGGTGCGGCAAAAAGGCCGCCTTCAACGCACGGTTTGACGGACAGGGCCGGGTGGTGAAGGAGGGCGAGCAGGTGGTGCTGGGGGCCAACGACCGGTATACCAGCCTCTGCCGCCGCCACTGGATGGCAGGGGACCTGGGCCCGGACTTCGATATTCACAAGGTATGAGATGCACTTTGCCCCCGGCTGTGCGGCGCGGAGCGCACGGAGACGGCGGGAAGCGGCTTCTGCCGGATGCCGGCAGGGCCGGTGGTGGCCCGGGCGGGGCTCCACATGTGGGAGGAGCCCTGCATCAGCGGCACCCGGGGCAGCGGCACGGTGTTCTTCTCCGGCTGCACCCTGGGCTGCGTATTCTGCCAGAACCATGAGATCTCCGCCCAGGGCGTGGGAAAGCCCGTGTCTGTGGACCGGCTGCGGGAGATCTTCCGGGAGCTGATCCGGCAGGGCGCTCACAACATCAATCTGGTGACGCCGGGACACTTCGCTCCTGGGTGGCTCAGGCCCTGGAGCCGCCCCTGCCGGTGCCGGTGGTGTGCAACACCGGCGGCTATGAGCGGGTGGAGACGCTCCGCCTGCTGGAGGGCAAGGTGCAGGTATATCTGCCGGACATGAAATACGCCCTGGAGGAGCCGGCCCGGCGGCTGTCCGGCGCCGGGGATTACCCCGCCGCGGCGCGAAGCGCCATATGCGAGATGTTCCGCCAGACGGGACCCTATCAGATGCGGGACGGCCTGCTGGTGCGGGGGGTGCTGATCCGACACCTGGTACTGCCGGGACAGCTGGACAATACCCGCCGGGTCATTGACTGGGTGGCGGAGACCTTCCGGCCCGGGAGGTGCTGTTTTCCCTGATGAGCCAGTACACGCCCCAGCCGGAGCCGTGGGCCCGCTGGCCCGCCACGTTACCCGGGCGGAGTATCGGGCGGCGGCAGCTATATGGAAAACTGCGGCATCCGCGACGGCTTCACCCAGGAGCGCACCTCTGCCCGGGAGGAGTATACCCCGGCGTTTGACCTGACGGGGGTGTAAGTGCTGCCCACTTCAATAGATGATTTTTGAGTTTCTGCAAAAAAGTACTTGCTTTTTCCGTAAGTGTACATTATAATGGTGGAAACGAATGAGGTAATGGAGGGTTATGTTACCATGAAAAAGATTCTTGCTATGCTGACGGTTATTGTGATGCTGGGCTGCATGCTCTCCGTCACTGCCTTTGCCGACGGCGGCTATGTTCCCAGTCCCAAGCATGACGACAACACCGATACCACGCCCACCTCTCCCCAGACCGGTTACGACCTGGGCATCGGCAGCGTGGTGATGACCGTTGCCGTCAGCGGCGGCGTGGCCTATGTCTGCACCAAAAAGGCCCGTGCCCGGGCATAAAACGTCCCCATTTTATAAAGAAGGAGCCCCATAAATGCTGTGCCGTTTATGGGGCCTTTTTTCCGTTCTGAACAAAGGAGAAATGTCCTATGAAGCGTCCTGTGCGCATCCTACTGACGGTGGTGGCCGTTATTGCGGTGATCGTGTGTGTTTTCTGCATTCTGTTTATCGTCCAGTATGTCCGGGGCAAGTCTGTCAGCGATAAGCTGGGCAGCGGCGTCCGCTCCGGCCAGGTGGTGGAGCCCCTGGACCCCCAGGACGACGGCAAATATATGGCCATCAATGTGGACTTTGACAGCCTCCACGACGTCAATCCGGAAATCTACGCCTGGATCGAGGTGCCCGGCACCAACATCAACTATGCCGTGGTCCAGAGCGCCGCAGACGACCTGTTTTACGACGATCACGGGGTGGATCGGTCCTATTACTCCGGCGGCAGCATTTTTTCCCAGCGGTACAACACCACCACCTTTCAGGACCCGGTGACGGTGCTGTATGGCCACAACCGCCAGTCCCAGACCATGTTTGCCCAGGTGAACAACTTTGCTGATGCGGAGTTTTTCGCCAAAAACCAGAAGATTATCGTTTACACCCCGGACAAGGTGTATGAATACACCATTTTCGCCGCCTATCCCCACTCCAGCGAGCACCTGCTGCTGTGCCACGATTTTACGGACCCCCAGCAGTTTGCGGACTATTTTGCCTCCCTGGGGGAGGCCATCAACGCCAATTACCGCCGGGACCTGTTTCCTCAGGCAGGGGATCGGGTGCTGACTCTGTCCACCTGCTACCGCCAGAACCGCATGCAGCGGTTTCTGCTCCAGGGTGTGCTGACGGAGACATATGACGTGGTCAAATAAACGACCCCAATGAGATGAGGAGACCCTATGGAACAGGAAAAACAGACCCAGCCGGAACAGAAGAAAAAGCGCCTGTCCACGCCGCTGCTGATTTTCATCATCCTTATGGCGGTGACGCTGACGCTGTGCGCCGTGGTGGCGGGGATCTGGCTCCACGGGCGCAGCAGCCTGCGGAACCAGGCGCGGCCCCTACCGACACCCCTGACGATACCCAGCAGCTGGACAGCTACACCGTCCTCCACGACGGCAAATACTACCGCTATAAGGACCATATGGTGAATCTGCTGCTTATCGGCGTGGATTCCGACAACAAGCCTGCCGCGCCCCTGCCCTATGGCAGCGACAACCAGGCGGACGTGATCCTGGTGGCGGCCCTGGACACCGACGCAACCGGATGACACTGATCTCCGTGTCCCGGGACACCATGTGCGACATTGCGGTGCTGGACCAGAACGGTCAGGTGTCCGGCGCGGCCCACACCCAGCTGGCCCTGTCCTACTCCAACGGAGACGGCCTGTATGAGAGCTGCCGCCTGTGCCAGGAGGCGGTGTCCCAGCTGTTTTACGGCTTGCAGTTCGACGGCTGCGCCGCCTTTTATATGGGCGGCATCGGGCGGCTCAACGACGCCGTGGGCGGCGTCACCGTCAGTGTGCTGGACGACTATCCCTTCACCGATGTTCCCAACGGTGGAACATGTACCCGGGCCAGGATGTGACCCTTACCGGGCGGCAGGCGCGGCTGTATATCCAGGCCCGCCGGGGCGATGCCACCGGCAACGAGGACCGCATGAAGCGGCAGAAGCAGTATATGCTGGCCCTGATCAGCCAGGCCAAGGACCGGGTGGCGGCCAGCCCCGCCAGCGTCGTTCCTCTGTATAACGCCGTCAGCGACTATGTGCTGACGGACCTGGACCTGGGCAAGCTGTCTTATCTGGCCACCCAGGCCGCGGGCATGAGCTTTTCCGGGGACATGCTCCGGGTTACCGGCGATGCTGTTCTGGGCCAGGGCAACCGGGTGGAGCTGACGGTGGATCAGCAGGCCCTGTATGACCTGATTCTGGACGTGTTCTATGAAGAAATACCGGCTCCCACGGACACCGCCGGGGAATGACCGCGCATAAATCAGCCCCTCCGGCCTGGGCCGGAGGGGCTGATCGTTCAGTCGATGATGCGGCTGAAGCTCATGCCGCTTTTCTGCATGTGTACGTCCAGACGGACCCGGTCGCCGCGGATATAGCTGCGGGTGTACTCATAAATGCGGCCATCCTCGGTGCGGGTGCGGCGCTGATGGTAAAAGGCACAGCTGCCGGGCTCCACGCCCAGAAGGCTGGCCCGGGGGGCATCCAGGATCACGGATTCATAGGTATCCTCTGCGGAAAACGGTGTGATGCCCACATGGTACAGCAGACTGTAGAAGCTGTGGGTCTGGACCATCTCCCGGGTGAGATTGGGATAGATGTACTGGGGATAGTAGGAGGTTTCCAGGATCAGCGGCTCCCCATCCACATTGCGGATGCGGGTGAAGCAATAGACGTGGGTGCCTCCTGCAGGTCCATCCGCTGGCAGATGGACCGGGTGGGGATCACCACGCCGAAATCCACCAGGGTGGACGACGGCGTCTTGCCCAGGGAGGAGACCTCCGTGGTGAAGGAGTAGCGCACGCCCCGGCGGTTGCTGTTGGGGTCGGCCACGAAGGTGCCCTTGCCCCGCTTGCGGACCACCAGGCCCTCGTCCTCCAGCTCGCCGATGGCCTGGCGGGCGGTGTTTCGACTGATATCCAGCGCCCGGCACAGCTCCGCCTCCGACGGCAGCAGGTCCCCGATCTTCAGCGCGCCGGAGGAGATCTCCCGCTTGATGATGCCCACCAGCTGGGCGTACAGGGGAATGTTGCTGCTCAGGGACAGCCGGCTGTCCAGGATCGCGTTGTGTTCCATAAGATAAGACCTACCTTTTTCGGCACAGTGTTGTACTGCGTACATTCGGGATATTCTGATTGTACCATATACGTTTGAAAAAAGATAGTCCTATTTTACAATTTTGATACACAATTGCTACGAAACCCGTTAAATAATAAACGGAGCGCGGTTACTTTTTTTCCTCCATGGTTTTTTGCAGCCGGTTCAGCCGGCGGATGATCATGGCGGTGCAGATGATCACCACCACGCAGGCCACGAAGAACATGCCCATGACACTGTCGTGATAGCTGCAATAGCGCAGGGCCAGCCATGCGCCCACAAGCAGCAGAACATATCTCCATAAAGCCTTGAATAGCTTGCCCCAGTCCAGATCAGGTGCGTTTCCCATGGCGGGCTCCTCCTTTTATGTTTCAGAATATCTCTTATTATACAGCACGATGCACAAAGAAGTAGTTACAAAACGGATACAAATCAAAAAAACAACCGTTGAATACAAATACCGGCAGGGAAACCCCCACCGGTATTTGAGTGTTTCAAAAAAGTCAGTCGCCTTCCCGCATGCGGTAGCCCACGCCCACCTCGGTGAAGATGTACTGGGGCTGGCCGGGCGTCTCCTCGATCTTGCGGCGGATATTGGCCATGTTCACCCGCAGGATCTGGTTGTCGGCCTTGGCCTTGGGACCCCACAGCTCCCGGATGATGAAGTCATAGGCCAGCACCTTGCCGGCATATTTGCCCAGCAGGGCCACGATCTTGTATTCGTTCACCGTCAGCTTGGCGTTTTCACCCCGGATCAGCACCTGATGCTTGTCATAGTCGATGGTCAGGTCCCCGGCGGTGAATTTGCCGGACTGGGCGATCTGGGAATTGGCCAGGGTGGTGCGGGTATGGCGGATGGCGGTGCGGATGCGGGCCAGCAGCTCGGAGGTGCCGAAGGGCTTCACCAGATAGTCGTCGGCGCCGTAATCCAGGGCGTCCACCTTGTCGTGCTCATGGTTCCGGGCGGACACCACCACCACCGGCAGGTTGGACCATTTGCGCACGGACTTGAGCACCTCCATGCCGTCCATATCCGGCAGGCCCAGGTCCAGAACAATCAGGTCCGGGCAGTGGGAGGCGATCATGGTCAGCGCTTCTTCACCGCTGCCACGATGATGGTGTCATACCCATTGGCGTTGAGGACCATGGAGATGAAGTTGCTGATGCTCTGCTCATCCTCCACGATCAAAATCTTATCCTTGATCTTCATGTTCTTCCTCCTTCAGGGGTAGGTCCACGGTGAACCGGGCGCCGCCCCCCTTTTTGTTTTCTCCTTTTATTTTGCCGCGGTGGGCCGCCACCACGGGTTTTGCACACGGACAGGCCAATGCCCATGCTGCGGGTGCTGTCTCCCTGCTGGCGCTCTGGTGCCATCGAACAGGTTGTGCAGCCGAAGCTCCGGAATGCCGCGGCCGTTGTCCTCCACGGTGAACCGGGCCCACCGGCCGCGCTTTTCCAAGGACACCGTTACCTGGGTGGTGGTGACGCCGTGAACGGCGGCGTTTTCCAGCAGGTTCGTCAGCACCTGCTGGATCAGCAGCGGGTCCATGGGCACCAGAAAGAAGTCCTCCGGCAGGTTCACCCGCACGTCGATTTGAGGATAGCTCCGCCGGAATTTGCCCACAGCGCCCTCAATGACCTCCTCCGCTGCCTCTGGGGTCTTGGTGACCCGGGCGTCCTCTCCCGCGCCGATGCGGGTGATGGACAGGAGGTTCTCCACAATGTGGATGAGCCATTGGGCATCCTCGTTGGCGTTTTGCAGCAGCTCCCGCCGCTGCTGCGGTGTCAGGTCGGCATCCTGCTCCAGCAGGACGTTGGTGGCCCCCACAATGCCTGTCAGCGGGGTGCGGATATCGTGGGATACGGCCCGCAGAAGGTTGCTGTGGATCTTTTCCCGCTCAGCCTCCCGTTCCATCTCGCTGACCTTCTTGGCCCGGCTGGTAACGATACCGGTCGCCACGCAGATGGTCATCATCACCAGGAACGTCAGCGGAAAGCCCGCCAGCGTGAAGCTGACCTCCCAGAAGGGCGGGGTGAAGATATAGTCCACGCTGAGCACGGCGAACACCGCGATGGTCAGGCTGAAGAAAAACCCGTCCGTCAGCAGGGCCGTCAGAAACACGTCCAGCAGGAAGATCATGGACACATAGCTGGTGTCGTTGTTGGGGTCGAAGTTCCGCAGCACCAGACAGAACACCACCGAGATCAGGTACAGCGACACGGATACGATAAAATCCTTTCCGGAATAAGACAGCAGGTCCGTCCGGAACAGGCGAGTCCGCTTCAGCCACTCCTGGGGCCAGCGGATCTGAAAGTGCTTCAAGGTCAATTACCCCTCTCCCCTGGTTGATGACAGTATTGTATCATATATCCGCGTTAAGAAAACGCTAAAAACGCGTTAAGATGATAGATTTTTTTCGACAAAACTGTGAGGCCGCGATTTCAGGCGCTTTCCCCGGGCTTGTTCATAAGTTTTTCATTTGCATAGCCGGGGGCGGTGTGGTATACTATATAGGTATTTGTATATTCTGGTGCTTTGCACCTTTTTTATCAGCAGAAAGGAATCAAACTATGGGACTGATCCAGAAAATTTTCGGAACCTACAGCCAGCGGGAGCTGAAGTCCATTTATCCCATCGCCGACAAGATCGAGGCCCTGGAGAACGAATACCGCCAGCTCACCGACGAGCAGCTTCAGGCCAAGACCCCGGAGTTCAAACAGCGGCTGCAGCAGGGGGAGACCCTGGACGATATCCTGCCGGAGGCTTTGCCGCCGTCCGGGAGGCGGCGGACCGGGTGCTGGGCCTGCGGCCCTACCGGGTGCAGCTCATCGGCGGCATTGTCCTGCATCAGGGACGCATCGCCGAGATGAAAACCGGTGAAGGCAAGACCCTGGTGGCCACTCTGCCTGCCTACCTCAACGCCCTCTCCGGCAATGGCGTTCATATCGTCACCGTCAACGACTATCTGGCCAAGCGCGACAGCGAGTGGATGGCAAGGTCCACCGCTTCATGGGCCTGACCGTGGGCCTCATTATCCACGACCTGACCAAGGAGGAGCGCCAGGCTGCCTACGCCGCCGACATCACCTACGGCACCAACAATGAGATGGGCTTTGATTACCTGCGGGACAACATGGCCATCTATAAGAACGAGCAGGTCCAGCGGGGCCACAGCTTCGCCATCGTGGACGAGGTGGACTCCATCCTCATCGACGAAGCCCGGACGCCCTGATCATTTCCGGCATGGGGGAAAAATCCACCAGCTGTACGACATGGCGGAGGCATTCTCCTGCCGGCTGAAAAAATATGTGGTGGCGGAGACCGATGACAAGGCCGCAGAGGACGAGAGCCTGGACGCGGACTACATTGTGGACGAAAAGGCCCGCACCGCCACCCTGACGGCCCGGGGCATTGCCAAGGCCGAGGAGTTCTTCCACCTGGAGAACCTGTCCGACCCCGAAAACAGCACCATCGCTCACCACATCAACCAGGCCATCAAGGCCCACGGCACCATGAAGCGGGACGTGGACTATGTGGTGAAGGACGGCGAGATCATCATCGTGGACGAGTTCACCGGCCGTCTGATGTTCGGCCGCCGGTACTCCGAGGGCCTGCACCAGGCCATCGAGCCAAGGAGCACGTCTCCGTCCAGCGGGAGAGCAAGACCCTGCTACCATCACGTTCCAGAACTACTTCCGCCTGTACAGCAAGCTCTCCGGCATGACCGGTACGGCCATGACCGAGGAGGAGGAGTTTGCCACCATCTATAAGCTGGACATTGTGGAGATCCCCACCAACCGTCCGGTGGTCCGTATCGACAACGAGGACGCCGTGTACAAAACCGAGCAGGGGAAGTACCGGGCCGTGATCCGCCAGGTAAAGGAGTGCCACGAAAAGGGCCAGCCCGTCCTGGTGGGCACCGTGTCCATCGAGAAGAACGAGCTGCTGAGCCGGATGCTGACCAAGGAGGCATCCGCCACAATCTGCTCAACGCCAAGAACCACGAGAAGGAGGCCGAGATCGTGGCCCAGGCGGGCCAGTTCGGGGCCGTCACCGTGGCCACCAACATGGCCGGCCGTGGTACCGATATCATGCTGGGCGGCAACGCCGAGTACATGGCCACCAACGACCTGCGCAAGGCCGGTTACACCGACGAGGTCATCGCCGACGCCACCGGCTATGCCGAGACCGACAACAGTGAAATTCTGGAGGCCCGGCAGATGTTCGCCGACAAGCTCCGCCAGCACAAGGAGGAGATCTCCGGCGAGGCGGACCGGGTGCGCCAGGCCGGCGGCCTGTTCATCATCGGCACCGAGCGCATGATTCCCGCCGGATCGATAACCAGCTGCGCGGCCGTGCCGGCCGCCAGGGCGACCCCGGCGAGACCCGGTTCTACATCTCCCTGGAGGATGACCTGATGCGTCTGTTCGGCGGCGAACGGGTCCAGGCCGCCATGGAGCGCATGAAGATCGACGAGGATATGCCCATCGAGAGCAAGATGCTCACCCGCTCCATCCAGCAGGCCCAGACCACCGTGGAGTCCCGGAACTTCCAGGCCCGTAAGTCCGTGCTGGAGTATGACGATGTCATGAACAAGCAGCGCGAGATCATCTATGGCCAGCGCCGCCAGGTGCTGGAGGGTATGGACGTGAAGGACGTCATCATGAACATGATGAACACCTCCATCACCCACCTGGTGCAGAATGCCTTCTCCGGCGTCCATCACCTGGATATGACCTCCTGCCAGGAGCTGCTGCGGCAGGTGGAGGGCCTGTACTTCCCCAAGTACGCCGTCCGCTTCACCCAGGAGCAGCTGGACACCATGGACGCCCAGGCCGTCATTGATGCCTTTACCCAGGCCGCCGCCGCCTACTATCAGCAGAAGGAGGACGAATTTACTCCCCCCGTCATGCGCGAGGTGGAGCGCGTGGTGCTGCTGCGGGTGGTGGATGAATACTGGATGGAGCATATCGACGCCATGAGCGACCTGCGCCAGGGCATCCGCCTGCGGGCCTATGCCCAGACCGACCCCATCATCGCCTACAAGAAGGAGTCGCTGGAGATGTTCGAGGAGATGATCGCCGCCATCCAGGACGAGACCGTCCGGCGGCTGTACTCCGTGCGTTTGCAGAAAAACGAGGAGGTCAAGCGCCAGCGGGTGGCCAACGCCACCTCCGAGAGTGTCGGCGGCGACGGCACCGTGAAAAAGCAGCCCCGCAAGGTCAAGAAAATCGGCCGCAACGAGCCCTGCCCCTGCGGCAGCGGCAAGAAGTATAAGAACTGCTGCGGCAGAAACGCGTAACGGAGGGTTTGCCCATGTCCTTTCTGGCCCATGAGGAAAACGGCCTGCTTATCAAGACCAGCACCGTCCTGTCCGGCGTGCGCCACGGCTTTTCCACCCGGACAGGCGGCGTCAGTCCGGCCCCCTGGGATTCTCTGAACCTGGGGGTAGGCCGGGGCGACGATATGGACCGGGTCCGGGAGAATTACCGCCGCTTCTGTGCCGTGCTGGGTACGGACGAGCACCGGGCGGTGCTGAGCAAGCAGGTCCATGAGGACAACGTCCGCCATGTGACGGCGGAGGACTGCGGCAAGGGTCTGTTCCGGGAGCGGGACTATACCAGCGTGGACGCCATGATCACGGACACGCCGGATATTCCCCTGGTGGTGTTCTCCGCCGACTGCCTGCCCATCCTGCTCTATGACCCGGTGCGCCGGGTGGTCGGCGCGGTGCACTCCGGCTGGCGGGGCACCGCCCTGGGGATCGTGGAAAAGGCGGTGGAGCGGATGGTGGACTGCTACGGCTGCGACCGGATGGACATTCTGGCCGCCATCGGCCCCGGCATCTCCAAGTGCTGCTTTGAGACCCACGAGGACGTGCCCAACGCCATGACCGAGGCCATGGGCGCCGCCGCCCTGTCCGCCATCGAGGTGCTGCCCACCGGCAAGTTCCACGTGGATCTCAAGGCCCTCAACGCCAAGCGGCTGGAGAGCGCCGGCTGGATCCGGCCACATCGCCGTCGAGGAATTTC
>ENA-OQEN01000402-OQEN01000402.1-human-gut-metagenome-genome-assembly--contig:-NODE-402-length-19004-cov-4.277957_pt1 | contig 19004 bp, 25 predicted proteins | sample MGYA00242791_ERZ504627 | MGnify/ENA primary metagenome ERZ504627 (study PRJEB26092, sample SAMD00036316) | human gut metagenome | host: Homo sapiens | study: EMG produced TPA metagenomics assembly of... | reverse complement strand
TCCTGCTTCCGAATTCACGTTCAAACAATTTTTTGATTCCGCATGCAAAGCAAAGCACATAACCCAGCACCGAACCCACAACATCCTCCAGTATCTGATACGGCAGTTTCATAACTGCATATTCGGGAGTTGAATAAATGAACGCTCTGCCGAGTGAGTAGCCGACAGTGTTTATAACAATGCCCAGAATGACGCCGATCACGGCACCCGCATTCCATTTGCTTCCGCGGAAAAGTTGCGGGCGCAAAGCGAAACAACAATGGCCTGAATGCCGTGTGTCACAAGGGAAACAAACATCGGCGCAGGGTAAAAAAGCAAATCTCCGATGAACGCGCCTATGCCGCCGACGATGAACGCGCAAAGCGGATTCAGCAATATCGATGCAATGGTTATTATCGCGTTGTTAAGATAGATATGCCCGCCCGGAACCGGCACGCTGAGCATTGAGGAGCTCATGATAATGTTCATCGCAAGGAACATTGCCGTCACGGTGAGGGTTCTTGTTGAAAACTTTTTTTCATTCGTTTTAATTTCCATAATGCCGCCTTTCTGTTTCGCACGGGCATCCGCCCGAGGCTGAAGCTTTCTGTCGTCCCTTACGGGGATTGACTTTTGACGAAGGTTATTATACACTTAAACTGATACTGTCGCTATCGTCAGTTAAGGAATATTTGATAAGGTCAGTTTGAAATGAAATACAGAATCGACAAGGCTTCAAAAACACCCGCATACGAGCAGCTCTACCGCTTGCTCCGAGCGGATATTGCCGAAGGCGTGCTTCCCCCGCGATATAAGCTGCCGTCCAAACGTTTTCTGGCGGCGGAGCTTGAAATTGCGGTTATCACCGTTGAACATGCCTATGAATTGCTCTGCGATGAGGGTTATGCCGTTTCGCGCCCCCGCAGCGGCTACTATGTTGCATACGGAGCGGAAGGACTCACCGCCGGTGCGCCCCGCGCAACACAGGCGCAGATGAGCGCGCACAATATCGGTGCGGATGAGGATTTCCCTTTTTCCGTGCTTGCAAAAACCATGCGCCGCGTTCTTTCGCGCTGCGACAGGGGCATTCTTGTAAAATCCCCGAACAGGGGCACGGACGAGCTTCGCCGTGCAATTGCGGACTATCTTTTGCGGAGCCGCGGCATTTCCGCTGCACCGGAGCGCATTGTCATAGGTTCCGGTGCGGAATACCTTTACGGCCTGATAGCGCAGCTTTTTGAACGCGGTTCCTCCTTTGCGGTCGAAAATCCGTGTTACGAAAAAATACCTCGTGTTTATGAAGCAAACGGGATCGCCTGCATTCCGCTCAAAATGGGTTCGGACGGAATTTCTTCCTCCGCCCTTTCGGAATGCAGAGCGTCGGCGCTGCATGTCACCCCCTTTCACAGTTACCCGAGCGGCATAACCGCGGCCGCCGCAAAACGCGCCGAATACATTGACTGGGCAAGGCGCGGCGGTGCATTTATTGTTGAAGACGACTATGCTTCCGAATTCGCCGTTGCGGGCAGGCAGATCGACACCATGTTTTCGCTTGCTCCGGACATTGTTGTGTATGTCAACACGTTCACAAAAACCATCGCGCCCGCTATGCGAATGGGTTATATGCTGCTTCCCGAAAGTCTCGATACATTGTTTTCCAAAAAACTCGACTTCTACTCCTGCACCGTGCCCGTGTTTGAACAGTATGTGCTTGCAGAGTTCATAAATAACGGCGACCTTGAACGCAGCATCAACCGCAGGCGGCGCCGGCTCCGGCGGGACAGGCAGCTTTTTTCGACAGAAGACCGACCCGATTAAACCTGTTTGCCAACAGATATATCTCGGTTCGTATATTCTATTTTGAGCATATTCCTGTTGCATTTTCGTCAATTTCTGCGTATAATTCTGTTGCTGTTTTGTTTCGAGTGAAACAGAGCAAGCAAATATCCGGAGTACATTCCAAATGAAAAAACTTCTCGCAATCGTTCTTGCGGCAGTTATGGCGTTCGGCGTTTTCGCGTTCACCGGCTGTTCCGACAAAACGGGAAAATCAGATTTCAAAGTCGGTGCAATTCTCATCGGCGACGAAAACGAAGGCTACACCTACGCACACATTCAGGCATTGAGGCCGCAAAAAAGCCTGCAACCTCAGCGATGATCAGATCATCTACAAATACAACGTCACCGAGGACGAAAAGTGCTATGAAGCAGCAGTCGACCTCGCGGAACAGGGCTGCAAGCTCATCATCGCGAACTCCTTCGGTCATGAGGATCACCTCATCCGCGCCGCAAAAGAGTATCCCGACGTTGTTTTCTGCCACGCAACCGGTCAAAAGGCTGCAAAGCATACCGAGCTTAACAACATTTTCAACTATTTTGACAGCATCTACGAAGCTCGCTATGTTTCCGGCATCGTTGCGGGCATGAAGCTCAAGGCGCTCATGGACGAAGGCAAAGTTACCGATCCCTACGTCGGCTACGTCGGCGCATACCCCTATGCAGAAGTTGTTTCCGGCTACACCGCATTCTTCCTCGGCATCCGTTCCATCGTTCCCGAGGCTCATATGGACGTTCAGTACACCAAAGAGTGGTTCGATCTCGTTAAAGAGAGCGAAGCTGCAAACGCACTCATGGCACGCGGCTGCGTCATCATCGGTCAGCATGCGGACTCCACCGGCGCACCCTCCGCTGTTCAGGCAAAGTACGAAGCGGGCGAAACCGTATTCAGCGTCGGCTACAACATTGACATGCTCAGCGTTGCTCCCGATGTTGCCCTCACCTCTCCCCAGAACAATTGGGGTGCATATTACACCTATGCTTTCGAGCAGGTCATGAACGGCAAAAAGCCCGAGCAGGATTGGTGCCACGGCTATTCCAACAACGCTGTTCAGATCTCCCCCCTCGGCAAGGCTTGCGCAGCCGGCACTCAGGAAGCTGTTGACGCCGCAATCGAAAAGATTAAGAGCGGCGAACTGAAGGTATTTGATTGCAGCACCTTCACCGTAAACGGCGAACATCTCACCGGCTACGACAAGAGCCACGGCTTTGAAGGCACTCAGCTTATCTGGGACGGTTACTTCCATGAGTCCGAAGTTATCTCCGCTCCCCTGTTCGATATCCGCATCGACGGCATCACCGAACTGTCCAAGTAATTTGCATTCGCAGTAAATCGCTTTAACGATAAATTGCGATAAAACAATTTTACACCAACCTGCCGCTCGGGCTTCATCGCTCGGGCGGCAGGTTTTGTTTCTGCCGTTTTTACGCCGCGAAAAATGAATTGTTAACAAATTGTTCACAATTTCAGGTCAAAACGGGGTTGACATCACTGCTTTGATATGTTATCATGCAATTGTATACAAGAACTGCATCGGAATTCAGTCCTTTGCAAAAAACAATCTGCAAAGAAACGTCCCGCACCCGACGGCTGAAAATCCGTTGGGGAAGTGAACAAATCACTCTCAGTTTCAAGGAGGTATTCAAACAATGAAAAGAACGCTTTCCATCGTCCTTGTTTTTGTGTTGCTGCTGTCCGCATTTGTTCTTGCATCCTGCAAGGGAACCGACAAAGACGCACAGAACACCGCCCCGCCGCATTCGGCTGTTTCCGAAACCGCCGCGCCGACGGAGGTCCCACCGCCGCACCGGAAACCGAAGCCCCGACGGCAGACCCCTATCCGAGACCCGATCCCGTAACTGTCGAATGGCTTGCAGGGGAAATGCAGCGCCGCTATTACGTCGGCTGTATGAACCTTGAGCTTATGGATTTTTCCGACATTATGGACAGGAACGAAGATACGGATCTGTTCTTCTGGGATAATCAGCTTGAGATCGATCTAAAAAACTCGGCCGGGGATACAATTTTGTCAATGTAACCATTGAGGAGGCGTATGTCAAACAAATTGTGGATGAAACAGAAACCGAAATCACGGCGGATGTGGCTGTATTCACGAGGCATCCAGCTCCCTCTATTCCCGAGAGCGGCACCGGCATGGATTTTCGGATCACCGTTGATAAGCAGAGAATGGTCATAATCGCCTACTCGGAATTCGAAGGGTATGCTACTCGATACACAGGTTGGCTCAGTTGGCTTGCCTCAAACTATCGTAAGGAAGGGCTGACCTGGCAGGAAGCAAATAAAAAGGCATATGAGGAAATCTATGCCGAATTTGTCATTTTTGCCACTACCTATCCGAAACAAACACCGCAGGGCTGATCAATCATGCATTCAGTCTTGATCGCAAAACAATTTGAACCTAAGTTTCGGTTAAATCGTTTCCGACAACAAAAAAGCGATAACAAATTCAAAATACGGAGGATCAAAAAATGAAAAGATTTTTATCGATTATCCTTGCGATAATCCTTGCTTGCACAGGAACTTTTGATACAGTTCTTGCAAACGAAGCTGCCGCCTCGGATGAACTGCCCGAAGGCACAAAATCCGTGCCGGGCCGAAGAGTGCGACTTTTTCGGAGTAACCCCCGCCTTTGCGGCGGAATTGAATCAACCTCCGTCTGCCGCTCGGGCTTCATCGCTCGGGCGGCAGTTTTTGTTTCTGCCGTTTTTACACTGTGAAAAATGAATTGTTCACAATTTCAGGGCAAAACGGGGTTGACATCACTGCTTTGATATGTTATTCTTTGATTGTATATCGGTTTACACTTGAGTTTCGGTTAAGTCGTTTCCGATAAAAACGATATAAAATACGAAAGTGTGGTATTTATGAAAAGATTTAAAGCTGTGGCAATATTGGTCATGTTTGCGGGCATTATCCTGCTTTTGCAGGCCTGCACACCGAAAACGGCGCGCCGACGCCGATCGATGCCGAAGAAACGTTTTCAAGCTGCTTAAAGAGGTGCACTATGCCGCCGAACTTGAGGACGCAAGCGAGTATTCGGAATACATTCTCAACGGACTGCCGAATGATGTTGAGGTTCGAATGTATCTTTGCGGCGGGGGACGCGCCGACGCACTCATCATGTGCAAAGCGAGCAGCGACTCGCAGCTGCCCGCAATTCGTGCCGTGCTTGAAAATACATTGCATCGAGCCGACAGAATGCGGAACGATACAATCCGAGCGAAGTTTCAAAATATGATAACTCAGTTTGGTTCGAAAGCGGGCTTTATATATTTGTTTGCGTAACGGCCGATACCGCCGGAGTTAATGCGGTTTTAAAATAAACTTATTAACGGAGATTACCTATGAAAATCAAAAGTTTTTTTATTCTGCTGCTTGCATGTGCACTGCTTTTTGCGGGCTGCAAAGTTGAAACCGATGCCCCCGATTCGCCCGCTTCACCCGCTCCGTCCGCTGCACCTACGGATTTTGTTTTATACAGAGCGGATTCTTTTCGAATCGGCTCTCAGGCATATGAAAAATGCAGCTTCAATGAGGATATTTCAAAAAAATATGCCGCACTCATCGGCAAAGCAGCCGATGCGCTTGCGGGGGAAACGCAGGTTTACTGCCTCGTTATCCCGACTGCATACGGCGTGCTTCTTCCCGATGATATGAAGGAACTCATTCCCGATTATTCGGATATGGAAACGAACATTTCTTCAATTTACGCTGCTCTTCCCGAAAGTGTCGAGCCCGTCCCGGTTTGGGATAAGCTCCGGGAACACAGCGGCGAGTTCATCTATTTCCGCACCGATCCGCACTGGACGGCGCGGCGGTGCATACCTCGGATATGAGGCTTTCTGCGAAGCAAGGGCATTGCGCCGATTCCGCTTGATGCTCATCGTGCTGTAAATTTTGATGGTTTCCTCGGCACACTTTATTTTGAAAACGGATGCGATGAAAAGCTCCTGCCGGAAGAGACCATTGAAGCATTCTACCCTGTCAGCGACGGAGTAACGCTCACCGTAACAGATGCCGATGACAACACAACGGATTGTCCGATCGTTGCGGACGTGAGCGAGCTCCATGCTCTGGCAAAATATCGAACTTTTTCCGGCGGAAACAATCCGTTTTCCGTTGTGACCAATCCAAACATAAAGGATGATTCCGTGCTTATTTTAGTCAAGGAAAGCTTCGGAAATCCGCTGCCCGCGTTTCTTTGCGACCATTATTCAACAATTTACATTATTGACTATCGCAGCTGGTACGGCAATATCATCGATTTTGCACGGGAAGTTCATGCCGATGATCTGCTTTTTGCAAACAATATCAATGCGGTAAACTCCGGAGGAAATGTTGGTTTCATCGCAATGAAAATCAAATGAACCAAGCAAAATCCGCTCAAGTGTTTTGCAAATGAATTGTTAACAAATTGTTCACAATTTCAGGGCAAAACCGGGTTGACATTATTACTTTGATATGTTATCATGTAATTGTATACAAGAACTGCATCGGAATTCGCTCCTTTGCAAAACAATCTGCGCAGAAACGTCTCGCACCCGACGGCCGATAAATCCGTTGGGGAAGTGAACAAATCACTCTCAGTTTCAAGGAGGTATTTAAGCAATGAAAAAAATCCTGCCTCTTTCTCTTGTTTTCGTGTTGGTGCTGTCCGCATTTGTTCTTGCATCCTGCAAGGGAACCAACGACAAAGACGCACAGAACACCGCCCCGCCGCATTCGGCTGCTTCCGAAACCGCCGCGCCGACGGAGACCCCCACCGCCGCACCGGAAACCGAAGCCCCGATGGCAGACCTAAATCCGAGACCCGATCCCGTAACTGTCGAATGGCTTGCAGCGGAAATGCAGTGCCGCTATTACGTCGGCTGTATGAACCTTGAGCTTATGGATTTTTCCAACATTATGGACAGAAACGAGGATACGGATCTGTTCTTTTGGGATAATCAAATTGCGATCGACCGGATGAAATTCAATCCGGATTACAATTTCACCGCTGTATTCATTAAGGAGGTGTATGTCAAGCAGATTGTGATGAAACAGAAACCGAAATCACGGCGGATGTGTATGTCTTCACAAGTCACCCCAATCCTACTTTTTCTATGAGCGGCATCGGTATGGATTTTCGAATCACCGTTGATAAACAGAGGATGGTCATAATCTCCTACTCTGAGCCCTATGGGTGCGATACCATATATAATAATCGACTGTGTCCGCTTGCCTCAAACTATCGCAGGGAAGGTCTTACCTGGCAGGAAGCCAATAAAAAAGCATATGAAGAGCTCTATGCAGAATTTGCCGATTGTGCAAGCAGACATCCGAGACAAACACCGCAGGGCTGATCAATCATACATTCAGCCTTGATCGTAAAACAATTTGAACCTAAGTTTCGGTTAAATCGTTTCCGGTAACAAAAAACGATAATAATTTAAATATACGGGCGGAATTGAATCAACCGCCGCCTGCCGCTCGGGCTTCATCCCTCGGGCGGCAGGTTTAATTTTATGCAAGGTCGGTTTTGAAATTGTCGTGAATTTCCCTTTTAATGCTCAAATTCATTTATCCGGATTCATTTCGGCCGAAGTTTCTCTTTCGAACGGAAAAACGTACTGCGAAAGACCGAGTTTATCGCGAACGGCGGCGAGTTCGCGCTGAACCGATTCGCCGACCGGAACGCCCTTGTCCCTTCGATCCAGCCACTTCAGATATTCCATTTCTCCCGCCGTGTATATGCGTTCGCGCCCGGGCGCAACCTTCGAAGCACGCAAAGCGCGCAGAATATCCCCGGCAGTCTTTTTGAACGCATCGATTCCCATAAACGCTTCCGGATCGAAAACCATGAAATAATGCCCCAACCCATGCGGTTTTTTGGAACCGTCCTCCGCAATGCCGGTGAGCATCTTCATATAGTTGCCCTGTGCAAGCGCAGCGGAAAGGATTTCAACCACGGTTGCATAGCTGTATCCCTTATATCCGCCGACGGGCATGAAGCTTGCTTCGCCGCGCAAAAGTGCCGCAAGAATTTCATCGCTGTCGGTCATAAACTTTCCGTCCCGCCCGATAACACGCCCTTCCGGTGTGGGTTTGCCCTGTCTTGCAAGAACTTCGATTTCGCCGCGTTGGGTGATCGATGTTGCACAGTCAATCACAAACGGGAACGGTTCATCAGTCGGCATTGCAATTGTGAACGGGTTGGTTCCCAGCATGGGTTCAACGCCGAAAGTGGGCGCAATGCTCGGCCTTGCATTCGTTCCGGTGAAGCCTATCATGTTTTCCCGAGTTGCCATCATTGCCCAATAACCCGCAATACCGTAATGACTGGAGTTGCGGATTGCACCGGCTGCCATTCCGTAAGTTTTCGCTTTTTTGATGAGCTTTTCCATCATGCTGTGGCTCGCAACCATGCCCATGCCGTTATGAGCATCATAAACAAGCGTTGTGGGCGTTTCGCGCAGCACTTCAATATTTGTGACAGGGTTCAATATTCCCTGTTCGAACCTGTCGATATAAATCGGTTTGAACCGATTGCAGCCGTGGCTCTCTATCCCCCGTCTGTCGCTTTCAACAAGAACATCGGTGCAGATTTCCGCATCCCTTTCGGGAACGCCATAGCCCATGAACGCATCTTTCATGAAATTTGTGATAACATCCCACGGGATATAGGGTCTCGTTTCGGGCATTTGTGAACCTCCTAAAATTACTTTATGTTTTTCGCGTATCCAATTCACGCATACATGGATTATACCACTTTTTCAGCCGTTTTGACAGCAAAAAAAAATCCGTATTTATATATTGCGCCGCATATTACTTTTTTTGTTGCATAACGAACCGTTACTCGGCTTTATTGCACAATATGCATAAATTTCCCGGGAAATAATGCCGTGCAGCCGATCTGTTTCATCCGAGATATTTCCTGAAGCATCACGTGAACGGTCTGTCGAAACGAACGACAGCATAGTATTTTCCGCCGTTTTTCCCTGAAGGCAGTTCCGCTGCGGCATATTCGATTTTTTCAAGGATCTCTGCCTGCGGCATCTTGTTGTCATACGGCACAACAACATCGAAAATCAGATTGGTATGCGTCGGACCGGGAACAATTCGAAAATCATGCATCGTCAACCCACTGTTGATTTCAAACAGAGCCGCTTCCATACGCTCGTGAAGCATCTGTGTCTGCTCATCCTCCGCCGCAACAGGGTCAAGATGAATCGTTGCATCACAGCCAAGCTCCTGCCTAAGCCGGCGTTCGGCATTGTCAACGATGTCATGCAGCTTAAAAATATCCGAACCCGATTCGGTCGGCATTTCGGCGTGAAGCGAAATTATCTGCCTTCCCGGGCCGTAATCGTGAATTATGAGATCGTGAATCGCTGAAATCTCCGGGTAAGAGAGAACAATGTCGTTGATTCTTTTTACAAATTCCGGATCGGGCTCAGTCCCAAGCAAGGGCGCGAGCGTATCCCGAACTGACATTATTCCGGCGCGAAGCACGAACACAGCAACCGCCGCACCGCACCAACCGTCAATATTAATTCCGAGGAAGTGACCGACAGCCGATGAAACGAGTACAACTGCCGTTGCAATGCTGTCGGAAAGTGAATCCCTGGCCGCTGCGGCGAGTGCGGGCGATGCAAGTTTTTTGCCGAGAGAACCGTTGTAAACCGCCATATAGATTTTCACGGCAACGGAAAAAACCAGTATCACTGCTGTCAGAACCGAAAACTCAACTGCCTGAGGCGCAATGATTTTTTCAACCGAAGTTTTAAGCAGCTCAACGCCCATGAGAATTATTGCAGCCGAAACCAGCAGACCCGCAATATATTCAAACCTGCCGTGTCCGAAAGGGTGTTCCTTATCCGGTTTCTGTCCCGCAAGCCTGAACCCAATCATGGTTATTACCGAACTGCCCGCATCCGCAAGGTTGTTGAACGCATCCGCAGTCACGGCAACGGATTTTGCAAGGCTGCCCGCAATGAATTTCCCTGCAAAAAGCAGAATGTTCAGCAGTATTCCAATGGCACCGCAAAGCACGCCGTATGCACGGCGCGTTGCGGGGTCATCGTACTCCCTCGGAGTCTTAATAAACAGTTTTGCAAGAAATTTCAGCATTTTTCACCTTACTAACGCAATTTCCGTTATTGATTGCATTCTTAACCGCATAAACGTAATGGCTTTACGCGGTGCCGTTCACGCACCGCAAAGCACGCCGTATGCACTGCGCGTTGCGGGGTCATCATACTCCCTCGGAGTCTTAATAAACATTTTTGCAAGAAATTTCAGCATTTTTTTGAATTCATTGCGTGTTCTTGTTATTAATTGCATTCATAATAACAGCCATAACCTCTTGAGTGCCGTCCAATGTCGGGTCCGCTTTCATATTTGCGCGATAAGTCTCACGAGAAGCATACAGCTCGTTCACCCTGTCAACAAGCACTTCCGGGGTCAGCTCCTCTTGCGGAAGAACGGCCGCATAACCCTTTTTGCGAACATATTCCGCATTCAGGATTTGATCGCCGCGCTTGCGCCGAGGGGCAGCGGAACAAGCAGCGCGGGAATGCCGAGCGCGAGAAATTCAAACACGGCATTTGCACCTGCGCGGCTTACAACAAGTTCGGTCGCTGCAAGCAGATCCGGCAGTTCTCTGCCGATATACTCATATTGTCTGTAACCCGGGCAGTTGATGCTTTCATCCAGCTTGCCCTTCCCGCAAAGATGAACAATATCGAATTGCTTTGTAAGTTTCGGCAGCGCTGCCCGAACTCCGTCGTTCAATGCAGCCGCTCCGAGACTTCCCCCCATAATAAGTATAATAGGTTTTTTGCCGTCAAAACCGAGGAATTGAAGTCCGCGCTCACGCTTGCCGCTGAAAAGCTCGCGGCGAATCGGCGTTCCTGTATGAACTGCGGCGCTGCGCTTCTTGCCGAGGTGCTCCAGCGTGTCCTCAAATGTTACGCAAATCGTGTCGGCAAATCTGCCCGCAATTCGGTTCGCAAGCCCCGGAGTATAATCCGATTCATGACAAATTACTGTTGTTTTTCCTTTCGCGGCAATAACAACCGGCACACTCACAAAACCGCCCTTTGAGAACACAACATCGGCTGAAGCGATTTCATCAGCTTTTTGGATTGAGATATTCCCTTAAGCACTTTGAACGGGTCTGAAAGGTTTTTCAGCGAAAAATAACGACGGAATTTTCCGGATTCGATAGCATGAAATTTGACATCATGCTGTTCCGAAATCAATTTCTCCTCAATGCTTCCGGCAAGTCCGATATAATGAATTTCGCACCCCTGTGCGCGAAGGTACGGAAGCAGCGCGATGTTAGGCGTCACATGACCGGCGGAGCGCCGCCCGTCAGTATAATGCATTTTGACATAAACTCCCCTTTCTGCCCGCTGAAGGCAGCTTATTCTCCCGCAGACGGAAGCAATACTTCCGGCGGGCTTGTATATATATTACTGTTGACAGCTCATTTTGGTGCAGCTGCATCATTCCGCATTTTTCTCCGCTTCAAGCCGAGTTGATTCATCATGCCGCACAATTCGCCTGTTGAGCACCGCCGCAACCCCGAGGGACAACGTGTCAACAATCGGCTGAACCCACATGCAGCCGTACAGCGGAAACAGTGCATCCATCATGAAATAGAGCGGAATATCGAGAACTCCCTTGCGAAGAATCGAAACCGTTATCGATTCTTTTGCTTTGCCCATCGCCTGAAATTTGATTATCAGCGGGTAGCAAAGGCTCATCAGCGGCATTGCAAGCACCATCCTGCGCAGGAAGGCTGCCGCGTATTTCACCGTTACCTCGTTTTTGATAAACAGCGATGCCAGTCCCGGCGCAAAAATTTCATATATCACAACGCAAAAAAGCGCAAATGACAGTGAGATGATGCATCCGAAGCGGAACGAATCCTCTGTTCGTTTAAACTTTTTTGCAGCATAATTGTAGCCTATCAGCGGCAGCATGCCGTTGGCAACGCCGATTGAAAAAACAGCGGCAATTGATCAAGCTTTTTCGTTATACCGACGGCAGCAACCGCCTCATTGCCGTATTTTGCAACAAAATTCATCTGCGCCGAAACGGCAACGACCGTCAAAGCATATTGCAAAGCGGACGGTGCACCTATGCGCAGTACCGCGCCCGCATGTTCACGCGAATGACTGAGCAGTGCGGGATTTAATCCCAAAACGGTTTTTCCGCGCTGTTTAATGATGTAGCAGATAAAGAATGCAAGCCCTACCGCATTCGAAATTGCGGTTGCCGCACCCGCACCCGCTGCGCCCATGTTCAATCCCCACGGAAGAACAAAAATCGGGTCAAGTGCAATGTTCACAATGCATCCGAGAATCGCGCCGAAGCTTGCAGCCGCTGCCGCGCCCTCCGAGCGAACAAGGTTCGTCAGCAAAGTTGTCAGCACCGTCGGCACCGCACCGAGCGTCAGTGTGTAAAAAACATAACCCTTTGCGTATTCAAGCGTCATACCGCGCGCGCCGCAGAGGAGCAGGATCCGTTCATTGAAAAGGCCGACCGCCGCACCGAAAACGGCTGCACTCAAAAGCCCGCCGTAAAAGCAGAATACGGATACCTCCCGCGCCTTATCGGGCTTTCCCGCACCGAGCAGCCGCGCAATAAGGCTTGCGCCGCCGATGCCGAAAAGGTTGCTGAGAGCTGTGAGCATCAAAAACGCAGCATTGGCAACCGTGACCGCCGCCGTTTTGTCCGGATCGTTTAGCAGGCCGACAAAATAAGTATCCGCAATACCGTAAGCCAATGCAACCATTTGGCTTGCAATTGCAGGCAGAATCTGCATCAGCACCGCACGCTTCACAGGCAGACTGCCGAGCAGTTCACTTCTGTTCAGTTGTTTTTTCATCCGAATGCCTCCGAAGCAAATTTTACATTTCAATCTGTTTTTGTCTCCAGCATGAAAAACGTATCAGGTAAGCATATGCGGGATGCGCCGGCTGAAGCATCATCATTTTAAAACTGCGCAAAACGCTGAACCCGCTGCAAATCTCCGCATCAGGCATCTGCGTTTTTCGACTGTTCATTTTGCCTAATTGTTCTTTCGCTGACCGGCAGCTGTTTCAAAACAGACCCGAACGCGCTTATTGTTCTTTTTCCTTATCCGTCATCAGCGGCACCGAAAGAATATTCACAGGCATTTCCGGATCGTATTTATCCAAGCTGAGCGAAATTATTCCGAGGAAAGCTGCCATATCGCCCGTGCCGACGCCGTTCACGCCCGACGCGATGCTGATATTGATGTTTCCGTTAAAGGTTGTTACTCCGCTGAGTTTGAAGCTTGTGGATCCGCTGGAAACATAGAATTTTGCAGCAACGACGAAGTACTTTTGAAAGAATTCCGCATTATATGCCGCCTCCGCATCCGCACGGGCCTGAGCGCCCGGAATAAGCGGCAAAATTTCGGTTTTGAACGTTTCCTCATCGCGAATCACAATCGGCTCACCGTTCTGCTGTCCGTCAGAGTTTATGCGCAGGAATTGCGCGGAAGAAGCATTCAGAAGTTCGTTGTAAATATTCGGAGATCCCAAAACTTCGTTTGCATCCGGAGTCGGGTTTGCGGGCTGTCCGTTCCCTCCGCAGCCCGCGAAAGCACAGGCCGCAAGAACGGCCGTAAGCATAAAGGTGAAAAGTCTAATGCTTTTTTTCATGTTTCTATGTTCCTTTCCGCCCCGTTCGGGGCTTTGCCGTTTTCGGAATGTTCGAAACGATTCGAAGCATCCCGCAATCTCAATCCTTTTGAGTAAGCTCACCCACAAGGTTCGTCTGCATCATATTGCGCACACCGTCAATGCCGCTCGTGTGTCCGAGAACCCACATGAGCTTTGTTATTGCCGCCTCCGTTGTCATATCACCGGCAGAAATGATTCCGAGTTCCTTCAGCGGACGGCTGACCTCGTAAATATCGGGCGTGCTCTGTTCGTACAGGCACTGCGAAGTCAGAATGACGGGAATATCGTTCGCCATCAGCCTTTCAATTGCCTTCAGATGATTGCGGCGAATGCTGTGCATTCCTCCCAAACCGAAAGCCTCCACAACAACTCCCTTAATGTCGCAGTCGAGGCAGCAGTCAAGCAATTTCGGGCTGAGTCCGGGAATAAGCTTTATGAGCGCAACCCGCGGATCAATGTCGGTTGAAAAGCTGTATTCGCTGCGAACCTGCGGACTGTGCAGCGCAAGCATTCTGCCGTCGCTTACGGTGCCGATATATGGGTAATTAATCGATTCAAACGCATTGAGCGATGTTGTGCGCGTTTTTACGGCGCGGCAGCCGAGCATCAGCGAATTGCCGAAGCAGATATATACCCCGCCCGTGAGCGCCGTTGCCGCAATGATTGCATTTTCAAGGTTGCGCCTTCCGTCGGAGTCCGGATAAACCGCAGGATACTGCGCACCCGTCAGCACAACGGGAATCCGAATCCCCGCAAGCATAAAGCTGAGCATGCTTGCAGTGTATGCCATGGTATCCGTTCCGTGTGTCAAAACAATTCCGTCACATTTGTCCGCATATTGGTTTATCGCTTCCGCAATGGTGATCCATTCCTCAGGTTGAATATTGGATGAATCCATGCTGAAAAGATCAACACAATGAACATTGCCGAAAACGCTGCACTGCTTTGCACCCTCACAAGTGCTGCCTGCGCAATTCGAAGTTTCTCCGCGAACAAGGTTCAAAAGCTCCCTTGCCGAAAGCTCGGCTTAAGCCCGTTATCGGTCGGCACACATGCAATTGTTCCGCCGGTTGATATAAGATAGATATTTTTCATTTCGTTAAAACCGTCCGGGTTTAATGTTCCGTGCGCATATCGGCGCACAATTTTCCATCCTTATCATACCGCATTTTGCGCTTTTCTGCAAGTGCAGAGCAAAAGCCGATTTCGAGCCCTTTACGTTCGGCATCGGGTTCGCGGGCTGTTCACTTCCCCCGCAGCCCGTGAACGCACAAGCCGCAGGCATAAAAACGAACAGTTCGGCTTAAAGCTGATTATCAAAAATTAAAAGCGTCCCGTGTTGTGCGGAACGCTTTTTGATTTCAAACTCAGCTGCAATGTTTTTTCAATTTCGATGCCGACAGCAAAGCTGCCTTTAGATATGCGGCTTATTTGATTACATCGCAGTGCATGTAGGGCACAAGCACCTCGGGAATGCGAATGCTGCCGTCGGCCTGCTGATAATTCTCAAGGATCGCCGCAACGCTTCTTCCGATTGCAACGCCGCTGCCGTTAAGTGTGTGAACAAGTTCGGGCTTGCTCTTTTTATCCCTGCGGAAACGAATCTGCGCTCTGCGCGCCTGGAAATCCTCAAAATTTGAGCAGGAGCTTATTTCAACGTATCTGCCGTAACTGGGCATCCATACCTCGATATCATAGGTTTTTGCAGAGCTGAAGCCCAAATCGCCCGTGCTGAGGCAAACAACGCGATAGGGAAGGCCGAGACCCTGCAGGACGCGTTCCGCATCATGCGTAAGCTTTTCAAGCTCATCATAGCTGTCTTCGGGCTTTACGAACTTCACGAGTTCAACCTTGTTGAACTGATGCTGACGGATAAGACCCCTTGTGTCCCTGCCCGCACTGCCCGCTTCGCTGCGGAAACATGCACTGTAAGCGCAATACTTGATGGGAAGCTCCTCACCGTTCAGAATATCGCCGCGGTGAATGTTTGTAACGGGAACCTCTGCCGTCGGGATAAGGAAGTAGTCCGTGCCCGCAACCTTGAATGCATCATCCTCAAACTTCGGGAGCTGACCCGTTCCCGTCATGGAAGCTCTGTTGACCATATAGGGCGGAAGAATCTCCGTATAGCCGTTTTCGGTATGTACATCGAGATAATAGTTTATAAGCGCACGTTCAAGCCTTGCACCGAGTCCGCGATAGATCGTGAACCTTGCACCCGTTATCTTGCCCGCATCCGCAAAATCAAGAATGTTCAGTGACTCGCCGAGATCCCAATGTGCTTTCGGTTCAAAATCAAACTTTGTCGGTTCTCCGAACCTGCGTACCTCCGCATTGTCGCGATCATCCGCACCGTCGGGAACGCTGGAATGCGGGATATTCGGAATTTTCATCAGAAGGTCGTCAAATTGTGCGTCGATTTGCGCAAGCTCCGCATCAAGCTCCTTGATATCATCCGCAACAAGCTTCATTTCCGCAAGCAGCGCGGAAACATCCTGTCCCTGCTTTTTAAGCACGGGAACCTTTGCGGAATCTTCATTACGTTTCGCCTTGAGCTGTTCCGTCTTTTGAATTACTTCGCGGCGTTTTTCGTCCAGTTCGAGAATGCCGCTGACATCCGCCCCCTTGTTGCGGCGCGCTTTCATTGCAGCAACAAGCTCCTCCGGATTCTTTCTGATTCGCTTAATATCTAACATTGTTTTCTCCTTGTGGCTTTGCGCCCGTTGTTTTTTAAAGCTCTGAATTATCTGCTTTTTTAAAAACAAGAATATTTTTCAAAAAAGCTTAAACCGGCTTCTCGGGTTTCGGTCGAGTTTGGGCGAAACCCGAGCCTCCGTTATCAGTCTGCGGTTCTCCCGCAGCATTTTTGTATTTTTTCCGCTGCCGCAGGGGCAGGGATCGTTCGGTCCGATTTTTTTCGCAACGCGGAACGGTTTTGCTTTTTCCGGGCTGCCTGCATTCGTTGCCGCATTCCTTGCAGGATCACTCGCCGCGCCGGGCTGCCTCGGAATCATATCAGGCTGCCTCCGTTCGGGAACCCTGATTACCGGGTGGTACAGGTTCATAACCGTCTCGTTGCGTATCTCGCCGTCATGGTTTCAAACATATCAAAGCCCTCGTTGCGGTACTGCACAACGGGATCCTGATTGCCCATTGCGCGCAGTCCGATACCCTCGCGCAGCTGATCCATTGCATCGATATGATCCATCCAATGCTTGTCAACCGTCAGCAGCAGGAACCGGCGTTCCACTTCGCGCATGTCGAAACCTTTTTCCTTCAGCAGGTTTTCGATAGCCGTATATCGTTCGTCCGCAAGCTCGGTCAAAAGCTTCAGCATTCCGCCGTGAGTCGTTTCCGCCGTAATGCGGTCCGTCGCCTTGATTCCGAACATTCTGAAGAACTCGTGATCCAATCCGCCGTAATCCCAAGCATCGCGCTTTTGCTTTTCGGGGCAATAGAAATCAACAATCGACAGAATGGCTTCGTCACGCATCTGCGCAATTTCCGAATGAACATCCGCACCCCTGAGCACCTGCCTGCGCTGAGTGTAGATTATCTCGCGCATTTTGTTCATTACATCGTCAAACTTGAGAACGCTCTTTCTGATTTCGTAGTTATGGCTTTCTACGCGCTTCTGAGTTGTTTCGATCGCCTTTGTCAATGCACCCAGTTCAAAGCCCGTGTCCGCACCCTCGGGAAGGAAACGCTCATAAGGCTGCCCGCACGATCTCCGCCGAATCTCAACATCAGCTCGTCATCCATTGCAACATAGAATCGTGTTGCACCGGGGTCACCCTGTCGTCCGGCTCTGCCGCGCAGCTGGTTGTCAATACGCCTTGACTCATGCCGCTCCGTACCGATTATGTACAGACCGCCGACTTCAACAACTTTATCGTGTTCGGCATCGGTAACAGCCTTGTGTTTTTTGTAGATTTCGTCGTATTTGCGCCTTGCTTCAAGTATCGCCTCGTCCTCGGTCTCCTGGTGGCTTGTTGCCACTCTATCATATCATCGTCATAACCTTCGCGGCGCATTTCGCGCTTTGCGAGGTATTCCGGGTTTCCTCCCAAAAGAATATCCGTGCCGCGGCCCGCCATGTTCGTTGCAATTGTAACATTGCCGAACTTACCTGCCTGCGCAACAATATCCGCCTCTTTTGCGTGCTGCTTTGCGTTCAGAACTTCGTGCCTGATTCCGCGTTTTGTAAGCAGACGGCTCAGGTATTCGGATTTTTCGACCGAAACGGTGCCGACAAGAATCGGCTGCCCCGTTGCGTGCGCACGAATGATTTCTTCGATAATGGCGTTGTATTTTTCCTGCTGTTTAATGCAGACAACGTCGTTATAGTCCACACGCTTTACGGGTTTGTTTGTCGGGATTTCAACAACGTCAAGGTTGTAAATGCCCATAAACTCCGTTTCTTCGGTCTTTGCCGTTCCCGTCATGCCGGCAAGCTTGTGATACATGCGGAAAAAGTTCTGATACGTTATCGTTGCACTCGTTCGGTTCTCGTTTTCAACCTTAACGCCTTCCTTTGCTTCAAGTGCCTGGTGCAGGCCGTCCGAATACCGCCTGCCTATCATAAGGCGTCCCGTGAAGTCATCAACAATAATGACCTGCCCGTCCTGAACAACATAATCTTTATCAACGGTGAACAGTGCGTTGGCTCTGAGTGCCTGTTTGATATAGTGGTTTATCTCCGTGTTCTCCGCCGAGGAAATATCGTCGATGTTGAAATAAACCTCAGCCTTGCGCATACCCTGTTCGGTAAGGGCGACCGTGCGCGCCTTTATGTCGCACATATAGTCGCCGCTCTCCTCCTGTGACATGCCCTGCATAAGCTCCGATTTGGTGAGCTTTTTAACGTCTTCGCCCCGTGTCAGCCTGCGCACGAATTCATTCGCACGCTTGTACATATCGGTGGATTTTTCCGCTTTTGTGGAAATGATAAGCGGCGTCCTTGCCTCATCGATAAGAATGCTGTCCACCTCGTCCACGATTGCGTAATTCAAATCACGCTGAACAACATGATCAATCGAAACGACCATGTTATCGCGCAGGTAGTCAAAACCGAACTCGCTGTTTGTGCCGTATGTAATATCGCAGTTATATGCGGCAACACGTGCCTCGGGCGACATATCGCGCTCAATGCAGCCGACGGTCAAACCAAGGAAACGATGAATTTTGCCCATCCATGCCGCGTCACGCGCAGCAAGGTATTCATTGACGGTAACAACATGCACGCCCTTGCCCGGGAGTGCATTAAGATAAGAGGGCAGCGTTGCAACAAGTGTTTTGCCTTCGCCCGTTCTCATTTCGGAAATTCGCCCCTGATGCAGCACGATGCCGCCTATGAGCTGAACATCATAATGCCTTTGCCCGATGGTGCGGACGCAGCCTCGCGAACAACCGCAAAAGCTTCCGGCAAAAGCTGATCAAGCGTTTCGCCCTTCGCCAGTCTTTCACGG
>ENA-OQEN01000400-OQEN01000400.1-human-gut-metagenome-genome-assembly--contig:-NODE-400-length-19061-cov-2.687441_pt1 | contig 19061 bp, 30 predicted proteins | sample MGYA00242791_ERZ504627 | MGnify/ENA primary metagenome ERZ504627 (study PRJEB26092, sample SAMD00036316) | human gut metagenome | host: Homo sapiens | study: EMG produced TPA metagenomics assembly of... | reverse complement strand
GGGATAATTTTCAATTTTGGGGACTTGTTAGACAGTCTCATTATCTGGTAGCAGTTTACACAGCACCGGATCGTTTTTGATACGCTCCAGTTCCTCCTGCACAATCTGCTTCACCTCTTCCTTGATGCGCCGGTAGTTCGCCTGCACCGTTTCCTTCATGCGGTCGTTGCCGTCCTCGTCCGTGAAGTTTGTAATGACGGGAATTTTCTTGTAGGCACTTTCTTCCCGTTTCACCTTTTCGGCATCCACCACAATCTCGCAATGAAAAATCTTCTGCTCGATACGCTCGTTGAAGTTGTCGGATACAGAACCGACAAACATTCCCTGCGTAAGCCCGGAAATCTTACTCGGTGGAATGAGCGCGTCCATCTGCGTGTTGATGGAGGTGGAAACATCCTGCCGGTTGATGGAGATGGACTGCCGTTTCTGCAACACCTTACCGAACCGCTCGGAGAGCGTCTTGGCTGTTTCCCCCACCACCTGACCGGAGAAAATATTGCCGACAGTGTTCATCACCACTTTCGCCTCTTTGTCCCCGTAGTCACGCACTAACTGGCTGAAATCCTGAAAGCCCAGACACACGGCAACCTTGTTGCTTCGGGCGGTAGCTATAAGATTGTCCAACCCTTTGAAGTATATTGTGGGCAACTCGTCGATGATGACCGATGACTTCAGCATCCCCTTCTTGTTGATGAGCTTCACGATACGGGAATTATACAGACCGAGTGCCGCACCGTAGATATTCTGACGGTCGGGATTGTTACCCACGCAGAGGATTTTCGGCTCTTCGGGATTGTTGATGTCCAGCGTAAACTCGCTGTCTGACATCACCCAGTAGAGCTGCGGTGAAATCATCCTCGAAAGCGGGATTTTTGCCGACGCTATCTGACCCATGAGCTGCTCCGCAGCCCCTCCAAGCCACGCATCCATGAACGGCGAAAGGTAGTTCTCCAGCTCCGGATAAGAGGTCAGTATCGGAAATATATCCTCGTAACGGCGGTTCAGAAACTCGATAGCATGGGGAAACGTGCAAAACTTCCCGTTCTGATAGATTTTGAGATACCAGATAATACTGGCAAACAGAATGATAGGTGACTCCACGAAGAAGTCGCCCTGCTTTTGCACCCACGTTTTATTGAGGTTGAGCATTATTGTGTAGGCACTCTCATAGGCATCCGTAATATCTTCCATAAAATCCGGGTGAATGGGATTGCACCGATGAGAGCGTCGCGGGTCGTCGAAGTTGATCACATAGAACTTCGGCTTTACCTTGTAGCCGTCCGGGTGGTTCAGCAAATGGTTGTAGGCAATAGTAGATAGGTCGGGATACTTGAAATCGTAGATGTATTGACTAAAGCCCTTTTCAATCTGTTGCTTGATAAAATTGTTTACCACGCATAGGACTTGCCGCTGCCCGGCGTACCCAACACGATGGACGCACGGAAGGGATTAACTACATTGATCCAACCGTTGTTCCAGCGTTTCCTGTAATAGAAACGTGTCGGCAGATTGACCGAATACTCGCTTTCGATAAGCCTCGTTTCCTGCATGAAACTCTCGTTCTCGTTGTTGAAAACATCCTCCATCAAATTGTGTTTCAACAGGCGGCTCATCCACAGACCACCCATCAACAGGCAGACATAGCCCGTTCCAATGGTAAGGACATACAGTCCCGTCACCGCTTCAAGCGGCAGCGCAGGGGCAGCAACCACCAGTTCAGGAAAAACAGCACGAACCCGACGGCAAATGCTGTCCAGATTCTCCCCCAAGTGATTTTCTCACCCTTGACACCCTTCGTACCCAGACAGGACAAGGCAAGCAAAAGGACGGAAAACAGCTTCGTGTAGAGAATGGAATGGAACAGCCCCGCCGTGCGGTCGAAGTTCAGAAGGATTTTGTCCACCACGCCGATGTTCACGCCCCACAGCCGGATGGCTTCGTAGCAGAACCAGTACACGTTCATGACCACTAAAATGATACTCACGCACGCAGAAAATCCATGATTTTCGCCAATGCCCTCAAATCGTCTTCTTGTTGTGACATACATTGATTTTTTAATTGTTGATACTCTGATTACATACCCAAGCCCTTGCGTTTTTTCTTCTTTTTGCGCTTCATCGCCCGGATGAAAGCCTCTTCCTCGGCATCTACCGCCGGACCTTCGGGAGTGAGCAAGCCCATACCGCCCGATATATCTTCACTGTCGTAGGCGGTCTGCCCGTGTGCCTTGTCCGCAGCATCCACAGGGATGGATAGCGGTATCGGCGGTTGTCCGGCGTATGGCAGGGTGAAGTGTTCCTGCAAGGCATTCGCCGAAAGCTCCTTACCCATGCGCGAACCGTTCAGCACGCATCCCGTGCGGTGGTCGATGAAGGTAGCCCCATAGATGCGCCCTTCCTCTGTGTAGCGCAGTACGGTGTCGATGCCCTTCTCTTTGAGTTGGGATACAAATTTGTCCTTGTCATAAGTGCCTTGCAGCACGGAAAGGACGGTGCGTTTCGTCATGTCTGCCAGTTTCCTATCCTTGATTTCCGATTTGGAACGGACAAACTTCTTCTGTACGGCTTCATAGCCTGCGGACTTCCCGAAAAGCGAGGATTTGAACGGGTTGCCCACCTTGTTACCCTTGTCGTCCGTGACGGAATAGACCAGCCCGTGATACTCCCGTCCGCGCACGTTGCCCCTCGCTTCCTCCACCGTCATATTATATAAGGAAAGGAGCGCACGGTATTCGCCCATCGTCTGGAAACGGTACTGCCCATTCAGAGCCTTCACGGTGTTGCCTACCTGCTTCTTCACATCACCTGCCGATGCGGCCACCTTGCGCAACGGATTATCCAATCTCTGATTTTTACGTTCTGCCGGATGCAATCCGTACTTCTGTTCCAGTTCCCTGCGGATACGGTCGCTGCGGCGGTAGAGAAAATCCCGGTTGAGCCTTTTCCCGTTCTCGTCCACGTTGACCGTCACGATGTGCAGGTGGTGGCGGTCGATGTCCTCGTGCTTGAATACAAGATAAGGCTGGTTTCCGAAACCGAGTTTTTCCAGATACTCGCGGGCGATATTCTGCAACTCAATATCGGTCAGCACATCCTCCGGGTGCGGGTTGAGAGAGATATGCACCACCGGCTTCTCGATCTTCATCTGCGGTGGCAGGAAGGTGAGAAAACCCTCCATCGCCTTGCCTATGTCCACCGTTCCCGAACCGTCATTGTAGATGCGGTTGGTGGTGAGAAGCCGCCCCTGCGCCTCGTTAATCTTCTCCCCGTTGTAGGCAATCGCGCCGTACAACGAACTTCCTACACTGATTTTTGCGACCATTTTGCCTCCATTTCCCTTGAAAGTTCCACAATCCGGCGGCTCAGTTTCACGAGTTCGACGGTGTGTTGCTCTAATTTGTAGAGCAACGCCATCGCCTTTTTCTCTGAAAAATGCAGCCTCAGTTCCTTCACGACTTGGTTGTAATTCGTACCCACGGCACGGAATTGTGCATGAAAATCCGACAGTTTGGTGTAATAGTCCACCAACGTCTTGTCCACCTTCAGCACCTTGAACGGTTGCCCGAAGAAGTGCGCTTTGAGGAAAACAGACCGTGCATAGACACCCGATTTTCCGAACATGGCGAGGAAACGGTTGTGTTCCTCCTCGTTGAAACGGACGGTGTACCGGTACACCGCCGGATCAAGTTTGGGATTTCTCCCTGATTTGCTTTTCCTTTTCTCTTTCATATTACTTTGGATTTAGCGGATTGACGGCATAAGCCGCCGCTTCGGATTACAGCACCGCAGTTCTGAAAGGCTTCCCGACTTCGGAGGGAAAGCCCGCCCCCTGCAAGGGCAAGTGCTTTTCGTGGCTGCTCAAAATATTTTGAGCGGCTGAAAAGACATCTTGCTATGTTCAGGTGAACATAAAAATCCGTCAGGGGACGGATTGGGAAAATACCTTTCAGGACTCCGGGCCGCGCGTCATCGGCGAACCCTGCTGTCCGGGTGCAAAGTTACGCCCTTAAAGCGGTATCGGACAGATGCTTGACCCGGTCAATGACTGCAACCGGCGCAACGTGCCGCCACTTGCCGGAGAAGTGATACAGGTTCCAAAATATACTTGTTTATTTGCAGCATGATTCAAGAAACGAACGATTTGAAGATATGATAAACGGAACATTCAAATACCCGGAAATCCGCTTCTTCGGATACTTGCCGAAACGGATACCCGAACCGTCGGAAACCCGGTTCTCCGACAATTCGGTGACGTATGGATTCAATGACTTCATGACGCAATGTCGTCAATCACCATTTGTCCGACGCACCGCTTCACCACAGAACCGGATACGCGAGACCCGCCTGCGTGTGTAGTCACGGAAGCGGATGGTGCGACAGCCAAATCCGTATGGAAACAGAAAAACAAATCATCAACAATTAAAATAAATGGAACTATGAGTAAGGAAATCTTCGTTGCATTCGCAACACAGAAAGGTGGCATCGGCAAATCCACTGTCACGGCACTTGCCGCCAGCTACCTGCACAACGTGAAAGGCTACAATGTCGCCGTCGTGGACTGCGACGACCCGCAGCACAGCATCCACGGGCTGCGCGAACACGAAATGGGGCTTATCGACAGCAGCACCTACTTCAAGGCTCTCGCTTGCGACCATTTCCGCCGGATCAAAAAGAACGCCTACACCATCGTCAAAAGCAATGCGGTGAACGCCCTCGACGATGCCGAGAGGATGATTGCCACTGAGGACGTGAAACCCGACGTGGTGTTCTTCGACATGCCCGGCACACTCCGAAGCAACGGCGTGATAAAGACGCTCTCGCAGATGGACTACATTTTCACTCCGCTGAGTGCCGACCGCTTTGTCGTGGAGAGTACCCTGAAATTCGTCACGATGTTCCGCGACAGGCTGATGACTACCGGACAGGCGAAAACAAAGGGGCTGCATCTGTTCTGGACGATGGTGGACGGCAGGGAGAGGAACGACTTGTACGGCATCTACGAGGAAGTGATAGCCGAAATGGGCTTTCCGGTACTTTCCACCCGCTTGCCCGACAGCAAGAAGTTCCGCCGTGACCTTTCGGAAGAGCGCAAGAGCGTTTTCCGCTCCACCATCTTCCCGATGGACACGGCACTGCTGAAAGGGAGTGGCATCCGGGAGTTTTCCGAAGAGATAAGCGACATCATCAGACCGCAGTGAGCATGGGCAGCAGGAAAGTGAACACGGAAGGCATCGACGAGGAACTGCTGTTAGCCTCCATCGGGCGGCGCACACAGGACGGGACACTGCGCCCCGCACAGGAAGTACCCGCAGCTGCACCGACCGAAGAGGACACCGCCGCACCGGAACCATCTCCTGTGCAACCCGTAACACGGGAAAAAGCGCAGAGGGAAAGTGGACGCCGGAAAAGGCAGGACGAGGACTACAACGAGCTATTCCTGCGCCGCAACGAGATAAAGACCCGCCAATGTGTCTATATCAGCCGTGACGTCCACGGCAAGATCCTCAGAATCGTGAACGACATCGCCGGAGGGGAAATCTCAGTAGGCGGATATGTGGATACCGTGCTGCGCCAGCATCTGGAACAGCACAAGGAGAGAATCAACGAACTGTACAAGAAACAACGTGAAGATCTGATTTGAAAATGGAAAAAGAAATGACACCGAATGAAAAAAGACCACAGCAAGACTGCGGAGGTATGTTTACCCAAGTGCAGGCGAGTGTGGAAATACTGTCGCCTGTCCCGGTAAGCGGCAAATGCAGTGAGAAGGACTATGAACGCCTGTTCATCCGCGACCCGGAAGTAAAGGCACGTGAGGGGAAGATGGCGTATGTGCGCCCGGAGTACCACGAGCGTATCATGCGTATCACCCGTGTAATCGGGCATGACCGGCTTACGCTGTCCGCTTACATCGACCATGTGCTGACGCACCACTTCAACCAGTGCGAAGATGCGATAAAGAGCCTTTATGCCCGAAATTACAATTCAGTATTCTAACCAAAAACGGAAGGATATGAATTACACAATCAGCATGACAGACATTCTGCTGGCGGTATCGGTCGGCTGCAACCTCTGGTTCCTGTTCCTGCTCCTTTACGAGCGCATCATGGACACGCGGATTGTCCGCTTCTTCAAGGGCATTGTCGGATTATGGCGGTCACTGGACGGGAATGAGGCTAAACGCATAGCGGCACACGAGGAAGTCCCTGCGGAAAAGGCGGACATCATCGGCAAGAGCCGTTTCAGGATGGCATCCACCCGGACAACCGCTGCCATACCGACGCAAGAAGCCGCCACTATTGAAAAAGGCATTGAGCTGTCGGAGGAAGAGGCTACTTTTGACGACGGAAAAACGGGAAACGCATCCCGCCCGGCACAAGTCCCGGAGGAAAAACTCGATGAGACCTTCACGAGCATACCGCCGGAGGAACTGGGATACGGGGACGACGAACCGGAAGAGGACGCCTCGGACACGCCACGGGCTTCGGCAGCAGCTTTGACGAGATTGACGACGCCTGCAAGACCGCCAAAAACCCGGACGCGACACAGGCGGAACGTGAAAAGGCGGCGAAGGTGTTCACCGACATGGAGGGCACGGAGTTGTACGAGAAAATGATGGAAGGCTCTTCGGAGATAGGCATCCGCATCAAGGGGCTTATCGAGATTCGGCTGAAGAAATCTGAAAAGGAGTTCGTCGTGCCGGACAACATCGAGGAGTTCGACATTCGCAACTATGTATGACAACAATAAAAGAAATGAACATGAAAGAATGACATCAACCCACGCGGCGAGGAAACGCAAGGCGCATCCCCATCCGCAACGGACACGCCCACGTCCGTGGAAACAAACGGGCATCCACTAAAACCAAAGTAAAGAAACAAAGTATCAACCGCCCGACAAAGGACCATCCACCCTTTTGACGGCAAAAAACAAGAACAGTTTATGAACAAGAACATCTTGAAAAACAGAAAAGCAATCCTCTCCGCGGCACTTGTCATCGCCGCAACCGCCTCCGCTTTCGCGCAGGGAAACGGCATCGCGGGCATCAACGAAGCCACCTCTATGGTGAGTTCTTATTTCGACCCCGGAACTAAACTGATATACGCCATCGGTGCAGTCGTCGGGCTTATCGGGGGCGTAAAAGTGTACGGCAAGTTTTCATCGGGCGACCCCGACACCAGCAAGACAGCCGCCTCGTGGTTCGGCGCGTGCATCTTCCTGATTGTTGCCGCCACCATCCTGCGCTCATTCTTCCTTTAATAAATAATGTATGGCTGAATACCCAATCAACAAGGGTATCGGCCGTCCGGTAGAGTTCAAGGGCTTGAAGGCACAGTACCTCTTCATCTTCTGCGGAGGTCTGCTGGCTCTCTTCGTCCTGTTCGTCATCCTCTACATGGTCGGTATCGACCAGTGGATATGTATCGGCTTCGGCGCGGCATCGTCCTCCCTCCTTGTATGGCAGACCTTCGCGCTGAACGCCCGGTACGGTGAACACGGGCTGATGAAATTAGGAGCGGCACGGAGCCATCCCCGATACCTTATCAACCGGCGGCGGATAACCCGTCTGTTCAAACGACAACGAAAGGAAGAAAGACAATGAGGAATACATCGAAAATGACAACACTGGAAAACAGGTTCCCACTTTTAGCGGTGGAGCATGGCTGCATCATCTCAAAGGACGCCGACATCACGGTGGCTTTCGAGGTGGAACTACCGGAACTTTACACCGTGACGGGTGCGGAGTACGAGGCGATACACAGTTGCTGGTGCAAGGCTATCAAGGTGCTGCCGGACTACTCCGTCGTCCACAAACAGGACTGGTTCATCAAGGAACGCTACAAACCGGAGCTTCAGAAGGACGACATGAGCTTTTTAAGCCGCTCTTTCGAGCGTCACTTCAACGAGCGTCCGTACCTGAAACACACCTGCTACCTCTACCTGACCAAGACAACAAAGGAGCGTAACCGGATGCAGAGCAATTTCAGCACGCTGTGCCGGGGACATATCATCCCGAAGGAGCTGGACAGGGAAACCACGACCAAGTTCTTGGAAGCCTGCGAACAGTTCGAGCGCATCATGAACGACAGCGGGCTTGTCAGGCTGCGCCGCCTCTCCACCGATGAGATTGTGGGTACTGAGGGAAAGACGGGACTTATTGAACGCTACTTCTCGCTCATGCCGGAAGGTGACACCACCTTGCAGGACATCGAGCTTTCGGCAAGGGAGATGCGCATCGGCGACAACCGCCTGTGTCTGCACACCCTCTCCGACGCGGAAGACCTGCCGGGCAAGGTGGCTACCGACACCCGTTACGAGAAGCTCTCCACCGACCGGAGTGACTGCCGACTGTCATTCGCCTCCCCGGTGGGGCTTCTGCTCTCCTGCAACCATATCTACAACCAGTATGTGCTGATAGACAACAGTGAGGAAACCTTGCAGAAGTTCGAGAAGTCCGCCCGTAACATGCAGTCGCTATCTCGCTATTCAAGGAGCAACAGCATCAACCGCGAGTGGATAGACCAATACCTGAACGAAGCCCATTCCTACGGACTGACCTCGGTACGGGCACACTTCAACGTCATGGCGTGGAGCGACGATGCGGAGGAACTGAAGCATATCAAGAACGACGTGGGCAGCCAGTTGGCAAGCATGGAATGCGTGCCGCGCCACAACACCATCGACTGCCCGACACTCTACTGGGCGGCGATACCCGGCAATGCGGCGGACTTCCCGGCGGAAGAGAGTTTCCACACCTTCATCGAACAGGCGGTGTGCCTGTTCACAGAGGAAACCAACTACCGCAGCTCGCTCTCGCCCTTCGGCATCAAGATGGTGGACAGGCTCACGGGAAAACCGCTGCACCTTGACATCTCCGACCTGCCATGAAGCGAGGTATCACGACCAACCGCAACAAGTTCGTGCTGGGTCCTTCGGGCAGCGGCAAGTCTTTCTTCATGAACCACCTCGTGCGCCAATATTATGAGCAAGGCGCACATGTGGTATTGGTGGACACGGGAAACTCCTATCAGGCTTGTGCGGCATGATCCGACGCAAGACAGGCGGAGCGGACGGTGTGTATTTCACCTACACGGAAGATAAGCCATCAGCTTCAACCCGTTCTACACCGACGATTACATCTTCGACGTGGAGAAGAAGGACAGCATCAAGACCCTGTTGCTGACGCTCTGGAAGTCGGAGGACGACAAGGTGACAAAGACGGAGAGCGGCGAGCTGGGCAGTGCCGTGAGTGCCTATATTGAGCGCATCCAATCCGACCGTAGCATCGTGCCGTCGTTCAACACCTTCTACGAGTATATGCGTGACGACTACCGCAAGGAACTGGCACAGCGTGACATCAAGGTGGAGAAGTCCGACTTCAACATCGACAACATGCTCACCACCATGCGGCAGTATTACCGGGGCGGGCGTTACGATTTCCTGCTCAACTCCACGGAGAACATCGACCTGCTCGGCAAGCGGTTCATCGTCTTCGAGATAGATTCGATTAAAGAAAACCGCGAACTGTTCCCCGTCGTGACCATCATCATCATGGAAGCCTTCATCAACAAGATGCGGCGGCTGAAAGGCGTGCGGAAACAGCTTATCGTGGAAGAGGCTTGGAAGGCCCTCTCATCGGCGAACATGGCTGAATATCTGCGCTATATGTATAAGACGGTCAGAAAATATTACGGCGAGGCAATCGTGGTGACGCAGGAGGTGGACGACATTATCAGTTCTCCGGTGGTCAAAGAGAGCATTATCAACAACTCGGATTGTAAAATCCTGCTTGACCAAAGGAAATATATGAACAAGTTCGACCAGATACAGGCGTTGCTCGGACTGACGGAAAAGGAGAAGTCGCAGATACTCTCCATCAACATGGCGAACAACCCTTCACGGCTCTACAAGGAGGTGTGGATAGGCTTGGGCGGCACGCAGTCGGCGGTCTATGCCACGGAGGTCAGCGCGGAAGAGTATCTGGCGTACACCACCGAGGAAACGGAAAAAGTGGAGGTTTACCGTCTGGCGGAGAAGCTGGGCGACGACATCGAAGCCGCCATCCGGCAGCTTGCCGAAAGGCGGAGAAACAAGGAATAACTAAAAAACAGAATGTATCAACCAAAAAAGAAAAACGCGTATGAATTTACCAAAAGTGAAAATGCTGCAAGTCAGCAAGTGCCTTATCGGATTGGCGGTCATGATGCTGCAATCCTGCGACGTGGCCGACAACCGCCGCGACATGCTGTGCGGGAACTGGGAGAGCGTGGAGGGAAAACCTGACGTGCTTATCTACAAGGAGGGCGAAGCCTACAAAGTGACGGTGTTCCGTCGTAGCGGTCTGCGCCGCAAGCTCAAGCCGGAAACCTATCTCTTGCAGGAGGAGAACGGCAACCTGTTCATGAACACCGGCTTCCGCATCGACGTGTCCTACAACGAGGCCACGGATGTGCTGACTTTCTCGCCAAACGGGGACTATGTGCGGGTGAAGCCGCAGCCGGGACATCCGACCGAAGAATAACAACCACTAAAATCCAAAGTAACATGAGAACAAGAATAACAATGATTATCTGCCTGTGCCTGCTTTTCGCGGGCAGGGCAAGCGCACAGTGGGTCGTAAGCGATCCGGGCAATCTAGCGCAGGGCATCATCAATGCCTCCAAAAACATCATCCATACCTCCAAGACCGCCACGAACATGGTGAGCAACTTTCAGGAGACGGTGAAAATCTATCAGCAGGGCAAGAAGTATTACGATGCCCTCAAATCGGTGAACAATCTGGTCAAGGACGCCCGCAAGGTGCAGCAGGACCATCCTGATGGTGGGCGACATCACAGACATCTATGTGAACAGTTTCCAACGGATGCTCCGTGACGGGAATTTCAGACCCGAAGAGCTTTCCGCAATCGCTTTCGGCTACACGAAACTGCTGGAGGAAAGCAACGAAGTGTTGACGGAACTCAGGAACGTGGTGAACATCACCACGCTCTCCATGACCGACAAGGAGCGCATGGACGTGGTGGAACGCTGCCACTCGAAGATGAAGCGTTACCGCAACCTCGTGAGCTACTACACGAACAAGAACATCTCCGTGAGTTACCTGCGTGCGAAAAAGAAGAACGACCTCGACCGCATCATGGGGCTGTACGGGAACATGAACGAAAGATACTGGTAGCCTATGAAGTTCGACAACCTTCATCAGATTTTACGTTCACTTTATGAGCAGATGATGCCGCTGTGTGGGGACATGGCTGGTGTGGCGAAAGGCATCGCCGGCTGGGTGCGCTGTTCTACGTCGCCTACCGGGTATGGCAGTCGCTGGCGAGAGCTGAACCGATAGACGTATTCCCGATGCTCCGTCCTTTTGCCATCGGTCTGTGCATCATGTTCTTCCGACTGTGGTGCTGGGCACGATAAACAGCATCCTCTCACCCGTCGTACAGGGCACGGCAAAGATGCTGGAGGCGGAAACGCTGGACATGAACCGATACCGGGAGCAGAAGGACAAACTGGAATACGAGGCGATGGTACGCAACCCCGAAACCGCCTACCTCGTGTCCAACGAGGAATTTGACAAGCAACTGGAGGAACTCGGCTGGTCGCCCTCCGACATGGTGACGATGGCGGGAATGTATATCGACCGGGGAATGTACAACATGAAGAAGAGCATCCGCGACTTCTTCCGCGAGATACTCGAACTGCTGTTCCAAGCCGCCGCCCTCGTGATAGACACCGTCCGCACCTTCTTTCTCGTGGTGCTGGCGATTCTCGGTCCGATAGCCTTCGCCCTGTCGGTATGGGACGGTTTCCAAAACACGCTCACGCAGTGGATATGCCGCTATATACAGGTCTATCTGTGGCTACCGGTATCGGACATGTTCAGCACCATACTGGCGAAGATACAGGTTCTGATGCTGCAAAACGACATCGAGCGGATGCAGGCAGACCCGAACTTCTCGCTGGATTCGAGCGACGGGGTGTATATCGTATTCCTCTGCATCGGCATCATCGGCTACTTTACCATTCCCACCGTTGCGGGCTGGATTATCCAAGCCGGAGGCATGGGCGGTTACGGTCGCAACGTGAACCAGATGGCGGGACGAGCCGGAAGCATGGCGGGCAGCGTGCGGGTGCAGCCGCAGGAAACGCAGTCGGACGTGTCGGCAAATTGCTGAAATAATCAATGTGCAATCATAAATTGGAAAATATAAATGGAATTCAAATCACTTAGAAACATCGAATCGTCGTTCAGGCAGATACGCCTGTTCGGTATCGTCTTCCTCTCGCTGTGCGCCGTGGTGACGGTGTGGAGCGTGTGGAACTCCTACCGTTTCGCAGAGAAGCAACGGGAGAAAATCTATGTGCTGGACAACGGCAAGAGCCTGATGCTCGCCTTGTCTCAGGATTTGTCGCAGAACCGCCCGGCGGAGGCACGGGAACATGTGCGCCGTTTCCACGAGATGTTCTTCACGCTATCACCTGAAAAAAGCGCGATTGAACACAACGTGAAACGTGCCTTGCTGCTGGCGGACAAGAGCGTGTACCACTATTATTCGGACTTCGCGGAGAAGGGGTACTACAACCGCATCATCGCCGGGAACATCAACCAAGTGCTGAAGGTGGACAGCGTGGTGTGCGACTTCAACGCTATCCTACCGTGCCGTGACCTACGCCACACAGAAAATCATCCGGCAGAGCAACGTCACCGAGCGCAGCCTCGTGACCACCTGCCGCCTGCTGAACGCATCGCGGTCGGATGACAACCCGAACGGTTTTACCATCGAGGGTTTCACCATCATTGAGAACAAGGATTTACAGACTATCAAACGGTAACAGGACATGAAAAGTATCAGAAAATCAATGTGGGGCATGTATTGGAAACTCCACGACAAACGGAAACGCTTGGCGGCAAGTCTCAAAGGGTATCTGGACGCTTGCCGCCGGAAACACGCCGCCGCATCGTGCTGGGGATGTTCGCCGCCTTCGCGGTGCTTGCCCTTTACACCTTCGGCAGAGCCGTCTATGACATCGGCAGGAACGACGGCTCACATATGGAAACGGGACACGCCGGACGGGTGGAACTGCCGACCCCGGCGGAAACAGGCAATCACTTAACACCTTATTTATATGGAACAGACAAAGAATGAACCGACGAAAGAGAACAAAGCTGCTCCCGAAACGGGGAAACCGAAAAAGGAGCGCGAACCGCTGACAGAGGCGCAACGGCTGAAACGGCAGAAGATGATCGTGCTGCCCGCTATGGTGTTGGTGTTCATCGGGGCGATGTGGCTGATATTCGCCCCGTCCTCCGGCAAGGAGCAACCGCCGGGAACGGACGGATACAACACCGAGATGCCCGACGCTGACAAGGCGAACCGGCAGATTATCGGCGACAAGCTGAAAGCCTACGAGCATGGGGAGATGGAAGAGCGTCAGGAGAGCCGCAACCGTGCCATCGGGCAGCTGGGCGACATGTTCGACCGCGAGATAGCGGGAACGGAGAACGGAGTGGACTTCGACCTCGCCAATCCGGGCGGCAAGGAAGAAAGGGCAAAGCCAGCCACGCCGCAGACCATCCAGTCCTCCGCAGCCGCCTACCGTGACCTGAACGCCACGCTCGGAAACTTCTACGACCAGCCGAAAAACGACAATGCGGAGATGGACGAATTGTTGGAGCGCATCGCATCGCTGGAGTCGGAACTGGAAAGCGAGAGGGGCAAGGCTTCCTCTATGGACGAGCAGGTGGCTCTTATGGAGAAGTCCTACGAGCTGGCGGCAAAGTACATGGGCGGTCAGAACGGAGGACAGCCATCGGCGGAACAGAGGCAGAGCCAACTACCGTGCAGAAAGGGAAGAAGAACAAGGCAATGCCTATCAGACAGGTGGAGCATCAAGTAGTTTCTTCACTCTCACAGCCTATGAGTAACGCGGAGTTTGTCGCCGCCTTATCGCAGGAACGCAACCGGGGTTTCAACACGGCTGTCGGCACGGCGGAGGTATTGGACAGGAACACCATACCGGCGTGCGTGCATGGGGCGCAGAGCGTGACGGACGGGCAGACGGTAAGGCTGCGCCTGCTGGAGCCTATGGCGGTGGCAGGCAGGACAATACCCCGGGGTGCGGTGGTGGTCGGCACGGGCAAGATACAGGGTGAGCGGCTCGACATCGAGATTACCTCGCTGGAATACGACGGCACGATTATCCCCGTGGAGCTTGCGGTCTATGACACGGACGGACAGCCCGGCATCTTCATCCCGAACTCGATGGAGATGAACGCCGTCCGGGAGGTCGCCGCCAACATGGGCGGCTCGCTGGGAAGCAGCATCAACATCTCCACCAATGCCGGGGCGCAGCTCGCCTCCGACTTGGGCAAGGGGCTGATACAAGGCACGAGCAGTACATCGCCAAAAAGATGCGAACCGTCAAGGTGCATCTGAAAGCCGGGTACAGGGTCATGCTTTACCAAGAAAAATATTGAAAACAATAAAAATTACCACTAAAATCCAAAAGTAATGAGAAAAGTAATCATCATGTTTGCCCTCGCTATGGGCATCATAACTGCCAACGCGCAGGAGAATGTAACCGTTGAAACGACCAACGGAAGTGAACAACCGACCTTGACGAAGGAGTCTATCCGCAGAAGGAGGCGGACGGCGACCTATATCACGGGCTGTCACGCAAGCTGACCTTCGACCGCATGATACCGCCGCACGGTCTGGAAGTGACCTACGACAAGACCGTCCACGTCATTTTTCCGGCGGAGGTGCGCTATGTCGATTTAGGCTCGCCCGACCTGATTGCCGGGAAAGCCGACGGAGCGGAGAACATCATCCGTGTGAAGGCTACCGTAAGGAATTTTCCCAACGAAACGAATATGTCCGTCATCACGGAGGACGGCAGTTTCTACACCTTCAACGTGAAGTACGCCGCCGAACCGCTGTTGCTCAACGTGGAGATGTGCGACTTCATCCATGACGGCAGCACGGTGAACCGCCCGAACAACGCGCAGGAAATCTATCTGAAAGAGCTGGGCAGCGAAAGCCCGATGCTGGTGCGCCTTATCATGAAGTCCATCCACAAACAGAACAAGCGCGAGGTGAAGCATATCGGCTGCAAGCGTTTCGGCATCCAATACCTGTTGAAAGGCATCTACACGCACAACGGCTTGCTTTATTTCCACACGGAGATAAAGAACCAGAGCAACGTGCCTTTCGATGTGGACTACATCACTTGGAAAATCGTGGACAAGAAGGTTGCGAAGCGTACTGCCGTGCAGGAGCAGATTATTCTGCCGCTCCGCGCGCAGAACTACGCCACCCTCGTGCCGGGCAAAAAGAGCGAGCGCACGGTCTTCACGATGGCGAAGTTCACCATCCCGATGACAAGTGCCTCGTGGTGGAATTGAACGAGAAGAACGGCGGCCGTCACCAGTCCTTCGTGATTGAGAACGAGGATTTGGTACGCGCGGGTACCATCAACGAACTTCAAGTACGCTGACCATGAGAAAGTACATCGCAATAATCATCGCGTCGCTTGCCCTTTTTACAGGGCAGGCGCACGCCCAGCGGTGTCTGCCGAAGATGCAGGGCATCGAGGTGAGGGCGGACATGGCGGACGGCTTCAATCTCGGCGGCAAGGACGGCGGGTACAGCTTCGGGGCGGCTCTCTCCACCTACACGAAGAAGGGGAACAAGTGGGTGTTCGGTGGCGAATACCTGTTGAAGAACAATCCCTACAAGGACACCAAGATACCCGTGGCGCAGTTCACGGCGGAGGGCGGCTATTACTTCAAGATACTGTCGGACGCCCGAAAGATTGTTTTCGTCTATGCCGGGGCTTCGGCTCTCGCCGGATATGAGGCGGTAAATTGGGGGAAGAAGGTGCTGCATGACGGCTCCACGCTGCACGACCGGGACGCCTTCATCTACGGCGGTGCGCTGACGCTCGATGTGGAGTGTTACGTGGCAGACCGTATCGCCCTGCTTGCCAACCTGCGGGAGCGTTGCCTTTGGGGTGGCGACACACGGAAGTTCCACACGCAGTTCGGGGTCGGTATCAAGTTCATCATCAACTGACACGGGCATGGAAAGGACGGAAATAGATGCTGTCAGAAGGATGCCGCTTGCGGATTTTCTCGCACGGCTGGGGCATGAGCCTGTCAGAAGGAGCGGTAACGAGCTGTGGTATCTTGCCCCGTACAGGGGCGAGCGCACATCCTCTTTCCGTGTGAACGTGGCGAAACAGCTCTGGTACGACTTCGGTTTGGGCAAGGGCGGCGACATCTTCACGCTTGCCGGGGAGTTTCTGCAAAGCGATGACTTCATGAAGCAAGCGAAGTTCATAGCGGAAGCCGCCAATATGACGGTTGCCGGATGGGAAAAGCCCGTCTATCTCTCGAAGCCGACCGAATCCGTTTTTGAGGATGTGGAGGTCGCTCCGCTGCTCCGCTCACTGCTGACGGAGTATTTAGAGGAACGGGGCATCCCTTACGCCATCGCATCCCGTCACTGCTGCCGCTTGAACTACGGTGTGCGTGGAAAACGGTATTTTGCCGTTGGCTTTCCGAACATGGCAGGTGGCTATGAAGTCAGAAGCGATATTTCAAGGGTTGCATACCTCCGAAGTCTGTATCACTGGTAAAGGCGAATGACATCCCGGCTGACGAGTGCCTCGTGTTCGAGGGCTTCATGGACTTTCTCTCTGCCGTGACGCTTGGTGTAACCGGTAACGCTGACTGTCTTGTGCTGAACTCAGTCGCCAACGTGGAGAAGGCGGCGGGATTGCTGGACGGATACGGGCGCATCGGCTGCTTCCTCGACCGTGACGAAGCCGGACGGCGGACGCTTGCCGCACTTACCATGCGATACGGGGAACGTGTCACCGACCGTTCCTCCCTCTATGACGGTTGCAAGGACTTGAACGAGTACCTGCAACTGACAACGAAAAAACAGAAAAACAACCATCTAAAAATCGAAGAACAATGAACATACTGAACAACAGAAACAAGAGAACATCAATATTCAAGGCAGTGGCGTTATGCCTGATAGCCGCCATGTCATTCACCCTCGTGTCATGTGACGATGACATGGACATCCAGCAGTCCTATCCCTTCACGGTGGAGGTCATGCCCGTGCCGAACAAGGTAGTAAAGGGGCAGACAGTGGAAATCCGCTGTGAACTGAAAAAGGAGGGCGACTTTTCGGGTACGCTCTATACCATCCGCTATTTCCAGTTCGAGGGGGAAGGCTCGCTCAAAATGGATAACGGCATCACCTTCCTGCCTAACGACCGCTACCTGCTGGAGAACGAAAAATTCCGCCTGTACTACACGGCGGCGGGTGATGAGGCGCATAATTTCATCGTGGTGGTGGAGGATAACTTTAGCAACTCCTACGAACTGGAATTTGACTTCAACAACAGGAATGTAAAGGACGACGATCTTACCATCGTTCCCATCGGCAACTTCAGCCCCTTGTTGAAATGATGCGTGTATTCATGACAATGCTCTGTTCACTTCTGACGGTCTGTTCTGTGTCCGCGCAGATCAGCCGCCAAGAGGGAACGGACGGGCAGGCGGCAATCTACCGACTGCCGCTTATGGAACGTGCTTTTTTATGCTGCCGCTACTTTGAAGGCTGGCACTCAGAAAAACACTACCCATACGTCGGTTGGGGTCACAAACTTTTGCCAAACGAGAAGTATTCGGCACGAACCATGACAAAACGGGATGCGGATGAACTTTTGCGGAAAGACCTGCGCAAATTTGTCGCCATGTTCCGTAAATTCGGGGTTGATTCGATTTTGCTTGGCACGTTAGCTTACAATGTGGGACCGGCGAAGCTGTTAGGCAGCAAAACAATCCCCAAAAGCACCTTAATCAAGAAGCTGGAAGCTGGTGACAGGAACATCTACCGTGAGTATATAGCCTTCTGCAACTACAAAGGAAAACGCCACGCCATGCTGCTCAAACGGAGAAAGGCGGAGTTTGCGCTGTTGTATATCCCATAAAAGGACTGACAAAACTGGCAAAAGACGTGCCATATTTAACTTGGCACGTCTTTTGCTCTATCACTTGATAGATTATCGTAGGATTTTCTCGTTAATTGACATCGTTGAGCCATTTTTGCCTATCGGTTTCCAAATAACACTTCAAGTTGTAAGTGTTGTGAGAGCAATACAAAACATAGTTATTAACCATAAAAAGTATAGCGAAATTATGAAGAAAGTATTTAGGAAAATTCAGAAAGGAACAACAAAAATGATTGAACGTATCAAATCGTTGGGGGAAATGGAGACGAAGCAGAAATGTGTAGTTCAACGGTTCGAGATTATCATTCCCCTCCACCAAAAAATAACGACCCAATATATAGCCTCCGCAAGTTTTACTTGCGGATTTTTTTAGTTATCGCAGATTGGACAAAGGTTTCTTTGCTACTTTCTTTGTCCGCCATCATGCTCACTGAAAGAAAGTAGGGCGCTCTCGCCGCCCCGCCACTCAAAAGCGTGTGTAAAGTCCCGTCACCATCGTGAACATTTCCTCCAGCATATCGCAGTATATCCCCTCGTGCGTTTCAATGTCCTTCGTCCTGCACTCAAAGGTCTTTTTGCTGAACGTCTTGCGGTAGAAACGCATATTGTAGAGGTCTGCCCCTTCGTCATAGATGATGTCAAGGCGGTTGGCACTTGTTTTGTTCCTTGCAAGGCTCATCCGTAAGCCGTTGCCCATATCTATGAAATCACGGCTACCTGTCATGGCGGTGAAGCGTTTTCCGCCTATCTGCTGTAATATCGTCTTGGCTATCATATCTTTTGTTTTTAGGGTTTTAAGTATTGGCGGTGCGGACACCGCCATCCGTTCAAAATTCTCGCATTTCGGAAATGGGGGTCTGCCGTTGTAGCCACTCTTTCACACATTCCATATTGTACTCGCTCGTGATGACTGCCGTATGCTGTCGGTGGCGGTGAAACGTGTGCTTTCGTAATCATCTATCCACCTTGAGGGTGTCCGTTCCCACGCTCCGGTATCGTCAAAGATACCGTCCAATGCCGTGATAGGTTCGC
>ENA-OQEN01000398-OQEN01000398.1-human-gut-metagenome-genome-assembly--contig:-NODE-398-length-19098-cov-5.868062_pt1 | contig 19098 bp, 24 predicted proteins | sample MGYA00242791_ERZ504627 | MGnify/ENA primary metagenome ERZ504627 (study PRJEB26092, sample SAMD00036316) | human gut metagenome | host: Homo sapiens | study: EMG produced TPA metagenomics assembly of... | reverse complement strand
CCTGCCTCGCGCCGTGGAGCCGATGGCTCCTCGTCTGCATCCTACCTTCTCAGGAGGTTTCTCCCAATGGCGGACTTTCGTCCCGGCGGCCAAGCCGCTTCGGTGCATTCTTGCGCCCACAGTGCCGTTCGCGTGGGGTTCCTTCGCCCCGTTTCTTTTAGGCAGGCACCTGGCCGTTTTCCGGCCTTTGCGGTACCCGCCGCACAGCATCCTCGGACATGATTCGATTATCCGGCTCTGCGTTCTCGCAAAGCCATTCTTATCATACAGCATCCGGCAGGAAAAGTCAACGGTCCGCCCCATGCAAAACGGCTGTGTATTGCAGGACTGCAATATTTATTACACCACGGACCGGGAGCACCTCTCCTATTTGCTGAACCAGCAGCGGCAGCTGCTGATCGGCGGAGAGGATACGGAGCAGCAGGAAAAATAAAACCGGCAGGAATGCCGCCGGCGCAGGGTTTGCCGCGCCGGCGGCATTTTTTTTGCAGGGTAAACACATGGCCGCACCTGTAGGCGCGGCCATGTGTTTACCAGCGCCGCTTTTTCTTTTCGCCCTCCCGGCGCTGGAAGGGCTTGTCGATGAGGATGATGTCCTCTCCGAACCGCTGGACGCAGTCCCAGGGAATGTAATAATCCTCGCCCCGGCCGAACAGACCGAAGAACCGGCAGGGGCCAAAGACGATCAGGGCCTTGACGGTCCCCTCCGGGATGCAGAGCTCCAGGTCTCCCACGCAGCCCAGACGGCTGCCGTCGCAGATGTTGATGACCTCCTTGCGGCGCAGCTGTGAAAATCGGCACATCATGGTCTCCACCTCAGCTCCAGCCTATGCGCCTTCCGGCGCGTCCTATGCCATCAGATCACCGCGTCCACGGGGATGCCGCCGCCCGTGGCCGCCGTGAACCGGCGGGTGACAAAACTGTTATATCATCTTTAAGGAATCTTAAAGGTTCCCCCCTTGTTTCTTTAACTGTTTTTCTTTATACTGAATTTTAAGAACAGGGACAGCTGATCGGAAGCTGTATCGCCAAAAAAGAGCCGCTCTTGACAGGGAACAGCAGATCATATATACTAAGTGTATCAACCATCTTGATACAATTGCGCCTGTGCGCACAGAGAAAGGAAAGCGCCTATGGAGACGTTAAAGACCATCAATTATATCATAGCGGTTATTTTCTTCGTCTGCTATACCTATCAGTTTTTGTATATCCCGGTGCCCTGGCTGCGGAAGGAGAAGCCCCACGGCCCGGCCAAGGCCAACCGGTACGCCGTTCTGATCTGCGCCCGGAACGAGCAGCGGGTCATCGGCGACCTGATCGCCAGCCTTCGGGGGCAGACATATGACCAGAGCCTGCTGTCCATTTTCGTGCTGGCGGACAACTGCACCGACGACACGGCCATGGTGGCCCGGGTGGCCGGGGCCAACGTGTATGAGCGGTTCAACCAGGTGCGGGTGGGCAAGGGCTACGCCCTGCAGGAGCTGCTGGAGCACCTGGAGCAGGACTATCCCCAGGGCTTCGACGGCTACTTCGTCTTTGACGCGGACAATATCCTGGCTCCCAACTATGTGGAGGCCATGAACCGGACGTTTTCCGACGGACACGAGATCGTCACCAGCTTCCGCAACAGCAAGAATTACGGCGACAACTGGATCAGCGCCGGTTATGCCCTGTGGTTCCTGCGGGAGAGCCGGTATCTCAATCACGCCCGGTTCCTGCTGGGCACCAGCTGCGCCGTGTCCGGCACCGGTTCCTGTTCAGCCGACAGGTGCTGGAGGAGACGGGGCCCTGGCCCTTCCACCTGCTGACGGAGGATATCCAGTTCTCCGTGGACCAGGTGACCCGGGGACGGAAGATCGCCTTCTGCCCCGACGCGGTGCTGTATGACGAGCAGCCCACCACCTTCCGCCAGTCCTGGAACCAGAGGCTGCGGTGGTCCAAGGGGTATTTGCAGGTATTCCGGGGCTACGGCGCCAGGCTGCTGCGGGGCGCGGCCCGGGGGAGCTTCTCCTGCTACGACATGGCGGCGGCCATTATGCCGGCCTTCGTCCTGTCGGCCACGGCCATCGTGTGCAACGTGACGGCGGCGGTGCTGGGAGCCATTCGGGGGGCGGATCTGACCATTGCCCTGTGGTCTGTGGGGCAGATGCTGCTGAACATGTATCTGACGCTGTTTATCCTGGGGGCCATCACCACCGTTACCGAGTGGCGGCGGATCCATACCAAGGCGGTGAAGAAGGTGATCTACGCCTTCACCTTCCCGCTGTTTATGTTTACTTATATTCCCATCTCCTTTGCGGCGCTGTTCAGCAAGGGGGAGTGGAAGCCCATCGAGCACCGGGTCAGCGCCGCGTCCTGCGGGGCCGGGGCCGGGAGGAGCTGCTGCCCTTCTGACCGGCAGTCTGCCGCCGGTGCAATCCGAGAAATGAGAGGCGATCACCATGTACACCATCCTGGTCTGTGACGACGAAAAGGATATCGTATCGGCGCTGAATATTTATCTCAGTGCGAGGGCTATCGGGTGCTGACGGCCTTTGACGGGCCGGAGGCCCTGCGGCTGCTGGACCGGGAGGAGGTACACCTGGTGCTGCTGGATGTGATGATGCCGGGAATGGACGGCATCACTGCCATGACCCGCCTGCGGCAGAGCCACAATCTGCCGGTGATCCTGCTGACGGCCAAGTCCGAGGACACGGACAAGGTGCTGGGCTGAACATGGGGGCCGACGACTATGTGACCAAGCCCTTCAACCCCGTGGAGCTGCTGGCCCGGTCCGGTCCCAGCTGCGGCGGTATATGACTCTGGGCGGCGGCCATGTGGCCCCCACCGCCGTGACCATCGGCGGAGTGAGCCTGGACGACAATGCCAAGACCGTCACCGTGGACGGGGACACCGTGAACCTGACGCCCCTGGAATACGACATTCTGCGGCTGCTGATGCAGCATCCGGGGAAGGTGTTCTCGCCCCACGAGATCTATCGCCGGGTGTGGCATGAGGACCCGGCGGCGGACAATCCCGTGGCCGTCCACGTGCGGCACATCCGGGAGAAGATCGAGATCAACCCCGCAGAGCCCCGGTATCTGAAGGTGGTGTGGGGCAAGGGGTACAAAATGGAGGGGGCGGCGCAATGAAAAAGCTGCTGGAAAAGCCGTGGGCCAAGGCCCTGGCCTTTCTGCTGACCCTGCTGCCGGGCACGGCGGCGGTGTATGGCGGCGTCGAGCTGGTATACATATGTGTCTATAACATGCATACGGACAGGCGCCTGGATATGCTGTGGGCCGTGACGGCGGTGTGCGCCGTGGCCGCTGCGGCAGCCTGGTGTTCTCCCTGTCGGCGGCGGGACACTGGCCGGGCCATGAGGGCATCCATCTGACCTGGGTGGAGAAGATCCCGGTGGACCTGTTTGTGCTGGGGTTGACCTGCGTGTGGTACATCTATCTGGACGCCGTGTACTATCCATCCGCCACGCTGGGCCTGGCGGTATTTGTGGCGCTGGCGTATCTGTTCGTGCTGGCGTTTACGGCCCGGTGCAAGGCCGGGACCGTGCTCAGCGACCTGCTGGCGCTGCGGCTGCTGCGGCTTTTCAGCCGGGGGGCCGTGTGGACCTGGCGGCACCTGCGGCGGCTGTTTCTGGGCCTGCCTCTGGCGTGGAAAACGGCGGCGGTGCTGCTGGCCGTTATGGCGGCGGACCTGCTGATCTTCGCCTATGGCATGGACGGGGGGCAGGCGGCGCTGTATGTGACGCTGCACCTGGTGCTGCTGGGGGCGGCTATCTGGCAGGTGCTGGCCCTGCGGCAATTGCAGCAGGGAGGCGAGAAGCTGGCGGAGGGGGACTTCTCCCATCCCGTGACCCTGAGCCGGGGGGCGCTGCCGGAGCTGAAGCGCCATGCGGAGAACCTGAACTCCGTGCAGGCGGGCATTCAGCGGGCTGTGGAGGAGAAAATGAAGTCCGAGCGGCTGAAAACCCAGTTGATCACCAACGTGTCCCACGATATCAAGACGCCGCTGACGTCCATCGTCAGCTATGTGGACCTGCTGAAAAAGGAGGAGATGCCCTCCGACGCGGCGCGGGAGTATCTGGCGGTGCTGGACCGGCAGTCCCAGCGGCTGCGGAAGCTGACGGAGGACCTGGTGGAGGCGTCCAAGGCATCCACGGGGAATATACCGGTATCGCCGGCCCCTACGGACCTGAACGTGCTGCTGAGCCAGGTGTGCGGCGAGTATCAGCAGCGGCTGGAGGACCAGGTGCTGGAGCCGGTGCTGGCTCTGTGCCAGCCGGGGCCGGTGGCCATGGCCGACGGGCGGCTGCTGTGGCGGGTGCTGGACAACCTGATGAGCAACATCTGCAAATACGCCATGCCCGGGACAAGGGTGTATCTGTCCACGGAGGCGGGAGAGGACGGCGTGCGGATGGTGGTGAAGAATATCTCGCGGTATCCGCTGAATATCTCCGCCGACGAGCTGACGGAGCGGTTCGTCCGGGGGGACAGCTCCCGGTCCACCGAGGGCAGCGGCTGGGGCTGTCCATCGCCACCAGCCTGACCGCCATCCAGGGCGGCGACTTCCGACTGACCATCGACGGCGACCTGTTCAAGGTGACGCTGACGCTGCCCCGGGCGGAGCAGAAGGAAAAACAGGAATAACGGCGCATGAAAATACCCTCCGGCGGAGTGAAACCCGCGGGGGTGATTTTTATGTGTTGGCACAGCGGGACAGAAACTGCCGGGTGCGCTCCATCCGGGGATGTCCATGACCTGACGGGGGTCCCCCTGCTCCACGATGACGCCGCCGTCCATGAAGATCAGCCGGTCCGCCACGTCCCGGGCGAAGGCCATCTCGTGGGTCACCACGATCATGGTGGTGCGGCGGCCAGCCAGCTGGCGGATGACCCGCAGCACCTCGCCGGTAAGCTCCGGGTCCAGGGCGGAGGTGGGCTCGTCGAAGCACAGCACGTCCGGCTCCATGCACAGGGCCCGGGCGATGGCCACACGCTGCTTCTGGCCGCCGGAGAGCTGATGAGGGTAGTGCCCGGCCCGGTCTGACAGGCCCATCTGGTCCAGCAGGTCCAGCCCCCGGTCCCGGATGTCCGCCTCCGATTCGCCGGGTGCCTTAACCAGACGCCTGGCCAGGGTCACGTTTTCCAGGGCGGTGTACTGGGGAAACAGGTTGAAATCCTGGAACACCAGACCGAAATGCAGACGCTTTTTCCGCAGGTCCCGCTCCCGGTCCGGAGGCCGGGACGCATCCAGCAGGGGCTCTCCCCGCAGGGAAATGACACCGCCGTCGGGGCGCTCCAAAAAGTTCAGGCACCGCAGCAGGGTGGTTTTGCCGCTGCCGGAGGAGCCGATGACGGACAGCGTTTCACCCTCCGGCAGCTGGAAGCTCACATCCCGCAGCACCCGGGTGCCGCCGAAGGCTTTCTCCAGGTTCTCGACGCATAAATATGCCATGGCGGCCTCCTTTACCGGAAATAGCTGAGACGGCGCTCCAGATACCGGAACAGCAGCGTCAGCAGCCCCACGAACAGCAGATAATATATCCCTGTATAGAACAGGGGCCAGGTGATCCCGGCGGACTTCACATAGTCCTCGCCGGCCTTGGTCAGCTCCACAATGGCGATGATCCGGGCCAGGGAGGTGTCCTTTACCAGGGTGATGATCTCATTGGACATGGGGGGCAGGATCCGCTTGACCACCTGCAGAAGCGTGACCCGGAAGAAGATCTGCCGCCGGGTCATGCCCAGCACCTGTCCTGCCTCCCGCTGGCCCGCCGGGATGGCCTGGATGCCGCCCCGGTAGATAACGGAGAAGTAGCAGGCGTAGTTCAGCACAAAGGCCACGATGCACGCCAGCATCCGGTGGCTGCCCCAGATGTTCCGGCCCAGCCACAGGCCCGGACCGTAAAGATGATGATCAGCTGCAGCACCAGAGGCGTTCCCCGGATCACCCACACCAGGGCGTCGAACACCGCCCGCACCGGGCGGCACCGGCTCATGGACCAGGGCCACCAGCAGCCCCAGGGGCAGGGAGAACGCCAGCGTCAGCCCAAACAGCACCGCCGCCTGACGCAGTCCCTGAAGCAGGGAAAGGGTAACGGTCCAGAACATGGCGTTATGCGGCGGGAACCACCACCACCTGAGCATTGCGGCAGTAGGCGGGGGTGCAGGTCATGGCGTTCTGCACGCCGCCGGTGAGGGTCATGCCGTTCCACACCACGTCGATGGCCTGGCTGTTCAGCTCGTTGACCTTCTGGCCCCAGTCGATGACCACAAATTCCACCTCCACGCCCAGGCGCTGGGCCACCAGCTGGGCAAGCTCCGCGTCGAAGCCGGTCCACTGGCCGCTGTCGTCCTTGTAGTCCATAGGCGCAAACTCCGTGATGCCCACCACCAGGGTGCCCTTGTTCTGAATGTAGGCCACGTCACCGGCGGCATCCTGGGTATAGCTGGTCTGGGGCAGCTCTACCAGCAGGTCCTCCCGAATGCCGAACTGCCGGGCCAGCTTCTGGGTGGTGCCGTCCCGATAGGCATCCTCCAGGACCTCGGTGATGAAGTCCGCCAGGTCGGAGCCCTGGCGGCAGCCGATGCCGTATTCCTCCTCCGTGAGGCTGTCGGTATAGGTGAGGTTGGGATAGCTGGTGTCGGGTCCGATCATGGCGCCGGCCATCAGCAGGTCAATAACGGCGGCGTCGGAGGTCCCGGCGGCTACCTCCATCAGGGCGGCTGCCTGATCCTGGACACTGTTGACGGTCCAGCCCTTTTCCTTGGCCACCTCCTCGCCGGCGGAACCGGCCTCCACGGCATAAATCGTGTTCTTGGCACCGCTCTGGCCGCAGGCGGACAGAGCGGCGGTGACAGCCAGCAGCAGGAGCAGACAGACTCCGCGTTGAATGATGTTCTTCATGATTTCCTCCATTCCCCGGCCCCTATCGCCAGGTGATTTAGTATGCTAATACACTACCACGCTACTGAGATAAAGTAAAGACGGAATAACCACCAAAATTACCCCTATGGGGCCGGGGTGTTTTGCACGGAAAACACAAAACGACAAAATGTCCGCACAAAGCGGACGTTTGACTGCGATTGACGGCGGCGGCCCCGGGGCATGCTAACCGGGAGAGGAGGCGCATATGGACATTTTTGACGGATTGTCCGCTCTGGGCGGACTGTGCCTGTTTTTATTCGGCATGAGCATCATGGCCGAGGCTCTCCAGCGCCGGGCAGGCGGACGGCTGGGGGGACAGCTGCGCCGCATGACCCGCAGCCGCTGGGCGGGCTTTTTCACGGGTCTTGCGGTGACGGCGGCGGTGCAGAGCTCGTCGGCGGCTATGGTGATGGTGGTGGGATTCGTGAACTCCGGACTGCTGACCCTGGGTCAGGCGGTGGGGGTCATCATAGGCACCAATGTAGGCACCACGGTGACGCCCTGGCTGCTGAGCCTGGGCGGACTGGAGGGGGGCGGTTTTCCGGGACGGCTGCTGCGGCCTGCGGGCTTCGTGCCCCTGCTGAGCCTGTGGGGCATCATCGCTTATCTGTCCAGGAATGGCCGCCGCCGGGATACCGGCCAGGCCCTGCTGGGCTTTGCCACTTTGATGCAGGGAATGGAGCTGATGTCCGGCTCTGTGGCAGGACTTGCCCAGGCAGAGGCTTCCGCCGGCTGTTTACAGCCTTTACGGACCGCTGCTGGGGTTGCTGGCCGGGGCGGTGCTGACGGCGGTGATCCAGTCCAGCTCCGCCTCCGTGGGGATATTGCAGGCCCTGGCCGCCAGCGGTCAGGTTACGGTGGGCGCCGCTGTGCCCATCATTATGGGGCAGAACATCGGCACCTGCATCACGGCCATGCTGTCCTCCGTGGGGGCCAGCCGCAATGCCCGCCGGGCGGCGCTGGTACACCTGCTGTTCAACCTTACCGGGGCCGGGGTGTGGCTGGCGGTGTTCTGGCTGGTGAAGGTGCTGGCGGCTCCGACGATGCTGGCTCGTCCCGTGACTCTGCCGGGGGTGGCGCTGATCCACACGGCCTTCAACCTGCTGTGTACGATGCTGCTGTTTCCGGCGGCGGGACTGCTGGAGCGGGCGGTGCTGCGGCTGCTGCCGGGTGAGGAGGGGGAGAAGGGGACGGCGCTGGACCCCCGGCTGCTGGCGGCCCCGGCGGCGGCCCTGGAAAAATGCCGGGAGCTGGCCGGGGACATGGCGGCCCTGGCCCGGGATAACCTGCGCCGGGGCGTGGCTGCTCTGACGGAGGTGCAGCCTGCTTCGGCAAAGGAGCTGCGGCGGCAGGAGGAGCGCATCGACCGGATGGAGGACGTGCTGGGGACATTCCTGGTGCGGCTCAGCGGCCAGACGCTGACCCGGCGGGACAACGCCCAGGCGGCGGAGCTGCTGGCGCTGATCGGCGATTTTGAGCGGCTGGGGGATCACGCCATGAATCTGTTGGAAAGCGGGGAGGAGCTGCGGGACAAGGACATTTCCCTGCCTGCCGAGGACCGCCGGGAGCTGCGGGTGCTGACAGACGCCGTGGAGGAGATCGCGGACCTGGCCCTGGACGCCTTCCGTCGGGAGGACCCCGCCGCCCAGGCGGAGGTGGAGGCCCTGGAGCAGGTCATCGACGGCCTGAAGGAGCAGCTGCGGTCCCGGCGCATCCGGCGGATGCAGCAGGGGAGCGGCACCATGGAGCTGGGCTTTGTGTGGTCCGACGTGCTGACGGACCTGGAGCGGGCGGCGGACCATTGCAGCAACATTGCCGGGTGCGTGGCGGGGCTGCCCGATGGGAACCAGGGGCTTCATGCCGCCCAGACGGCCCTGCGGCAGCAGGACCCGGCGTTTGAGGACCGGGTCCGCCGCTATGCGGAAAAGTATCGGGTATGAAAAACTACTCCGGCGCAGGCACCGCCTGCGCGGGGTTCAACTTGTCAAAAATTCTTTTTGACAAGCGGTGAGGGAAATTTCCGCATCCCGTTTCGACGATTATTTGCCATCAGTGTGCCATAATACACGCTGATCGGCTAATTTTTCCACCTGCCGGGGCCGGAAAAGGAATCGCACCGGAAAAAACCCGGTTTTAGGCCGGGGAGGGCTTGAGAAATTGGGACATATCCTGTACAATATAATTTTACAGGCATACAAAGGGGGGATTCCCATGAAACGATATCGTCGCCGGGCGCTGTGTCTGCTGCTGGCGGCGGCGCTGCTGCTGGGCGGCTGCGCCGGACCCACGGCAGGGAAGGACGACGGCAGACTGCGGGTGGTTTGCACCCTGTTTCCTTACTATGATTTTGTCCGGGCCATCGGCGGCGACCGGGTGGAGCCGTATCTGCTGGTGACCGCCGGGCGGGAGGCCCACAGCTTCGAGCCAACGCCTCTGGATGTGATCCGCATCTCTGAGGCGGACGTGTTTCTCTGCAACGGCGGCGAAAGCGAGGAATGGGTAGAGGACATTCTGTCCGCTGCCGGGGAGAACATCGGCTCTGTGGTCCGTATGATGGACCACGTGGACGCCTGGGTGAGGAATTTTCCGAGGGCATGCAGGCGGCCACGACGATCACGGCGGCCACGACGATCACGACGGCCACGACGATCACGATGGCCATGACCACGACGGCCACGACGATCACGATGGCCATGACCACGACGGCCACGAGGAGCACATCGAATACGACGAGCATATCTGGACCTCACCCCGCATTGCCATGGACCTGTGCCGGGTCATCGCGGATACCCTGTCCCAGGCGGACCCGGACCACGCGGCGGAGTATCAGACGCGGCTTGCGGCGTATGTGCAGGAGCTGGCGGACCTGGACCAGGCGTTCCGGGACACGGTGGAAGGAGGCAGCCGCCGCCTGCTGGTGTTCGGCGACCGGTTCCCGCTGCTGTATTTCTGTCGGGAGTATGGCCTGGACTACCGGGCGGCCTTCCACGGCTGCTCCGGCGACACGGAGCCGTCTCTGGCTACGCTGAAGTACCTCATTGACAAGGTGCGGGCGGAGCAGATTCCGGTGGTGTACACCATCGAGCTCAGCAGCCAAAAGGTGGCCTCCGCCATTGCCGAGACCACCGGGGCCAGGATCCTGACCTTTCACTCCTGCCAGACCCTGACCCGGCAGGAATTTGACCGGGGGGAGACGTACCTCTCCCTGATGTGTAAAAATGTGGACGTACTGAAGGAGGGGTTGTCATGAGCGAACCCAAGATACTCATAGACTGCCGTGACGCGGCCCTGGGCTATGAGGGCCGCCCCATCTGGGAGCATCTGTCGTTCCGGGTGCGCCGGGGGGATTATCTTTGCATCGTGGGGGACAACGGCTCCGGCAAGTCCACCCTGCTGAAAAGTCTGCTGGGCCTGCTGCGGCCCCTGTCCGGGGAAATCCACCTGGACGACAGTGTGCGCCGGGGGGCCATCGGCTATCTGCCCCAGCAGACCCGGGCACAGAAGGATTTCCCCGCCACCGTCAGCGAGGTGGTGCTGTCGGGCTTCCTAAGCGCCCGGGGCTGGAAATTTTTCTACACACCGGCTCAGAAATCCCAAGCATTGCAGCACATGGGCAAGCTGGGCATTCTGGAGCTGAAGGACCGGTGCTACCGGGAGCTGTCCGGCGGCCAGCAGCAGCGGGTGCTGCTGGCCCGGGCTCTGTGTGCGGCAGGGGATCTGCTGGTGCTGGATGAACCGGTGACGGGACTGGACCCCGCTGCCGCCGACGACCTGTACCGCACCCTGCGGTATCTCAACCGCACCGAGGGCATGGCCGTGGTGATGGTGACCCACGACATCCGCAGCGCCCTGCGGGACGCCACCGCCATCCTGCACGCCGGACGGAACCAGTGGTTCCTGGGCACGCCCCGGGAATATCTGGCCTCGCCCTACGGAAAACGCTTCGGAGGTGACCTGTCATGAGCCTGCTGCTGGAAATGTTTACCTATCCCTTCATCGTCCGGGCCTTCGTGGTGGGCATTCTGGTGTCCCTGTGCGCGGCGCTGCTGGGGGTGCCCCTGGTGCTCAAGCGGTATTCCATGATCGGCGACGGCCTGAGCCATGTGTCCTTCGGGGCCCTGTCCATCGCCGTGGCCTGCGGCTGGGCCCCGCTGCCGGTGTCCATCCCGGTGGTGATCTTAGCGGCCCTGGGCCTGCTGCGGCTGACGGAAAACAGCCGCATGGGGGCCGATGCCGCCATTGCCGTGGTGTCCGCCTCGTCCCTGGCTGCCGGCGTCATTGTCACCAGCCTGACCACCGGCATGACCACGGACGTGGACAGCTATATGTTCGGCTCCATTCTGGCCATGGACCGGTCGGACGTGGCCCTCAGCGCCGGACTGTCGGCGGCGGTGCTGCTGCTGTTCGTGCTGTTTTACCACAAGCTGTTCGCCATCACCTTCGACGAGAGCTTCTCCCGGGCCACCGGTGTGCGGGTGGGGCTGTACAATACGTTCCTCTCCGTGCTGACGGCCCTGACCATCGTGCTGGGAATGCGGATGATGGGGCTATGCTGATCTCCAGCCTGGTGATCTTCCCGGCCCTGTCCGCCATGCGGGTGAGAAAGAGCTTCCGGGGCGTGGTGATCCTGGCGGGGATCCTGTCCGTGACCTGCTTCTGCGCGGGGCTTACCGCATCGTATCTGCTCAGCACCCCGGTGGGCGCCACGGTGGTCATCGCCGACCTGCTGGCGTTTCTGGTGTGCAGCATAGTGGGGAAGAAATAGATAGACGCTCCCTGCCAAAGAACCCCCGCTTTCACGCGTGAAGCGGGGGTTCTTTGGCAGGCTGAGGGCGGGGACGCCTGTGCGTTCCGGCCCTTTTTCGGTTTGCAAACGGCTCACAGGCTGACGCCGCCGTCGGCGGAGGATGCGTCCTCCAGCAGGGGGGCAATGCGGTCCAGCAGAGCGCGGACCTGCTGCGGGCAGCGGCCAATGTAACGGGCCGGGTCCATGAGGCGGTCCAGCTCCGGGCGGGTCATGCCAAAGGCCGGGTCCGCCGCCAGACGGTCCAGCAGGTCGCAGGGCTCACCGTCCTTCATCCGGGCGGTGGCGGCCATGGAGTGTACCCGCACCCGCTCGTGGAGCTCCTGCCGGTCGCCGCCGCGCTTGACGGCTCCATCATCAGGTTCTCCGTGGCCAGGAAGGCATATACTCCCGGATGGTCTTGTCCACCACCTTTTCGTTGACCCGCAGGCCGTCTGTAACGTTCTGGGCCAGGCGCAGAATGGCGTCGGCGCACAAAAAGCCTCGGGCATGGACAGGCGGCGGTTGGCAGAGTCGTCCAGGGTGCGCTCCATCCACTGGACGGAGGCAGTCATGGGAGCATTCATGGCGTCGGCCATGAGATAGCGGCTCAGGGAGCAGATGCGCTCACAGCGCATGGGGTTGCGCTTATAGGCCATGGCCGACGAGCCGATCTGGTGCTCCTCAAAGGGCTCCTCCAACTGACGGTCGTGCTGCAGCAGGCGGATGTCGTTGGCCATGCGGTAGACGCTCTGAGCCATAGACGACAGGCAGTTCAGAATCCGGCATCTACCTTCCGGGGGTAGGTCTGGCCGCAGACGGTGAAGCAGGAGTCAAAGCCGAACCCGGCAGCGATGCGGCGGTTCATCTCGTCAATCTTTGCCTCATCGCCCTCAAAGAGATCCATGAAGCTGGCCTCGGTGCCGGTGGTGCCCCGGCAGCCCAGAAAGCGCAGGCTCCCCAGGACAAAATCCAGCTCCTCCAGGTCTGACAGCAGATCCTGGAGCCACAGGCAGGCCCGCTTGCCCACGGTGACAGGCTGGGCGGGCTGATAGTGGGTATAGCCCAGGGTGGGCGTGGCGGCGTATTTCTCCGCAAAGGCAGAGAGATTCTTCATCACCGCCAGCAGCTGGCCCCGGAGATAACGCAGCCCGTCCCGGTACAGGATCAGGTCGGCGTTGTCGGTGACGTAGCAGCTGGTGGCCCCCAGATGGATGATGCCCGCCGCCAGAGGCGCGGCCTTGCCGTAGGTATAGACGTGGGCCATGACATCGTGGCGGACCTCCCGCTCCCGCTGCCGGGCGGTGTCGTAGTCGATATCGGTGATGTGCTGCTCCAGCTGGCGGACCTGCTCCTCCGTTACCGGCAGGCCCAGGTCATGCTGGGCCCGGGCCAGGGCCGTCCACAGGCGGCGCCAGGTCTGAAAGCGCATGTCCGGAGAGAACAGGTGCAGCATATACGGTGAGGCGTAGCGCCCGGCCAGGGGGGATTCGTAAACGTCGTGGGACATAAGGGTCCTCCGTTTCCTTGGTTTCAGCGGACGATGAGGCTGTCGCGCTCGGCGCCCACGGAGACATAGCCGATGTGGCAGCCGATGGCCCGCTCCACATACTCCACATAGTCCCGGGCCGCCTGGGGCAGATCCTCCCAGGTGCGGGCGGCGGAAATGTCGCAGGTCCAGCCGGGGACATACTCGACAACGGGCTTGGCCTGGTCCAGCAGCACCGGGAAGGGGAATTCGTCGGTGCGCTGGCCGTTGATCTCATAATGGACGCAGACGGGGATCCGGTCCATGTAGCTGAGGATATCCAGCTTGGTCAGGGCGATGTTGGTGGCGTTCTGGGTCCGGACACCGTAGCGGGTGGCCACCAGGTCGATGGGACCCACCCGGCGGGGACGGCCGGTCTTGGCGCCGTATTCGTCACCGGCGTCCCGGAGCTTTTCGGCATCCGCGCCGAACCACTCGCAGACAAAGGGGCCCTCGCCCACGCAGGAGGAATAGGCCTTCACCACGCCCACCACCTCGTCGATGGATGCGCCGGGCAGGCCGGAGCCTACCGGGGCATAAGAGGCGATGGTGTTGGATGAGGTGGTGTAGGGATAGATGCCGTAGTCCAGGTCCCGCAGAGCGCCCAGCTGGCCCTCGAACAGGATGGACTTGCCGTCGGCCTGGGCCTGGTGGAGATAGCGGCCGGTGTCGGCCACATAGGGCTTCACCCGCTGGCCGTACTGCTCCACCCAGGCCATCATCTCGTCCATGGTGTACCCCTTGGCGCCGTAGACCTCCCGGAGGATCAGGTTCTTCCACTCCAGCAGGTCCTGGAGATGGGCCCGCAGATGGTCGGGGTACAGCAGCTCGCCGGCCAGGACGGTCTTTTTCTGGTACTTGTCGGAATAGAAGGGGGCGATGCCCTGCTTGGTGGAGCCGTACTTCTTATCCTTCAGCCGCTGCTCCTCCAGGGCGTCCAGCTCCCGGTGCCAGGGCAGCAGCAGACTGGCCCGTTCGCTGACCAGCAGATTCTCGGGGGTGATGTCCACGCCGCCCTGGCGGACGGTGTCGATCTCCTTGAGCAGATTCTCGCAGTCCAGGGCCACGCCGTTGCCCAGGATGTTCATGACACCGGAGCGGAAAATGCCGGAGGGCAGCAGATGCAGGGCGAACGTGCCCTTTTCGTTGATGACCGTGTGCCCGGCGTTGCCGCCGCCTGATAGCGCACCACCACGTCATATTGTTGGGTGAGGTAGTCCACCATGCGGCCCTTGCCCTCGTCGCCCCAGTTGATACCCACGATCGCGCAATTTGACATGTCTTTGTCTCCTCATCTATATCATAACAGAATTTTTGGCGGGTTTCCACCGCCAACAGCCCCTTATTATACCGAAAAGCGCGTCAGAAGTAAATAACAAATCCGACATATCTGACATTATTATTTCTAATATTCGTTGTGAATATACACGATAAACATGCATGTATTTTCGGCATAAATTACAAAAAACTTGTGCGTTCTGCTGCTTGACGACTGGGGGGCGGCGGGGCTATAATCATTTGTTCCTTTTAATGGGAGGTAAATGCTATGGAAAAACAGAAAAAATCCCTGTTCGGGCCAATGGACCTGACCAAGGGGACATGCTGGAAAACGATTCTGATCTTTTCGCTGCCGGTGATCCTGTCGTATCTGCTGCAGCAGGTGTATTCCATCAGTGACGCGGCCATTGTGGGCCAGACGCTGACGGCCCAGGAGGTGGCGGGCGTCAACGACACCACGTCGCTGGTGTTCATCTTTCTGCAATTCGCCTTCGGTGTCAGCGCAGGCTTCTGCGTGGTGACGTCATGCCAGGTGGGCGCCCGGAACCAGGCAGGCGTGCGGCGGTCCCTGGCCACCCAGATCATCCTGTCGGCGGTGCTGACGGTGCTGCTGACGGCCCTGGCCCTGGCGCTGCTGAATCCCATGCTGGCGTGGATCAACGTGACGCCGGACAATGCCGAGGTGTATCGCGCCGCGTATACCTATTGCTTCATCATCTTCGCGGGCATCGGGGCCCAGCTGTTTTATAACTTCATCTGCGCGTTTCTGCGCAGCATGGGCGACTCCCTGACGCCGCTGCTGTTCCTGCTGTTTTCCACGGTGCTGAACGTGGGGCTGGACCTGCTGTTCATCATGGTGTTCCGGTGGGGCGTGGCCGGTGCGGCCATTGCCACGGTGGCGGCTCAGCTCATCAGCACGGTGGCGTGCTTCATCTATGCCTTTGCCAAGTATCCTCAGCTGCGGCTGCACCGGGAGGACATGCGGATCACCCGGGGCGATATCCGCCGCCATGTGGTGCAGGGCGTGCCCCTGGGGCTGCAATTCTCGGTGCTGGCCATCGGCATTATCGTCATGCAGGGCGTGGTGGTACAGTTTGACATGCTGGACGGCGTTATGGTGTCCTCCTCCGCCCAGATGGGCTTCGGCGCGGCCAACAAGCTGTCCAACCTGACGGCAACGCCTATGAATGCCCTGGGCACGGCCATGACCAGCTTCACCGCCCAGAACCTGGGCGCGGGCAACCATGACCGCATCCGCAGGGGTGCGCTGCAGGCTCTGGGGATGATGGCCATCATCGCCGTGGCGGCGGTGAGCTGCGGACTGCTGCTGACGCTGAACAATACATATCTGCATATCTTCCTGTCGGCGGACAAGATCACGGCAGATACCATCCGGTTTGGCAACACATTCCTGTATGTGGATTATTCCATGTATCTGTTCCTGGGCTGTGTATTCATCACCGCAACTGTGTCCAGGGCATCGGACGGTCCCAATTCGTGCTGGGGGCCGGCGCGGCGGAGCTGGTGGCCCGGATCGCCGTGTGCCTGGTGCTGCCTGCGGCTGTGGCAGGGGGCGCCGTCAGCGCAGCGGCCAGCCCGGCGGCGTTTTACGCCCTGTGTGCTGCGGACCCGCTGGCGTGGATCGCCGCGGACATCATCATGGGCACCCCCGTGGTGCGGAACATCCTGCGGAAGGATTACCGGTATATGAATCTGTGAACAAACGCTCCCTGTGCCTTCCGGCACAGGGAGCGTTTGAGCTTGTCAAAAAGGGCGGCGCCCTTTTTTGACAAATTGTAAAGCGTATTACGCCAGCGCCTGCAGCGCTGCCTTGGCAGCGGACTGCTCGGCCTCTTTTTTACTCCTGCCGGTGCCGGTACCGGCGGTTTCGCCGTTGAGCAGCACCGCACAGGTAAACTGCCTGGCGTGGTCCGGGCCGGTGGCGCCGATCATCTCGTAGTGCAGCGTTTGGTTGCTGCGGCGCTGGACCAGCTCCTGCAGCTCCGTTTTATAGTCCCGGCGGCGCTCCTCCACGGCCTCCTCCTGCTCCTTGTCCAGCAGGACCCGGTGGATCAGCGCCCGGGCGGCCTCCATGCCGCCATCCAGATACACCGCCGCGAACACCGACTCCGTGGCGTCGGCCAGGATGGAGGGGCGGTACCGGCCTCCTCCGGCATCCTCGCCCTTGCCCAGCCGCAGCTCGTTGCCCAGCCCCAGGCTCTGGGCCACCTCGTACAGGCTCTCCTCGCACACCAGGGCCGCCCGCATCCGGGTCAGGTCCCCCTCCGGCAAATCCGGGTGCTTGTGATACAGATAGTCCGCCGTTACCAGGCCCAGCACGGCATCCCCCAGAAACTCCAGCCGCTCGTTGCTGCTGACGCCGCAGCACCGGTGCTCGTTGGCGTAGGAGCTGTGGTACAGGGCCGCTTGAAGCTGCTCCTTGCAGCGGAAGGTATAGCCCAGTTTTTTTTCCAGTACTTGCAGGGTATGCATGATGTTTTTCTCCCTTCCGCAGCGGAAAAAGGAAACCCCGTTGCAACCAACGGGGCCTTCTTTTTCAGCTGCTTGATTGATTCAGTTCAGCTTATTATACAGATAGCGCACGCAGTCGCCCACGGTCTTCAGACCGGTGAGGTCCTCTTCGTCGATCTCGCCCACGTCGAATTCCTCCTCCATGGCCATGACCAGCTCCACCAGGTCCACGGAGTCGGCGCCCAGATCGTCCACAAAAGAACTATCCATGCCGATCTCGTCGGTATCAATGGCAAACTGCTCAGCGATCAGATCCTGCATGGTCTTGAAGATCTCGTCCATCGTCATGAGATGATCCCTCCTTTCGGGCTTTGTCTTGGAAAATAATACGGCAATTGGTCAGGTCTGTCAATACCCTTTTCGCAATTATTCCGCCTGGAGCTGCATCAGGTGCACATTTTCCTGAATTTGTCCAATGATGCCGCTTTCGGCCACCTGTCTGGCCTGGCCGATGGCGTTGTCGATGGCCTCGGCGTTGGAGGAGCCGTGGGCCTTGATGACGGGCTTGGAGATGCCGATGAAGGCGGTGCCCCCACCTTGTTGGGGTCCAGCTGGGCCTTGAAGGCCCGCAGCCCCGGCATCACCATGGCGGCGGCCAGCTTGGTCAGCAGGTTCTTCCGGAAAATGTCCCCCAGGGCGTGACCGGCAAAGGAGCCCACGCCTCCATAGTCTTGAGCAGGATGTTGCCGGAGAAGCCGTCGGTGACGATGACGTCGCAGCCGCCCTTGATGGCCTCCTTGGCTCGATGTTGCCGATGAAGTTCAGGTGGCCCTCCTCCCCGGCCTTGCGCAGCAGGGCCAGAGTCTGCTTTTGCAGGTCTGTGCCCTTGCTGTCCTCCGCGCCGATGTTCAGCAGGCCCACCCGGGGGCGCTCCAGTCCCAGCACCCGGCCGGCATAGAAGCTGCCCAGATACGCAAACTGCATCAGATACTCCGGGGTGCACTCGGCGTTGGCCCCGCAGTCGATGAGCACGGCCTTTCCCCCGGTGGTAGGGATCACCGGGGCCATCGCCGCCCGGCGGATGCCCCGGATGCGCTTGGTGATCAGGGTGGCCCCGGCCAGCAAAGCCCCGGTGGACCCGGCGGAAACCAGAGCGTCGCTTTGCCGTCCCGCAGCAGGGTCAGGCCCACGCCCATGGAGGTATCCTTCTTGTGCCGGAACACCTTGGAGGGGTCGTCGCACATCTCCACCGTCTCCGCGGTGTGGACGATCTCCATCCCCGGGGGATGGTGTCATGGCCGCAGTCCCGCAGAGCCCGGAGAATGGCCTCGGTGTCGCCGGTCAGCAGCACCTCCACGCCCCAGTGCTCCATACCCAGCAGGGCGCCCTTCACGATTTCCAGCGGGGCGTTGTCGCCGCCCATGGCGTCAATGATGATCTTCATAGTTCAGAACCTCCTGCTTTACCTGTTGGATAATGGCCAGCGACCGCTGGGACAGCTCGGCGTTTTTGTTGCGCTTGCCCTTGACCCGGTGGTCCAGAGGCGGCATGATGCCGAAATTGATGTTCATGGGCTGGAACTGGGTCACGGACTCGTTGCTGACATACAGCCCCAGAGCGCCGATGGCCGTCTCCCGGGGGAAGTCCATGGGGGCCTGGCCCAGCAGCCGCCGGGCGGTCTCCACCCCCACCAGAAAGCCCGAAGCGCAGGACTCCACATACCCCTCCACGCCGGTCATCTGTCCGGCAAAGGAGATGCGGGGCCGGGCCTTCAGCCGGTAATACCGGTCCAGCAGCCGGGGGGAATCCAGATAGGTGTTCCGGTGCATGACGCCGTAGCGCAGGAATTTCGCATCATGCAGGGCGGGGATCATGGAGAACACCCGCTTCTGCTCCGGGAAACGCAGGTGGGTCTGGAACCCCACCAGGTTATAGATGGAGCCGTCGGCATTGTCCTTGCGCAGCTGCACCACGGCATAGGCTCCCGCCCGGTGCGGGGATCCTTCAGCCCCCGGGGCTTCAGGGGCCCATAGCGCAGGGTGTCCTCCCCCCGCCGGGCCATGACCTCCACGGGCATGCAGCCCTCAAAGACGTTCCTGTCCTCGAAGCCGTGG
>ENA-OQEN01000397-OQEN01000397.1-human-gut-metagenome-genome-assembly--contig:-NODE-397-length-19110-cov-2.479324_pt1 | contig 19110 bp, 14 predicted proteins | sample MGYA00242791_ERZ504627 | MGnify/ENA primary metagenome ERZ504627 (study PRJEB26092, sample SAMD00036316) | human gut metagenome | host: Homo sapiens | study: EMG produced TPA metagenomics assembly of... | reverse complement strand
CTGATATGTCTTGTGCTTTGGCACTCCGATCTGTAATCAGGTCTCTCTACCGGTGTGAAATTGATGACAAAGAGCATATTATTCTTGCCATCCTTACTCTTTCTGATAAAGCTGAAGATGCTTCTGTCTGCATCGTTTGCATTTATCCATTCAAAGCCTTCCCAGCTTGAATCCAGCTCATACAGACAGCGGTTTCTCCTATAGAGGTGAAGCAGCTCCTTTACCCAGTTCTGGATCTTTTTATGCTCCGGATTCTCAAGCAGATACCAGTCGAGTTCTCTTTCCTCACTCCACTCCTGCTTCTGTGCAAACTCCTGTCCCATGAAAAGAAGCTTCTTTCCACAGTGTCCCATCATAAATGCATATCCTGCCATGAGGTTCTTGAATTTATCCCCTTCTAAGCCCGGCATTTTGTTGAGCATAGAACACTTCAGATGTACCACCTCATCATGTGACAGTACCAGAATATATTTCTCACTCTCATTATAGCTCATCGCAAATGTCATCTTGTTGTGGTTATTTTTACGGAAATATGGATCCAGCTTCATATAATCAAGGAAGTCATGCATCCATCCCATGTTCCATTTGTAGCTGAAGTTCAGTCCGTCTTCCTCTACCTTGCCTGTTACCTTTGGCCATGCGGTAGACTCTTCGGCTATCATTACAGTTCCGTGATTTCTTCCAAGTATGAGTGTATTGATATGCTTGAAAAACTCTACTGCCTCGAGGTTCTTATTTCCTCCAAACTTGTTTGGCACCCACTGTCCGTCGTTCTTTCCATAGTCAAGATAAAGCATTGACGCAACTGCATCCACACGGAGTCCGTCTACGTGGTAATTTTCTATCCACATAAGTGCACTTCCGATAAGGAAGTTCTTTACTTCATTCTTACCGTAGTCAAATATCTTTGTGCCCCAGTCGGGATGCTCTCCCTTTCTTGGGTCTGCATACTCATATGTGGCTGTTCCATCGAAATTGGCAAGTCCATGCGCATCCTTTGGGAAATGTGCAGGTACCCAGTCGAGGATTACTCCGATATTATTTTTATGGCACTGATCAACAAAGTATGCAAAATCCTCAGGCTCTCCATACCTCGATGTAGGTGCATAGTAGCCTGTCACCTGATATCCCCATGAGCCATCAAACGGATACTCTGAAATACCCATAAGCTCAATATGTGTATATCCCATAGTTTTCACATAGGATATGAGTGATTTTGCAAGCTCCCTGTATGTATAAAAGCCCTCATCATCCCTGCCCGGATGTCTCATCCATGAGCCCGGATGACACTCATATATAGCCATAGGTGAAGAATATACATCAGCATCTGACTTTGCTGCTCTCTTATCCATCCACTCTTTGTCAGTCCATGTGAAGTGCTCGATATCTGTGATGATTGACGCTGTTCCCGGACGAAGCTCTGCGTAGTTTGCGTATGGATCCGCCTTGTACAGCTTATCACCCTGTTCAGTGACTATAATAAACTTATACATCTGACCCTTTTGCGCTCCCGGTACAAAAAGCTCATACACTCCCATGGTTTCCGGCTCTACACGCTTCATCTCATGACTGGTCTCATTCCAGTCGTTAAACTCACCAAACACGTATACTTCCCTCGCATGTGGCGCCCAGACGTCAAAGCACACTCCTTTTTTTTCCTTTACGCTCAGCTAAGTGAGCACCCATCTTCTTGTAGATATCATAGTGTGTTGCCTGACCAAACAGGTAACAATCCATTGCTGTAAAATTACACATATATATACCCCCCATAAGTATTTATTTTTCCCTGAAATGATCCTCTTTGAGTACAATTCGGTCATCATCTGTATATCGCCTGGCTGTCAGAATACTTATAGCCTTCTTAAGTCCGCTGTGAGCCTCCCTGTCTATGGCCTCGTCAATTATATCCTTGACCTCTGTCAGAGTGGTAGCCTGGTCTATCCTCTCAATATTGCTGATTCTGTTATGCAATGCCAGAATAGCCATCTCATCTATCTTGTACCCAAGCTCTGCAGAGTACGATTTGGCAAACAATACGAGTTCATCATTTGTAAAAATAGGAACCGATATCTTTTCCGTGAACTTGGATGCAAAGCCCTCATCCATTGAGAGAGCCTTCTTTATACCCTTTGATGTATCCTCAAGTATATAGAGTGTTCCTGTAATATCATGCTCCATCAAAAATGATAGCTGGGCAGCTATGCTGCGGTCGATATCACCGGCTCTTTCTATGATGAGACAGCCTCCTGTTATCTTTCTGACTACCTGCTGCACATCCTTTTTATTGAGTGCGGCAGCATCAATCTTGCCCATCTTTCCTGTAAGCTGTTCACCATCTTTTTGTAATACCTTTATAAAGCTTGTAGCAAGCATTGTCTTTCCGCAACCCTGCTCTCCCTGTATAATGAGGTTGCCTGTGGATGCGTTTTCTTTCCTGTTGAAATGATCAAGCACTGCATTATATGCCTTGCAGATCTGATCCTCCATACCCTTTACCGGTATGAAATATGAAAATATAGCTTTCTGTTCGCTTGTAAGCTCTTTTATATGTTTTGTTTCTTTCAATTTCGAGTCATCTTCTTCGCTGTCTAAATCCTCCGGCAATGAAATATCCGGCATTTTTCTTGTCTTAGCCATATCCAGCTTCTTCTCCAGTCCCGGATTCTTTGCTGTCATCTTGGCTATTTCCTGCTCGATAAATGATGTCACATGATCAAAATCTCTCTTCTCAGAAACGTTTTCTTTCTCCTGTGAAGTCTCATCATCTGATGTATCATCATCGACATTTAACATATCATCTGTTATTTCAGGCATCATGGTAGTCGGCTGCATGAGTATCTCGTCTTTCTCAGACTCCTCTGCCATAATTATATCCTCCGGCTCTCCAACCGGTTCCTTGACTTCATCTGCAGCATCTTCAGGTGCTTCCTGCGACTCCTGCACTTCGTCTATAGCCTCTTCAGGTGCTTCCTGCGACTCCTGTGCTTCTTCTATAGCCTCTTCCGATGCTTCCTGCGGCTCCTGTACTTCATCCACAGTCTCATCTGCATAAAGCTCCTGCATATCCGGTTTCTGCTCTTCTTCAGGCTCCTTCACGGCAGCTTTCTGCTCTATAATATCAACCGGGACCTTCAAATACTCCTCCTCAAGAAGTTCCTTCGGAGTGACACCTGCATCCAGCTTTGGAATGACATCATTTAGTCTCTCCATGATGTCTCCTGCCTCCTGAAGTGCTCTTGCCTTAGCTGACTCAAGCTTCTGCTGCTCAGCCTCTTTAAGTGCAATTTCAGCCGCATGTCTGGTCTTTTCCCATTCTTCAAGCACATCCTGTATAGACATCTGTCCTGTAATCTGATGCTCAAGCTGAGTCTTTTCACTCATGACCATAGACATCTGTCCGTCAGCGTCTTCACCCAAAAGCTCCTTGAAATTCAACTTAAGTGAACCATCTATCTCTTCATCTGTAGCGATATGCTCTGTCTCTTCCGGCTGCTGTACATACTCTTCCTGCTCCTTTTCGAGCTTGAGATAAGGAATATCCTCAACTATCTTTTTGATGGTATCCATCGTATCAGCAACTTCATTCTTGCCCTTGGCCTCCATGATCTGCTGCATACCCTTGGCAATCTCCTGCTGTAAATTTACAGTATTGAACTTCTCCTGATTTACAGTAATCTGCGGGATAGTTACGTCATCATGCACTATCTCTCCGCCCTTTACCATCTCCATGGCACCTATCTCAGTGACTCAGCCTCATCATTTATCTTAGCCGGCTTTTCCTTCTCTGCCTTGAATCGTCTGTACTTTTCCTCCTGAGCCTTGGTAAGTGCTGATAAAGCATCTTAAGCTCCAGCGCACGCTCCACATATGGTCCGTCTCCGAACCACAGAATGAGCTCATCGCAGGCATCTATACACTTATCGGCTTTTCCGGCCTTGTGGTATAGATATGCAAGCTCGTATGCCCACTCCTCAGTGTATTCTTCATCCTTGTACTCTTCAAGAATAGTGATAAGCTCATCAAATGAAGCTCCCTGCCCTTTTTTGATGGCATATCTTAATACATACTTCATATCATCATGCGGCGCTATCTCAACAAACTCATCATAATACTCTGTAGCAGCATCATAATCACCCATCTTGATGGCGACCTCAGCCAGTCTGTATATAATCATCCTGCCGATTGGTGAACGGTCATAGGCCATTAAAAGTATGTCCCTTGCATCCTGGTATCTTTCGGCCTTCTCGTAGATTTCGCCGATTTTAACGAGTGTATTTACATTTTTAATTTTGTTCCAATTTATGCTATCCGCAATCTCTGCTGCGCTCATATAGCCCTCCTCGGCGCTTAGGGCTTTTATCTGATCCAGCTTGAGATTGTATTCGTATTTATCCACTTATTTCACCTACTCGTATTTAAGCTTATTATTTTTGGTATCTACGCCTGTTGTCTTTGTATAATCCCTTGTGTCCTCAGGAAGCTTCTTTTTCCTGAGAGCATAATTAACAACTCTTTTCACAATATAGTATATCACAGCAAAGGTTGGAACACCAAGTAACATTCCAAGAAAACCAAACATTCCTCCGCCGATTAGTATGGCAAACATAACCCAGAAGGTCGAAAGACCGGTAGATGAGCCAAGTATCTTAGGCCCTATTATATTGCCATCCACCTGCTGCAGCACGACAATAAATATCAGAAGATAAAGCGCATGCCACGGACTCTGAATTACTACTATGAGTAACGATGGAATTGCACCGATAAACGGTCCGAATACCGGAATCACATTTGTGACGCCGATAATCACTGCAACGAGCACCGATGATGGAATCCTTAAAATCAGACATCCGAAATATGCAATCACACCTATAATCAGTGAATCTATAATCTTACCGCTTATGAAGCCTCCAAAAATCTCATTTGTCTTTCTGATCGTCTCAATGATGATATTGCCTGTCTTTGGCTTGCAGACAGCATATATTATCTTTTTGCTCTGTCCTGCGAGAGTCTCCTGAATACTCATCACATAGACCATCACGATTATTCCGATAATAAAATTAAATAAGCCTCTGACTACCGAAATCACACCGGTTGTAATCTGTGCAACATACTTCTGTGCCTCAGGAATCAGCTTTTCTGTGGCATAATCCTCAATGTAGTCGGTTGCATTCTGTAAACCTGTGCTCGCGAGCTCAGCAATTTTGCTGTCCCCGAAATTGCCGTTCTTTATCATGTTGATGAATGCCGCAACATCATTTGGCAGTGTCTTCATAAGTCCTGATATACTTGCTATGACAGAAGGCACAATAGCCGCAATGAGGAGCGAAATAATCGCTACCAGAATAATAACCGAGCCTGTGATTGCAAGAGCTCTTGAAACCTTTCGCAGCTTGCTTTCGCTTTTCATCTTTTTGGAAAGAAGCTTTTTAAAGCATCTTTCCAGCCACAGCATGACAGGATTCATCAGGTATGCAAGCACAAGTCCCATTATAATAGGCATTGCTGCCGCAAGCAGCTTGCTCCATATGCCTGCAAAGCCCTCAAATCTGTACAGTGCAAAGAAAAACAGTATACTGACTGCAAACGTGACAAATACCATGACACCTATTCTGATCAGATGTGGCCATTCCTCACGCCCTGGGTGCGAATTCTGCTTCGCACCCTTATCTGCATTTATCTCAATGTTTGATTTTTTACCAGCTTTTCCGGTTTCTTCCATCGGATTAAACTCTCCTTATTTACGATTATAGTTGATGAGACATCCCTTTAATATTATCTCTCTTTCATCATCTGTGAGCTCACCCATCTTCAGTGTAAATGGCTTTAATTCACCATCCTTGACAACATATGCCTCAAACTCCGTCTTTGCATCCTCGATTTCCTTCTTGATTCCCGGAAGGAAGATATAGTCGAGGTTGTGGAACGGAAGCTCTCCCTCATCGATGATGAATGGAAGCATTCCCCAGTTGATAAGGTTTGAACGGTATCTCTTTGTGGCATACTCGTTTGCGATATTTGCCCAGCCTCCGAGTACCTTCTGGCAGCTGGCAGCCTGCTCTCTTGCTGAGCCGTCACCCGGCTTAACAGCAAAAATTGTGCTTCCGAAGCCCATATTCTCATGGCTTGCCTCAGGGAATTTTTTCTTTACTACTCCCATGATTTCAGCAACCTCAGGAACAGCCTTTCCTGCGCACTCACCACTCTCTATAGCCTTCTGGGCCTTCTGGATTTCCTTTGCTCTGCCTACATACTCAGGATCCTTTCTTGAAAGTGCGAACTCTGCAAGTCCAAGAGGGTTTGAACGATATGAAGATGTCTCTCCTGAAGGAATGAGCTCATCTGTTGTAGTAACAGGATCATGAATCTCTGAAACCACCTTAAGGAGCATATTCTCCGGAAGCGCACTCATTGCCGGCCAGTCCTTAATGTTTGGTCCGAACTGGATTTCAACTGAAGGATCTGCCACTCCATGGCTGTCAAATACACGGTTCTCATATATAGTCTTGTCAAAGAAATATTTTGGCTTTGTAAAGTTGACATCAATATCCGCTGCTGATGTAAGGAAGCCCTTGTTTGCTGCTGTTGCAGCGATTGAACGTGCATCCATGAGTGCCACTGAGCTGATCTGTCCGTTCTGTACCTTAGAACCCTCTCTGTTAGGGAAGTTTCTTGTTGAATGACGGATAGAGAATGCGTTGTTGGCAGGTGTATCTCCTGCACCAAAGCAAGGTCCGCAGAAAGCAGTCTTTACGATTGCACCTGTCTCAAGAAGCTTTGCTACAGCTCCGTTTTTCACAAGCTCCATGTATATTGGAGTAGATGCCGGGTAAACACTCAGTGTAAACTCGTCTGCTCCGATTGAATGTCCGTTTAATATGTCAGCCGCATCGCAGATATTCTCAAATCCACCGCCTGCACAGCCTGCGATGATTCCCTGGTCTACATACAGTTTTCCGTCTCTTACCTTACTCTTTAAATCAAGCTTCACCTTGCCGTCAAAGCTTACCTCAGCTCTCTTCTCACAGTCATCGAGAATATCCATGAGGTTTGCATTGAGCTCATCGATAGTATAGGTATTGCTTGGGTGGAATGGCATAGCTATCATTGGGCGGATCTGGCTTAAATCAATCTCAATAAATCTGTCGTAGTAAGCCACCTCACCCGGATTAAGCTCCTTGTGGTCCTCAGCCCTACCGTGAATCTCAAAGAATTCCTTAACCTGGTCATCTGTTCTCCAGATAGAAGAAAGACATGTAGTCTCTGTTGTCATAACATCGACACCTATACGGAAGTCAACGCTCAGATTAGACACACCCGGTCCTACAAACTCCATAACTTTGTTCTTTACGAAGCCGTTTCCGAATACCTCTCCGATAATTGCAAGTGCGACATCCTGTGGTCCAACGCCCTTGATTGGCTCTCCTGTCAGGTAAATGCCTACTACCTCAGGCATATCAATATCATATGTCTGTTCAAGAAGCTGCTTAACAAGCTCAGGTCCACCCTCGCCGACTGCCATAGTACCAAGTGCACCATAACGTGTATGTGAATCAGAACCAAGTATCATTTTTCCGCCGCCGGCAAGCATCTCTCGTGCAAACTGATGGATAACTGCCTGATGAGGTGGTACATAGATTCCGCCGTACTTCTTTGCACATGTGAGACCAAACATGTGGTCATCCTCATTGATTGTTCCACCAACTGCACAAAGGCTGTTGTGACAGTTTGTAAGTACATACGGGATAGGGAATTTCTCAAGTCCTGAAGCTCGTGCTGTCTGGATGATACCTACAAATGTGATATCATGCGATGTAAGCTTATCAAACTTAATCTGAAGCTTGTCCATATTGCCGGATGTATTGTGCTCCTTTAAAATACCGTAAGCAATTGTCTCCTGCTTAGCTGTCTGTTTATCGATGTCCATGCCGGTCTTGCTTTTGACAGCTGCCTGAGCCTCTGGTCCATCAATTATTACTTCCTTACCGTTTAAAAGGTAAGCACCATTTTCATATAATTTCACTTATTCTACCTCCGTATGTGTATTTCAAAATTCTTTTATTTACTATTATATAATATTATAGGTAATTGTGGCAATAAATAAATCACCATCTACCTTAATTTCGAATTTTCCTCCCATCAAATGGGTCAGATTCTTTGCAATCGAAAGTCCAAGACCACTTCCTTCAGTGGTTCTCGATCTCTCTCCCCTCACAAAACGCTCTGTCAGGTCTACATTTCCGTTGCTTACTATGTCAAGCTCGTTCTTAGACACATTCTTTATTGTAAAAACTGCCTTTTTATCTGCCTTTTCAAGTTCTACATACACTCTGGTATTTTCCAGTGCATATTTTGCGGCATTAGTATACAGATTTTCAATAGAGCGGTAAAGCTGACGCCCATCCGCATAGATAAATATCTGTTCTGATGGAATTTTTGTAACTATTGTCAGATTTCTCGACTCAAAGCGCTCATTGAATTCACCTCCGGTCTGGTATAAAAGCTCAACCAGATCAAGCTTTTGCATATTGAGCTTCACATTTCCCGAGGTAATCTTTGATGTCTCTACCAAATCCTCTGTAAGCTGCTTTAAACGCTGTGACTTTTCCTCCAGCACATGTATATAGTATTTGGCATTTTCATTTTCCAGATTTTCCTCTTAAGTAGGTCAACATAGTTGACTATTGAATCAGAGGTGTCTTTATATCGTGTGATACGTTTGTTATTAAGTCTGCCTTTAGTTTTTCATTTTTAAGGCTCTCATTTACCGAGCTCATAAGACCCTGGCGTATATGGTTGACAGCCTCCGCCACCTTTTTCTGCTGCCCATGAAACTCATTGACATTGAGTGTAGTGTCAAGCGCTCCTTCCGAGATAGCTTCAAGTGCCTCCTGTATGCGCATTATCTCTTTATTTTTTTGTGTGTGGATATCCTTTTTCTCAATAACTCTTTTCAAAAGCTCATAGCCCTTGTACATCAGGCTGTGTGTGTAAAGTATATTGCCTTTTATCTTCCTTACAATGCTCTGGTATAAAATAATAAAAGCCAGATCAAACAAAAAAGTAAATGTGCCGGCCGTCATAATGAGTGATGCATAGTCAAAATGCTGGTTTTTACGCCTGAAATCACTTTTCCCATAAATACCATGAGCAGTGTAAATATCACCAGCATCACATCAGAGTATACCTTGTCAATCGGTAAATAGTATATCGTGTAATCATCCTCTGATTTTCTGCCGGCCACGTTTGCCATATATGCCAGGCTCACAAAGCTGCCTACCAGGCCCGCCAGCGATATTAGTGTATATATATCAATATTTCCATGCGCATCGTGCCTGAATGCATAGCCTGTGGCAAACACTCCTGTCACCATAAGTATCATGCATAGCTGATGTAAAACTATGACCGCTGCTTTTTTTCCTATCGTATACTGCTTCATTTGTTGTCCTCTATCTTATAGCCTACTCCCCAGACCACCTTCAGATATCGCGGCTCCTTAGGATTTATCTCTATTTTTTCCCTGATATGTCTGATGTGCACAGCAACTGTATTGTCGGCGCTATCGCCTCCTCGTTCCATATACTCTCATATATTTCATTTATTGAGTAGACCTTTCCCTTGTTTTTAAGGAGTAAAAGCAGAATATTGTACTCAATCGGTGTGAGCTTTACCTCCTCGCCATCCACAGTCACCTTTTTTAAATCATCATTTACCAAAAGGCCTCCGGCTTCATAAACCTTGTCTCCGGCTGCATCATTGCTTGACAGAGTGGTATATCTGCGAAGCTGTGACTTTACCCTTGCCACAAGCTCAAGCGGATTAAAAGGCTTTGTGACATAATCATCAGCTCCCACATTGAGGCCTAAAATCTTGTCAGCATCCTCTGTCTTTGCCGATAGAATGATTATCGGCACCCTGCTTTCCTTTCGTATCTGCAAAGTGGCTCTTATTCCGTCGAGCTTTGGCATCATGACATCTATTATCATGAGGTCTATTTTTTTATTCTTCATAATTTCAACCGCCTGTATGCCGTCGTAAGCCTTCTCCACGTCGTAGCCCTCCTGCATCAGGTAAATCTCAATTGCCTCAACTATTTCCTTGTCGTCATCACAAACTAATATTGTCATATTATCCTCCTTCTATGAATTTTTAACAGAAACCTTCTCCTGCCGTTAGTCAGCTATATTTTATCAGATTATCCACTTTGTTTTTCTTAAAATCTGCTTAATATTACCCACTTTTAAATATAAGCCAAAAAGCAGCCGTTCTGTTTTGAACTGCTGCTTTATATTACATAGGTGTGTTTCATTTCCCTTTATTTCCGGTGATGCTCTGCCACATTCTGTGGATACCGTCTGTGAGCTCCTTCCCTTCCTTTGTGTTGATAACAGGTGGATTGCCGGCTTTTCTGCTTATTGCCTTATAATCCTCATCAACAGACGATTTTGAGCCGGCAGCCTTAGCTTCATCCTTATCATTGCTATGATTTAATCCGGCATCAGGTGTATCGTCTGCAAGCTTCACTTCACCCACTACACCATCTCCCAGGTCCTCGCCCTCAGCAAGTCCCAGTTTTCTGATATAATCCATATTTACCTTGATTTCAGTCTGTCTGTTTGCATAGATGGACTTCTCTTCATTGTCAATAGTACGCTCCTCTACAGGTTTACCTGCATTTTTCTGACGTTCTATCTCCTTATTTCTGTCATCGATAATCTTAAGATACTTCTCCGTATCGGACAAATCCTGAAGCTGTCCCTTGAGCTCATACTGGTTAGTTTTAACTATCTTCTCCTGCTCTGCAATCTTATCCTTCATATTCTTGCACAGCTTTTCAAGTGACTCGTTGGTATCATTGATGATATCACGCACTCTTGAAAGCGCCTCATCCGTATAGATAACCGATGCTGCATACACATCCTCAGCCTTTCTGCTTGCATCCCAGACTATCTGATCCCCCTTCTTTCTGAACTCTCTCTCTGCGTGATTGCGACTCTGTTCAGTAAGCTCATACTCATCCTGTATTGCATATATACACTTATTCAGCTCAGCAAGTAAATCTATCATTTGCTGCTTGTTTATGATCACCCTGCTCGGCTCCGGCTTATACGCTCCGCCTTTGAGAGCATGATATGAATTTCTCTTAGTACCTTTTCTGTTTTATCGTTCGCATTCATTTTCTATTTCCTCGGATTTAAATTAACATTATAACTATTCAGGGTGGTTCTGAATACTCACCACTTACCCATATTTTATATGAAAATCCGCTTCTCGTAAATAGCCAAATGAATAATAATAGTTACTATAATTAAATCAATCCCGCTGCCGCATTTCTCAATTCATCTGCCGCATGCTTTATCTCGGCAGCCTGCTCTTCGCTCACATTTCCGGGCTTTGTCCTTGAAATAAGCTTCTTCACATATGAAAGTGACGATTTCACACTTTTTTTCTGTGCGCTGTCCATAGCCTTTCTTTTTTCCTTGTCAGCCATGACATTTTCCACCTGGCGCACAAGCGTATCAGCCTCACTTCTTGCATCAATATAAGCCTTTCTCTGTCCGTCTGTTGCCTCATACTCCTGCGCCTCACGGATAGCCTGCTCAATCTCAGAATCAGACAAATTTGAGCTTGCGGTAATCGTAATCTCCTGATGCTTTCCTGTGCCCAGGTCCTTTGCAGAAACCTGCACAATGCCGTTTGCATCTATATCAAACGTCACCTCTATCTGCGGCACACCTGCCGGAGCCGGCTTGATGCCCTTTAGCCTGAAGTTTCCAATCAGCTTATTGTCCCTTGCAAACTGCCTCTCACCCTGCAGTACCTTTATATCCACAGAGGTCTGGAAGCTTCCTGCAGTTGTAAAAATCTGGCTGTATCTCGTAGGAATAGTCGTATTTCTGTCAATAATTTTGGTTGAGACACCACCAACTGTCTCAATTCCGAGTGAAAGCGGTGTGACATCCATCAGTATAATCTCTGCCGCACTGCTGCCTGCGACAATTGCTCCACCGAGCTTGCCACCCTGTACTGCTGCACCGAGTGCCACGCACTCGTCAGGATTCAGGTTGTGTGAAGGCTCTTTTCCTGTAATTCTTCTTACCTCCTCAACAACAGCCGGCACACGTGTCGAGCCTCCTACCAACAGCACCATTCCAAGCTCTGCTGCACAAATCCCCGCATCTGAAAGTGCCTGATTGACAGGAATAGCAGTTCTCTCCACCAGATCCTTTGTTATCTCATTAAATTCAGCCTTGTGAGGTTCATCTCCATGTGGACCGGCTGTCCCTTTACAGTGGTGATAAATGGCAGGTTGATAGTGGTTGAGGATGATGATGAAAGCACCTTTTTTGCCTTCTCAGCTCCTCCCTGACACGCTGCATAGCAGTATTATCCTTTCTCAGATCCACATTCTGCTGTCTGTAAAACTCTGTGACAAGATAATTCGTGATTCTCTCATCAAAATCATCTCCACCCAGATGATTATCACCGGCTGTGGCAAGCACCTCTATCAGATTGTCCCCTATTTCGATAACAGACACATCGAAGGTTCCTCCTCCGAGGTCGTAGACAAGAATTTTCTGCTGCTGTCCGTGGTCCAGTCCGTATGCGAGTGCCGCAGAGGTTGGCTCATTTATGATTCGAAGCACATTAAGCCCCGCAATCCTTCCTGCATCCTTAGTTGCCTGCCTTTGCGCATCCGAAAAATATGCAGGAACTGTGATTACAGCGTCTGTCACTGCCTCACCAATATAGTCCTCTGCATCCTTTTTCAGCTTTCTGAGAATCATAGAAGAAATCTCAGGAGCTGAATACAGCTTTCCGTCCACTTTTGCCCTGAAATCGCTTCCCATCTGTCTCTTTATTGAGAAAAATGTCCTGTCCACATTGACTGCTGCCTGCCTCTTTGCAGCCTCGCCAACCAGTCGCTCTCCATTCTTTGTAAAAGCCACTACAGACGGAGTTGTTCTCTGACCCTCGCTGTTAGTTATGACTACCGGCTGATTGTTCTCCAATACTGCTACACAGCTGTTTGTTGTTCCTAAATCTATACCTATAACCTTGCCCATTTTATGCCTCACTGTTTTTTTATTTAAGTCTCATAAATAATTGATTTTTTTGACTTACTATTTCATCCTAATACTACTTTAAGCTTGGAAAATTCACTCGTCAAGGCATGAGGCTGTTATTTCAGAGAATGTTTATACTTTTAATTTTTATATCACAACATAACAACAAAGGCACCGCCGAAGCAGTGCCTTTGTTGATTAGTTTATAGGTTGGATTAAATGATAATTGAGGATTGCTTATTCACTTACTTTCTTTTTGAGTAATCCGAGTAATCCACATGCAATGAAAGATCCGATTACTAATGCAACAAGATACATTAACGGATTTCCGATTGTAGGAACTACGAAGATTCCTCCGTGAGGTGCCATGAGTGTACATCCAAATGCCATTGAAAGTCCACCTGCCACTGCTGAACCGACTACACATGCCGGAAGGACATGAAGCGGATCAGATGCTGCGAATGGGATTGCACCCTCTGTGATAAATGATAATCCCATGATAAAGTTTGTAGGTCCTGCCTTTCTCTCCTCTGCTGTGAACTTGTTCTTGAAGAAGATTGTTGCAAGAGCGATTGCGATTGGTGGAACCATACCGCCAATCATAACTGCTGCCATAATATTGTAGTTTCCGGCAGCGATTGAAGCTGTACCAAATACATAAGCGGCTTTGTTTACAGGACCACCCATATCTACTGACATCATTCCTCCGAGAAGTACTCCGAGCACTACTGCGCTTGCACCGTTAAGTCCATTAAGACCATTGTTGATAGCTGTATTTAAAGCTCCGATTGGAGCTCAACTACAAACTGCATTATAACGCCTACCAGGAATATACCAAGCAGCGGATAAAGCAGAACCGGCTTCATACCATCAAGACTCTCCGGAAGTTTAGAAAATACCTTCTTTAAGAGGAGCACAATATATCCTGCAACGAAACCTGCTACAAGTGCTCCAAGGAAGCCTGATGTACCGTTTGCTGCGATTGAACCGCCTACAAAACCAACTGCAAGACCCGGACGGTCAGCAATACTCATAGCGATAAAGCCTGCAAGAATTGGAAGCATAAATCCAAATGCTGTTCCACCAATTCCCTTAAACATTGCTGCGGCCTGTGTAATAGTACCGAAATTTGCTCTCTGGTCAGCCGGCAGTGAATTAAGGTCAACACTGAATCCATCGATAAGGAATGCGATTGCGATAAGAATACCACCACCAACTACGAATGGAAGCATATGTGAAACACCATTCATCAGATGCTTGTAAATCTGATGTCCAATGCTCTCTTTTCCACCAACTGATGAATGTGAAGCCTCTTTTTTACCTGATGCCTTAAATACAGGAGCATCACCAGCAGCAATTCTCTTTATGAGCTCTTCTGCCTTATTGATTCCGTCAGAAACCTGACACTCAATAACCTTCTTTCCGTCAAAGCGGTCTGTAGGTACATTTGTATCACAGGCAACTATAACACCTGCAGCCTTTGCGATTTCATCATCTGTGAGCACATTTTTGGCTCCGCCTGAGCCTCTTGTCTCAACCTTTACCTGATATCCAAGCTCCTTGGCTTTTTTTTCTCGATAGCCTCAGCAGCCATATAAGTATGGGCAATTCCTGTAGGACAGGCTGTAACTGCAACGATAAATACATCGTCCTTCTTCACCTCAACAGCTCTTTCGCCTTTGCCTCTTTGGCAGCCTCTTTCTCATCCTTTGCTTTTTCAGCGCTATCGATGATATTTAAAAACTCATCAACTGAACCGGCATTGATAAGAGAATTTGTAAACTGCTCGTCCATCAGCATAACAGAGAGCTTGCTAAGCACCTGAAGATGCACATTATCCTCTGTGTTTGGTGCAGCTATAAGGAAAATAATCTTTGCAGGTGTACCATCGAGTGATTCAAAGTCAACCCCATCCTTTACAACCATTGCCGCAAGACCTGCTTTAGTAACAGCATCAGACTTGCAATGAGGAATTGCTATACCCATTCCAATTCCTGTTGTGCCTTCCTCCTCTCTTGCAAAAACACCCTTGCGATACTTCTCCACATCGGCTATTTTGCCACTTTTTGCCATCAAATCAATACACTGATTCAATGCTTCGGTTTTTCCGGCAGGCGTACCATTTAATTGATACTCTCAGCTGCCAATAAATCCCTGATTGTCATACATCATTCCTCCTAATAGAATGTATTAATTTAATTATTTATATCAACCTTTTTGATACCTTTGTTTAATTGGAAGCACTGTCCCATTTATCAATAAGCGCTTCAACCTCAGGCTTTGTAGCAAGCTCCTCAGAAAATGCACTTGCACTTCCTGTACATACTCCATAAATAAATGCCTGCTTATAATCATTTGATTTGAGGTATCCGTAAACAAATCCGGCTACCATCGAATCACCTGCTCCTACAGAGTTTTTGAGCTTTCCTTTAGGAGCCTTAGCCTTAAATTCCTGTCCATCCTCAGTAACAAGCACTGCTCCGTCACCTGCCATAGAAACAAGCACGTTTCTTGCGCCCTGTTCCTGAAGCTTCTTTGCATACTTTATCACATCGTCCTTGTCTGTAATCTCAACCCCGAATATCTCACCGAGCTCATGATTGTTTGGCTTGATGAGGAATGGCTTATATGGAAGCACGTTTGTGAGCAGATTTCTTGTCGCATCAACCACGATATTTATTCCGCGTCCCTCAAGATGCTTCATGATATCCATATACATTGATGAAGGCATAACATCAGGAATACTTCCTGCGAGCACAAGCACATCAGACTCCTTTAAGCAGTCAAGCTTCTCATAGAGTTTTTTAATGTTGTCCTCAGTGATTACCGGTCCCTGACCATTAATCTCAGATTCCTCATTTGAGCGAAGCTTCACGTTGATACGTGAAATACCATCCTCCACCTCTATAAAATCAGTATCAACACCTTTTTTTGCTAGAAGTCTTTTAATTTCATTTCCTGTAAAACCCGCTGTAAAACCAAGTGAAGTATTGCTCATTCCAAGATTCTTAAGAACCATGGAAACATTGATGCCCTTACCACCTGCAAAAATCTTCTCTCCAGTCGTTCTATTGACTACTCCTGTCTTAAAATCTGTTACATCAACAATATAATCTAATGATGGATTAAAAGTAACTGTGTAAATCATGTTAGACCTCCTTAATATTTTTGTATTTCTTATAGTTGTCATTACTTAGTGCATTTGTAATAATTACAGCATCTTCAAAATCAGCAAACTTGATGCTTGATACCTGTGAAAACTTACTGTCATCCGCAAGAATGTATTTCTCCTTGCTATTCTCCATGGATTTCTTTTTAACCATGGCCTCCTTTATCTCCGGAGTCGTAAATCCATTCTTCACAGTAATTCCGTTGGTTCCCCAGAAGCCCTTCGTAAAATTATATTTATCGAGCGTCACAACGGCCTCATCTCCGACAATAGCCTCGGTAGTAGACTTGAACTCGCCACCCAGAATATATACTGTATATCCCCTATCGGAAATTCTCTTGGCATTAGTCAGAGAGTTTGTAACAAAAACCACATTCTTTGCAGTAATATAATCAATCATGACTGCTGTTGTAGTACCGGCATCTATATAAACAAAATCATTATCCACAATAAGTGATGCCGCATATCTGGCAATCTGTTCCTTTTCGTTGCGATTCTGCTTAAGCCTGTTGATAACCTTCTCATCCTGAGTATGGATATTCGTATTATTTACAATCGCACCACCATGTACCTTGGTGAGATAACCCTTCTTGTCCATTGCAACCAGATCACGTCTGATTGTTGACTCGGATGTATCAAGCTCATCCATAAGCTGCTGAACAGTCACACTTCCCATCGAATCTAATATATCGAGTATTTTTTTGCATCTATCTTCTGCCAGCATCTAATCACCCCAGTTTATCAAATTATTCAAAGACTTATTTTATAAGCCATTTATTCAATGCTTATTTTCAAATTACTGTATTAAACATTTCAACATTCATTTAACTTGTAGTATAATTATATTTTCATAATCCGTCATTGTCAATCATAATCCGTCATTTATATTCACAAATAATCACACTAAAAATTGTTGAAAATATATAAAGCAAGTTTTAAAATTGTGCACTATATGCAAATACAACATTGATTTTAGTGCAGAATATAACATATATATCATTAATACTTGCCTAATTACTAATTTTAGTATCTTTCTATTACTAATTTATAATCTAAAATATAGTTCAAATTAACTAATTTTAATTTAGTCACTATCAAATTTGACTGTTTTTGACTGTTTTGAATCTAAATGCATTGTAATTCATAATTCATCATGCTAGAATATGTTCATTATGGTACATATTTTATGATTAAAGGGTCAAAAGGTATCATCAATGAGTTTATATTTTGTTATTTCACACCATTTTAAATAATTTATGTACCATCACAGCTACAATACTTTAAGTTAAAAAGGAGGATTTCACATGAAACAGCTTAATTGGGCAACACTCGGCTGCGGTGTAATAGCTAATGAGCTCGCGCATGCTCTCTCCAAGGAAGGACGCACTCTTTATTCAGTTGCCAACAGACTCATGAAAAGGCCGTAGCTTTTGCACAAAAATATGGCATTTCAAAGGTATATGACAACATTGATGACGTCTTTTATGATCCTGATGTGGATATCATTTACATCTCCACTCCACACAATACTCACATCAATTATCTAAGAAAAGCCCTTTCTAATGGAAAGCATGTACTCTGTGAGAAATCTATTACTTTAAATATCGCAGAGCTCGATGAAGCCGTCTCACTGGCCAAAGAAAATAACGTTATTCTTGCTGAAGCCATGACTATATATCATATGCCTGTTTATAAAAAGCTAAACGAAATAATTGCAAGTGGACAACTCGGCAGGCTAAATTTAATTCAGGTCAATTTTGGAAGCTACAAGGATTACAATATGACAAACCGATTTTTCAGTCGTAAGCTTGCTGGAGGAGCATTGCTTGATATTGGAGTTACTCACTTTCTCTTATCCGCTGGTTCTTCAAGGAAACACCAACACAAGTATCGTCACAGGTTAAATATGCACCAACCGGTGTTGATGAACAGGCAGGTATTCTGCTTATGAATGATGCAGTGGAAATGGCAACTGTCACATTATCTCTACATTCCAAGCAGCCAAAACGTGCTACGCTCTCTTTTGACAAGGCATATGTGGAAATCTTTGAGTATCCAAGAGGAATGCAGGCAACTATTACATATACAGAGGATGGTCATAAAGAAGTAATTGATGCCGGTGATACATCAGATGCACTGTATTACGAAGTACGTGATATGGAAAAAGCTGTAAGCTCAGCATCATCAGATGAAATAGAAACCCTCATGCACTGTCAATATACATATGATGTAATGAAAATTATGTCAGATATAAGAGCTGAATGGGGTATGAAATATCCTGAAGAGGAATAATAATACTACTACAACTATTCAAAAAAGGATAAGAGTTGTTAAAAAAGAGAAATATAATTCTGTTTATCAGGCTTATATTTCTCTTTATTAATTTAGTGTAACATCCTGAAAAATAATTTAGAAAATTAAAAAATAATGAAATGTGTACAACATATATTACGAATATTACATAAATTCACAATATATTTTATTTGCAAATTATATAAAAGAAAGACCACATCATAAACTGATGTAGTCCTTTTAAGAGAGGTGACAGCCGGATTTGAACCGGCGATGACGGTGTTGCAGACCGGGGCCTTACCACTTGGCTATGTCACCATATATTATACTAAAAAACTCCCCGAGTAGCTCGAACCTACAACAACTCGGTTAACAGCCGAGTGCTCTACCATTGAGCTATCGAGGATTATTAAGGTTTGTACCTTCAAAACTTCATACAATTCCGATTTGTTTTTCTTCGTTATTAACCAGATTAAGCCCTCGACCTATTAGTAACAGTCAGCTCCACATGTTGCCATGCTTCCACCTCTGCCCTATCTACCTTGTAGTCTTCAAGGGGTCTTACTCCCGAAGGAGGGATATCTC
>ENA-OQEN01000396-OQEN01000396.1-human-gut-metagenome-genome-assembly--contig:-NODE-396-length-19111-cov-3.081384_pt1 | contig 19111 bp, 32 predicted proteins | sample MGYA00242791_ERZ504627 | MGnify/ENA primary metagenome ERZ504627 (study PRJEB26092, sample SAMD00036316) | human gut metagenome | host: Homo sapiens | study: EMG produced TPA metagenomics assembly of... | reverse complement strand
CCCCTTTCTCTGTCTGCCAAGGCGGCGCGCTCGGCGGCTCGGCAGCGGCGCGCTCGGCTTTGGCGCGGCGGGCCTTCTCGTGCTGCAGGGCCTCGAGGTAGTCGGGGGACTGGAAGCTGTCGTCGACCTCGAGGTTCTGCAGGACTTCCTCGCTGGCCTCGCACTCGACGTGGCAGCGGTAGCCGACGCGCTTCTCGATGAGCTGGCTCATGGTCTGCGTGACGGAATGGGCGCGCATGATCTCGCCGCCGAGCTCGCCGGGCACGTCGATGAGGATGTGGCTGCCATCGACGGTGTACTTCGAGCGCTTGAGGAGCTCGTAGACGGTCGGGTTGCCCTCGGCCGTCTCGTAGACGAGCTTCGGCCAGATCTTCGCGAGCGCGTCTTCGATGTTGACGACGTCCTGATAGAAGACGACGGAGTCGAGCTGGTACTTCGCGGCGATCTGGTCCGCGGCCGACGCGAGCAGGTCCTCAGAGAGCAGCGTCTGCGTGCTCAGCGCGATCTCCCAGCTGTTCGTGCGCGTGCAGACCTCGACATGGCGGATTGTGGCCGCCCGCAAGAGCGCCTTCTCCTCCTCTTCCAGCCGCATGCCCTGCACGAGCTGCCAGAACATATTCTTCTGACTCGGGACAATCCGGAATTTCTGCATCAAGTGCCATCCTTTCGCAATTTTCGCATCTCACATAGATATATAGAAAACCGGCACAAAGTGCCGGCATTTCAATTCTGCTACTCTATTATAAGGCCATTGTTCCAGATTTCCACAAGAAAATCTTCCTCTTGGCCTTTCAACGAGGCTGGAGATACGTTCACCGCCTGTTCCTGAATGTTAACACCCAATTACGGAAGTGAAGGACATCTTCTGCCTCGTTATATGAGATACGGTGAGAGACTGCAAGAGGCAGTTCATCGTCATTCGACTTTGACCTGCAGCCAGAGCTTGGTGTAGAGCTTGTCGATAGCCTCGCCGAGGTACTGGTAGGTCTCCTGCCCCTGGTAGACGGAGGGGGCTGGGAAGCAATCTCGATCTCTTCTTCGTCCATGTCTTCCTCGACGATGGACTGCACGGCGGTGTTCGGCGTGGAGTAGCCGAGGGCCTCGAAGTTCTTGGCGGCGATGTCCGGGCGGCAGAGGAAGTCGATGAACTTATGGGCGTTCTCGACGTGCTTGGCCTGCTTGGGGATGACCCAGCCGTCCATCCAGAGGTTCGTGCCCTCTTTCGGGGCGGGGCAGAACGCGAGGTCGGGATTGGCCTTGAGCAGGTTGATGGCCTCGCCCGAGTAGATGACGCCGAGCGCGGCCTCGCCCGAGGCGAGCTTGTCGCGGATGTCATCGACGCCGTAGGCCTGGACAAGCGGCTTCTGCGCGATCAACATGTCGCGCGCGGCCTCGAGCTCAGCGGGGTCCTTCGTGTTCATCGAGTCGCCCATGAGGCGCAGCGGGATCATGAAGGCATCGCGCGCGGAGTCCTGCATGAGGATCTCGTCCTTGTAGGCGGGGTCGAACAGCACGGACCAGCTGTCCACATCGCCGTGGACAAGCTTCTTGTTGTACATGAGGCCGACGGTGCCCCAGCAGTACGGGATGGAATAGCGGTTGCCCGGGTCGTACGACTCGGCCTGCTTGAGGAAGTCCTCGCCGATGTACTTCTTGGCGTTTGGCAGCTGGCTGTAGTCGAGCGGCTGCAGTAGCCCATTCTCGGCCATCTTCTGGATCATGTAGTCCGACGGGCAGATGAGGTCATAGCTCGTCGCGCCCTCTTTGACGCGCGGGTACATGCTCTCATTCGTGTCGAACTCGTCGAGCACGACGTGGATGCCCGTCTCCTCCTCGAACTGCGTGATGACGTCGGGATCGAGGTAGTCGCCCCAGCTGTAGATGTAGAGCGTGTCCTCGCCCTCCGCCTCTTCTTCGGCAAAGCTGTCGCAGCCCGCCGTGAAAACGGCCGTCATGAGACTCAAGAGCAGCAGGACGGATAGATGAATCGTTTCTTCATTCTTCTACCTCCTCCCTTCCCTGGCGGCGCTTCAGGAGGCGCCAGTTGACCATCAGCAGGGCGACGAAGACGATGACGCCGAGGAAGAACAGCGTGGAGAGCGCGTACATCTCGGGATGGATGCCGAGCTTGAGCTGCGCGTAGATGGCCGTCGTCAGCGTGTCGATGCCCGCGCCCTTCGTGAAGTAGGTCACGATGAAGTCGTCGGCTGACATGGCAAACGACAGCAGGAAGGCCGCGGCGATGCCGGGCCGGAGCTCCGGCAGGATGACCTTGCGGAACGCCTGGAAGGGCGTCGCGCCGAGGTCGAGCGCCGCCTCGTAGCAGACGCGGTCGAGGCCCATGACCTGCGGCAGGATGCAGAGCATCGCATAGGGCAGGTTGATGACGATGTGGGCCATGAGAATCGTGTCATAGCCGAGGCGCAGGCCGAAGCCGAGGAACAGGAGCATCAGGCGATGCCCGTGACCGATGTCGGCATTGAGGAGCGGCACATTCGCGAGGCCGCGGATGACGAGCTGGCTCTTCTTCGAGAAATTGCGGATGGCGAGCGCCGTGACGAGGCCAGAAGCGTCGCGAAGAATGCCGCCGTCAGGCCAATCGTCAATGTGTTGAGGACGGCTCGATGATGTCCTCGCTCGTGAAGAGCTTCTCATACCACTGCAAGGTGAAGCCCGTCCACTGACCGCGGTAGCGGCTCGCATTGAACGACTGCGCGATCAGCACGAGGATCGGTGCGTAGAGGAACAGGATGATGATGCCGAGATAGAGTTTCTTGAGCTTTGCCATCACGATTTCACCTCCTGTTCGACATCTTTCTCCGCATCGCGGCCCGAGAAGGCCTCGAGCACGATGTTGAGGATGATGAAGACCATGAGGATCATCGAGAGGGCGCTGCCGAGCTGCCAGTCATAGGCCGCCGTGAACTCCTGCTCGATGATGTTGCCGATCAAGAGGATCTTATTGCCGCCTAAGAGCGCGCTGATGACGAAGGTCGTCAGCGCGGGGATGAAGACCATCGTGCAGCCGCTGATGACGCCGGGCAAAGAAAGCGGGAAGACGATGCGGCGGAAGGTCTGCCAGTGGCCCGCGCCGAGGTCGTGCGCCGCCTCGATGATGCTCTTGTCGATGTGCGAGAGCGAGACGTAGAGCGGCAGGACCATGTACGGCAGGAAGTTGTAGACCATGCCGATGACGATGGCCAGCGGCGTGTTGATCAGCGTGACCTCCGGCAGCGCGAGCGCGTGCAGGATGCTGTTGATGATGCCGTTCTTCTCGAGGATGGTCTGCCAGGCCATCGTCGTCAGGAGTGAGTTCATCCAGAGCGGCAAGAGGAACAGCAGGAAGATCAGCAGCATGCGGCCGCGCTTGATCTGCTGCAGGATCATGCAGAGCGGGTACGCGAGCACGAGGCAGATGAGGGTGCTGATGAGCGCGAGCTCCACCGAGAGGCCGAGCGCTGCAGGTACTCGAGCTGCACGGCCTCCCAGAGGTTCGCGAGTGTGAAGGCCCCCTCCCCGTCCGTCAGGCCGTGGTAGAAGACGAAGAAGAGTGGCAGCACGATGAAGATGGCTGCCCAGATGGCAAACGGCGCGGCGAAAAGGCGCGCGACGCCCTTGCTGTCATGCATCATGCGCCGCCTCCTCATCTTCCGAGGCGGGCTTGGCCATGATCTGGATGTTCGCTGGCGCTAAGCGGATGCCGACCTCCTTGCCTGATCGTGGCCCGTGATCGTCTGGACGAGCCACGAGAAGCCGCCTGCCTCAATCGTGATGTCGTAGACCGTGCCCTTGAAGACAACGGAGCGGATGATGCCGCGGTACTGGCCCTCTTCCGGCGCGCAGATCTGGATGTCCTCGGGGCGGATCTGGACGTCGACGGGGACGTTCTCGCCGAAGCCCGTGTTGATGCACGGGATGTCCTTGCCGAGCAGGTGGACGAGCTTGTCGCGCACCATGATACCGTCGATGATGTTGCTGTCACCGATGAAGTCCGCGACGAAGGCGTTCTCTGGCTCGTTGTAGACGCTCTCCGGCGTGCCGATTTGCTGGATCCAGCCTTGGTTCATGACGACGACCGTGTCCGACATCGAGAGCGCCTCCTCCTGGTCGTGCGTGACGAAGATGAAAGTGATGCCGAGCTCGCGCTTGATCTTGACGAGCTCGCGCTGCATGCTCTGGCGCAGCTTGAGGTCGAGGGCCGAGAGCGGCTCGTCGAGGAGCAGGACCTTCGGCTCGTTGACGACGGCGCGCGCGATGGCGATGCGCTGCTGCTGGCCGCCCGAGAGCGCCGTGACGTCGGCGTGCTCATAGCCGTCGAGGTTGACGAGCTTCAGCGCGTACTTGATCTTGTCGCGGATATAGGATGCCGACTTGCCTTGATCTTGAGGCCGAAGGCGATGTTCTCCGCGACATCCATGTTCGAGAACAGAGAATACTTCTGGAACACCGTGTTGACCTGCCGCTTCTCCGGCGGCAGCTTCGTGATGTCCTGCCCGTCGAACAGGATGCGCCCCTTGTCCGGCAGCTCAAAGCCGCCAATCAGGCGCAGTGTCGTCGTCTTGCCACAGCCCGACGGCCCCAAGAGCGTCAGGAATTCATTTTCGTGAATGTCAGGTTCAGGTCCTCGAGAATCTGACGGCTGCCATAGAACTTGTCGATATGCTCGAGTCTCAGCAATTCTTTCGCCAATTTTCACTCCCCCATCTAAAAACCAACATAAAATATGCCCACAAAAAGGGCCCTTCTATTCTAACATAGCAGGGCCCTTTGTTTCAATCGTATTGCTGTTAAGTTCCAGTAAAGGATGGCGTCCCAAATGCCGCTCAGGACTTCTGGCCGGCGAGCTCGTCCTCGGCAGCCTCGCGCTCCCCCTGGTAGTCGATCTGCTCGCCCTTCTTCTCGAAGGCGACGACGTGCTCCTCGTAGTCGAAGCACTCCTCGGCGATGTCCTTGTTGAGCCAGAGCAGGCAGATGAGGTTCGGGACGATCATGAGCCGTTCATCGTATCGGAGAAGTTCCAGACGACTTCGAGCGTCGTCGTCGCGCCGACGAAGGTCACGAGCGAGAAGATGACGCGGTAGGCCATGATGACGGGGCGCTTCTCGATCAGGTATCGAGGGCCTTCTCGCCGTAGTACTCCCAGCCGAGGATGGTCGAAAAGGCGAAGAGCGCGATCGAGACGGAGACGATGAGCTTCGCGTACGGGCCGAAGACGGTCGAGAACGCGAGGATCGTCAGCTGCACGCCGGAGACGAGCTTGCCCGTCGCGGGGTCGACTGTGCCGAGCACGCCCGACGAGGCGATGACGAGGCCCGTGAGCATGCAGATGATCATCGTGTCGAAGAAGGTGCCCGTCATGTTGACGTAGCCCTGACGCGAGGCGTGGTCCGTGCGGGCCGCGGCGGCCGCGATCGGCGCGGAGCCGAGGCCGGCTTCGTTCGAGAAGACGCCGCGCGCGACGCCCCAGCGCATGGAAGTCAGCATCGAGGCGACGATGGAGCCGCCAATGCGCCCGCGACAGAGTCAAATGAGAAGGCCATGCGGAACATCTCCGCGATGCCTGCCGGCACGGCCTCGATGTTGGCGCAGATGACAACAATCGAGACGAGAAGTAGAATGCGGCCATGGTCGGCACGATGATGCTCGAGACGAAGCCGATGCTGCGGATGCCGCGCACGAGAACGCTGAGCGCATGATGGCGATGACGCCGCCAATGAGCCAGGTCGGGATGCCGTAGCTGCTCGAGAGCGCGGCGGCAATCGAATTGGCCTGCGTCATGTTGCCGATGCCGAACGACGCGAGCACGACGAAGAGCGAGAACAGGAAGGCGAGCGTGCGGCCGACGTACTTGTTCTTGATGCCGTTCTTCATCGCGTACATCGGGCCGCCGGCCATCTCGCCGACGCTGTTCGTCTCGCGGTACTTGACGGCCAGGACCGACTCGCCGTACTTCGTCGAGAGGCCGAACGCCGCGCTGATCCACATCCAGACAAGCGCACCCGGGCCGCCTAAGACCATGGCCGTCGCGACACCGACGATGTTGCCCGTGCCGATCGTCGCCGACAGCGCCGTCATGAGCGACTGGAACGGCGAGATGTCGCCCGCGTGCTTGTCGCGCTTCGAGAAGACCATGTGGATTGCATAGCGAGATTGCGCCACGGCAGGAACTTCAGCCGCACGGTCAGGAAGATACCCGTGCCGACGAGCAGCACCAGCATGACCGGGCCCCAGACAAAATTGTTGACCTCCGCCAACAGCTTCGAGAAATCCATGATACCCATCCCTTTCTGGTTCTGATAGATCAATGATGTAAAGATGATTCCCTAAAAAGAAAAAGCAATGTTGCCGGACCCATCCGCGGGGACTTCTCAAGCAACATTGCTTTGTGGATTATTATAATTTATAATGGAATTATTGTCAATCTTTATCCATTATGTATACACAAGTGTACACAATCTGTATCAGAATCATACTGCTCGGCTGGCTCATCGCCATCGTGTGCGGCGGCGTAGGCCAGCAGGATGTGGGCGCTCTTGCGGTTCGTCGCGAGCGGCACGTCGTGGACGTCGCAGAGGCGCAGCAGCGCATTGATGTCCGGCTCGTGCGGCTGGGACGTCAGCGGGTCGCGCAGGAAGACGACGTAGTCGACATCGCCGACGGCGACGCGCGCGCCAATCTGCTGGTCGCCGCCGAGCGGGCCAGAGAGCATCGTCTCAACGCCGAGGCCGAAGGTGTCGTTGATCAGCGTTCCGGTCGTGCGCGTCGCGATCAGGTGGAACTTCGCGAGGAAGTCCTTGTGGTGGCCGACGAACTCGAGCATCTCGCTCTTCTTCTTGTCGTGGGCAATCAGGGCAATCGTTTTCATGGGTAATCATCCTTTCTAGAAACATTCTCTCTTATCATTTCGCCCTAGAACGCCAAAAATCCTGCTGCATCCGGAAATTCAGATGCGGCAGGATTTGCTGACCCCGGCGCCGCCAACCAAGCGTGACGCTATGCCTAGCGCCACGCGCCAACCATAGAGAGCCGGAGTCAAAGGGGTTGTCGATATAGAGATTAAAGTGCCGTGCGCGTCTCCTTCTTGCGCTGGCCGTACTGCTTGAGCACGGCGGCGATGATGAAGTTGAGCACGAAGCAGGCGGCGAAGAAGTAGAGCGAGGCCGTGTAGCCGCCCGTCTGTGCATGGAAGTATGAGACGATGGACGGGCCGGCGACGCCCGCGAGGCCCCAGGCCGTCAGGATGCGGCCGTGGATGGCGCTGAGCTGGCGCGTGCCGAAGATATCGGAAAGATAGGCCGGCATGCACGAGAAGCCGCCGCCGTAGCAGCTGATGATCAGCAGCACGAGCAGCTCAAAGATGAAGGCTTCTCTCGTCTGGCCGAGCTGCCAGAACGCGAGGACCTCGAGCAGGAAGAAGAGCATGTAGACGCGGCCGCGGCCGATGTAGTCGGAGACCGTCGACCAGACGATGCGCCCGCCGCCGTTGAAGACGCCGATGATGCCGACCATTGAGGCGGCAGCTGCGGCGTCCATGCCGATGGTTTCCTGAGCCATCGGCGAGGCGACGGCCAGGAGGCCGATGCCGCAGGTGATGTTGACGAAGAAGATCCACCAGAGCGAGGCGAACTGCCAGGTCTTGAGCGCCTCATTGGCCGTCACACCCTGCTGGATGTGCGTGACCTTGCCCGTGCTGTCCTTGAGGACGGGCGGCTTGAGGTACAGAGAGGACGCGCCCATGATGAGCATGTAGACGCAGCCGAGGATCAGGAAGTTGTTGACAAGGCCGACGGTCGCCGTCAGGTACTGCATGACCGGGCCCGCAATGAGCGCGGCGAAGCCGAAGCCCATGATGCAAGGCCGGTCGCAAAGCCGCGGTGATCCGGGAAGTACTTGACGAGCGTCGAGACCGGCGTGATGTAGCCGACACCGAGGCCGATGCCGCCGATGACGCCGTAGAAGAGATACAGGAGCGTGAGGCTCTGCGCTGCGATGGCGTAGGCCGTGCCGAGCATGCCCGTGCCGAAGAACGCCATGGCAATCAGGCCGCTCTTTTTCGGGCCGATCTTCTCGACGAAGCTGCCGAGGAAGCCGGCGGAAAAGCCGAGGAACAGGATGGCCAGCGAGAAGGTCCAGGTCGTCTCGGCGAGCGAGAAGCCATCTCCTTCATGATGGGGCGCGTCAGCACGCTCCATGCGTAAACACTGCCGATCGAGATGTGGATTCCGACGGCGCTCAGTGCGATAAGCCAGCGATTTCTCATTTGATCTACCTCCAGAGATGCTCGGGGCATCCGCGGGGGTACCAAAAAGACCGTCCGGAACAGATGCCCTGCCCAGACGGTCGGCTGATCATGACGTTGCAGGACATGTGGTCAATTCCACTTTACCCGTCAGCCCTGCAAGGCTCTTTCTTTTGTTTTTACACCTTCATTATAAGAGTCCCGCGGGGCGGCGTCAAGGGAGAAATCTCACAGAATAGAAATTTTCTGTTACGGCTGCTTCTGCTCCTTCTGGTAAGCCGTGCGGGCGAGCTCAGCGCGCAGGCCCTCGTAGAACTGCACGAGGCCGCTCGTGATGCTCTCGCGCACGTCCTTGTCGATCTTGGACTTCTTCTTGAGCTCGCGCGTCGTCTCGATGATGTTGCCGATGGTCAGGATGTAGTTGTACTCCTCCTCGAGCACGGAGGCGGCATCGAGCGGCGGCAGGCAGCTGACCTCCTTGGCGAGCGCGTCGTACTCGGCCGAGAGCGCGCGCAGGTTCTTCTTCTGCGTCAAGGCGAGGTCGAGGTTCTCCTCCGTCACGCGCGCGAGGCCCGCGTTCATCTTGTCGCGCAGGGCGTGCATCTTCTGGATGCGCTTCTGGAGCTGCGCGAGCGCGCGCCCCGTCCGGCGCTGCTCCGGTGTCATCTCATTTGTCATACGTCTTTCCTTTCCAGTCTATCACTTGCCACCCATGAAAAAGCCCCCGGTGACCCGAGGGACTTTGCAAACGAGTATAGTATACCACAGGCGCAGCTGCCACTGCAATCGGACAGCATCAGAGGTCTGGGCGCACGCCGGTCTTGCCGGTGAACTTGTGGTAAGCGGCGCCCTTCCGGCGGCCCATGAGCTCAGCGAAGAGCTCTTCTGGCGAGATGTTGTGGTAGGCGAGCAGGACGAGGCAGTGGTACCAGAGGTCGCCCATCTCGTAGACGACATCCTTACGGACGTTGTTCTTCGAGGCGATGATCGTCTCGACGGCTTCCTCGCCGACTTTCTTCAAGATTTTGTCTTGGCCCTTCTCGAAGAGGTAGTTCGTGTACGAGCCCTCGACCGGATTGAGGCGGCGGTCCTGGATGACATTGTAGAGGTCGTAGAGGACTTCGGCGAGGTCGGCCTTATTCTCCGGCGGCACGACGGCGATGCCCTTCTCCTCCCCGCCCATGAGCTTGCGGCCGCTGAAGCAGGTATAGGTGCCCGTGTGGCAGGCGACGCCCGTCTGATGCACGCGCACGAGCAGCGTGTCGCCGTCGCAGTCGTAGGAGACCTCCTTGACCTTCTGGACGTTGCCGGACGTCTCGCCCTTCTGCCAGAGCTTCTGGCGGCTGCGGCTGAAGAACCAGGTGTAGCCTGTCTCGAGCGTCTTCTTAAGGGATTCCTCGTTCATATAGGCCAGCATGAGGACCTGGCCGTTCTCCTCCTGCACGACGGCGGGCACGAGTCCCTTCTCATCGAACTTGACCATAGAGATATCCATTTCTTTTGCATTTTCGGTATTTGCCATTAGAATCGAACCTCCACTCCGCGGGACTGCAGGTATTCCTTGACCTGACGCACGGTGAACTGGCCGTAGTGGAAGACGGATGCTGCGAGCACGGCGTCGGCATGGCCGAGGGTCAGGACGTCGTAGAAGTGCTCGAGCTTGCCGGCGCCGCCCGAGGCGATGACCGGCACGTTGACGGCATCGGAGACGGCGCGCGTCAGCTCGATGTCGTAGCCGTCCTTCGTGCCGTCGGCATCCATGCTCGTCAAGAGGATCTCGCCAGCGCCGAGCGCGACGGCCTTCTTGACCCACTCGAGCAGTCGAGGCCCGTCGGCGTGCGGCCGCCGTTGACGTAGACTTCCCAGCGGTGGTCGCCCGCGCGGCGCGCGTCGACGGCGAGCACCATGCACTGGCGGCCGAACTTCTCCGCGCCTTCCTTGAGGAGGCCCGGATTCTTGACGGCTGCGGTATTCAGCGACGTCTTGTCGGCACCGGCCTTGAGCATGCGGCGCATGTCCTCGACCGTGCGGATGCCGCCGCCGACCGTGAACGGGATGAAGACCTTCGAGGCGCAGTCGCGCGCGACGTTGACCATCGTGCCGCGGTTGTCGCTCGAGGCCGTGATATCGAGGAAGACGAGCTCATCCGCCCGTTCCTCGTCGTAGCGGGCAGCGAGCTCGACGGGATCGCCCGCGTCGCGCAGTCCGACAAAGTTCGTGCCCTTGACGACGCGCCCGTCCTTGACATCAAGACAAGGGATAATGCGTTTCGTATACATCTATTTTAGCCCTCCTTCGCCGCGATTTCAATAGCCTCCGCGAGGTCCAGCGTCCCCATGTAGATGGACTTGCCGACGATGACGCCCTCGATGCCCGCCTTCTCGTAGGGCTTCAGGGCCTCGATGTCGGCGATGGACTTGACGCCGCCCGAGGCGACGACGGCGACGCCGCTCTCGCGCGCGAGCTTGGCCGTCGCTTCGACGTTGACGCCAGAAAGCGTGCCGTCGCGCGAGATGTCCGTGTAGATGATCGTCTTGACGCCGGCCTTCTTCATCTCCTTGGCGAGCGCCGTGGCCTCGACGTCACCCGAGACGCCCCAGCCATCGACGGCAACAATGCCGTCCTTGGCGTCGATACCGACGACGATCCGGTCGCCGTACTTCGCGCAGGCCGTCTTGACGAGCTCGGGATCGCGCACGGCGACGGAGCCGAGGATGACGCGGCGCACGCCAAGCGCGAGGACCTCGTCGATGCTCTCTAGCGTGCGGATGCCGCCGCCGAGCTCGACAGGGATATCGACGGCCGCGAGAATCTTCTCGACCGTCGCAAGGTTCTGCGGGCTGCCGGCCAGTGCGCCGTCAAGGTCGACGAGGTGCAGGAACTCGGCGCCCTGCGCCTGCCACTTCTTCGCCATCTCCTCTGGCTTGTCCGAGAAGACCGTCTCCTTGGCAAAGTCGCCCTTCAAGAGGCGCACGCACTTGCCGCCGCGGATGTCGATTGCTGGGAATATGATCATGGGATTCTCCTCTTAACCTTCTTAACCTTCAACAAAATTCTTCAGGATGGCGAGGCCGACGTCGCCCGACTTCTCCGGGTGGAACTGCGTGGCCTGGATGTTGCCGCAAGCGATGGCGCCGTCAGCTGCTCGCCGTACTCCGTCGTGGCTGTGATGACGCTCGCATCCTCCGGCACGGCATGGTAGCTGTGCACGAAGTAGACGTAGGGCTTCTCTGAGAGACCTTGGAAGAGGTCGAGCTTCTCGCGCGGCTCGCGGACCTTGATGGAGTTCCAGCCATGTGCGGGACCTTGAGGCCCGGCGCCTGGATCTTCTTCACCATGCCGTGGATGAGACCGAGACCTTTTGCCCCCGGGCTCTCCTCGCTGCCGTCGAAGAGGACCTGCAGGCCGACGCAGATGCCGAGCAACGGCTTGCCGGCGGCGACCGACTCCTTGAGCACGGGGATCAGGCCGCTCTCTTCAAGGTTCTTCATGCAGTCGCCAAAGGCGCCGACGCCCGGCAGCACAATCTTCGAAGCCTCGCGGATCGTGCTTTCGTCACTCGTCACGCGGACATCCGCGCCGAGCGCGACGAACGCCTTCTCGCGCTGAAGAGGTTGCCGACGCCGTAATCAATGATTGCAATCATGGGATACTCCTCCTAACTATCGGGCACGGGCTCAGAGCGAGCCTTCGTCGACGGGATGCCGTCGACGCGCGGGTCCTTCTCGACGGCGATGCGCAGGGCGTGGCCGAGCGCCTTGAAGATGGCCTCTACCTTGTGGTGCGAGTTCTTGCCGTAGAGTACGCGGACGTGCAGGGTGATGCCAGCATTGACGGCGAAGGCCCGCAGGAATTCCTCGGTGAGCTCTGTATCGTAGCCGCCGATCATCGGGCCATCTCGCCGCCGTCGTCGTAGACGAGGAACGGGCGGCCGCTGATGTCTAAAGAGACGAAAGCCAGCGCTTCGTCCATCGGCAGATAGAACGTACCGTAGCGGCGGATACCCTTCTTATCGCCGATGGCCTGCTTGAACGCCTGCCCCAGCGTGATGCCGATGTCCTCGACGGAATGATGGCCGTCGACGTCGATGCGCCGCTCGCAGGCGAGTGTGAGGTCCATGAGCCGTGGGCCGTCATGAGGTTGAGCATATGGTCAAAGAAGCCGATGCCCGAGTCGATGACACCGTGGCCGTTGCCATCGAGATTGAGGATGAGCTTGACGCTCGTCTCTGCCGTCTTGCGCTCGACGGTCGCTGTGCGGATACTCATGCTCTCCCTCCGTGAATGCCTTGAAGTAGCTGTACCAGATGTCGTTCTCCTCGCGGCGGCCCATCGAGATGCGCAGGCAGTCCTTGAGGCCCGGCGCATCGCCGAAGTGGCGCACGCCGATGCCCTTCGACTCGAAGAGCGCGTTGAGCTCCTGCGCCTTATCGTAGTGGACGAGGATGAAGTTCGTCTCCGACGGGAAGACTTTGACACCCGGCAACTTCTTGAGCTCTTCCTGCATGCGCTTGCGCTCCGAGATCATGATCTGGATGTGCGGCACGAACTCCTGGCGCATCTGGTAGCAGATGTCGGCCGTGACGAGTGAGAGCACATTCATGTGGTACGGCATGTAGGACTTGTCGATCATCTCGACGATCTTCTCATCCGCGAGCATGTAGCCGACGCGGCACGAGGCGAGGCCGTACGCCTTCGAGAAGGTGCGCGCGATGATCATGTTCGGGTATTTCGCCAGCAGGCGCACCGCCGTCTGGCCGTAGAACTCCATATAAGCCTCGTCGACGAGGAAGGCGCAGTCGATATTCGAGGCAATCTTCTCGATCTCTTCGACCGTGAAGGCATTGCCCGTCGGGTTGTTCGGGTTGCAGATGACAGCGAGCGTCGCCTTCTCTTCGTTGACCGTCTGGATGAACTTGTCGATGTCGAGCGAATAGTCCTCCGGATTGAGGTCGACGGGCACGCCCGTGGCCTCAGCCGCCTTGGCGTAGATCTTGTACATCGAGAACGACGGCTGCGGATAGACGATCTTAGCTCCGGGCTGCCGCCAAAGCAGTAGAAGAGCTTCTCGATGATCTCAGACGAGCCGCTGCCGATCAGCACGTTCTCGCGCTGCATGGAGAAGTTGCGCGCGATCTGGTCGCGCAGGTCATCGTACTGCTCATTCGGATAGCGATTGAACGCGACCGTCCCGAGTCGGTTCATGACGCGCTCCTCGACGAGCGGCGGCAGGCTCATGTTGCATTCATTGGCATTGATCTTGATTTCCCACGGACGTTCAACGACGTCGTACGAGGGCATGTCGGCAAGGCCGTTGCGGTAGTTCAGCATATTCCCCTATCCCCTTCTATGTAAAGTCTATAAAATCTCAGTTATCGCGATGATCGATCACTTCTGCTCGCGGCGGATGCGGATGGCGTTGGCATGTGCCTGCAGGCCCTCCGTCTCGGCGAGGCGGATGATGTCCTCGCTGACGTCCGAGAGCGCCGGCTGCGTGTACGAGATGATGCTCGTGCGCTTCATGAACGTCTCGACGTTGAGCACGGAGTAGTAGCGCGCCGTGCCGCCCGTCGGCAGCACGTGGTTCGGGCCGGCGAAGTAGTCGCCAAGCGGCTCCGGCGAGTAGGCGCCGAGGAAGACGGCGCCGGCGTGGCGCACGTACGGCAAGAGCTGGAACGGCTGGGCCGTCAAGAGCTCCATGTGCTCCGGTGCCGAGACGTTGGCGAAGCGCATGGCCTGCATCATGTCGTCGGCGACGACGATCAGCCATTGCGGTCAATCGAGGCCTGCGCAATCTCGCGGCGCGGCAGGGCGGCGAGCTGCTTCTCGGCTTCCTTGGCAACCTTCTCAGCGAGCTCCGCGTCGTCCGTGATGACGATGCTCGAGGCCAGCGGGTCGTGCTCGGCCTGGCTCAGCATGTCAGCCGCCGTATAGACGGGGTCAGCCGTCTTGTCGGCGACGATGAGGATCTCACTGGGCCTGCGAGCATGTCGATGTCGACGTGGCCGTAGACTTCCTTCTTGGCCAGCGTGACGAAGATGTTGCCCGGGCCCGTGATCTTGTCGACGCGCGGGATGGTCTCCGTGCCGAAGGCATCGCGGCGATGGCCTGGGCGCCGCCAATCTTGTAGATCTTCTTGACGCCGGCCGCGCGTGCCGCGAGGAGCACGTACGGTTGATCTTGCCGTTCTTCGGCGGCACCATCATGATGATCTCACCGACACCGGCGACGGAGGCCGGCACGGCGTTCATGATGACGGAAGACGGATAGCAGCCGTGCCGCCCGGCACGTAGATGCCGACGCGGTCGAGCGGATGATGGACTGGCCGAGGATGGAGCCCTTCTCGCGGTACGTCATCCACGAGTTCGGCTTCTGCTCCTGATGGTAGCGGCGCACGTTCTCGGCGCTTGCGCAGCGATTCGACGACGGCGGGGTCGGCGGCCTTCTCGGCAGCTTCGTACTCGGCCTCCGTCACGAGGAAGTCCTCCGGCTTGTAGTCGACCCGGTCGATGAGATGCGTGTAGCGGATGACGGCGGCGTCGCCCTCGCGGCGCACATCGCCGACAATCTGGCGCACGAGCTCGGCAGCCGTCATGTCACGGCCGAACGTCTTCTTGTTGGCCTCGCGGATCTTGGGCTGAGCTCGACCTCATCAAAGGATGCCTTCGTCAGCATCTTCTCAATGGCATATTCTCCGACTTCACTGGCTTTTACGATTTTCATCTATACTTCCTCGCTTTCCACTGTCTATCTCATCTTTGCCGGAGCGCTCAGGCCCCGGCCTTTGCCTGCTGCTCGAGCTCGAGGATCTTGCGCAGCTCTTCGGTGAGCTGGTTGATGCGGTCGAACTTGAGCTTGAAGCTCACGCGGTTGACGATGAGGCGCGCCGTCGCATCGAGGATGTAGGCGATCTCCTCGAGGTCGTTTTCGCGAAGCGTCGTGCCCGTCTCGACGATATCGACGATGCTCTCCGAGAGGCCGACGATCGGGCCGAGCTCGATGGAGCCGTTGAGCTTGATGTACTCCATCTGCATGCCGTGCTTGTTGAAGAACTGCTCGGCGATGTGCGGGAACTTCGTCGCGACGCGCGTGTGGTCGTAGTCGACGAGCTTCGCACGCTTCTCGGCCTTCGGCACGGCCATCATGAGGTGGCAGCGGCCAAAGCCGAGGTCTAAGAGCTCGTAGACGTCCTTGCCCGACTCGAGGAGCACGTCCTTGCCGATGACGCCGATGTCGGCGGCACCGTACTCGACGTACGTCGGCACGTCAGCCGTCTTCGAGACGATGAAGCGGATCTTCTTCTCCTCGTTCGCGATGACGAGCTTGCGCGACTTATCCGAGAGACCTTCCGCCGTGTAGCCCGCCTTGGCCAGAAGGTCGGCTGAGAGCGAGAAGAGCTTGCCTTTCGGCAGGGCGATGGTCAGGTAATCCATGGTGTTTTTCATATTCCCTCTCCTGATAGTATGTTCCGGATATGATTCCTGTGATTTTCACTCTTTATCTTGCTAAAGGATTTCGATGTCCCTTATGTTAACACCAAAATCCTGATTCGTCAAGAAATCTTTGTAAATTGTTTACTTGTCCATTTTCTGCGCACAAAGCTCCACTGCTAATTGCGAGCATCGGCCTCGCGCAGGAGCACGAGCACGGGGCTGTCGCCCGGCGCGACCGCCATGTGGTGGCGCTCGATGACGGCGGCCTCCTCCGCCATGCCGATCTTGCGCAGCAGGGCGGCGCCGATGGCCGGATGGTGGCGGTAGACGTAGAGCGCGTGGCCGAGTCGGCCCGGGCGCTCCATCAGGCGCGCTGAAGCGCTTGGCAGATAGTGCATCATGAGGACGGCGAAGACCTTGCGAGGATGTCGAGGTCGCCCCTGCGGCGGCCGACGTCGTGCAGCAAAGCGCAGCGCACGAGGAAGGCGCGCTGCTCTGCGGGCAGCCCGTGCTCCTTTGCAAGCGCAAGCGCCGTGTAGGCGACGTTGCGCACGTGGACCTGGTCGGCCGGATGCATCGCCGCGAAAAGCGGCAGGGCCTTTGCGGGCAGGTTCGCGCGGACGAAGGCGCGGTCGCCTCATCCATGCGCTCGGTGACGGCGCGGACGAACTGGCGCACGCGCCCCCGCACGCTCATGCGAGGTAGACGAGGCTCGCGTAGCCCTTCGTCTGCTGCATCGCGCGGGCATCGTCCTCCGTCTGGCACAGCAGCGCGAGCTCGACGACCTTGCCGCCTGCGCGTAGCTCCTGCGCCTTCTGGATGGCGTCGTGCTCGCGGCCCGGCGCGTAGCGAGGTAGATGTCCTTCGGCTGGTCCGGCTTCTCGAGGCCCTGGCGCGTCAGCGCGAGCAGGATGCGCTCGATGCCGATGGCAAAGCCCGTGGCTGGGCAGGCGCTGCCGAAGTCAGACAGCAGGTGGTCGTAGCGGCCACCGCCGGCGAGTGGGAAGCCGAGGCCCGGCGTGTACGCCTCAAAGACCATGCCCGTGTAGTAGCTGAAGTCGCGGATGATGCCGAGGTCGAAGCGCACGTACTGCTCGACGCCGTACGACTGGAGCAGGCGGTAGATCTCCGCGAGGTTGTCGAGCGCGCGGCGGCTCTGCTCATTGAGCGCGAGCGTGTAGCTCTTCTTGAGCATCTCCGCGCCGCCATTGAGCACGGGCAGGTAGCCGAGCGTCTTCTTGGCCTTCTCGGGCAGGTCGAGCGCAGCGATCGCGCGGTCGAAGGAGACGAGGTCGTGCTTCTCGAGCGCCGTCTGCAGGGTCTGCTTCGTCTCATCTGTAAGCTGGTACTGGTTCATGATGCCCGAGACGAACTCGACCTGGCCGAGGCAGATCGTGAAGTCCGTGAGGCCGGCGCGCAGCAGGCCCTGGATGGCCAGCGCGATGACCTCGGCATCGGCAAAGGCCGTCGCTGAGCCCATGAGCTCGACGCGGCTGATGGAACTCGCACTGGCGGCCGGCCTGCGTCTGCTCGTAGCGGAAGACACTGCTGACATAGGAGAGCTTTAAGGGCTGCGGGTAGTCGCGCAGGCGGCTCGCGGCGAGGCGCGCGATCGGCGTCGTCATCTCATGGCGCAGCGCGAGCGTGCGGTTGTCCTTGTCGAAGAGCTTGAAGAGATGCGGCTCGAGCGCGCGGCTCGCGCCGAGCGTCAGGTTGTCGAGGTACTCGATGGTCGGCGTGACGACCTCGTCGTAGCCCCACTCCGCGAACAGCGCGGCGAGCTCCGCCTCGATTGCGCGTTTCTCCGCTGCTTCCGTCGGCAGGAAATCGCGCATGCCGTACGGGATCTCCAGTGTCAGTCTTTCCTTGTCCATGTGTCTGTCTCCTTTTATCCTGCTTCTATCTTATTTCCATTTTCTTCCTATTAATAGGAAGTCACTCACTTGTGCGAGGGTTCCTTCTCTTCCCCCGGTGCCAACCGGTCAAGGACTATCCGGTAGCCGTCGGCGCCGTAGTTGAGGCAGCGCTTGACGCGGCTGATCGTCGCCGTGCTCGCCCCCGTGCGCGCAACGATGTCGTCGTACGTGTGCCCCGCGCGCAGCATCCGCGCGACTTCGAGGCGCTGGCTCATCGCCTTGAGCTCGCTGATCGTGCAGAGATCTTCGAAGAACTGGTAACACTCGTCCACCGTCTCCAGCGACAGCATCGCCTCACAGAGCTGGTCATTGAGCTCATCCTTGAGTTTTGGGTTCACCATACCCTTTCCCCTCCCCATATCGAATCCGAAAAGCAAAGCTTTTCGTCTTTAATCCTTTAGTTAGTGAAAATTTATTGTCATTATAACACAGCATTGCGAAAAAAGAAAGCCATCCGGGCAAAATTTGTTACAGAATGCCACCTCAGGGGAACAATGCGCAAAAAAAAGACTGCCCTATCCATCTTCTGGATAAGGCAGTCTCTACATTTTGGGCACTTTATGCGATTGCCCTTCAGCCTCAGCCGTTCATCGCGAATTTGACGACGGCTTTCATGCCGGGCTTGAGGGTGAAGTTGAGGCCGGACGGGATGGAGATGCGGATGATCATGACGTCTTCATCGGCATCGTCGGCGTCGTTGACCTCGGCGGTCGTCTTGGGCTGGCTGCTTGCGGCGGCGGCACCACCGGCGGCATCAGCCGTGCTGGCCTCTGCGCCCTGCTGGCCATCCTGCGCGCCTGCGCACTCTGGCCGTTCTGGGCATTCAGGTTGTTCGGATCAGTCTGGGCAGCACCGGCGTTGGATGCGGCACCGTTGGCCGCTGCATCGGCACCATTGGCGCTGCTGTCGGCGGACTGGTCATCTTTCTTGGCCGGCTGCTGGATGTCCTGGACGGAGCCCTGGAGCTGGTGGCCGTCGATCTCGTAGGAGACGAACTGGCCGAGGCGGATCTTCGCGGCCTTATCGGGGCTGACCTTGGCCTCGACCCAGATGTCGTCGGCATTGCCGACGCTCGCAACGGTCTCACCCGCCTTGACGGTCGAGCCCTCGTCGATGCCCTGCGCGTAGTAGACCGTGCCGGCTACCGGCGCGACGATGTCGGTCTCAGCGGCATCCTGCTTGGCGTTGTCGAGCGCGGCCTGTGCCTGCTTGAGCTGCAGCTCGGCGTTCTGCACGGCCTTCGGGTCAGGCGGCTGGGTCGTCGTCTGGTAGCGGACGGCCGGCGAAGACGACGGCGCGGATGCGGCAGGAGCCGACGACGGCAACTTGGTGGTAGCAGAAGCACGGGATGGGAACGCCTACGGAACGGCAGGCGTCTGCAATCCGCGTGCCGCGCGGGAACCGGTGCCACGTTCCGTTGATCTGGACGTTCACCTTGCCTTCCTCGGCGGCAATGTCTTTGGGGAGTTTGGAAGCTTCTTCACTCATGATGACGGATGGGAGGGAAATGGTATTGAAAAGTGG
>ENA-OQEN01000395-OQEN01000395.1-human-gut-metagenome-genome-assembly--contig:-NODE-395-length-19125-cov-6.794505_pt1 | contig 19125 bp, 27 predicted proteins | sample MGYA00242791_ERZ504627 | MGnify/ENA primary metagenome ERZ504627 (study PRJEB26092, sample SAMD00036316) | human gut metagenome | host: Homo sapiens | study: EMG produced TPA metagenomics assembly of... | reverse complement strand
ACGGCTCGGCGGCCTGCTCGCGGCGCTTCGAGATGCGCACGCGCTCGACCTCGGCATTGTTGGCGCTTTGCTCCAAGCGGCCGATCTCGGAAAGCAGCGAGCGGCGCTCGCCCTCAAGACGGGCGATCTCGCCGGCGGCATCGCCCTCGGCGGCACGCGCCTCCTCGACGGCCGCATTGGCCTCGACGACCTGGTCTGACACATGCTCAAACACGGCAGCCAGATCGGGCTCCAGGCCCTCTAACTCGCGAATGCGACGCTTGCGCTCCAAGGCACCCGAAGCCTCGCCGGCATCGAGCCCCACGCGCACCAGGCCGCCACAGCTCACGCGGGCGCCATCGGGAGTCACGTAGGTCACACCGTCAACGACTGGTGCCGCCAGCGCGGCGGCCAAGTCATCGACCACGTAATAGCCGCCGAGCAGGGCCTCGACAACCGGGCCATAACCGGAGCGCACGGACAGACGATCGACCAGACGCGAACCGGCAGCACCCTTAGCAGCAGCACCGCCGCTCACGCCGCGCGCCATCAGCAGCGCCTCGCCCGAGGCCTTCTTTTGGTCCAGAGCCGCACGACCGGCGCGCTCAAGCGTAGCGGCATCATCAAACAAAAGAGCATCGATATCGCCAGAAAGCAGCTGCTCGACCAGGCCCTCGAGCTCACGAGGAGCCTCGAGCACGTCGCCCAGACGACCCGAGACATCATCGCCCAGCGCACCCATCAGACGGCTCACCAGCGGCGAGCTGTCTGCCATGCGGGCATCGAGCTTCTTTTGGCTCGCGAGCTCAGAGCGAACCTCGGACAGTTTGTTGCGCGCCTCGCTCTCGCGATTACGCAAGTCCTTCAACGCCGCACGAGCGACCTCGGTGGCCTCACGCGCATCGACCTGGGCTTGACGGGCCTGATCGAGCGCGCCTTCGAGCTCCTCAGCGCGGTCGCGACGGCTCTCGAGCGAGGCCGTGACCTCCTCGAGCTGCTCGTCGATCTGCTCCAGGCGCGAGGCGTACATGTTGTCCTCGACCTCGGCGTTGCTCAGCGAGTCCTTCACCTTGGCAAGCTCGAGCGCGGCGTTGTCGGCCACACGCTGCACATCGCGCTGCTCGCGCGTGAGCTGCGAAATCTGATTGTCAAGCGCAACGCGACGCTCGTGGAGCTGGGCGGCAGCAGGACCGGCGGCGTCAACGTCGGACTGGGCCTGCATGTGCGCACCGGTCACCTCCTCAAGCTGGGCACGTGCATCCTCGAGCTCCTCGACAACGCGACGACGCTGATGCTCGGAGCTCGAGATCTGGCCGCGCATGTCGGACAGGCGCGACACCATGTTGTGGCCCTTTTCCTCGAGCAGGCGCATATCGGAATTGATGCGGCCGACCACGTCTTGCATATGGCGGCGCTGCTCGCCCAGATCGCCCACAAACAGGCCCTTTTCCTCGAGCATAACCTGGAGCTTCTCGAGCTCGCGCTCTTTCTCACCCAGGCGGTACTGCGCGAGCTCCAGCTCGGCGGCGCCCTCCTTAGAGCGGCTCTCCAAGTCGTTCCACTGCGACTGCAGCGAACGAAGCTCGTCGACGGCCAGCATCTGCGTAAGCTCGTTCGCGCGCGAGGACAGCTCTTTGTACTTGCGCGCGCGATCGACCTGACGCTCCAGCGGCCGCAGCTGGCGGGCGATCTCCTTATTGATGTCGCGGGCACGGGTCAGGTGCTCGTCCATCGACTTGATCTTTTTGAGCGCACGCTCCTTACGGCGCTTGTGCTTGGAGATGCCGGCAGCCTCCTCAATAAGAGCGCGGCGCTCCTCGGGGCGGCTCTGCAAAATGGCATCGAGCTTGCCCTGGCTGATGATGGAATGCGTATCCTTGCCCAGGCCCGAATCGTGCAGGATGTCCTGAATGTCCATCAGGCGGCACGGGCTCGAGTTGATGAGGTACTCACTCTCGCCCGAGCGATACATGCGGCGGGTGATAGCCACCTCTTCAAAGTCGACGGGAAGCATATGGTCCGAGTTGTCGAGCACCAGCGTAACCTCGGCCACACCCACCGGCTTGCGCGCCGACGAGCCCGAGAAGATGACATCCTCCATGGCCTGGCCGCGCAGCTGCTTGGCGCTCTGCTCGCCCAGGACCCACAGAATCGAGTCGGAGATGTTCGATTTTCCCGAGCCGTTGGGACCGACGATGACGGTCAGGCCAGGCTCAAATGACATATGGGCGCGGTCGGCAAACGACTTGAACCCTTTGAGCGTGAGGGACTTGAGATACACGGTTCCTCGCTTAAACAGCTTCTTGTTGAGAATCACGCCGTTGGTGGTGTAGCCCATGCGGTCGAGCGCCTCGAGCGCAGCGGCTCCCTCGGCCTCCTTCTTGGAGGAACCAGTGCCGCGGCCTTGACGAATACCGTCGATGAGCACCACAGCGGTAAAGGTGGGCGCATGCGCGGGGCCCTCGGAGCCGACCAGCTTATACGCGGGAGGCTCGTGGCCGTCTGCCTGCACGCACTCCTGCAAGAACGACTTGGGGTTCGCGGGGTGCTCGGCACGCTCGGAGGCCAGGTGCGGCTTGAGCGTACGGTGGATGAACTCCGCCGCCGCATCCCAACCGGCATCCAGATACAACGCACCCACGAGCGACTCGTAGACGTTCTCGAGCGCCGAATGCAGGCCGCGGGCGCGGTACCGGTCTCGGAGGCACCAAAGATGATGATGTCGTCGATACCCAGTTCGTGCGACACCTCGGACAGCGTAGCGCCCGAGACAAGGGACACCTTCAGGCGCGTGAGCTTACCCTCGTCAAACTCGGGATAGGACTCAAAGAGCGAACGGGCCACCACGCGCCCAAAATGGAATCGCCCAAAAACTCAAGGCGCTCATAGCTGGCAGAGACCGGCTGACCCTCGACGGCCGAGGGATGCGTGAGCGCCGCGCGCAGCAGCACCTTATTATTGAACTCATGGCCCAGAATCTCCTGGCGCGCGTGAGTCGTTCAGACAAAGCCAAGACTTAGGCCTCCTTGGCGTTTTCAATAGCGTCGACAGCGTCGGCGACAGAGTTGAGCGACAGCAGGGTCTCGACATCGATCTCGAGGTCGAACTCGTCCTCGATGGCCGTCACCAGCTGCAGACGCTCGAGCGAATCGGCATCGAGATCGTCAAAAGTGTCTCGTCGCTAATGTCGGCGACATCGACACCCAGCACGTCAGCGGCGACTTCGGCGATCTTATCGAAGATTTCGGAGCGATCCATAGCGCTTCCTCTCGTATGTCATGGAACACAACACAACACGGCAATCGGAGCCGCGTTGCAATACGGCTCCGATTCTACCCCACGCGGTACAGGTTGAGCCACGTAACGCGGCCTTTATAAAACGATACCGTCCATAGAATTGGCAACGTCCTGGACAAGCCCGGCGCGCACGGCCTGGGCCGCGGCAAGCGTACCGTTCTTGACGGCCTCGACCGACGTGGCACCGTGCCGATCAACACGACGCCGCGCAGGCCCAGCAGAATCGCGCCGCCCTTGGCGTCGCCCGAAAGCTTGGCCTTAATCTGGCGCATCTGCTTTTTGATGAGCAGCGCGGCGATCTTGGTGCCGAGCGAAGACATAAAGGCACCCTTGAGCTCCTGCAGCAAAAACTTGGCAGCGCCTCGGTGGCCTTGAGCGCAATATTGCCCGACATACCGTCGCGACCACGACGTCAAAATTGCCCGACGTAAGATCGGTGCCCTCGCAGTTGCCCACAAAGCCGGGAACCGCGGCTTCATGGCCGGGAAGCACGCCTTGGTAAAGTTGGAGCCCTTCTCGTCCTCGGTGCCGTTGGCAAGCAGGCCCACACGCGGATGCTCAATGTCCAAAACCACGCGGGCATAGGCAGCACCCATCTGGGCGAAACGCACCATGTCGTCCACCGTGACATCGGGATTGCGCCCATATCGCACAGCACCGTCAGGCCGCCGGCGCGATTAGGCAGTGCGTTAGTCAGGCACGGACGGACCGGCTGCTTCTTGCCCTCCGCCAAATACCTAAACGGCGTGACGTAGGCCGTGGCGGCAGCGGTCATGGCACCGGTCGAGCCGGCCGAGAAAAACGCGTCCGCATTGCCCTTCTTAATGGCACGGCATGCAAGCACGATCGAGGACTTGCGCTTAGTCATCACGCGCGGATGGGATCGTCCTCCATGCTGATGACGTCGGGGGCCTCCAAGGCCTCCACGCGGGCATGCGCCGCTGCAAAGGGGTTGACGATTTCAGCGGGACCGACGGCCAAGACCTCAATCTCGGGATCTGCCGCAAGCGCAGCCTCGATACCGTCGAGGACAACCTGGGGCCTCTCGTCTCCGCCCACAACGTCTACACAAACGCGAACGTTACTCATTTCATATGCTCCTTATACAAAAATGGCCGACTCATTGAGCCGGCCATTGTGGTTCCAGTTGGAACGGCATCGTATCCAGAGTATACAGTTACTCGGTAACGATAACCTCGCGGTCCTTGTAGAAACCGCAGCTGGGGCACACGTGGTGCGGGAGCTTAACAGCGCCGCAACGGGGGCACGTGGACTGAGCCGCAGCCGAGATCTTCATGTTGGCGGAACGACGGGTATGGGTGCGGATACGACCCTGCTTTTGTTTAGGTACGGGCATAGTGACCTTCCTTATGAACTATCCAGTGTGGCGATTACGCGCAAGTAGCGATACTACCACAGTTTTACTCGTCAAGCTTGAGATTCTTCAATGCTGCAAATGGATTTTCCGTGGCAGCGGCCCATTCGGCCTCCGCCTTGGCGGCGCACTCACATTGCTCGACGTTGAGATTGTTGCCGCAGGTGGGGCAAAGGCCGCGGCAATCGGGCTTGCACAGGACAACGAACGGCGTGTCCATGACGACCGCGTCGTTGATGGGCTCACCCAGATCGACGATGCGATCCTCGCCCAGCAACTCGTAGCCGTCTTCGTAGGCTCGGGGTCCTCGGGCTCCTCAAAGAGGTAGAACTCCTCGATCTCGCCTGCGATATCAAACGAGGCGGGCTCCAGGCAGCGATCGCACTCGCCGGTGGCGTGAGCGCGGACCATGCCCGAAAGCAGAACACCGGTACCGGCGTTGGTAAAGACCACGTCGTAGGCAATGCCGTCCTGCAGCTGGTACTCCTTCTCGCCCACCGTGTAGGTGGCGACATCGACCTTGCCGGTCAGCGGGTATGAGTCTCCGGGAAACTCGAGCTGCTCGGAAAGATCGACGGTTACGCTCGGGAACTCGGCCATTACCACTGACCGTTCTGCTGAGCGGCGCCCTCGTTGAGCTGCTGACGGCAACGGGTGACGGTGCCGGTCAGGCTCTTAAGGTTCTCCTCGAGGTGCGTAAAGACCTGCTCGGCGTAATCCTCGGCGGCATAGCGCGTCTCGCGCTCGTACTGCTGGGCACGGTCGCGGATGTCGTCGGCCTGCTGCTGGGCTAAGCGGACGATCTCCTGCTCACCGGCAATGGTGAGCGCCTGCTGCTGAGCATCGGCAATGATGGAATCGGCCTGAGCGGCGGCGGAGGCCATAAGCTCCTCGCGCTCTTTGAGGATACGGCGGGACTTCTGCCACTCCTCGGGATAGCTCATGCGGATCTCATCGAGGATGTTAAAGAAGACGTCGGCGTCGATAACCTTCATCTGGGCGTTCTTGCGAACGGCGTCTTAGCCTCTTCGATGAGCCCCTCGAGCTCGTCGACAAGACTCACGATCCTGTCGCCAGGAAAATTCTCGCCCGGCATCCGGTCTCCTTTCATAGGTAACATATCATCGTGTTAGTTTACCACATGCCACCAGGCAATAAAAAATGTCACGAAAAGCGATGTTTGAGCGCTTCGACCACGTTGGGCGGCACAAACGTCGACACGTCGCTGCCAAGCGACGCGATCTGGCGCACCACGAGCTCGAGATGTAGCCGTACTGCGGAGCACTCATGACAAAGATGGATTCCAGCTCGCTATCCAGGCGGTAGTTGAGGTCGGCCTGCTGCAGCTCGTACTCAAAGTCGGTCATGGCGCGCAGGCCCTTAACGACGGCACCTGCCCCCTGTTCACGTGCAAAGTCGACCAGCAGGCCGGTGAAAGGCAGTACCTCGATGCCGTCCAAATCGCCGAGGGCCTCGCGGGCCAGCGTCACGCGCTCGTCGAGCATAAAGGTGGTACCCACGCCGTTTTTACCCTGCGACTCGGCCACGGCGACAATCACGCTGGGAAAGATGCGGCGGGCACGGCGAATCACATCGATATGGCCAAAGGTGATGGGGTCGAAGGTGCCCGGGACGATCACGCGGTTGATGGTGTCATTCATGGGCGTCCTCCGAAGGCGCATCCTCGTCATTTTCGTTCTCGTCACCATGGTCCTTCACGTCCTCGGCCGCCCAGCGCAGCAAGTCAACCGAGGTAATGCCGTAGCGCTTCTCTCGCACGGTCTCAAAACCAGCTGGATGAGCGCCCGCATCGGTTGCGGCATGCTCAAACAGGGCAAAGGCCCCGGGCGTCAGCAGCTCCTGCTGGGAAAGATTTTGCAGCAGCTCCTCGACCGGCTCGGCGCCAAAGGCATACGGCGGATCGAGCAGGACCAGATCAAAAGGACCGCCCGGCACGCGACCGCGCGAGGCACTCGCCAGCACATCGCCGGTAACGACACGCCAACGCGAGCGGTCGCGGCACAGCGACTCGACGTTCTTGGTGATCAGACGGGCGGCGTTGCGATCGATCTCAAACGTGGTGAGCGTGCGGGCGCCACGCGAGAGCATCTCGATTCCCAGGCGCCGGAGCCGCCAAAAGCGTCCAGCACGCGGACCTCGTCCAAATCGAAGTCGAACGCGACATGACCATGGATGCACATGCCTCGCGCACGCGATCGGTCGTGGGACGGGTGACATCGCGCCCGCGCGGCTCTTCGATCTTACGGCCGCGCCATTCACCGCCGATGATTCTCATCCTCCGCTGACCTCCTTAAAGATATGTCGATAGCGCATGGCGACCGCGTCACGCAAGGGACGCGTCGCCACGGAGTCAAGGTTGCAAGCATACCGCAAGAGCTCGACCGCGTCCAAATGGGCCCATTCGATAAGATCCTCGTCGCGTCCAGGTCCACAAAGCGCAGGGTCACGCCGCCATGCTGACGGTAGCCCAGGATTTCGCCCTCATGGCGCAAACGCAGGTCCATCTGGCGAGCGTAAAGCCGTCTGAAGTCTTTTCGAGCGACTGGAGACGGTCTTGCGCCGCCGATGCGCCGCCATTGCCCTTGGAGTGCGTCATGACCAGGCAGGTGCCCGACACGCTGCCACGGCCCACGCGACCGCGCAGTTGGTGCAGGGCCGCCAATCCAAAGCGCTCGCCGTTCTCGATGACCATGACGGTGGCGTTGGGCACGTCGACGCCCACCTCGACCACCGTGGTCGAGACGAGCACATCAATCTCGCCACGCTTAAAGGCATCGATGACCCGGTCCTTCTCCCCCGCCGGCATGCGGCCGTGAAGGCGCTCGATGGTAAGTCCCGGCAGGGCCAGACGCAGTCGTTCGAGCTCGGTTGCCGTATCGTGCAGCGGCACGGGGACGGTCACGCGCCCCTCGTCGTCGCGGGCGATACCGGGCACGTCTTCCAGCTCATCGGCCGAGTCACTCGGCTCCACGAGCGGGCAAATCACGTAGGCCTGCTGGCCCTTTTCGCGCGCCTCGCGAATGGCGCCGTAGGCAAGGTCGCGGCTCGACTCGGTGAGCACGCGCGTCGTACGCCCGCCCCCGGAACAGGCCGATGGCGGATGATGCTCGTGTCCAGGTCGCCGTAGACCGAGAGCGCCAACGTGCGCGGAATCGGTGTCGCCGTCATAACAAGCAGATCGGCACCCGGGCCTTGGCACGCAGGGCATTGCGCTGACCCACACCAAAGCGGTGCTGCTCGTCGATGACGACAAGCGAAAGATGCTTAAACGCCACGTCATCCGAAAGGACCGCGTGAGTGCCAAAGAGGACGTCAAGCTCGCCCGATTCCAACTGCGCATGGATCTGCTCGCGCTCGGCCGCCGGCGTGGCACCCGTCAGGAGCGCCCAGGACATACCAGCCTGCGAGAGCAAGGGACCGGTCTTATCGGCATATTGGCGCGCCAGCACGCCCGTTGGCGCCATAACGCAGGACTGGGTGCCCGAATCGGCCGCGACAGCCAGCGCGCAGGCGGCGACGGCCGTCTTGCCGGTACCGACGTCGCCAGAAGCAGGCGGTTCATCACGCGCCCGCCATCACGCATATCGTTCAGGATGTCTTGGAACGCGCCCTCCTGCTCGTCGCTCAGCGAAAACGGTAGGGCTTCCCTGAGCGCCGCCAGGTGCTCGCCCGCGGTATGGGCGTAGGGAGCGACTTCGACCAAGCCGCCGTCGTTGCGCAGGCGCAGCGCCAGCTGAAGGCAGAGGCACTCCTCATAGGCAAGGCGGCGGCGCGCGATATCGCGCTCGGCCATGCTCGAGGGAAAGTGAATTGAGCGCAGCGCGCGGGCATTGCTCATCAGGCGGCGCTTGGCGCGTAAGCGGGCGGGAATCGGGTCGAAGGGATTGCCGACAACCTCGAGCGCACCGCTAACGATGCGGCGCATCCATGCCTGGCTCACGCCATCGCTCACGTAATGGACCGGCAGGATAGTACCCGCGGCACGTCCTTCCTCGAGCTTTTCGAAATGCGGAGAGGCCATCTGCTTAAAGCCGTAGGCAAACTCGACCTTACCCATCACGGCCAGGCGGTCGCCCTGCTTAAATTGCTGGGCAATCCAGGGCTGACGGAAAAAGGCGACTTGCAGCACCCCCGTCTCGTCCACCAGCGAGACTCGGTCACCTGCATACGCGGACGGGGCTGCTTTTGAACGATACGATCGACCGTGGCGACAATCGTGCACACGGTACCGATGGGCGCCATCTCAATGGACCAGGAGCGCGTAAAGTCGAGATATCGGTGAGGGATATGGAGAAGGAGGTCCCCCACCGTCCGAATTCCCAGACGGCGAAGGGCCTCCTCACGTTTACCCGAAACATATTTGAGTCGCGCGATATCCTCGTCGAGCGCATTGCTCTGGGCAAAGCGCTCCGAGACGCGCGGCACGGAGCACAGCTCGGACATGGGCAGATGCCTACTCGATCGAGAAGATCACGGGATAGAGCGGCTGCTCGCCACGATGAGCGTCGATCTCCAAGTCGGGCTGAGCCTCCTCGATGGCGTCGACGATCTCCTGGAAGGCCTCATCGGACAGCTCCTCGCCGGCCAGAATCGTCAGCGCATCGCCCTCCTCTTCCTCCTGCATGCGGTTGATGCAGTCGAGCGTGACCTGCTTAACATCGGAGCCGACCACGTCGATGGAACCGGCAATGATACCCATGACGTCACCGGAGTGAATCGGAGAGCCGTCAGAGGCACTGGAATCGCGCACGGCACGGGTAACCTCGCCATCGCGAACTTCGCTGATGGCGTCGACCATAGCGGCAACGGCGTCCTCGAGCTCGGAATCGGGCAGGACCGCGAACAGTGCGGAGAACGCCTGCGGGACGGTCTTGGTGGGAACGACGGCGACCTTCTTGTCGGTGCAAGCAGAAGCGGCGGCCTCGGCAGCCATGCGGATGTTGCCGTTATTGGGCAGGATAATGACCGAGGTCGCGTTGACCTGGTCCACCGCGCCCAGCAGGTCGGCGGTCGAGGGTTCATGGTCTGGCCACCCGAGACGATCACGTCGACGCCGAGGGACTTGAGGATATCGGCCTCACCGGAGCCGGCGGCAACAGCGACAAAGCCCAGCGCCTTGGCGGGCTCGGCGGCCTTTTCCTGGTCCTCGTGAATCTTGGCGGTACGGTCGTGGGCTCCATCTCCATGTTGTGGATAAAGACCTCGTAGATCTGACCAAGCTGCAGCATGTGCTCGAGCACCAGGTTGGGGGTGTTGGAGTGCACGTGGATCTTGTAGTCGGGGTAAGCACCCACGAGCAGCTCGCAGTCGCCCATGGAGCCCAGGAACTTAAGGCACTCGTCCTCGTCAAACGGGGCGTCGGCCTTAAAGAGGAACTCGTTGCAGTAGCGGAACTCCGAGCCCTCCCAATCGTCGTTGGCCTCAATCTCAACGCGACCGAGGGCCGCGTCGCGGGCAGAGCCAGCGGAATCAAACGTGGCGGAGAAATCCTCGACAACGGTGCTGCGGCCAAGCGCGGCGGCGACAAAGTTCTCCAGGAAGATGGCAAAGCCAAAGGCGCCGGAGTCGACCACGCCGTTCTCCTTCAGAACGGGCAGCAGGTCGGGCGTGCGGGCGACGGACTGGTAGGCCTCGACGACGATGGCGTCGAGCGCGTCCTCGGCCGAGAACTTCTTCTTTTCGCACTCGTCGGCCTTGGTCGAGACATCGCGCAGGACCGTGAGAATCGTGCCCTCGATGGGCTTGCGGACGGCCTGGAAGGCGACCTTGACGGCGCGGCGGAAAGCGAAGGCGATGTTGGCGGACGTGATGGGCTCATCGGCAGAAACGAGACCCTCGCAACACCGCGCAGGATCTGCGAGGTGATGACGCCGGAGTTGCCGCGGGCGCATCAGGGAGCCGTGGGTGATGGCGCCGGCGATGGCCTCCATATCGGCATCGGCGGGAAGGGCGGAAAGCTCCTTGGTCACCGAGGCGAGCGTGAGCGACATGTTGGTGCCGGTGTCGCCGTCGGGTACGGGGAAGACGTTGAGCTTGTTGATCTCCTCGGCCTTGTCGGAAACGGCAGCCGCAGCGATCGGAAAACAGGTGCGAATGGTCTTTGCAATCATGGGTATTTGAATCTCCGTTTTCGGATGCTAGTTCAGACGGCTCTTGAGCGCGTCGATGTGGATGCCGATCTTAAGGCTGGCGGGATCGATCTGGGCGATCTCCTGCAGGGTGAAGGCAACGGAGCTCGAAAGATTGTGGCAGACGGACTTCATGTTGACGCCGCTCTCGAGCACGACGTGAAGATCGACCGTAAGGCCGTTCTCGTCGGCGGAGACAAGCACGCCCTTGCGGAGGCGCTGACCGGCAAGCAGGCGCACGCTCTCGGCGCCCTGGAGCTGTTCGGCCATACCGACGACGCCGTAGCACGTCATCGCGGCATAACCGGCAATATCGGCAATAACGTCGTTCGAGACGCTCAGGCTGCCGTTAATGGTCTCAGACACAAGAATCTCCTTATCTGGTGCTCGCGGCACCATCTCGTGGGAGCAATCATTGCAATATTCTACAACGACCGCGCCGTGTTGAGGTGGTGGGCCGCGGGATTACATCCTCGACACGAAATGTTGATATGGCAACGTTCGCGCTAGGAGATCGCGGCATGAAAAAACCCGCCGCATAAGCGACGGGTTTTACAACCTGGCTCCCCGGGTAGGACTCGAACCAACAACAGCGCGGTTAACAGCCGCGTGCTCTACCATTGAGCTACCGAGGAATTTAAAAGCCCAACGGAATGGGCTGAAAAATCTGGCTCCCCGGGTAGGACTCGAACCTACAACAGCGCGGTTAACAGCCGCGTGCTCTACCATTGAGCTACCGAGGAATAGGTGCGTGCTCTCAAGCAACCAAGTTTATTATACGGACGAATCAGCTTAGGGCAAGAACTTTTTTGAGAATTTTTCCGACCTAGTCATTGGGGACGTCCCAATGACTACATGAAAGCGCCCCCAAGCGGATGTGCTTGAGGGCGCTTCTTGCTTGCGAGGTTAAGACTCGATGTAGTCCTTAAGCTTGCTGGAACGGCTGGGATGGCGGAGCTTGGCCAGAGTCTTGGACTCGATCTGGCGGATGCGCTCGCGCGTGACGCCAAACTCGCGGCCGACTTCCTCGAGCGTACGGGGATGTCCGTCGACAAGGCCAAAACGTAGCTCGATAACCTTGCGCTCACGATCGGCAAGCGAGTCGAGCACCTGGGTGAGCTGCTCCTGCAGCATGGAGAAGCTGGCGGCATCGGGCGGAACGATAGCCTGGGAGTCCTCGATGAAGTCGCCCAGCTGGGAATCCTCTTCCTCGCCGATAGGGGTCTCGAGCGACACGCTCCTGCGAAATCTTCTGGATCTCGCGGACGCGGTCGGCACTCATGTCCATCTCGGCACCGATCTCCTCGGGGGTCGGATCGCGACCCAGGTCCTGGAGAAGCTGGCGCTGCACGCGAACGAGTTTGTTGATGGTCTCGACCATGTGCACGGGAATACGATGGTACGGGCCTGGTCGGCGATAGCGCGCGTGATGGCCTGACGGATCCACCACGTGGCGTACGTGGAGAACTTAAAGCCCTTCTGGTAGTCGAACTTCTCGACGGCGCGGATCAGACCGAGGTTACCCTCCTGGATCAGGTCCAAGAACAGCATGCCGCGACCGACGTAGCGCTTGGCGATGGAGACGACCAGACGCAGGTTGGCGCTGATGAGCGCCTGCTTGGCCTCGAGACCCACGTTCTCGATACGGGTCAGGCGACGCATCTCGCGCGGGTAAGCTCGATCTCGCCCGCCTCGGCGGCCTCGAGCTTCTCGGTGGCATCGAGACCGGCTCGATCTTCATGGCCAGATCGACCTCTTCGGAGGCGGTCAGCAGGTCGACCTTACCGATCTCCTTAAGGTACATACGAACCGGGTCGCCGGTCAGCATCACCGTGGAGGCATCGATGCCGCGCACGCGCGAGCGCGAACGGGACGTACGCACGGTGCGCTTCTTCTTGCTCTTGGAAGAACCCATCTCGGCGTCGGCCTGACGGGCCATCTTAAGCTCGTGATCGTCGAGTGAACCGGAATCGTGCTCGTCGTCATCGAAATCATCGGTATCGCTATCGTTATCGTCATCTTCGACGCCCATGGGAGCGTCGTCGTTTCCGCTCGCGGAGATAATCTGGATGCCGCTGTTGCGCAGCGCGGAATACACCGCGTTGAGTTGCTCGTCAGATACATCGATATCCTTCAGGGCGACCTGAATCTCGTCCTCGGTTACCGAAGTCCTGTTTGAGCCGTTGCCCATGAGCTTTGCAACGTAGGATTCCAGCCCAGTACCCGTGCTCTCACTCTTATTTGGCACAGATTCTCCCTTCATAGTCCACAGGACTCATTACTTTAGCACACACCTACACGTCTATACCCAAAATTCAGACTGGATATAGGCGCAAATACGCTGGTTGACCACAACATCTAGGCCTGCTCGGACCCCGCAGTCTCCAAACCGATCAAACGGAACGGATCCGCCACGCCGCCGATCGACTTTTGGAGCTCACGCTGGCGCTGAGAATCTTGCATCGCCTGCATCGTCAGCACACGGCGTGCCTCATCGTCGAGCGACCGGTCCTGGCGAAGCTTGGCCTGTGCAGCGCGCATGCGGCGCTTGATGGTGTAGAGCTCGAGGGTGTCGAGCATAAACACGATGTTCGTCTCGGTGGGGTGCTTACTCGTCGACGAAATGCGCCCGGCACTAACAAGCGACGCTGCCTCGGGACACACGGCGCGCGCCGCATCCATGCACGCCGTGGGGTCGGTGCCCGGCGGCGTCGCGAGCACGGCCCACGCGATGGACTCGTGACGCGGATCCACCCACTCGATCGAGCAGATGCGATCGGCATACGTGCGGAACAGGTCAGGGTAGCTCGTGAGCATCGTCAGCAGCTCGCGCTCCCCCGCCAGGGTTTTCCGCTCCAGATCGGTCAAAACAATCGGCATCGACGGAGCTGCCGCCGCGCTTGAACTATCGGCAACGGGCGCAGCGCTTTCCATCCCAGCCGGCACATCGATTGGCGGCAGATCCTCGTCGACCTCCACCGGCGCGGCCCCATAGGCATCAAGCGGAACGTAGTCGTACGGGTCCTCCTCGACCGGTGCGGACACCGGCGGCGTCGCACCCGCGGCCCAGGCACCGCGAGACGTCCCCAGCAAACCAGACGCCCGACCGCCCGCGCTGCCCGCGCGCTCAGCTTGCGCGCGTTGACGCTCGTAGTTCTGCTCACGGCGGCGCTCGGCATCCTCGCGCTTGGCGACATCGCGAAACACACGGCCCGAACTCGCGCGCACGGTCTCCAAATCCAAGCCAAGCAGGTCGGCAATCTGGATAAAGTACGTGTCGATCATGTAGCTATCGCGCAGTGGATAGATGAGCGTCAGTGCGTCCTCGAGCGCTTGGCACGACCGCCCGGCGTGGTAATGTCGCTCGACTCCTGCAGCGAGCGGTACACAAAGTCCATGAGGGGCTCGGCAGCATCGATGCGCGCCTGCAGAGCCTCGCCACCATGCGCGGTGATGAACTCCATGGGGTCGTTGCCGTCGGGAAGCACCACGCAGCGCAGGTCCATCGAATCCTGCTCGATAAACTGAATCGCACGGCGTGCGGCCTTTTGACCGGCGGCGTCGCCATCGAACATATATACAATGCGCTTGGCAAAGCGGGTGAGCGTCTTTACATGATGTTCCGTCAACGCCGTACCCAGCGTGGCGACGACGTTTTTGATCCCCGCCTCCCAGCAGGCGATACAGTCGGTATATCCCTCCACCACGATGGCGGTATCCTGCGCGACGATAAACTCCTTAGCCCAGTTAAAGCCATAGAGGTTTCGCTTTTTATGGAACACGCTCGTCTCGGCGGTGTTGAGGTACTTAGGCTGGCCGTCGCCCATAATGCGCCCGCCAAAGGCGATGTTATGACCCTGCTCATCAAAGATGGGAAACATCACGCGGTCGTAAAAACGGTCGGCAAGCTGCCCGCGCCCACGGCTCACGGCCACGTTGGCATCGATCATTTCCTGCGGGGTAAAGCCTGCCTGCGACAGATGCGACACCAGCGCGTTGCGACCCGGCGCAAAACCCAGGCAGTAGCGGCGGCAGACGTCGCCGCCCATACCGCGGCTGGCGAAATACTCGCGCGGACGGCTGTCCTTACCGCGCATGAGCATGGTGTGGTAGAACTGGGCGGTCTCGGCGCACAGGTCGTAGATGCGGGCACGCTTGGTGCCGCGCTCGCGATAGGCGCCGGTATCGTGCAGCTCAATGCCGGCACGGTCGGCCAGGTAGCGAATCGACTCAGGGAAGCTCAGGTTCTCGCGCTTCATGATGTAGGTGAAGACGTCGCCGCCCTCGCCACAGCCAAAGCAGTGCCACACCTGCGTGGCGGGGATAATGTGAAACGACGGGGTCTTTTCGCCATGAAAGGGGCAGCAACCCCAAAACTCATGGCCGCGGGGCTTGAGCTCAACCGTTTCCTGCACGATGGCAACCAGGTCGGACGCAGCGCGCACCTGGTCTTTTTCCTCATCGCTAATCACGGATGCTCACCCCCTGCTCACCCAAATGATGACGGATATCGTCAATATTACCCTCGACGGTCGCGATAAGCTCGTCCAGCGAATCGAACACGCGCGACGGGCGCAGCCAACGTGTAAACGCCAGCGAAACCGAGGCGCCGTACAGGTCGCCTGCATACCCGATCAAGTTGGCCTCGAGATGAGCCGAGGCGGCATCGTCGCATACGTCGGCGGCAGGCCCACGTTGACGGCGGCAGGCCATACGGTATCGTCGACCAGCACCAAGCCCTCGTAGACGCCATCGGCAGGCACCTGAATGCCTCGGGCACCTGAATATTTGCCGTGGGAAAACCCATGTCGGAGCCTGGTGACGACCGCCGGCAACAATACCTCGCAGCATATACGGGCGCCGAGCAGCTCGGCGGCAAGCTCAACATGACCCCGGCGCAGCTCCTGGCGAATACGGGTGGCGCAGATCGTCTGCCCATCGACGCACAGCAGCTCGTGGCCATAGACGTCAACGCCGCGCTCGGCTCCCCATGCCTGCATCTCGCAACGCCCGAGGCACCGCCGCGGCCCAACCTAAAGTCGCTACCCACGCGAATCGAGCGGATATCGACGACGCGCGACAGCAGCTTAAGAAAGCCTACGTGGTCGAGTGCCGCCACCGCGGGCGTAAAGGGAACGGCCACGACCGCATCGACCCCGGTGAGAGCCAGGGCATGCAGACGGTCAGCCGTCGTCATCAATTTTTGCGCGGGCGTAGGGCTCACCACCACGTCCGGGTCGGGATCGAAGGTGACCACGACCGCCTTGCAGCCATGGTCACGCGCATCGCGAACGACCGCGTCGATCAATTCGCGATGCCCCCGATGCACGCCGTCGAACACGCCGATGGCGATCGACGCGGCACCCAGGCACGCGCAATCATCAAATGCATCGGCGGCGACGATGCGGGCCTCATCCGACTCGCCCGCGAAAAAAATACGCGCGAGCTCGTGGGAGGCCAGCATCATCGAACACCGCCGATCGCCTGCGGAAAGACATGCTCCATAACAAAGCGGCCGCCCTCGATACGGGCAAGCGCCTTGAGCCCGCCATCGAGCACCAGCGCAAACGGCGCCTTCGACGCATCGAAGCTCGCAAGCGCGCGCTCAATAGGAATACGACGTCCGCACAGCAGATCGTCGGCAAGATCACCCGGCAAGTCGACGCGCGTGGCGCCCAGTGCCGCAATGGGATCCAGGGCAAAGCCGGCAGCGGACTCGGCAGAAGTTCCTCGACCGCATGACAGGCACCGATGGAAACAACACCGGAGGCCGTACGGCGCAATGCAGAAATATGCGCCGCGTTGTCGCAGGCACGACCCAGGTCGCGAGCGAGCGCACGGATATAGGTGCCCTTACTCACCGAAAACGCCACGGTCCAAACGCACGCTTCGCCCTCGCCGCTCACGGCAATCAGGTTAGCGGAGTACACCTCGACCGGACGCGGGGGCAGCGACACGGCATTGCCCTCGCGCGCAGACTTATAGGCGCGCACGCCGTTGACCGAAATGGCCGAAAACGCCGGCGGCACCTGCATCTGAGGGCCCAGCATGGCGCACAGGCGCTCGCGGGCATAGGCCGGATCGCGCAAGTCGGCGGCAATGGGCACTGTGCGGACGGCCTCGCCCTCCGCATCATCGGTATTGGTCTCGACGCCAAACGAAATGTCGGCGACGTAGCTTTTGGTATCGAGCGCGAGCATGCCCAGCAGACGCGTTGCCTGGCCTACGCCCACCACCATGACACCCGATGCCATGGGGTCGAGCGTTCCGGCATGACCGACGCGCCGCTCATGGAGGGCGCGTCGGCATTGCGAAACCACGTCGTGGGACGTGCAGCCCACCGGCTTATCGACGGCGAGCAGCATATTGAGTTGAGAAGGTGTACGACGAGCCATGTACCATCCAAAAAGTTAGAGCTCGACGGTCACCGAAGCGGGATCCTCCCCTACCAGCTCGGCCAGCATGGGAAGTGCCACGGTGAGCGTCTCGGAAATCGTTCCGGCGTTGGTGAAGCCGGCGGCAGCGTGGTGCCCACCTCCGCCAAAGTTGGCCGCAATCTCGGAAACATCAAGATCGCCCTTGGAGCGCAGGTTGCCGCGCACCTTGGTATCGCCCTCGATGCCCTTAAGGAACAGGCAGACCTCGACGCCCATCACCGCGCGCACCACATCGACCAGGCCGTCGCACTCATCAGAGGTGACGCCGCATTCCTTAAGGTCACTTTCGTACGCGTAGCTATATGCCACGCGCCCGTGCGCGACCGTCTTGATACGACCCATGACAATGGACTTGAGGTGCAAGAACTCGACACGCATGCTCTGGTAGACCTCGAGCGCGACGCGCGCTGGATCGGCACCGTGCGCCACCAGACGCGAGGCAGCATGAAACGCGGCGGCGTCGGCGTTCTGATACTGAAAACGACCGGTATCGGTGACCAGGCCGCACAGCAGGCAGGTCGCGATGCTATCGCTTGCGGTAATGCCACAATCGGCCAAAAAGCGGTCGATGATCATGGCGCAGGCAGCGGCATTGACACACCTAAGGCTGACCTCGGCAAACTCCTCGCGCGCCGGGTGATGGTCAAAGCATGCCACATGGGCCGAACGACGGAGTACCTCGGCGGAATTATTGAGGCGCTCGACGACCGGCACGTCTACCGAGATGAACAGGTCAGGGTTGCCGGCGTAGGCAGATGCCGGCACCAGCAGATCGGCGCCCTCCATAAAACGGTAGATGCGCGGAACGGGATCGTCGTCTGCCAGCAGCAGGGCGATGTCCTTGTCGGGGAACACCTTCATAAGCGAAAGGCCCAGGCCCAACACGGAGCCCAAGGCATCGCCGTCGGGAGAAGTGTGACCCGAGATCGCAATGGAGGACGCATCCTCGATGAGCTCGAGGATGCGTCGTTTAATATCTGCAGACTCGCACGAGGCGAGGTCGGCGGAATTAGTCATCTAAAGCTGCCTCCTGGGCGGCATCCGCTATGGGGTAGCCGTCCTCGTCCTTTTCGATCGAAAGCGTGGCCGGAACGTTTTCCAGCGCACGTGTGATGCGCTCGGCCTCATCGGTCGAGCGATCGATGCGAAAATCGAGCTCGGGCGTGACGCGCCAATCGAGCGAGCGAGCCAACAGGCTGCGAATACGTCCCTTGGCGCTGGCGAGCGCTCCATGACCTCATCGTAGCGGCTCGCATCGCACGACACGTACACGCGCGCGAACGAACGGTCCACCGCGACCTCGACCGCGGTCAGGGTGACCAGGTCGAGACGCGGGTCGGAAACCTCAAAGAGCAGGATATAACCAAGCTTCTCGCGAAGCTGCTCGCCCAAACGGCGGGTTGCCTGCGTTTGCTTCATAGCGCTACCCCCTACTCGGTACGGGCAACCTGGTCGATGCGGTAACCCTCGATCTGATCGCCGGGCTTGATGTCCTGGAAGTTCTCCAGGCCAATGCCGCCCTCGGAACCGCTCTTGAGGCTCTTGGCCTCGTCCTTGTAGTGGCGCATCGAGCAATCTTGCCGTTGAAGACCACAATGCCGTCACGCACCAGGCGCACGGAATCGGTCGCGGCGATCTCGCCCTCCTCGACGCGGACACCGGCGGCGATGCCGACTTTGGGCACCTTGAAGGTGTCCAGGACGGTCGCGGTACCCGTGGAGACCTCGACCTCGGTGGGCTTGAGCATGCCGATGCGGGCAGCGTCGAGCTCCTCGAGGCACTTGTAGATAACGTCGTAGCAACGAATCTCGACGCCTCGCGCTCGGCGGCGGAGCGGGCCTTGCCGTCGGGACGCACGCCAAAGCCGATGATGATGGCGTGGAGCGTC
>ENA-OQEN01000394-OQEN01000394.1-human-gut-metagenome-genome-assembly--contig:-NODE-394-length-19132-cov-3.849829_pt1 | contig 19132 bp, 21 predicted proteins | sample MGYA00242791_ERZ504627 | MGnify/ENA primary metagenome ERZ504627 (study PRJEB26092, sample SAMD00036316) | human gut metagenome | host: Homo sapiens | study: EMG produced TPA metagenomics assembly of... | reverse complement strand
TCAAAGGATGGGAGACAAAGCCCGTGATTATCGGCAAGCCCAAAGATGCGAAGGATGCAGTGCGCATTCTTTCAAATGCTGTCCGGAAAACCCACAGAGTTTCACCGGAGTGTCCGTGATTGCGGATATCCCTGATGAGAACGCCGCCGCTCAGTGCAGCAATTCGGGAAAAAAGAGGAAATTCAAACCGAATGCAGCATTCGGGAAAAAGCGGAAATTCAAACTGAATGCAGCATTCAGGAAAAAGCGGAAATTCAAACTGAATGCAGCATTACGGAGGTCACGTTTGAAACTCTGTCTCCCGACGAGATAACGGATTATGTGAATTCGGGCGACCCGCTGGACAAGGCGGGTTCTTACGGCATACAGGGGCCGTTCGGCATGTTTGTCCGCGAAATTCGGGGCAATTATTTCACGGTTATCGGTATGCCGATTCCTGTACTGTACAAAATGCTTAAAAAAATAGGGATATTACCACACGGTTTTTACGAACGTATCGAATAGAGTAAGTGAGAAAGGTTTCTGCCGTGTGCGGCAACCCGGCGGTGCGGAACACTTTGCTTTGCCGTAAAAAGCCAAAAAAACCGAAAATTTTTGAATCGGAACGGGTTATTCTTTGCAAAAAAGGGAATAATTTCTTATAGGGACAGGGAGTGCAAAGACTGAATGCATTCCCCGTGCGAGAAGGAATTGTTTCGGAGGTCGTTCAAAGATGTTCAAAACCGTTTTTGCAGCGGATATAGGTTCAAAATGCATTAAATGTGTTGCTCGGGGGCAAGTTGCGGCGGAGGAAACGGCAATCGCTCTTGAAGCAGGGGCAAAACTCACGGTCGCCGCAGCGGGCAATGCAGCACTGCTGCATCGCAGCGGTGCAATTCGGCCTGTTCGCGATGGTGCGGCGGCAAACACGCGTATGCTTGCGATGCTGCTCGGTCGGCTTGCATGTGAAAAAACCGGCAAGCGTACAACGGCATCGATTGAGCTGCATGCAGCGATACCGCATATGCTGCCCACGGTGAAGCAAAATGCTCTCAAACAGGCGGCACGTCTTGCGGGATTTCGTGCGCTTCAGGTGCATGATCCGCTTTTGATGGGTGCAATAGGGCTGATGCGGATTTGTTTTCGGACAGGCACATATGATTGTGAACATCGGGGCGGAAACAATGACCTGTGCTGCATTCGCAAACGGCGGAATGCTTTGGCAGGGATTTTCGAATGAGGGCAGCGCGGCTGTGGACAGGGCGATTCAAAATTGGTTCCGCGATGAACACAGGCTGCTGATAGGTGAGCGCATGGCGGAAATAATTAAACAGAACCTGAATAAACTGAGCTTTGATATTGAGGGGCGTTCGGCCGACGACGGTTTGCCGCAAACGGTACGCGCAAACGGCGCGGAGCTGCGGGCGGCTGCACAAAAAGGGCAAACGGCGCTCATTCGCTTTGTTAAGGATGCCGTGAAGGCTTTGCAGCCGGAGGCCGCCGCCGACCTTCTTGATACGGGAATAACGCTGATCGGAGGCGGCGCATTGCAATTCGGCCTTGCGGAGTGTTTCAGCCGCGAACTTCCGGAAATACCGATTTTGACCGCAAAAAATGCCGTGACCGCAGTTGCGGACGGGATGAATGCAGTGATTTTTAAAAAAGAAAGCAGAGTTACGGCATTCAAAAAACTGTTTAACGAAATCGGGTCAGCGCGTTCCGCAGCGACTGCTGCCGAAGCCTCGGTGTGATTTATATATACATAAGCAACTGAAAACATCGGCAGTTCCCTGTCTAAGGGCTGCCGATATTTGTTTCGCCGTATATAATTTGATGCGTCGAGCGGGGAATCATTCCTTGCCGGTTTGACAGGTTTGCGGAATTGAAAATGCGTCGATTATCCTTTCCGCGGTTTCATCCGCGCTGAGTTCGGATGTGTCGATTCGAATATAGTTCTCAAACGGGATCTCTCCTGGATTGCTTACCAAGCGGTACTTGCTGTCTTCATGCCGCAGCCTTTCCTCAGAAAAATTCAAATCGCGTTTGGAGGCCTTATGCCGCAAGCGGTTTTCCGTTCGGTTTCGTTCAAGCCTGACGGATTGAGGCGCAACAAGCTCTGCACAATAGATTTCTGCGCCTTGTGAGCGAAAAAGCTCCGCAACGGAACGAATGTAATCGCCGTCCTCAGGGCAATCGAAAGCCCACATATAGGTAAAAATCAACCCTTCCCGTTCGGTTTTCAAAAACTCTTCAAAAATCGTTCTTCGAAGTTTTGCAACAACGGAGTGGTTATACTCGCCGAAAATCTCAATGACGGGTTCAATCATCATATGGTTGTGGAAAAGGCGCAGCGCCGTTTTTCTCATGATTGATTGCCCGACGGTCATCTTTCCGACAGCACCGCTGCCGACAAGAATAAGAAGTTTCATATCAGACCTCTTTGAATCTTTACGAACAATGCACTGCGATCCGCACTATCTGAAAAGTCCCACAACGTCGCTGATTGTAACAACTATCATAAGTGTGAACAGCAGAGCGAGTCCAACAGCGTTTACGATTGCTTCGACCTTGCGGTTCAGCGGACGGCGAATAATTGCTTCTATCAAAAGGAACAGCAGCCTTCCGCCGTCGAGTGCGGGGAACGGAATAAGGTTGAACAACCCGAGACTGAGCGAAAGGATCACAGCGATATTGACAAGATTAATCATTGATTCCCGCGCAACATCAACCATGATTCCGACCGTTCCGACAACGCCGGAAATATCTCCGCTGTGTATGCCGTGTTTGAACATGCCCGCAATGCCCTGGGCTGTTGCTTTCACGATTAGAACGAGGTATTCCCCGGAACCTGCTGCCGCCTGAAGAACGTTCAAATGCCGGTAGTCCTCAACAAGCCCGCTTATCGTTATGCCGATAACGGTTCTGTTTTCAGTTGAGTTGAAGGCGTCGCCGACGGCAAGATCCAGCTGCGCTCCGCTGCGCTCAACAGTCATAACAAAATCATTGCCTGCGGCACCGATAAGTGCGGAAACAGAGGAGTAAATGTCCGTGTCAGCCGTTTCGGTCGGATATTGACCGTTGATTGCAATGATGACGTCACCGTTTTTCAATCCGGCCTTTTCTGCGGGACTGTTTTCTTTAACTGAAGCAACGATCGGAACCTCGTAATGCGTAACAGGGTCAACAGCGTAAACCGGCATCGGTTTGCAGAGATAGAACACGAACGCGATAAGAAAGGCGGTGAGTATATTCATGAACGGACCGGCAAGAATAACAATAAAACGCTTCCAAACGGGCTGAGCGTTGAACCGGCGCGGGTCGTTCTCCAAGGCTTCTTCATCTTCACCGTCAAACTGACACAAACCACCCACGGGAAATGCACGAAGAGAGTATTCGGTTTCGCCCTTTTTGAATTTGAAAAGAGCCGGACCGAATCCGAGCGAAAAGCCGAGTATGCGGAAACCCAGCAGTTTGCCCGCCGTAAAATGACCGAGCTCATGCAGGAAAATCAGCAGTTCAAGAATAAGTATCGCAAGAAGTATGTAAACAATTGTCATAATGTTTCCTTTCCGAAGCATTCACAGGCCAACCTGCGGGCTTCTTTATCAAGATAAAGTATGTCGTCAACGGAGCCGATTTTTTCACGGGGAATTCTTTCCATTGAGTATTCAACACATTTTGCAATGTCGGTAAAACCGATGCAGCCGCGAACGAAAAGCTCAACAGCCGTTTCGTTGGCGGAATTGTAGGCGATTGGCAGACTGCTGCCGTCGCGGAAAGCGTCATATGCAAGAGAAATTGCGGGGAATCGTGCGCAGTCGGGTTTTTCGAACGTGAGCGAATGCAGAGCTGCAAGGTCAAGGCGCGGAAGCTGAGAAGTGATGCGGTGCGGATAGGTGAGCGCATACTGAATCGCAAGGCGCATATCGGAGGCTCATCTGCGCAAACACTGCACCGTCGCAAAATTCGACCATCGAATGCACAACGGACTGCGGGTGAATAAGGATTTCGATTCGATTCGGTTCAATATCAAACAGCCACCCGGCCTCCATAAGCTCAAGTCCCTTGTTGAACAGCGTGGATGAATCAATAGTGATTTTTCCGCCCATGCTCCACGTGGGGTGACGGAGCGCCATTTGCGGCGTTACACGGGCAAGTTCATCGGCCGAGGCGTTGCGGAACATACCCCCGGATGCTGTCAGAATAAGCGAACGAACATCCTCCTTGCGCCTGCGGCGAGGCATTGAAAAATTGCACTCTGTTCGCTGTCAACCGGAAGTATTCTCCCGCCGAATTCGGCGAGAGTGCGGTCCACAACAACGTGTCCGCAAACAATGCTTTCTTTGTTTGCAAGCGCAACGGTTTTTCCTGCACGGAGTGAGGAAAGCAGCGGGAACAGTCCTGCAAAGCCGCTGACACCGTTCACAACAATGTCAACTTCGGAAAGAGCAGCAAGCGAGTTTACTTCGCTGCCCGAAACAACAGTGATGCCGGGGCAGCGTTCGGAAACTTCGCGTGCGGCGGCTTCGTCATACATGCCGATGAACTTCGGGTGAAACTCATTTGCGCTGCGAACCACCTGCTCTGCGTTTTTGTTTGCAGCTATTGCATAAACTTCGAATTCATCCGGGTGAAAGCCCGCCACGGAGAGAGTTTGTGTTCCGATTGAACCGGTTGAACCGAAAACGGCGATTTTTTTCATTTGTTGATCCTCCGTACAACGAGAATTTTTTCTGCGAGCTGCCGAATCCGCAGCTGAGCCCAATGGAAAAATCCGTAAACAACAACGGAGCGGACAAGCCGCCTTTGCAGCGGGCTGCGGCAATCAGCAGACCGACTGTTCGGCATCCGCTTGATGCATATTAAATGAAAAATGCAAATGCGACCGCAACGATTGGCGCAGCGACCATTGCGCTGTCCAATCTGTCCATCACGCCGCCGTGACCGGGGAAAAGATTGCTGTAATCTTTAACACCTGCCCAGCGTTTGAATGTGGATGCAAGCAGATCTCCGAACTGCCCAACGATGCCCGCGATGAAGCATACTGCAATAAGAGTAACGAGAGAAACGTCAAGTCCCCAGAGTTTTTGAGCAAAATAGACAATAACGCCGCCGAGAGCACCGCCGACAACGCCGCTTACTGCGCCCTCAACAGTTTTATTAGGCTGATGTAGGGACAGAGTTTGTGCTTGCCGAACAGTGAACCGACCATGTATGCGGTGTTGTCAGCCATGCAGGGACCGGCAAAAATGCAAAGGAATGCTGCACGCGAAATATCGTTTCGGCCGAACCCGACAAGTCCGAAGCAGGCAAGCAGAGACACGGGGTAGACAAGCAGCGCAAGCGAAGCGATAAGATCTTCATTTGTGCGCCGCGCGTTAAGGATTCTTTCAACCATGATTGCAACAAATGCGGCAGCTGCCATCGGAAGAATGAATCTTGCGCCGAATTTATACATTACGGCGAACATTGAGCCGCCGAGCAGAATTTGCGGAAGCACGGCGGGGCGAATTCCTCTTTTGACAAAGATCGTGAACATTTCATAGACAGCTGCAACTGTGAAAAGTCCGAGAACAGCCGCCTGAACCCAGCCCCCGAACCAAACAACGAGGCAGAGCAGACCGATTAACAGAACGGCGATTAAAGTGCGAACAGGCAAATCTTTCATAAAACAAAATCCTTAAATCAAAATTATTCTGCGGCTGCGCTGAAAGGAGCCGCAAAACGGCGCAAACCTGAACAAAACTTCCGCAAAATCAAAGCACACGGCCAAAGCGTCGGGTTCGATTCAAAAACTCGCGCAGGCACCCAAAGTAAACCTCGGGAGTGAAATCGGGCCACAGCGTTTTTGAAAAAACAAACTCGGCATATGCGGCCTGCCAAAGCAAAAAGTTGGACAAACGCTCCTCACCGGCGGTGCGGATGATGAGATCAAGTTCGGGCAGTCCTGACGTATAGAGCCTGTCTGCTATTGTTTGCTCGGTAACGGCATCGGGTGCAATGCCCTCCGCTGCAATGCGGCGGACAGCATGAACGATTTCGTCACGGCTGCCGTAGTTAACGGCGATATTGAAACAGAGGCCGGTGTTATGCTTTGTTCTTTCAACGGCATCCTCCATGAGGGAACGGAGTCCGGGTTTAAATGCCGAAAGTTCGCCGAGGGTGCGTATCCGGACGCCGTTCAGGTTCAGCTCATCGATTTCTTTATAAAAATATTCGGAGAGGAGCTTGAACAATGCATCGATTTCGGCTGCGGGGCGAGCCCAGTTTTCGGTTGAAAATGCATAGACCGTGAGAGCCTCGATTCCGAGGGAATGCGTTGTGCGGACGATTTGGTGCAGGGATTCCATTCCCGCACGGTGTCCCGCACTGCGCGGAAGCAGGCGTTTCTTTGCCCAACGGCCGTTGCCGTCCATTATTATGCCGACATGGTGCGGCAGCTCGCCGCCGAGTGAAAGTGCGGCAAGTTCTTCATTTGTGAATTTGGGATAAATCTTCATAAAACATAAAGGCGGCCGGAACAGGCACCACGCCCGGGCAGTATCATAAAAATACGATAACAAGACTGCTGCAAGCCGAGAACCTGCAGCAGCCGCGTATTCTCAATGGGTTGATTCAGCGTCCGCCGCATCCTCCGCACGGAGGGAATCGACGTTTGTTTTGAATTCACAAAACACAAGCTGAACTGTCGGAATGCTGCGACCGGGCAGGGGAAGGCAGCGCACAACACGTTTGGAGTCGCCTTCAACGCCCTTGCGTGAACGTGCCTCGACCGTTTCAACGCGGTAGCCCGCACGCTCGAGAATTGCAGCGGCCCGATCAAGCGGATAACCGAGTATGTTCATCAAACGGCAAGAAGCTCCTTCTCTTTTTCGCTTGCAATGCGGTCAATTTCTTTAATGGCATTGTCGGTGGCCTTTTGAGCCTTTTCTTCAAGCCTCTTCTGGTCATCCTCGGTGATAGTGCCGTCCTTGCAGTCTTTTTTGATGGTTTCGTTTGCTTCGCGGCGGATTGCACGGACAGCAACTTTGGATTCCTCGGCTTTTTTGCGGACGATTTTAACAAGCTCTTTGCGGCGTTCCTCGGTAAGTTCGGGGAAAACAAGGCGAATGAGCTTGCCGTCGTTCGACGGGTTGATGCCGAGATCGGATTTTTGAATTGCTTTTTCCGCGGCTGAGATCATTGAAGCATCCCACAGTGAGATAACAAGAAGACGCGGTTCGGGTGAGCTGACGGTGCCCATTTGGTTAATGGGAGTGGGCGTGCCGTAATAGTCCACCATGATGCGGTCAAGCAGCTTGGGGTTTGCCCTGCCTGCACGAAGGGAGCCGAGATCCCTGTTGAGCACTGCAATGGTCTTGTTCATTTTATCCTGTGCGGTTTCGATAATATCCATGGTAAATCCTCCTCTTGAAGAATGAATTAACTGTATTATTTTATATTAACGCCGCGGCATTGTCAACCGCAGTCGGGGGTGTTTTTTTGGTATTTTTTGCGGCAAAATTCGCAAATTGACTGCGCAAGGGCAACTCCGATTGATGCTGCTTGTGAGTTTGACTGCCGCCGAAGCAGCGTTTAATTTAAACAAGTTCGAATCCCGGCTGCGCATCAACTATCGTGCCGGCATTTTCGCCGTTAACGGCGGCAACAAGCGCTTCTGCGGAGTGCATTTTGAAAAGCACCATCGGAATGCTGTATTCGCGGCAAAAACTCATTGCCGTTAAGTCGGTTGCCTTGAGGTTTTTTGTAATGACTTCATCGTAACTGATGCGGGCATAACGCTTTGCCTCCGCACAGACATTCGGGTCGGCGGTGTATATTCCGTCAACATTTTTTGCAAGCAGCAGTGCGTCAGCGTGAATCTGAGCAGCACGGAGTGCCGATGCCGTATCCGTGGAAAAGAAAGGCGCTCCCGAACCGCAGGCAAAGATAACAACCGTGCCGGCGTCAACGGACTTGTTCGCTTCGCGTGCGGAATAACTGTCCATAAACATATCCATTGAAACAGCGGAAAGCACGCGAACGGGAACGTTAAGGTCGATGAGTGCCTGCTCAAGAGCGAGTGCGTTCATGGCGGTTGCAAGCATGCCTATGTTATCGGCGCGGCTTCGGTCCATTGTTCCGCCGGAGCGTCCGCGCCAAATGTTGCCGCCGCCGACAACAACACCTAGCAGACAGCCTGCATCATGAAGCGCTTTAATTTGCAGTGCGGTTTCCGTGGCCTTTTCAAAATCAATGGGCGTTTTGCCCGAAGTGCTTCGCCGCTGACTTTTAACAGTACTCTTTTATATTTCATTGTGGTTTTACCTCCGATTTTAATTCATGTTGATTTGACCGCCGGCCCGTTTTATTTCGTGTCCTTTTCGGGTTGAGCGGGGGTGTGAACAACATTAATTTCATTAACGCGCCTTCCGTCCGCCGCCTTTATCGTGATTTCAAGGCCGTGCGCGCTGAATTTATCGCCGATATCGGGAATCCTTCCAGGTGTTCCATAACCCAGCCGTTAAGGGTCGATGAATCGGTTTCATCCGTGATATCAAACATATCGAAAAATTCATCGAGATCCATTGCGCAGTTGATATCATAATTGTTTTCGCCGAGTTTTCGCACGTTTTCAACGATTTCATCGTGTTCGTCCCAAATCTCGCCGACAAGCTCCTCAAGGATATCTTCCATGGTGACGATGCCGAGTGTGCCGCCGTATTCATCCGTAACAACGGCCATATAAGTTTTTTCCTTTTGCAGCAGCTTTAGGAGGTTGCTTATTTTCAGCGTCGGCGGGATGAATATAGGCTTTGTCATGATTTCGCGGACGGAATGCTCCGTAATGCCGCCGTCCGTGTAAAAATCCTTATGGTGAACTATGCCGATGATGTCATCTATCGTTTCTTCGTAAACGGGCAGACGCGAATGTCCGGATTCGGTAAAAATCTTTGCAATTTCGCCTTTTGATTCATCAACATCAACCGCTTCAATATCAACGCGGTGGGTCAAAATGTCTTCAACCTGCACGTCGTTAAACTCGATTGCGCTGCGGAGCAGGGAGCCCTCGTTCTCGTTGATGCTTCCGCCCTGTTCAACTTCATCAACAAACATCAGCAGCTCTTCCTGCGTGATCTTTCTGTCGCTGCCGGTTTTGAGCAGCTTTGCAAGCAGCTTTTTAAGGCCGGTGAAAAGCAGAGTGAGCGGGGTAAAAACAATCATCAGAAGGTTGATTAGGGGAGCCGAGAACATGCTGAACTTTTCAGGATTCTCTTTTGCAAGGCTCTTGGGGCTGATTTCGCCGAAAATCAAAACAACGATTGTAACAACAACGGTTGAAATTGTTGCGCCCTTGTTTCCGTACAATTCAACGAAAAGCACAGTGCCGAGTGACGCCACAAGAATGTTAACGATATTGTTTCCGATGAGAATGGTGGACAAAAGCTTGTCATATTTATCGCAAAGATGCAGCGCAAGCGCGGCGCGGCGGTTGCCTTTTCCGCAATTGTACGCAGCCTTGTGCGGTTAAGAGACGAAAAAGCTGTTTCCGTTGCGGAAATATGCGGAAAGAATGATGCATATCATCATGGCAACGATCATTGAAATGTGGTTCATTGGGTCAAAACTGCTCCTTGTTGAATTTGCAGGGATGGGAACGCGGGCAACAAAAAAACGCTCCGAACGCAAAACTTTCGGATACGCATTTGAGCATATGCGGAATATATAACGAAAAAACCGGGCAGAAAATGCCCGCCGGAGCAATGCTCGGCTGAAACGCAGCAGTATGTTACCGCGCCCTGACACTCATGATTACCGTTGTCGTCATCGGTACTCAATGTCCGTCCCTCCGTAAAAAATCGATACTACTATTATAACTTATCCGTGAGCCGCTGTCAATAGCACCGAAGCCCGCTCCTGCATTTTGAACAGGAACGGGCTTCAGGCTTCGCTTTTTGTTCCGCTGCCTACGGTAAAAAGCAGGGGCAGCGGGCAAATTCGGAGGGTTTATCAGTTGCCGGCATACATCTCAATTTCGTAAACATTGAGATGATAGGGATACCCGGTCTGATTCGTTTTGCGCATGTTGATTTTGAACAAACGCCTTGCCTCGGGCATATCAATATGGTCGACAGATATGTCAGCGGTATTGCCGGTTGTGACATGAATCCTCTTCCAGAACCATGCGATTTGGCAGACTCGGTTTTGCGTGGATCTGTCCATATTGAAGTACGCTTCTTCCGTGAGATACCTTTCGTTAAGGATATAAACATCCCATGACGAGGTGTTCAGGTTGGAATCTTCATCTGCGGAACCGGCATGATATATCTTGAGTATCGGATTTGCAACGGGGGTATGAATGTCAAATGCAACCCAACCGTTGACGCCGGAGGCATGCCACTTGTCGGCTTCGGGATCACTCATCTTTCCGTCAAATGCGTGCTGCGGTCCGTTCTTCGCATAATCCGGATACTTCTTATTGAAATAATAGATGGTGGCGTTAAGCGCAAGGTTGACCGAGGGTTCGGCGACCTTTGTGAACACTGCGGTAACAATAACGTCACGTGCAGGCATCGTGAAGGTGCCGCCGCTGTTCGCCGCACCGTTGACAACGTAATGACTGAGCTCGTACCCTTCATCGGGAACGGCTGTCAGCTCAACTGCTTCCCCGAAAAAGGCGGACAGCTTGGAAGCCGAAACCGTGCCGCCTGTGGGCTGAACAACGGTAATGCTGTACGCATTTGCGGTGAACACGGCGGAAACCTCAACATTCCGTGCGGGCATGATGAAAGTATCGCCGTTAATCCTTGCGCCGTCAAGCGTGAAGTAATCGAGGGTGTAGCCTTCCGCGGGGTTTGCGGTAAGCTCTATTGTCGTACCCGCAGTTGCGGAGGTTGCGGAAGCCGAAACCGTGCCGCCTGTGGGCTGAACAACGGTAATGCTGTACGCATTCGCGGTGAACACGGCGGAAACCTCAACATTCCGTGCGGGCATGATGAAAGTATTTCCGTTAATTCTCTCGCCGTCAAGCGTGAAGTAATCGAGGGTGTAGCCTTCCGCAGGGGTCGCGGTAAGCTCTATTGTTGTACCCGCAGTTGCGAAGGTTGCGGAAGCGGCAACACTGCCGTTTGCGGGCTGAACAACGTTAATGCTGTATTTTACCGCGCCGGGTTCTGCATCAAAGGCGGTGCTGAGCTTGATACTCTCTTCCTGCTTGCCTTCCTGAACCGTGTAGAACACGCGTCCTGCATCGCTGCCGTAATCAAGGCCGGTGAAGCTGACTGTGCTGCTCTGAGCTTCTTTGGAAGCAATCTGCGTGTAGTTCCCGTTTGCGTCACGCAGATAGAGACGAACCGTGCTGCCCGTCGGAGCATGGGTGAGACTGAACGTATCGCTTGCGCCCTTGTTGTTTTTTGCGGAAGCAAACTTCATGAGCACGATGTCCGTGCGGTTGCGTTCGGTCGTTTCAAACATCTGCCATTCGTAAATACGGATAGCGCCCCATGCGGAAGAGCCGCTGTTGGAGATATAGAGTCTCCATTCCTGTGCGGTGACGGGTGTAATCAGTTCATCGGTGACAGCCGAACTGTTGTTGTTTGTGCTGTATGCCGTTACCCAATTGTTTCCGCTTTTGTACTGAACGGAAAAAGCAATTGTGTTCATGTTCTGGGCCTCGCCGCCGTATTGGGCGTGTTCAATTCGAATTCGTTTGATGGTTCGCGGTTGGTCGAGTTTTATCGTCATCCAGCCGCTCCGCGCATTGGTGGCGCACCATTTGGAACCGTTTTCGCTCGTTCCGTCAATAGCCTTCCATGCGGGTTCGCCGTCATTCTGTGCGGAATAGCCGGTGACGGTTGCGTTGAGACAAACGTTCACGGGCTCCGTAATATCGCTCAGCCTTTCGGTATCGCCGTTTTCATAGGGCCAATCGATTGTGAAGCGGGAGCTTTCGCCGCGAACACCGTTTGCGTTTACGGGAACGACCTCAACGGTAACATCGGCCTGATCATCGTTGCGGACAAGGTTCGGAATATAATACGCGGTGTTGGGCGTTTCCATTATAAGTGTTCTTGTGCCGTCCGCATTGAGCCTGTAAATCTCGTAGGAGGAGGCGTTATTGCCGTTCACTTGATGCGCGCTTCGGCAGTGTATGCGTCGAGATAAATGATTTCTTCAAGCCTTGCATTGCTTGCGCTTGCAGCCGCCGCTTCGGAATCGGTGACGGCAAGCCTGCCGATGTTGACCTGATAGACTGTGACAAAAGAATTTAAAATCACAAAAGTTCTTATATAATTGAAATGAAATATTAATAATTCAATACGTTCCGCATCTGACGGTTTCGGGTGATGCGGAACGCTGTCCGCTGCATTTATTCATTGCAAAAGAGTGCAAGTCTGTCGGCATGAGTTTTTTGCAGTTTTGAAATATATGTTTCGATATCCTTGGGGTTCGGAACGCGTTCGATTCTGCCGCCGCTCGGGAAAACGCGCTTGTTCATCGCGCCCGCACCGTGAGCAATGATACTCAGCGAATCCTCCATCATATCGATGTTGTAGATGCAGATGCTGCCGGGTTTTGCATAGCCGACGTTTTCCATGTTGCCCGCCATGTATTTTTGACGGTACATATAATAAGGAAGCATACCCGTTTCTTCGGCACCGAGCGCACCGATCTCGGTCATTTTTTCAACTTCCGAAACATCGGGAAGAGCGTATTCGGAAAGATTTTCACGCAGACGGGAAGAACGCTTTATTGCAAGCGTGTGAACTGTCAGACACTCCGGAGAAAGCTCAACGAGTGCGTTTACGGAATGCTGCATGTCAGCTGCCGTTTCGCCCGGCAAACCGGCAATAAGATCCATGTTGATTGAATCAAAACCGATATCCCGCGCAAGGTTGAAACAAGCCTTGATATCCTCGGATGTGTGATCACGGCCGACAAGCTGCAATGTTTTATCACACATCGTTTGCGGATTTACGGATATGCGCGTTGCGCCGCGCTGCTTGATGATGCGAAGCTTTTCAGCTGTTATCGTATCCGGCCGTCCGGCTTCAACCGTGAACTCCGTGCCGGGTGCAATATTATAGGCCTCCTCTGCAAAATCCAAAAGATCGCGCAGCTCGTCCGCGGTCAGCACGGTGGGCGTTCCGCCGCCGAGATACAGCGCACGAATATTCAGCCCGAGTTCGCGAACCATTTGCGCACCGTTTGCAATATCCGTCTTCAGTGCGGCAAGATAGGGCTGCATGTCCGTCTTTGCCGTGCGGAGCCGTGAAGCAAAAGAGCAGTACAGGCAGCGTGTGCGGCAGAACGGAATGCCGATATAAACATCAACATCGTTTTTCCGCACGGAAGCAAAAATCGGTTCCTGAACGGAAACTATCCGCTCCGCAAGTGCAAACTTTTGCGGCGTGACGTCAAAATCGTTCAACATCATGCTTTTGGCTTCGGCAGGACCGCAGCTGTGCTGAAGCTCGCGCAGCAGGCGCGTCGGGCGTATACCTGTCAGAGATCCCCACGGGAGGTGCGCATCGGGATATGCCTTTCGCATTGCGCGGAAGACAGCGATTTTAATGCAGCGTTTTGCGAAACGCTTTTCAATAATTGAATCATCATTGCGAAAGGGCGTTCGGCACGAGTATGAATGCTCCCGACCGTTCGAAACAAAGGAGGCTTCGGCAAAAAAATCCGTTCCGTCGTTTGAAAGCACAATACTCAGCGTCTTTTCGCCCGCATCCGCTGCGTGAATTTCAGCGGGGGACAAAACGGGAGCAATCTCCTCTCCGGGCAGAAAAAGCCGTATTTCTTCGCATATATCGTTAAAAAAATCCTGCCTGTTTGTGAATAAAAGCATATTGTTTACCTCTTTAATACAGCTGCGGCGTTTTCTGTATTTTCCGTCAATAGTCTTGGTTTCCGCCGCCGCGCAGATACGGATTGTGTTTCCGTTCGAAATCCAAGGTTGTTTCACCCATGTGGCCGGGGAATACGCGGTAATCGCCTTTCAGCCTGCCTGTCAGCAGGAGCAGGGAGTTGTAAAGTGCATCATTGTCACCGCCGTCAAGATCGGTTCTTCCCACGCTGAGACGGAAAAGCGTGTCGCCGGAAAAAATCACACGTTCTTTTTCGATAACATAGCATACGCCGCCCTTGGTATGCCCCGGGGTGTGCAAAACGCTGAACTCAATGCCGGCAGCGGTGAAGCATTCGCCGCCGTGGAGGATGATGTCCACTTTGCAGGGCTTCACAAGCGCACCGCCGAGGTAGGCAAGGCTTGCTTTTCCGCCTGCAAGTGCGCCCGCATCCGCTTCGTGAATTGCAACAAGTGCGTTTTCATGCGATTTCAATTCCGCAACGCCCATTGTGTGATCAAAATGACCGTGCGTCAGCAGAATATGGGTGCAGTGCAGGTTGTTTTGATTTAGAACTTCAACCACCTTGTGCGAATTCGCCGGATCGATAACAACACAGGGAATCCTTTCGGAATTTGAAGGCGTTTCGGCGGATTCGTTAAAAACGATATAGGTATTTACGGAAAGCGGACCGGTTGGGACACAAAGAATTTTCATGCGGCTTTTCTCCTTTTTAAACATAGACTGAATATAGCGAAATTAAAACGTTTTTTTGCTGTCCAGCAGGATCGTGACCGGACCGTCGTTGACAAGCTCAACCTGCATATCCGCGCCGAAAATACCTGTTTCGGTGTGCAGCTGAGTGCGAAAAGCGTCGATGAGCTTTTCGTAGACGGGGATCGCCGTTTCGGGACGAGCGGCAGCAATAAAACTCGGGCGGTTGCCTTTACGGGCATCGCCGAAAAGCGTGAACTGTGAAATCAGCAGAATTTCATACCCGAGTTCACCGGCGGAAAGGTTCATCTTGCCGTCTGCATCTTCAAAAATGCGGAGTTGAGTACATTTTTTAACGATATAGTCAATGTCGCTCTGCGCATCGGAAGGTTCTATGCCGATAAGCAAAAGCAACCCTCTTTCGATTTTGCCGACACATTCGCCGGCGACGGAAACGCTTGCGCGGCGGACTCTTTGAACAACAGCTCTCATACGGATCTCACCCTTGAAACGGATTTTACACCGTTAATTTTCATAAGATTTTTTATAATGCTGTCGAGATGCTCGGCGTTTTGGACCTGAAACCCCATTGTGGCTTCGATCATTGTGCCGTCCTCAACAGGCTTTGCGTTGACAAGATTGATGTTGATTTTCATGTTCATCAGCATCTGTGAAATATCCATCAGCAGCCCGACGCGTTCCGAAGCGACGATATGAATTGTTACGGGGAATTTTGCACTTTCGCCGTCCGCCCATGAAACATCGATTATCCTGTCCGCATCGGCAAGCAGTGCTGCGGCATTCGGGCAGCTTCTGCTGTGAATCGAAACACCTCTGCCGCGCGTGATATATCCGAAAATTTCATCGCCGGGCAGGGGAGAACAGCATTGCGCAAAGCGAACAACCATGTTGGCCTCGCCTTTGACAATGACGGCTCTTCCGTTTGCGTCAAAACTTTTTGCGGGAGCGTGTTCCTGCTCTTCAAGTTTGCGTGCAAGCTCCTCTTCGCGCTGAACTTTTCGCCGGGCTTCCATCAGTTTATGCAATGCCTGCCCGGTTGTGATTCCGCCGTAGCCTATGGCCGCATAAATATCATCCATTTCGTTCATGGAGAAGCGTTTCAACAGAGGTTTGCACAATTCGGCCTTCGTAAGGTCGGCAAGCTTCTGCCCCTGTCGTCTTGCGGCATCGGCAAGCATTTCTTTGCCGCGGACAATATTTTCTTCACGATTCGCCTTTTTGAACCATTGTTTGATTTTTGCTTTGGCTTGGGATGTTTTTACAAAGTTAAGCCAGTCGCGGCTCGGCGTTGCCTGCGGGTTCGTAATGATTTCAACAACATCGTGGGTTTTAAGCTTGCAGTCAAGCTTCACAAGCGCACCGTTGACTTTTGCGTGCTGTGTGTGGTTGCCGACGTTCGAATGAATACGGTAAGCAAAATCAACGGGCGTTGAGCCCAGAGGCAGGTCGATAATCTCGCCGTTCGGAGTCAGAACAAAAACATAGTCGGAGAAAAAATCGTGTCGAACGTTGTCAACGTATTCCTTTGTTGAGTTTGCATCGGAATCATAGTCAACAAGTTGACGCAGCCACGCAAGCTTTGTGTCCAGCTCATCCTGCCGTGTTCTGCCCTCTTTATACATCCAGTGTGCGGCAATACCGTATTCGGCAGTGCGGTGCATTTCCCAAGTGCGAATCTGCACCTCAAACGGCATTCCGAGATCACTGAAAAGCGTCGTGTGCAAAGAACGGTACATGTTGGTTTTAGGCATTGAAATGTAATCTTTGAACCTGCCGGGGAAGGGACGCCAAAGCGAGTGAACAATGCCGAGCGCACCGTAACAGTCCTGCACGGTATCAACAATTATGCGAAGTGCAACAAGATCATAAATCTCGTTCAGTCCGACTTTTTTTATGTTCAGCTTGCGATAGATGCTGTAATATGCTTTCTGCGTCCGCTGACTTCCGCTTTGATTCCGGCATCCTTAAGTGCAATTTCAAGCTTGTGCATGGCTTTTTTGAGCAGTCCCATGCGTTCTTCCTGCTTCGGTTCGATAAGGGACTGAAGGCGGCGGCATTCTTCGGGCATCAGATAGCTGAACGATAAATCCTCAAGTTCGACTTTTATGGCACCCATTCCGAACCTGTCCGCAAGGGGAGCGTAAACATCCATGGTTTCCCGTGCTTTGCGAACACGCTTTTCCTTTGAACAATAACCGAGTGTGCGCATGTTATGCAGTCTGTCCGCAAGCTTGATAACAACAACGCGAACATCGTTTGCAATTGCAAGGAACATTTTGCGCAGATTTTCGGCCTGTCTGTCTTCTTTCGACAGCATGTGGGAAAGATTGCTGTTGGTCAGCTTGGTAACGCCGTCCACCATTCGGGCAATGTCCTTGCCGAACATCTGTGCAATGTTTTCAACGGTGATATCGTGCCCATCCTCAACCGTATCATGAAGCAGACCCGCAATGACCGTGTCTGCATCCATGTCCATATCGAGCAGAATGAGCGCAACGGCTTCGGGATGAATATAATAAGGTTCCTGCGATTCGCGTTTTTGGTCAGCATGAACCGATTTTGCAAAATTAATTGCCTTTACTAATAATTCGGTTTTTTCCTTCGGAAACTTTTTTTCGAAGGCAGCGGTCAATCTGTCCATAGCACACCCACCTTTGGATAAATTTTACCTTTGATAAATTTTGCAGAAATGAACGTTCGGCACCGTTCAAAAAGCAAAAAATGCATTCGGCGCAGGCACGCGGCCCGCGCCGAACGGTTGGCTCTGTCAAATCGGCAAAGTGCCGAGTCGGAGTTCTCGGAAGAAGGTTCGCAAAAGGTTCCGAAACGGGCATTGCGGGAACATTCATTCGCGAGAGTTATCTTTGATATCAGTATTTGATAACTGAGTAAACATTATAATCCCGAAGCAGGTCGGCACCGCGAGATCGGTAAGTTCGATTGCAAAATCAGCAGCAACAACTTTTGCCCCCATTTTTTCCACAAGGTCGATAACCGCTTTTGCTGTTCCGCCGGTTGCAAGCAGGTCGTCAACGATTGCAACGCGCTGCCCCGGAAGAATTGCGTCTTTGTGAATTTCAAGGCGGTCAGAGCCGTATTCAAGTCCGTATGACACGGAATTTACCTCGCAGGGGAGCTTTCCGGGTTTCCGGGCAAGAACAAAACCTGCATGAACCGCATATGCAACGGCGGATCCGATAACAAAACCGCGTGCTTCCGGACCGATAACGATGTCAACATCAAGCGGGCGAAGCTTCTCGGCAATGGCTTCAACAAGCGTTTCGTATGCATCGGCATTCTTAAGCAGTGTGGTGATATCGCGGAAGAGTATGCCCTCTTTCGGAAAATCGGGAATACTGCGAATCGTTGCAATCAGTTCGGTTTCGTTGATAATCATGGTTAAATCTGTTCCTTTCGTTTCATCCCCGCACGGCTTATACAGCGGGAATGTTTGTTTGCTGTTATTGAAAAATACTGAAATTTTTGCCGAATAAACCGAGTCAGCCTATATCGGCATAAAACTGAAAACTTATTCATCCGAATCATCCTGCTCCGAGTCCGGGAAATTGCGTGTGCGCAAACGTTCGACAGCGGAATATAAAGTGCTGGCGCACAGCGGCGCAGGCCGAATTTCGCTGCTGTTCCGCAGTGCACCGCCCGGAGTGAATTCGATAAAGCCAAGCTCGATAAATACCCGAACGGCGAACAGCGCACAGTAAACAGGAACGTTCAGCTTGTTGGACATCTTGCCGCAAAGCTCCCCCTGAGAACAGGGTGAAGCAGCAAGAATTGACTGCACAAGCTTGTAGCTGCAAACCATGAAATCGCGATCGCAGGCAAAATGCAGTGCGACCCTGCCGAAGTCGCTGTTCGTGCACGGCATCCGAAGCATTGAAGCGGAACTCATTCGGCGTGAAACCGCCGTGTAAACACCGCTGCAAGGGGGATTGTCGTAGAAAACGACCTTGCTGAACCCGAATGCAGGCAGATTTGCAAGCTGCGGTGCAAGCAAAACGGTGTTGCAGCAAACGGGTGAATCCGCAACGCAAGAGTAACAAATGTCAACATTGCCGATTTGACTGCTGCGAATTTCGTCAAGAATCTTTTTGGCGGATTCAACAGAAAAAACAAGCACAAGCAAACCGGATATAGAGCGGGAACAAAGCTCGGCGAGGGTTGTTTCGCATATTTCCGGGAGCTGCTCCGGTTCGGACAGCCGATAAGACAGGTTTTCAAGCAAGCCGTTGCAGAAATAGCGCATACCTTTTTCAATATAGGCATCGATGTCACGCGGCTGCTCCGCTTTTGCGGAAACAACGCGAAGCTGAATGCTGTCAAAACCGTTCCAATTATTGATGCCGGGCGTATAAAGCATATCAACCGTGTCGGCATTCAGCAGCCGATAATAACTTGCGGCCGAGGCAAACCAAACTGCATCCAACGGAGCCGCAGAGCTCGAAATGCTCGGGCTTACGTCCATTTTTGTGTGTTGAGCATCGCTGCCGAAGCGGCGCAGCTGCTCACGGCCACATGGCGGGAGCGGAAGACGGGGGAAGGGTTGCTCTCTCCGAACGGGGCGAGGCGGG
>ENA-OQEN01000393-OQEN01000393.1-human-gut-metagenome-genome-assembly--contig:-NODE-393-length-19160-cov-2.561026_pt1 | contig 19160 bp, 22 predicted proteins | sample MGYA00242791_ERZ504627 | MGnify/ENA primary metagenome ERZ504627 (study PRJEB26092, sample SAMD00036316) | human gut metagenome | host: Homo sapiens | study: EMG produced TPA metagenomics assembly of... | reverse complement strand
TCCACCGTGTGCAATGCCTATGAAAATGTGGATAATCCGGGCTGGTGCGTACCAAGGATGCAGGCGATCAAAAACATTACAATAAAGTTGTGGAAACCCAACTGACAGAGTTATGGTCTCGCTATGGGGAATGGTTTGAAATCTGGTTTGATGGCGGTACGCTTTCTGTGGAGAAAGGTGGGCTTCCTATTGCCCCGTTGCTCCTGCGTTATCAGCCGAACGCTATTACCTTCCAGGGCGATAAGCTAAAGAAGAAAAATAATTTGCGTTGGGTAGGCAATGAGAAGGGGGAGGCTCCTTTTAACTGCTATTCCACCACGAACGATCAGAGCCAATCGGAAGGAACGGTTCAGGACGCTGCGCTTGGCAGGGGTAACCGCAACGGCACCGAGTGGAAACCGGCGGAGTGCGATATGCCAATCCGCAAAGATAACGAATGGTTCTATATTGATGGCCATGATAAAAAGGTGATGAGCGCAGATCAGCTGTTTGATACATATACCAAAACAGTCGGAAGAAACTGCAACCTGCTATTGGGGGTTGTAATCGACCGGCACGGCCGTGTGCCGGAAGCGGACGCCAAGGTCTTGGCACAGCTAGGGCAAAAAATAGACGACCGTTTTTCCATCCCCATAGCGTCGGCACAGGGGGAGGCCGACGGCCTAACGCTTACTTTTCCAGCTTACCAAAAGGTTGATACAGTGGTATTGGAGGAAGAATTGGCAAATGGACACTCCATTTTTGGGTTTGCCGTGGAAGCGCATACGAAAAAGGGCTGGAAGCAGGTTTTTGCGGCGGAAACAATTGGGCATAAACGCATCGCACGATTTCGAGCTGCCTATGCGGATGGGGTTCGGCTCCGTGTGACAGACGGCCGCCAGGGCGCGCAGCTTCGAGGTTTCCAGGCGTATTGGCTGGACTGTTATTCTTTGGCTCAAAAATCTAGGCTTTTATGGACCGGCCGTTTATAAACCGGATCAGTTCAAGTGACCTTCTACTTTTTCAAAACGAACCTCCCAGGCTTTGGCAGGGCAAAATGCCGCCGAGCCCGGGAGGTTTTCGTTGCACAGCGGGGCAATCAGAGCTCTCCGCCTGCCGTTCTATCAGAGATATGCGCCAGTGCTATTAAGAAATGATTGACATTTTTTAAAAGCAATCGATTTCAGATCAATACAGCAATAGCCGAGGACGAAACAGCCCTGCCTATCTTCGGATTACCATGCCTGCGCCCAACAGCGCTCGTTCATCTGCTTTTCCGTCTTTTACGACGCACTTTCCGTTAATATAGACGGAATCAATGCCGATTGGGCGCGTTGGCTCGTCTCCAATATTGGAGACGGCCGCGGCGTCGAAAAGCGTGAGATCGGCCGCATAGCCGGGCTTTAAATAGCCGCGGCCGGCAATGGAGAAGCGATCTGCCACAGCGCCGGTCATCTTGCGAACCGTTGCTTCCAGTGGAATACCTTTGCCCTCGCGCGACCAGGCTAGGAATTTTGGAAAACAGGAGTAAGCGGCCGCATTTTGTACGCCTTTTTCTTCAATCCATGCATCCGTCATGAAAATGGACGCTCGTGGCGAATCAAGCGGGTAATAATTTCATCGTTATAATAACGGTACATATTGAGCCTGCCCTTGCCTTCGCTCAGATCGACAAGCCTGATATATGCATCCAGATCAGATATGCCCCATTCGCGGGCGATTTCCGTCACGCGCTTCCCACAGAGGGTTTCATAGCCGTCCCCAATCCAGGCAACCTGCATATCATCAAAGCCGAATCCGAGCATTTTAACGGTTGCGCCGATCATAGCGCGCAGCTTCAGATGGGTCCAGCGCGTGTGGCGCTGATCCGAAGGCAGGGAGAGATACCAATTCGGCAGGACGACTGTGATAACCGAAACGCCAAAGGTCATGGAATACAGGTCATAGCAGAAATCATAGCCTTCTGAACGGACTTGGTCGATTTGTGCAAGCTCTCCTCCACTGTTTTCCAAGAGGATTCGCCCACGTAGATGAGATGGGAATACTGCATTTTGACACCCGTTCGTTTGGTCAGCTCAATCATTTCATCCAGTGCCCGCAGATTGTGCGGCCTGCCTCCAAAGGGCGGATTGTAGGAGGTGGAAGCGGCGGAACAAGCCCTCTCATGGACGGTGAGCACACCGCCGTGTTTCGCCACAATACGTGCAGCACCCTCCAGCTCGTCGGCTGTGGCATATCTATCCGGCTCGTACATCAATCCAAAAGAAGCGCCAAAAGCCCCATCGGAAAGAGAACGCTCCAGAATTTCATCGCGCTTTTTCATTTCCTGCCCTGTAAGCGGCCGGTTTTCATACCCGCAGATACCGATCCGAATGGGGCCGTGGCCCTGAAGAGGCACCATATTCAAAGGCGTCAGTTTGGCGGCGGAATCACACCAGCCGGCGAAGGTGGAAAAATCACCCTGAGCATCCCCTACCTGAAATAGGCCGCTTCCAAGCAGGTTCTTGTAAGGGGTGCCAGGATCATAGCCAAACGGGGCGAATCCGCAGTTGCCAACAACCTGTGTGGTGATGCCTTGCTCTGCAAAGGGGATGAAAAATGGCAGTGGATTCTGCCGCGCGGCGAACCAATCGTTGTGGGAGTGGGCATCGATAAATCCCGGCGCTACCGTGAGCCCCATACAATCGTATGCTTCTCCATCAAATCCCTCCGGCGCTTTGCCACAGGAGACCGCTTCAATTTTATCCTTTTCGGTTATGACATAGCCTTGAAAAGCCGGGGCTCCGCTGCCGTCGATGATCGTTGCATTTTTGAACAGCCTTTTCATACAATGACCCCTTTCTTGGATTACAATTAAAATAATAAAATAGAATATATTGAAGTGATTTTAGTATAGAATAGCCAAAATAAACTGTCAAGCAAATTCACAATACAAATGATCTGATTTTGTCGAAAAACGCTTCGTGTCACATTTTGAATCGCCTGCATACAATAGTGTAAACTGGTTTGATGGGGGATTGAATGATGGAGCAAAAATACAATGCACGGTTTCTCGGGGCCAACACGCCGGAAGGTTTTATTTCTCTGTTCGATGAATTGTATGACCCGGCAGAAGATTGGCGCGCTATATCATCAAGGGCGGCCCGGGCACAGGAAAATCCAGGCTGATGCGCAGAGTGGCAGACGAGCTGGAGCAGGCGGGCTATACGGCGCAACGTGTGTTGTGCTCTTCCGACCCGGATTCTTTAGACGGCGTTATTTTCCCGCAGATACGCGCGTGTATTGCCGACGGCACTTCGCCTCATGTGATTGAACCGCGGTTCCCCGGCGCTGTGGAGGAGCTTGTAAACCTCGGTGATTACTGGGATGCGGAACAGCTGCGTGTGCATGCGGAAGGAATTCGCGCCGCGGCCCTCAAAAACAGCGCTTATCATCAACGGTGCATCGGATTCCTTTCCGCAGCCGGTTCGCTGGCTAATGATACGCTTCGGATCGCCTTGGAATGCGCCAATACGGATAAGATTGCCGCATACGCCTCGCGCTTTGCTGCGCGGGAATTTGGGGCGGGGCATGGGCGTGTCGGCCGGGAAAGCCGATGTTTCCTCAGCGCAATTACCCCGAAGGGGTTTGTGATGTGCGCTGATCTGATTGCCGAGCAATGCGACCGTGTGATCGTGCTGGATGATGCATACGGGGCGGTATCTTCCTTGATCCTTGACAGGCTGCGCTCCTATGCGCTGGCGGCGGGGCTGGATGTGACGGCCTGCTTGTGCCCGATGAGTGCAGGCAAGCTCATTGAGCATTTGATCATCCCAAAGCTTCGGCTCTGCCTGTTTACCGCAAACCGGTTCCATCCCGCGCCGGAGGCGCCGCTGCGCCGTATCCACGCACGCCGCTTTATGGATGAGGAAGGAATGAAAACGCACCGTTACCGCCTTCATTTCAATGCAAAAGCAGAGGCGGAGCTATTGGCGGAGGCAATCCATATGCTGGAGAACGCAAAGGAGACGCACGATATGCTGGAGGCGTTTTATATCCCCGCCATGGATTTTAAAAAGGTTGAAAAAAGGGGCGCGCAGATCACACAGGCACTGTTGGCACGCGCAAAGCGCATGGAGAAATAGACAAATTTGTGAAGCTTTTTTGCAGGCTGTTTTTTCACAGCCTGCATTTTGTTACCCGTATGCTGCATATGATTTTTTAACGCATGTTTTATTTATAAGATAGGGGCAGATGCAAAATAGCGATTGAATTTTCATGCAGAATTGGTTACAATGAAAATATCTTTCAAAATGATAGGGGGTTCTGATTTGAACCGATACGAAGGAGCTGTCTGCCCAGTTTGCGGACAGGCCTTTACACAGGGGGATGACGTGGTTGTTTGCCCGGCATGTGGCACACCGCATCACCGTGCCTGTTGGATGCGTGAGGGCCGCTGTGCCAATGAGAAAAAGCATGCCTCCGGATATACGTGGCAGGGGGCGCCACAAGAGAAAAATGCATTTGAGGAGAAAACAGAGCTCGGGATTATTTGCCCGCGCTGTGGCACAAATAGCCCAAGGGATACCCTCTTTTGCCCAAACTGCGGCCAGCCGCTCGGTGCGCAGCAGCCGGGCGGTTATTCGCCGTTTGGCGGGCAGCCTTATGCGCAGCGATTTGTCACGAATGTGCCGCCGGATGAAAAAATTGACGGCATTCCGGTTGCGGAGGTTGCGGCCTATGTTCGAACAGGGACGGTCAGCTATCTCTCGAAATTTTTCCGCATGGACCGTGAAAAGAAAAAGATCGGCTGGAACTGGGCCGCGTTTTTCTTTTCGCCGTTTTGGTTTTTTATCGAAAGCTGTATGCAGCCGGCGCTGTTGTAACGTCGCTGCTCCTGGCGCTGTCGGTTGCGTTCTCTGGCCCGCTGGAGCAATATATGGAGGCCTATCTTCAGTATGCACAAGCCGCTATGCAGGGCCAGGCAGCAGCGGAATCGGCCTTGGCGGCCCTGTGGGGCGCGATGCCGCTGGCAACCCTGTTCCTGGGGCTCCAGCTTGTGCTACATGTTGTGTGCGCGCTGATTGCCAACCGGCTGTATTTTAAAAAAACGACGGGGGACCTGCACGCGCTCCATGAGCAAACGCTTGGGGAGAGCGAATACCGGCTCCAGCTCTTTAAGAAGGGTGGAACGTCGCTGCTGTTCGGCTTCAGCTCTTATGTGCTGTATGACATCGCCTATATGCTGGTCATCCAGCTTTTGGCCCAAATTTTATAAGATCATATTAGGAGGATTATAGGATGAAAGTAAAAAAAGCGATTATTCCGGCCGCGGGTATGGGCACGCGCGTGCTACCCGCTTCTAAGGCTGTGCCGAAGGAAATGCTCAATATTGTGGATAAGCCGGCCATTCAGTACATCGTTGAAGAGGCTGTTGCCGCCGGGATTGAGGATATCCTGATTATTACCAACCGCGGCAAGAGCGTCATAGAAGATCATTTTGACCATGCCTTTGAACTGGAGACGAACCTCAAAGACAACGCCTCCAAGCAGCATATCTATGAGGAGCTCAAGGCGATTGCGAACCTGGCGAACGTTTATTTTATCCGCCAGAAGGAGACAAAGGGCCTGGCGGATGCAATCCTGCGCGCAAAATCCTTTGTAGGCAATGAACCGTTCGGCATTCTGTATGGCGACGACGTGATCCTCTCGGAAGACCCGGTCATCGGCCAGCTTTGCCGCGCGTATGAGGAGTTTGGTTTCGGTGCGGTGGGCGTGAAGGAAGTGCCGCGTGAGGATGTGCCGAAATATTGCACATTGGATGTGACACCCTTGCGCGACAATATCATGAAGTGCAATAATATCATCGAAAAGCCTACGCCGGATCAGATTATGTCCTGCTATTCGATCCTTGGCCGCGTTGTTATGCCTCCAGAGATTTTTGGCATCATTGAGCAGACCCCGGTGGACAAGAAAAGCGGCGAGGTCTATTTTACTGATTCGATGGTCACGCTCGCCAAGCAAAGCGGTCTGACAGCGGTGGATTTTGTCGGCACGCGTTACGATATGGGCAACAAGCTCGGCATCATGAAGGCAAACTGCGAGGTCGCGCTGACGCACCCGGAGATTGGCGCAGATTTCAAAGCGTATCTCCAAGAGCTTGTCAGAACATTCTGACGAAATTTGCATAGAACGGCCCGCCTCACTGTAGCCGAGGGGGGCCGATTGTTTTTATGAGGGGGAAGGAAGCGGATGATACTGCCGGGCGAATAACTACGGCTCCTACCGCGTAATGGAAAAGTGCGGGATGCGTAGGGAAGCCCATTTCATCCGGAACCGCACGGGTCGGGAATCGGGCATATGGTACGATGAATTTATTTATGCGCTGCTCAGGGAAAAGCGGGCAACAGGTGAAGAGGCTGGCAGGTAGATACCTTCAAACGAATAAAACGGTCTGTTCCTCAGCATAACTGGAGGAACAGACGTTTTTAATAGACAGCAAAGCCGGGTGGAAGATGGCGGTTGCCCTGGCAGAAGGAATTGGCGGCGTTATTTTCCGCTTTTCTCCAACTGCATCGGATGCTTTTTGAAGAAATCGACGCGGGGCTCCAAAAAACGGAAGGTATGATCCTCAGCCATAAAGAACCGGAGGGGCTCAAAGATATATTGCCAATCCCAAAGCCGCTCGTCTATATGCAAATACTCCCGGATCATTTCACAGCCATCCGGTACGATTGGATGAAACAGGGCGGCGGCAACCCTTACGATATGGAACATATCGATCAACAGCTGCCGGATCTCCGCGGGATCCTCGCTTTTCGCCCGCCTGGACCAATCCTTGTTTGCGTCTCGGAGGTAAAGATTAAGCAATTCAAAAAGCTTATCAAAGGCAAACTGGGAAATCAGGCGTTCATATTCCAGAATGACCTGATCGGATCGCGCTTTCACCGGCTCGGTGACGGTGCGGCCGGATAGACGCCATTGCAATGCTTTTGCAGCGTGTAAAAACAGGAACGGACCAATCGGTTAAACACATTGGTGACCAGATTCCCCTCATATAGAATGGTGTCGAAGGCGCCGTCCTGTTGCAGAAGCGCTTTCGGCTCAAAGCTGACGCTCTTTTCACCTAGGCTAGCGTTCATAAAATGGATGCGCAACTGCTCCGGTGTATATTGCTCCAAAAGCTCCATTGCCTTGGGCGGCTTGACGGAGCCGCTGCTGGAAGCCTTTGTTTTGCCGAACAACAGGTGATGGTTCGGCACAATAACGGGCATTCGGAGGCCTTGATTTAATGCATGAAAAAGGCCCAGTTCCGCAATGCCGTAAAAATAGATGTTATCTTCCCCGATGAACTGATAGGCCTGGCATCCTCCGCTTTCCACCACTGTTCCCATTGGCGGCCTTCGATCCCGTCGCCCAGATATGCTTTGGTAAACGATATCGGGGCCCACAGGGATTCCGGCCAAACCCAAAAGGTTAATCCGGCTACACCGTCGGCTTCCGGAACGGGGATGCCCCATTTTACATTGCCGGAGAGGCGGAAAGGAACCAGCGTTTTACCGGTGCGATACCGTATTTTATGTTCCTCCAAGAGGGAAACTGCTTGATCCCGATGCGTTAAATCGGCAAACACCAGCGCAGAGGATGCTTTTGCGGCTCCTGCGTCACGGTAAAGGCAGGCATGGTTCTTGATCTCTTGAACTTCCTCCAGAAGCTCCTTTTTCACGTAGATCGCAGGTTTACGCAAAAATTCTTTGATGGTTTTGATAAGCCCCACGCGGTATCGGGGGTCGCCCTCCCAGGAGCGGACTGTGTCTTTCAAAAAGCTCTCATAAGCCGGCAGGTCAAAAAACCAATTGGTGACCGGCACGCGCTTGGGGGGCTTGCCGGATAAAGCGCTGATGGGATTGATTAATTCGGCGGGATTATATTGATGTCCGAGCGAGCACTCATCGGCATAAGCGGTTTCTGATTTACAGCCCTGAATGGGGCAGCGGCCTGTTACCTGACGACCATTGAGGAAAGCGCCCTTTTCTTCATCAAAGAATTGGACGGTCTGTTCCAGCTTGAGCGTGCCGTTTTCATAAAGCCGCTTAAAAATAGTTGCGGATAAGTCCGAATGAATACTGCCAGCCTCTCCCAATGCAGAGGCCCCAAACAGATCCAATGAGATCCGGTAGCGGGAAAGCGTTTCCTTCTGCCTTTCGTGGTTTTGGGCAACATAGTCTGCTAGGGCGCCGCAAAAGCCGTTGGCTACGGCCTGTTCAAAACCGGCCTCTATCGTGGCGCCGTAACAATCTGTGCCGGATACAAAGATCACATTTTCCTTCCCGATTCGATCTCTTAAAAACGGGCGAAGATATCTGCATGGACGAAAACGCCGCCGACATGGCCAAAATGCAGCTCTTTATTGCCGTAGGGCATGCCTGCGGTTACAACGGCACGTTTCGGAAAGGATGGCCTCCCAACGCCATCGTTTGTCATTTAAACTCCCCCTTCAAAGTTTTATCGTGCCCATTTGTGTTCCACATATGATGATTAATTAGGGCACCGCGTCCTTTGGGCTTTTGCCCGTGTGCTTTTTGCATCATATCATAAAAAGCGGCAAAAGTATACGGGCTTTGCATTTTGCTCAATTGCTAGAGAAGGCTGCTCCCGGATTAGAGCGTTTTTTACTGACCGCAGAAGCGATTTGACGCAAAAAACGCTGAGGGAGAGGCTAGCGCACTCCCTCAGCCGTTTTTGCATGAACACTGTTTGCTTTATTTATTTGCCAGCTTCTTCAACTGCAACCGCGCAAGCAACCGTTGCGCCGACCATCGGGTTGTTGCCCATGCCGATCAGGCCCATCATCTCCACGTGCGCAGGCACGGAGGAAGAGCCGGCGAACTGAGCATCGCCGTGCATGCGGCCCATGGAGTCCGTCAAGCCGTAGGAGCGGGGCCAGCCGCCATATTATCGGGGTGCAGGGTACGGCCTGTGCCGCCGCCGGAAGCAACGGAGAAGTAGTTCACGCCGTTCTCCATTGCCCACTTCTTGTATGTGCCTGCAACGAGGTGCTGGAAGCGGGTGGGGTTGGTGGAGTTGCCGGTGATGGAAACGTCAACGCCCTCAGCCTTCATGATTGCAACGCCTTCGAGAACGTCGTTCGCGCCGTAGCACTTCACCTTTGCCTTCTCACCGTCGGAGTAAGGTGTTTCGCTGATTACGTTGAGCTCGCCGGTGTAGAAGTCATACTCCGTCTTCACATAAGTGAAGCCGTTGATGCGGGAAATGATCATGGCGGCATCCTTGCCGAGACCGTTGAGGATAACGCGAAGGGGCTCTTTGCGAACCTTGTTTGCCGTACGCGCGATGCCGATTGCGCCTTCAGCGGCTGCGAAAGACTCATGGCCGGCAAGGAAAGCAAAGCACTTTGTTTCGTCCTTTAAGAGCATTGCGCCAAGATTGCCATGGCCAAGGCCAACATTGCGCTGCTCTGCAACAGAGCCGGGGATGCAGAATGCCTGCAAGCCTTTGCCGATGGTGGCGGCGGCCTCGCTTGCCGCCTTCACGCCGGTTTTCAGCGCAATGGCAACGCCAAGCGTATAAGCCCAAACGGCGTTTTCAAAAGCAATGGGCTGAACGCCCTTTACGATTTCTTCCACATTGATGCCCTTGGAAAGGCAGAGATCGCGGGCTTCCTCAAGGCTTGCAAGACCATACTCTGCAAGACACTTCTCGATTTTGGCCATTCTTCTCTCTTTGCCTTCGAATTTTACATCGTTAGCCATAGTGAATTGTCCTCCTTTATACAGTCTTATTATTCTTCACGCGGGTCGATATACTTCTTCGCTTCATTGAAACGGCCGTAGCTGCCGGTGTTGTTCTTGAGCGCTTCGTCAGCGGGAACGCCGTGACGGATATCCTCCAGCATTTTGCCGAGCTTTACGAACTCGTAACCGATCACCTGATCGTCATCATCAAGCGCCATGCGGGTGATGTAGCCCTCAGCCATTTCCATGTAACGAACGCCCTTCGCCTTGGTGCTGAACATTGTGCCAACCTGAGAGCGAAGGCCCTTGCCAAGATCCTCAAGCTTGCGCCGACAACAAGGCCGCCCTCGGAGAAAGCGGACTGGCTGCGGCCGTAAGCCAACTGCTTAAAGATTTCGCGCATTGCAACGTTGATTGCGTCGCAGACAAGGTCGGTGTTCAGGCACTCAAGAAGCGTTTTGCCGGGGAGGATTTCAGCAGCCATAGCTGCGGAGTGGGTCATGCCGGAGCAGCCTAGCGTTTCAACGAGCGCCTCCTCAACAATACCGTTCTTAACGTTTAATGTGAGCTTGCAGGCGCCCTGCTGGGGTGCGCACCAGCCGATGCCGTGTGAGAAACCGGAAATATCCTTAATCTCATAGGACTTAACCCATTTGCCTCTTCGGGAATGGGAGCGGGACCGTGATGAGGCCTTTGGCGACCGTGCACATGTTTTCCACTTCGCGGGAATAGTTCATAATCCGTAACTCCTTTCGATGTTAACATCCATTGGGATCGGTTCCAACACTGGAACAGAACTAAACCCTATTATACTCAAATCCTTCTTTTTCCGCAAGTTTCAAAGCAGAGGTTTTATTTTGGAAAGTGAGAAAAAGGCGCCGTGCCATGGCTCACTTTTGGTGAAAATCGCATACTTGAAGGCGTCCCAAAAGAACACAGGCAGAAAAAACCGTGAATCCCTTGCCTTTTTAATCATTCTGTATTAGGATGAGGAAGCATTCTGATAAAGGAATCCTCAGAGGGAGTGGGCGCGGCACAAGCGTTCCGCATATTTTTAGGAAGGTGTTTGTTTGAAACGGGAAAGAGAACGGCGGCCGGTAAGGCCATTTTCACCTGCCCGGGTGATTGCAGCGAGTTTTTTGGGTGTGATCCTCGTAGGAACGGTGCTGCTGATGTTGCCGGTTTCCTCAAAAAATGGGGAGATGCTGCATCCGCTGACGGCTTTGTTTACCGCCACCTCCGCCACCTGTGTGACGGGATTGACTCTGGTAGACCCATATACGCAGTTCACTTTTTTTGGTCAGGCGGTGCTGTTGACGATGATCGAAATCGGCGGCATCGGCTTACTGACGCTCACAAATTTTTTCATGTTTTCCTTGCGCAAAAAGCTCGGCCTGCGTACGCTGCGTTTGGCGCAGGAAAATACAAACGCAGGCTCCTTTCACAATATTCGCTCCCTTTGCAAATCATTGTGGCGACGACGTTGCTGATTGAATCGATCGGGGCGATCCTGCTTTCGCTTCGATTTGTGCCGAAGTATGGGGCGCATGGCGTATGGGTGGCCATTTTTACTTCGGTATCAGCTTACTGCAACGCAGGCTTCGACATTCTTGGAAATGAAACGCCGTTTGGCTCGCTCATCCATTATAATGGGGATGTAATCGTTCTCTATACAGTGATGGCGCTGATCTTTTTGGGCGGCATTGGCTTCATGGTGTTTCAGGATCTGTTCTCCTGGCGCAGGCATCGCCACTTGATGCTGCACACCAAGGCCATGCTGCTGATGAGCGCCGCACTGATCGCGGGCGGCTTTTTGGTGTTTTTGGTGGTGGAATTTGACAATCCCAACACGCTAGGTGCACTGCCTTTGTTTCAAAAGCTCAATGCGGCGCTTTTTCAATCTGTATCGGCGCGTACGGCAGGCTTTGCCAGTATCGATCTGAGCAAGATGTACGATTTTTCCAAGGTGATGATGATCTTTCTGATGGTGATTGGGGCCGGCAGCGGTTCCTGCGCGGGCGGCATCAAGGTGACCACCTTCCTTGTGCTGATGATGACCGTGGTATCTGTTATCCGAGGGCGGGATGATACGGTTGTGCTCGGCAGAAGGGTGCCTAAACGGACGGTCTATAAATCCATGACGATTGCCGCGCTGGGCTTTGCAGCGGTTGTGATGAATGCGGCTGTCATCCTGATTACTCTGCCAAACCTGTCCGGTGTAGATGGCATTTTTGAAGCGGCTTCTGCTTTCGGTACGGTTGGAATGACGGCCGGCGTTACCATGAAATTTGGGATCGCTGCGCAGATCGCGACGATTCTGACAATGTTTATCGGCCGGATTGGCCCGATTTCCTTTGCGCTCGCACTGACGATCCGTGGGGAAGGCGGCGGCGGCGAGGTGCTGCCGGAGGGCAAGATTATGGTAGGATAGCACTTTCAATTGAATGGAGGGGGAACGAATGCGTGGATGGAGAAACAAAGCTGCGGCGGTGCTGCTTGCGGCGGCTGTTGTCGCAACGAGTATGGCGCCGGCGTTTGCAAAGGAGAAGGCCCCAGAGGGGGAACTTCGTTTTCGGGAGGATGGTAGTTTTACCATTATGCTGCTGGCCGACGCACAGGATACGAACCGGACGAAGCCCGATACCGTCGAATTGATTGAAGCGTCTCTGGATGAGGTGAAGCCGGATCTGGTCATCCTGATGGGCGACAATATCGCGGGCTCATGGTTTGGCGCGCGTATCCATGCGCAGGAGAAGGCGGAAAAGGCGATTGGAAACATCGTCGGCCCCATTGCGCAGCGGAGGATTCCCTTTGCCCTGGTTTTTGGCAATCACGACCCGGCTTCTCCGCTGACGCTGGAAGAGCAGATAAAAATCTATCAGTCCTACCCCGGCTGCCTGGCAGTGGATGATGGCCCGGCGCTGACTGGCTGCGGAACCTATCGATTGCCAATTCTGCACGCCAAGGGTGAGAAAGCGGCCTTTCAACTCTGGTTTTTTGATTCGGGGGAAGGCGAAAGCCTTGTTTCCTACTCCTCTCCCGCGCCAGATCAGATTGCCTGGTATGTGGAGGAGAGCAAACGATTGACGGCGGAAAACGGCGGGATGCCAATCCCCGCGCTGGCGTTTCAGCATGTTGCGGTTCCGGAAATCTACCAAACCTTCCGCGCGGTAGAAAAGGGCACACAGGGTGCAGTGAAGGGATGGAGCAGTAAAAAGGGGCAGTATTGGCTGCCCGATCCTGCCTGTGCCGTAGAGGAAAGCAGGATTCAGGCACGCGGTTGCTAGAAGGTCCACGCGCCTCAGATAATGGCAATGGGGAATTTGATGCATGGCTGGCCTGCGGGGATGTGATCGGCGCCTATTTCGCCCATGACCATAAGAATGAATATGTGGGGAACTACAAGGGAATTGATCTCGGCTACGCCCCCGGCTGCGGCTTTAACTCCTACGGCAACGGCGGAGAGCGCGCAATGCGCGTGATTGAATTGCAGGAAAGTGCGCCGCAAGCCTATCGCAGCCACCTTGTGTATTATCGGGACGTGGTAGGGCACGATCCTCCACTTCGTGGCGGGATTGTATGCTGGGCAATTATCTGAATATCGGTGGGCCGTATGTGTTGCTGGCGGTTGGATGTATCGTTGGGTTGGGCGGTATTTTCACCGCAGGGCGGTCGTTGTACCGGAAGCGGAAGGGCAAGTAAGGCTCGCCGCTGTGTTTTTGGCGAATCCATCAAGGGGGCAATGCAAATCCGCATTGCCCCCCTTGATGTGCATTCGTTGAATTATGCATCTTTGCCGCCTGGCTGCTGCCGTCCTCTGCCGCCTATGGGCCGCTAATGCCGCCAGAGCGTTGGAAGTCACAACGGAGGAAAGCGTCAGGCTTTCAGATTGGCTGCCGGCTGAAAGGGTATATGTTTCCCCCTTTTTCAGATCCGGGCTGCTGACGACGACGCTGTTATAGGCTTTTGCGGGCGTGTAGGATGCGAGAACTTTGCCGCCGGAGTCCTTCAGGACAATGGCGTCGCCAGAGGAGAGAGAAGCGCTGAAATTATTTAAAATGGAATATTGTGTGGAGGAGTCGGAAAAGCCCTGCGCCATGCCGCTCATGCCTGCAGCGACGATGGTGCCTCCAGTAATGGTGGCGGCGCCTTCATAATCGAGCGCTCCGTTGCCGTTATCTGCGGAGCTGGTGATATAGATCGTGCCGCCCTCCACAAACAGGTTCCCGTTGGAATCCAGACCGTCACCGCCTGCATCCACGTTGATCGTGCCGCCGGTGATTTTAATGAAGATCTCGGAATCTTCGCTGACGATGAATTGGTTTTGCCCGGGCCGGCCCTGTTTTGCCGTGTCGCTGCCGCCGGCGGAGTTGATCCCGTCGTCGCTGGCGGTAAGCTGAATGTTCCCCCCTGCGATGGTAACGCTTAGTCCCTCAAGCCCTTCATAGCTCTGGCTAATCTTGATCGTTCCCTCCTCAATCAGGAGCGCGTCGCCGGCATGAACGCCGTCGTCGCCGGATTTCAGGGAGAGCGTGCCGCCGGTAATCGTTACCGTGCCATTAGAATGGATGGAATCGTCAGAGGAGTTAATGCTGAATGTGCCGCCGCGCAGTGAAAGAGATGCGCCTGCCTTCAGCCCTTTTGCGCTGTCGGATGTGTCGGTGGATTCTGCATCCTGTGAGGGATTCTGCTCGCTCTGAGGCCCCCACATACCCCAGCCGGGCGAATCCTTTCCGGATTTGTCGATGCTGCGTTTGCACTGCCGCCGCCGCTGGTGATCTGGAACGTGCCTCCGTCGATGCGCAGCACGGTTTCCGCCTGAACGGCATCTGTGCCGGCTGTGAGGTCGAACGTACCGCCGGAGATATAAACATACCCTTGATCGGCTTTTTCCGCATTGTTGGCCTGAATGGCGTCTGTACCGGTTGCGATAGTAAACGCACCTCCGGTGATTTTGACACAGTCTTTGCCGTATAGGCGCCGCCGTTTTCTGCTTGATGGCATACTGACCTCCGGTGACGACGAGATCATCCTTGGAGACAACGGCGTGTTTGTATGCTGCGTTGACGGCCAAACTGCCGCTTCCATTCATCGTCAGGTCTGCTCGGCTGAAAATGACGCCGTCCACGTTGCTGTCGTCATCGCCGAGGGCGTAGGAGCTGCCGCTGCTAAGCGTGTTTTCCGTGCCCTCCGCTAACGTGAGAAACACCTTGTCTGCCTGCTTGATGAACAATGCAGCATGGTCGGAGCAATCAATAGATACATTCTGGAGCACGATCTGCACTTTTTCGGTATCGGCTGCGTCAACGACCAATTGCCCATTCTCCAGCGTGCCGCTTACCAGATAAGTGCCCTCTTGCTGGATGGTGACAACCCCGTCTTTTTGGGAAGCTCCGTTCCCGGAGATGGAGCGGAGGCGCCCGTAAGCGTAATTTTGGTTGCGCTGCTCTCATCATAGGCTGCATCCTGATCCGATTTGCCGACCGTAGTGTCAATCTCGTCAGCCGAGATGGCATTGAGGGACGCAGCCTTTGTCGTCTGCTCGGCAGTGCCGTTCTCGGGGCCGCAGCCGGCGAGGATGATAAGCAATGATGCGATTAGAACCGCTAGATATTTTTTCATGGCAATATTCCTCCTGCTGATTCATGATACGGATATTCATTTCCAACCAAGGGAATCACCCTTTGTCACTTAGAAAGTATAGCAGTGCAACCCAAATAGAACTTAAAAAAGAGCCTGCTGCGAAATGTTTCCTATTTCGCAACAGACTCTGCAATTTGAAATCGTTTCAATGAATCAAACAGGAACCGGCGTTCAGTGGACGAAAACTTCTGCGCTGCGCAGCACCGGATTGCCACGGGATTGGCGGATCACGATGCGCACGCAGTCTGTTTTGGGCAGCGTCAGCGGAAGGCGAAGAATTTTGCGGTTGCCGATCACTGTGCCCTCCCGGCGTGGACAAAGCCCTTGGCGGTGCGGAGATACACATCGAAATCCTCTACCCGCTCGCTGAAACGCAGATCCTCCCGCAGCACAACGCTGCTGACCTGCTGCATCCCATCCAGCTTGCAGTCCAGGATATATTCATCATCCCCAAACGAATAGCTTGCGGTATCTTCTGCCAGCATTGCGTTAAATGCTTCGATTGACCGCATGCCTTCGTTGCTCCCAACAGAAAAGCTCTGCACGGCGGAGTTGGAAAATTCCCTGCGGATACGGTCGCCAAAGGCTTTTAAGGTGAGCGTATCAATCAGTGGGATCACGCCGTTTTGATTGGGCGAAACATTGAGCAGAAGAGAGGCGTTGCCGCCCACGGTTTTATAATAGATATCCATCAGCGTGGACACGGTTTTGACCTTTACATTTTCATTGCTGTGCCAAAACCAGCCGGGACGAATCGGCACATCGGCCTCCGCCGGATACCACTTGAGGTTTTTATATTGGGAAACGATATCTCGGCCGCCCATGTCCGGCGCGTCATAGCTGATGTGGGGCAATGTGCCGAGAGCTGGATCCAACGCCTCGTCATTGGCAGTGACAACGCTCCACTCGCTTACACGGGCGTTACCCGCCTCGTTGCCGATCCAGCGCACGTCCGGGCCGCTGACCGCGATCACCGCGTTTGGCTGATAGGTGCGGATCACTTCATAATACCGGTCAAATCATAGGTGAAATCAGGTGCGTCATCACCCTTAGCGCCATCCAGCCAAATGGCAAACAACTCGCCGTAGCGGGTGCAGAGCTCCGTGAGCTGGCTGACAAAATAATCATTATAAGCGTCTGTTCCGTAGGTTGGCTCATGCATATCCCAGGGGGAGAGGTAAACGCCGAATTTCATTTCATATTTGCGGCAGCTTTCCGCAAGCTCCTGCACGATATCCCCTTGCCCATCCTGATAGGGGCTGGAGGCAATATCATGGGTGGTATAGTCGCTTGGGAACAGGCAAAAGCCATCGTGGTGCTTGGCGGTGAAAATAATCCCCTTGCTGCCGGAGGCTTGACAGCCTGCACCCATTGATCCGTATCGACTTTTTGGGGTTAAACTGGCTGGGTGATTCTTTGCCAGTGCCCCATTCGCTGTTGGTAAAGGTATTCATGCCATAGTGAATGAAGGTGTAGTATTCCAGCTCCGCATAGGCAAGCTGCGCGCCGAAGGAACAATCTCCGTCAACCGCTCCACCTCGGGGCCGCTGTTGGGGTAACCATTGTTGTCGTTTGACCAGCCTTTGGCAAACTCACCACTGCCGGGCGCATACGCGCCGGAAAACAGCAAGGCAAAAAATTGCACAAGGGAGAGGATAGCCGCAACCAGGCGGCGAAGGCTCAGGAGAATATTCATTTTGCAATGCCCCTTTTTCTCTACATTCTAAAATGATCAAAAGATCAATTTCCCAGAATAATGAGCGGCAGCTCCTCCGGGGAGGAGACAATATATTCAGCGCCTGCCTGCTCGAATTCCGCACGGCTGCCAAACCCATAGAGGACAGCTGCGCAGGGAAGCCCAGCCCGGTGAGCCCCCTCGATATCGAAATGCCGATCGCCCACCATTAGAATGCGGCTGTCGGCAGGAAGCGAAAGCCCCACGATCGCCTTGCGGATCAGCACCTCTTTTCCTGGGGGATTCTGGGAGAAATCGATGCCGGATACATAGCTGAAACAAGCGCCGATCTCTAACCGGGAAAGAATTTCTTGGATGAAGGGCACAGGCTTGGAGGAGGCTACGCCAAGGCGGACGCCGCTGCCTTTCAATTGGGTGAGCAGCGGGCGAATTCCATCATAAAGCCGCACCTCACGCACTCCCTGCGAACGGTAGTGCTCACGGTATTTTTCAACCAGCGCTTGCGCGCGGGCCTCATCCACGCCTAGAAGGTGTATAAAGCTGTGTTGGAGAGGCGGCCCAATGAAATAGCGCAGGGCTTGTTCATCAGCATTGGGTAACCAAAAGCCTTCAGCGCATATCGTACGCTATTGTAGATCCCCTCAGAGGAATCTACCACCGTGCCGTCAAAGTCAAAAAGAACTGCGTCAAAAAGCGGCTTACTCAATCTGCTTTATCCCCTTTTGCCTGCGCTTTCGCAACAAATTTTTCTTCCTTTACGAGGAAGCGTTCATGGGCGCCCGCGCCGACTTCCCCTGCATCATCCCAAGCGCGCACTTGGAAGGAGAGCTTCCGCCCCTCCACAGCGGTCAGGCGCGCTTCGGCATAAACATGCATGCCGACAGCGTTGCCGATGTGTGGCTGATATTCAGGCTCGTGCCTACAGTGGTTTCTCCCTCTTTCAGGAACGGTGCGATACACGCGCACGCGGCCTCCTCCATCAGGGCGATCATCGCGGGAGTCGCAAATACGGGCAGGGAACCGCTGCGCATGGCGGCGGCAGTAGTCGCTTTGGTGACCAGGATAACGGCTTGGGAAACAGCCCCAATTTCCATGCTTGAAGCACTCCTTTCTAGATGAACCTATAGATCAAGCATAATTCCACCGGGCAGTGGTCGGAACCATAGATTTCCGTGTGGATTTTGGCCTCCTTGATTCGGTTGGCTATGCGGTTGGAAACGCAAAAATAATCGATGCGCCAGCCGGCGTTTTTCTCCCTGGCATGAAAGCGATAGGACCACCAGGAATATGCTCCGGTTAAATCCGGGTATAAATAACGAAACGTATCGGTGAAGCCGGCAGCCAGCAGCTCGCTGAACTTGCCCCGCTCTTCATCTGAAAAGCCAGCCTTCCCACGGTTGGGCTTTGGGTTTTTTAAATCGATCTCCTGATGCGCCACATTCAGGTCGCCACAAAAGACAACGGGCTTTTGCACATCAAGCTTCTGGAGGTGGGCGCGGAAGGCATTCTCCCAATCCATGCGGTAGTCGATGCGGGCTAGCTCCTCCTGCGCGTTCGGCGTGTAAACGGTGACAAGATAAAACGCATCGAATTCCAGCGTGATCACGCGGCCTTCTGTGTCGTGATCCGGGATGCCGAGCCAAGCTGCACGGAACGCGGTTCCTCCTTGGTGAAGATCGCCGTGCCGGAATACCCCTTGCGCTGCGCATAGTTCCAATATTGATGGTAATTTGTAAGCGGCGGCTCATCCAGCTCAATTTGCCCTGCTTGGACTTTTGTTTCCTGTAGGCAGATGATATCTGCATCCATCGCTTGCATGCTGTCGAGAAAGCCCTTTGATACGCATGCCCAGTATGGCTCGCTTTCACACAGAAGATCCTTTTTAGCCTCCTTTCTTTTCGATATCCTGATTTTATGGTATAATAGCTTCAAACAAAATGTTTGAAGCATTGGAAAAATGCCTGTCGGCGCGAAACGCCTCCTGCCGCGATGCGGCAACGCCATTTGGGGCGAATCTATGAAAATTGTTCTTTTATGAGCACCATAAGGAGATCGATATAACATGATGAAAATGATATCCTGGAATGTGAACGGCATCCGGGCATGCG
>ENA-OQEN01000392-OQEN01000392.1-human-gut-metagenome-genome-assembly--contig:-NODE-392-length-19200-cov-2.393226_pt1 | contig 19200 bp, 22 predicted proteins | sample MGYA00242791_ERZ504627 | MGnify/ENA primary metagenome ERZ504627 (study PRJEB26092, sample SAMD00036316) | human gut metagenome | host: Homo sapiens | study: EMG produced TPA metagenomics assembly of... | reverse complement strand
CGTTTGGCCATGATGCTGGAGATGTATCTGGTTATGCTGTCACATGGAAACAGCGGACCGATGGCAAGATAAATGCAGATCATACAACCAACGATTATACGCAGGTTCCCGATTCTGTAACTCCTACGACGTATAAAGACGCTTACTATAACCGCCTCTCAAAGTCGCCGACGGCCAGGATGACCACACGTTGTCGTCATGGAACAGCTGAAGCAGTATGCTGAAAAAAATGCATCAAATCTTGGCAACAACATCAAGGTCTACAAGACAGATGAAAAGGGTAACGTGCAGCTTGATAAAGATAAACAGCCTGTCGAGGATAAAGACGCCACGACAAACGCTCAGAATGCAAGCAAAGACGCCTGGGGCAAGGCTCTTGGTGCAGCAAAACCGTTTACTACAGGCACATCCGATGCTGCTACGAATGCTTCTACTTCCGATCAGCTGGTAACGGGCAAGACGCTGTACAACTATGATAAGCCAACCGGTTCGACGAATTATGTTAATGCAAACAATACGACTGGCCAGAACCTGAGTGTCTCGATGCACAGGTCAAATCCAATGCTGACACGCTGAATGATAAGACCCATAACATCAAGTATTATTCCGTTAAAGATGGCATTCAGCTTAGCAGTTTGAACACAAATTCGGATAACTTAGGTGCTTCTGCGGTAGCTGGTATGGCAGCTGGTTATACAACGGGTACTGATGGCATCGCCTCGACTGTTGTCGGCTCGTACTCTGGTGTCATGAATACGGGTACTTCTTCTGGCATTTTAGGCATGATGTTCGTGGTGCTGCAGCTGTTTCGGTCGGTACTATTAATATTAATAATAATGAAGATACTTCGAAGACTTTCAGTGGTGTAGCCAACAGCATTGTTGGTCAAGCCAATGTGACGAAGGATTCCAACGCAGCCCTTATTTATGGTGCTGGCAACAGCGTAACCAACTCTTATCGTGGTATTGATTTAAGTAATGCTTCAGCTATTGCGAGTGCTATAGGAAATAAAAATGCAACAGATCTTCAGAAAGCATTACAAGCTGCTGTTCCTAAGAGTGGTGCTCAGGTCATGGTCATGGGCGGCGGCAACAGCGTAGACAATGCTTACATGACCCAAATTGTAGGCGTAGGTAATAACGTCAAGGGGACCAATACCAATAAGAATAAGGAAATTGCATCTGAATATGATTCAAGTGCATCTACTCAGTACAACTATGTCGATGGCTTCCAGAATACCCTGACTAACGGCAAGAATGACTACATCATCGGCGCCAACAACAGCGTCACCGGTGACAGCATCGACAAGAACCAGTCGAACATTGTGGTTGGTGATAACCACACTCTGACGAATAAGAACAACAACGTGGTCATCGGTTCTGCAGATACTCCGAAGGAATTGACTGCTTCTAACGCCGTGGTCATCGGCCATAATGCTGACGTGAAAGTGGACAACGGCGTGGCCCTGGGCAGCGAATCTGAAGCTTCTGTGGCTGCGGGTGTTGCCGGCTATGCTCCGGTTGCCAGTGTGGCGAACAAGAACACAGCTACTTGGAAATCCACCAATGCGGCAGTCTCCGTAGGCAAAGCAGATGGCAGCATCACTCGTCAGATTACGGGCGTAGCCGCGGGTACCGCAGATACGGATGCCGTCAACGTGGCCCAAATCAAGGAACTGGCCAATATCGACGCGTCTAACATCGGTACGAACCTGAAGGGCTCTGATAGTAAGACCGCTGCTACTACGGATGAGCAGAATACCAATGAAAATGCATGGGGCGAAGCCATTGGTACGGGCAAGATTGCTGATCGGGCGCCTCGGATAAAGAAACGAACGGCAGCCAGCAGCTCGTTACCGGCGGTACGGTGTATAAGGCCCTCAATGGAGGAATGACCAAGATTGTTATTGGCACACCGGGAGAAAATGGTAAGGACGGCGCTCCGGGGACCATTGGCCTCGTAGGACCCGCCGGTGCAGATGGCAAGAATGCAGAAGTTGATATTACCATCCAGCAGGGCAAAGACGAGGAATCTAAAGGTGTCAAAGGCGCTAACGGTGTTGATGGCCAGGATGGCATTACCCGCATTGTATATAAAGATGCGGCTGGAGACCACCAGGTAGCTACTATGGAAGACGGCCTGAAATTTGCTGGCGACGATGGCAGAAAGATGCAAATAAAGTTATTGCCAAGAAGTTGAACAACATTGTCGATATCATCGGCGGTGCGAAGGGCGACCTGACAGAAGGCAACATCGGCGTCAACAACGACAGCGGCAAGCTGAAAATCCAGCTGGCCCAGGAACTGACCGGCATCACCTCCATTTCCGGCAGCACGGGCTCGAATGGGGCCAAGATCACCCTGGATACGAATGATCAGAACATCAGCGTGAATGGCGGCAAGATTACGGACGTGGCCAGCGGCCTCTCCACTAATGACGGCAGCTACAACGCAAAGGATGCCAATAATGCAGCCAACATCAGCGATGTGAACAGCATGATTTCCAAGGCCGTGACAGATGCCAAAGGGGAAACCCAGCAGGATTTGGATAAAAAAGCCAATGTGGATGCTTCCAACATCGGTACGAACCTGAAAGGGGCCGATGGCAAGACGGCAGCTACGGAAGACGAACAGAAAGCCAACCTGGACAAGTGGGGCGAAGCATCGGTACCGGAGAAGTAAAAGACGGCAGCAAGCAGCTGGTCACCGGCAATACCGTGTACAATGCGGTGAAGGATAAAGCCGATAAGAGCTACGTGGATACACAGCTGAACACGAAAGCAAATACAGATGGCTCCAACATCGATGCGGATAAGTTCTCTAAGAAAGTAGCCATTGGCAAAATCAACGATAGTGATGAGCGGGCTGTATCCGGTAAGACTGTTCATGAAGCCATTCAGACCATCAACGGCAATATTGATGGAAAGGCCAATAAGAACCTGGATAACATCGATGATGCCGGCAAGAATGTAATCAAAGATCAGGCACGGGCTGCCGTGACGATTGACAACAAGGGCCTCAACACCAACGTCGTCGCCACGCAGGATGACAAGAACCATACCACCACGTACACCATCAATGTAGAAGGGAATGGCAAAGTGGCAGCTAAGGACACTGGCCTGATTTCCGGTGATACCATCTACAACGAACTGCGGCCGGCCACCGATGGCACCTACATCAAGACGATCAACACCACGGCCCAGAACCTGACGTCTCTCGATACCCAGGTCAGGGCAACCCACGACCTCATTAACAGTGATGGCAAGACCATCAAGATTGGTGGTTCCGACGCTGCGACGAAGATTGATGTCAATGGCAAGGATGGCAAGGGCCGCGTGATCACGGGTGTTGTCAGCGATGCAAACGATCCGAACAGTGCGGCAAATGTGGGCTATGTCAATGGCATCACGCAGCCAGCAATGAGCAGATCTACCGCGACATGAACATGCAGTACAACCACGTCGAGAACGACATCAGCCGTGCGGCGGCGGGCAGCAATGCCCTGGCGGCACTGCATCCGATGCAGGAGTTCGATCCGGACGACAAGGCACAGTTCGCGCTTGGCTATGGCCATTACCGCAATTCGAATGCGGGCGCGGTCGGCGCGTTCTACCAGCCGGATGAGAACAGCTGTTCAGCTTCGGCGTTTCGTTCGGCAACGGCGATGCGGGCCTCAACGCGGGCGTGACGTTCAAGTTCGGCCCGGGCGGTTCGGACCACCATGCGCTGACGAAGACGCAGATGGCCAAGGTCATCGACGCACAGTCGAAGGAGATTGACGCACTCAAGAAGGACAATGCCGACAAGGATAAACGCATCGATGCTCTTGAGCAGAAAGTCAATGAGATTCTGCCAAAGTCGAGAAAGACAAGGCTTGAGTCTGCTGGACACGAGGCAAACGCATCGTATCTATTATAAGGAAGTGAATTTATATGACAGCAACGCGAAAAGTTCATATCTGGTCCACGCGTCTCAAAGCGCTGCGCATCCAGAACAACTTGTCGCAGGCCGAGGTTGCCAAAGTCATTCAGTGCAGTCAGGTCGCATACGGCATGTACGAACTCGGCAAACGCAAAATTCCCATTGATAAGCTGGTCGTTCTGGCGAAATACTACCGTGTTTCGCTCGACTATCTGGCGGGGCTTTGTGACAATGTCGGTGGCTTAACCGCAAATATGTGACAAGAAGTATTAACTTTTGGATGAAAGACACCGCCTGCCCTCAGTCAGAGACCCGCAGGCGGTGTTTTGTTTTGTTGTACCATCTCATTGGGTATAGATGAAGCACCACAGGAAGGAGACTATGCCTTGAATCGGGTATATAAAGTAATTTTTAATCGCATCAAAGGTCAATATGAAGTCGTTCCGGAAATTGCGAAAAATGGCGGTAAAGCACCGAAACGCTCCACAGGAAGACATCTTCATCATTCTGCCGGCATCCTGCCCACAGCTGTGCTGCTGTCCCTGCTGGTATCGGGCGGCACCTGCGGAGTGGCATCAGCGACGACGATTGAAGCCGGTGATACCATTTCAGCAGGGGACAATATTTCCGTTACCAAAGATGATACCGGAAAGATTGTCATTGCTACGGATGGCGTGGCGACAAAAGATGACTTGAATCAGGTAAATTCGACTGCGATGGATCATGCAGGTAAGATCTCTACAAACACGCAGAATATTGACAAGAACACCAAGGATATTGCTGAAAATAAGACTGCGATAGCCGCGAATAAAACAGCGACAGAGAAAAATGCTAAAGACATTGCAGACAACAAGGGCGCAATTGGCAAAAATTCAGCGGCCATCGACAAACTGAAACAAGTCAATGAAAGTCTGGGGCTTAGTAAGGACAAATCTGGCATCAAGTATTTCCGCACGAGTTCGAGCGGCGCGGATGACGATGCCAAAGCCACGGGACCAGATGCCCTGGCTGTCGGCAAAAATGCCAAGGCAGAGAGTGATAAGACCATTGCTATCGGCGTGCAGGCCGATGCCAGAGGCAGCGGCGCCATTGCTATTGGCGGCGAAATTCGGACAGAAAAAGAAACAGCCTCAACAAAGGTGCCGAAGCGGCAGCCGATAATTCCACGGCCATTGGCACCAATGCCGAAGTAACTGAAAAAGCAGAGAATGGTATTGCTTTTGGCCATGGAGCTATTACTGGTGCCCGTGCTGGCATGGTGGCTGATGAAGGCTCACAGTATGTACTTGTAGGCGGCGGTAAAAATAGTGTTTCTATCGGTAATAACGCCAATGCCCGCGGTAATTCAGCGATTGCCCTTGGTAATGGTGCTGTAGTCATGAATGATGCGTATTCTACGAACTCCGAAGGTACGAATACAATTTCTTCTAACGGCATTGCTATTGGTACAAACAGCAGAACTGTTTCAGCAAATGCATGGCTATCGGTGCGAATGCCAAAGTTGATAATCAGAGTACAGGAGCAATGGCTATCGGCAATGGCACTCATGCACAAAAAGGCAACGCTTTGGCCATTGGCACGAATGCGAATGCCATTTATACAGATGCATTGGCCATTGGTGATGGCGCAAAAGCCTCGTATACGGAAGCTGTTGCCATCGGCAAAGGCGCGGAAGCTGCCGGCAGTCAGGGGATTGCCATCGGCAGTGGCACGACGGCGAATGCGGACGATGTTGTTTCCATTGGCCAGGGAGCTGTAGCTGATGCGGAAAATTCCGTTGTCGTTGGTCTTAACGCAGGTAAAGGCATGGTTGGCGATAAAAATCATGTCAACGGTTCACACGTTGTCATTGGCAATACAGCTGGTCAGAACATCGACGGTCAGGAAGATATTGCCCTTGGTTTTGGTTCGGGCAGTGACGTCAAGGGCAATTACAATATCGCCATTGGCTCTGGCGCGGGCACACATCTCGGGGATAAAGCTTCTGGTTCCACGCAGGATTCTTTAGCAGGCTACAATATTTCCTTAGCTATCATGCCAATCATTATGAAAATGACACGGCCATTTCGGAAGCTACAGCTTTAGGCGCAAATACCGTAGCCACGACCCATGGTACGGCTGTTGGTTCTACGGCCAAGGCATCGGCTAATGGAGCAACAGCAGTAGGTTTTACATCTTTGGCTGAAGGAGACAAGTCCATGGCTCTGGGCGAAGAATCCATTGCCCGTGGTACAGGTAATATCGCCATCGGCAGTGGCTCTTTGGCAACGGCGAACATGGCGAGTGGTACTGCCTATCTGACTGGTACGACAGCAACACAGGTGGTTTCTGTTGGCAATGGTAATACTGCTGTAAGTGACCATGGCCTGCGCCGCATTGTCAATGTTGCTGATGGCGCGGCAGAACAGGATGCCGTGACAATCCATCAGTTGAAAACGTTAGAGAGTCAGCTGGAATCTCATATTAACGCTGTTAAGCCTGACAGCAGCACGGACGCTGTGACTTATTCTGGTACAGATCATGATCATGTACGTTTGCAGGATAAAAGTGGCGGTGCCGTACAAATCAATAATGTCAAAGAAGGTCAGGATGATAACGATGCTGTCAATCTAAAACAGATGAGACAAGCTGTTACGGATGCTAAAGTTCACTATTATTCGGTCAAGACTGATGATAAGAGCACGCCGGCTAACAATTACAACAATGATGGCGCTGTCGGCACGAATTCAATGGCTATGGGTGTCATTGCCAAGGCCACGCAGGAATGCAGTGTAGCAGTCGGCAATAACGTCACGGCAGAAAGTGAAGGCAGCATCGCTATTGGTGCCGGTTATAAAACGACTGGCGCTGACGGCAAGGAAACGATGAACGAAACGAAGGCCGAAGTTGGCTACCATTATAATACGGCCATTGGTGCCGGTGCCCAGTCTGCTGGCGATAATTCTTTGGCTATTGGTACAAGAGCTGCAGTGAAACAGAAGAATGGAAGCGCCCCAAATGCAAGTAAAGAGTCCATCGCTATCGGCTATTTGGCTGAAACATCCGACATACGTGGCGTGGCCATGGGTGCTGAGGCCAAGAGTATAGGCGATGGTTCCAATGCCATCGGCAATAAGGCTACGGCTTCAGGCAATGATTCTGTAGCGATTGGCACGAATGCTACGGATACAAGGTCGGATAACTCCATTGCCATGGGCACCAAAGCTCAGGTAGCAGGGGGAAGCAGCGCCGCTATCATTGGCAATGGCTCTGCTTCGACCAATGGCACAAATGTCAATGTTTTTGGTACGGGCAGCAGTATCACCAGCGCTCAGGACAATAATGATGTGCTGGTCAGTGAAAGCAGCATGATGGGCAATCATAATAAGATTGTTCGCAATGATGCACAGACTATTACAAACGTCACTATCAGCGGCAACAGCAATACCGTTTCAGGGACTTTTGGATTCGGCAACAGTCAGCTGATGCTAAAAATTGGATAAAATCAATATTACCGGTACGGGAAATACGGTTACCTCAGTGATAATAAGTTGCCAATCGAAGATGTCACCATCATGGGTAACGATAATAAAGTCGAAGGTATTGTAAAATACGATAAAGACGGCAAGGCTTTATCCAATATCCAGATTCTAGGTTCGAACGTGACGGCTGATGTTGCCAATTCCGTTTATCTCGGAACAAATTCAAAAAGCTGCATCTACAGCGACAAGTCAATCTGCCGGTCTGGCGAGTATAAAGATCCTTATACAGCTGCAGCAGCTCAGACTGCCGTTGGTGCTGTGATTGTTGGTGATGTAGGTGCCGAACGTCGTATACAGAATGTAGCAGCTGGCCTTGTCAGCACGACAAGTACGGATGCCGTCAACGGCAGTCAGCTCTTCCTGCGCACGCAGCCGCTGCGTTTCGCTGGGGATAACTCGATCATTGGGACAACGTCGGCAGCCGACACAAATGTCCTGCATCGCAGCTCCGACCAGGCTATGTCTATTATTGGCGGTGCCGATGTCAAAAACCTCAGTGATAAGAATATCGGTGTTGTAGCAGATGCGACGAAGAATACCTTGACGGTAAAACTCGCCAAGGACGTAAACGTCAACAGCGTGACTACGGGCAATACTGTAATGAATCATGACGGCGTAACCAATGGCAAGACTACATTGAACAAAGATGGTATTACGATTCAAAATGCTGATACCAACAAAAATATCGTCATTAACGACGGCAATATCAGTTTTGGCGGCAATCAGGTCAAAATATGGGCAGCGGCTCTGATGGCAAAGATAGTCAAGGCAATGTGGCATATAACATAAATACAAACGGTGCCAATATCGCGATGCCAAAAATATTTCTGATGCCAGAAGAACAATTGTAGAATCTTCGGATGGTTCCGTTACGGTGACAGATAAGAATGCTAATAACCCGAACGCTGTTAATCATGACTATGATTTGCATGTCGATTATAATAAAGCAGCCAGCAACTTGAACCTGAATTATACTGGTGATAACAATACCAGCGGTAGCAATCCGCTGAGTGGTTCTGTTGCATTCAATGGTACGACTAATCAGATTGTGACGAAGGCCCAAAATGGAAAAGTCGCATTTGGTCTTACCGATGAAGTCGATATCGGCAAAACGGCAAGCGGCAATGATGGCAAAGTCAATGTCATCGACAAGAATGGCGATACTGGCGTATCCATCTGGGCCAACAGTGGTGATCAGACGAAGGGCACTTCGGGCGGCCATATCAGTTTAACCGGTGCCAAACCGACTGACAATGCGCAGGGGGCATTCGTTGATATTTGGACCGAATATGGCCAAGATACATTGACTCCGGCGGAAAAAAATAAAACGGCCAGCCGCATTGTTTATCAGGATAGTGAAAATGGCAAACAGGAAGTCGCTAACTTAAACGACGGCCAGAAGTACAAAGGCGATTTCCGCGATGCTGCTGCTGTGACGTTGAACCATCAGGTCAACATTGTCGGCGATATTTCTTCTTACAATGAAGGAAAAGATAAAGACAATCAGGTAAAGGAATCTGACCTGATGGACGGCACGGCCAATGTTGGCGTTGTTACAACAAAAAATGGTGACGATGCCACGCTGACCATCAAGCTGAACCGTAATCTCCATATCGATTCCACAACCATGGAAAAGAAAGATGCTAATGGCAACGTCCTCAATAACAATATTACGAATGCTGAAGGTTCGACTATCACGAAAAAAGATGCTAACGGCCAGACTGCAGCAAGTACGACTACAACTGCTGGTGCTTTGACTATCCAAAATGGCAAGATGAAAACGACAATCGACCAAAGCGGCATTTCAACGAATCATATCAATGTGGGCGAAAAGACACGCATCGGGGATGCGGCCGCGAAGATTGGCAACGTCGACATCGACGGCAAGAAAGGACAAGTCAAGGTTGGACAAAATACGACTATCAAGGATGGAGTGGCTTCCATCGGCGAAGTCAAGATTGGCCAGCATAAAGCGAATGACGCTAATCTGACCATTTACGATAAGAATGGCAAGGCTACAACGCGGAAGGATCCAGCCGGCAAGTATGTGACAGGTCTCACCAATAAGACCTGGAACAATGATAATTCCTACGTCAGCGGCCGTGCGGCAACAGAAGATCAGCTCCATCAGGCTGTGTCGGATCTCATCGGCCCGAGTGCCAAGGGCGGTTTTGGACTTTCTGCTGACGGTGACAGTGTCAAGAAAGCACTAGGCCAGGCTATTGCCGTTAACGGCGATGGTACGTATGACTCTGCTGGCAAACAGACAGCCGCCGGCAACATCATTACTTCTGTAGACAAAAATGCAGAAGCCATCAGGGTCTCCCTGAATCGCGACCTCAATATCGATTCCACAACGATGGAAAAAGAAAATAAGGATGGTAGCAAGGTCAAGAATTTTACAGATGCCAATGGCTCGATTCTGACGAAGACCGATGCTCAGGGCAATACGTCCAGCACAGCTGTCAATGCCGGTTCTTTGACCATCAAGAATGGTGATGTCACGACGACAATTGACAAAGATGGTGTCAAGACTAATAAAGTCACAGTTGGTGAAAATACAACTATCGATGATGGCTCCGCGACAATTGGCAAAATCAATATCAATGGCAATGGGGAAAAAGATAGTGCCACCAATAAAGAACACACCAGCACCATCACAGGTCTTTCTAACCTGACTTTCGATACGACTAATACGACACAGTATGCAGATTCCAACCGTGCTGCTACCGAAGCTCAGTTGAAGACGGTATATGACAAGGCTTCGCAGCATACGACAGTCACGGTCAATGGCAAACCAAGTGCATCTGGCAACTTAGTTATGGATCAGACCAAAAATGATGATGGCAGTATGAATTATGCTCTTTCCCTCAATGACGATGTCACACTCGGTCATAAAGACAAAGATGGCAAACTGACTGTCCAGAGCAAGGACGGCAGCAAGTCCATTACGACAGATGGCAGTACGGGCACACTGACGTTCCAAGATGGGCAGAAGGAAGTTGCTATTAATGCGGCTGATGCTGCAAATGGCGTCGATGGCACCAGCATCAAGCGTGCTGCGATGGACAATCACACCATTGCGACGCTCGACGATGGCATGAAATACGCCGGCGATACGGGCAATGCTCTCAAGCAGAAGCTCAACCGCACGACGAATATCAAGGGCGGCATTGCCGATGCTTCGAAGCTTTCGGACAACAATATCGGTGTTGTCTCGGATGGCAGGGACACGCTGACGGTCAAGCTCGCGAAAGACATCAAGGGCCTTAACAGCATGGAAGTCACGACGGTCAACGCCAAGACGGTCAATGCCGACACGTTCAACGCGGGCAATACGACCATTGATAATGGCGGCCTGACCATCACGACAGAGGATGCAAATCGTTCTCTGACGATTTGCGACGGCAATGTCAGCATGGGCGGCAATCAGATTCACAATGTCGCACCGGGCACGGCTGACGACGATGCGGTCAATGTTTCCCAGCTCAAGAAGCTCGGCGGCGAAGTCAGCAATGTCAGCAACCGCGTCAACCGCGTCGGCGCCGGTGCCGCGGCTCTTGCTGCCTTGCATCCGCAGGATTTCGACCCGGATGACAAATGGGATTTCGCTGTGGGCTACGGCAATTACCGCGGCGCGAATGCAGCGGCGGTCGGCGCGTTCTATCAACCGAACGAAGACACGACGTTCTCAGTCGGCGGCACGGTCGGCGGCGGGGAGAATATGGTCAACGTCGGTGTCAGCTGGAAATTTGGTCAGGGCAGCCACGTCACTAATTCCCGTGTAGCCATGGCCAAGGATATGCTGGCCATGAAGCAGCAGATTGCCTATCTGACGCAGAAACTCGCGGCCTACGAAGCCGCCGGTCAGCCCGCAGCCAAGGCCCTGCCGGCCTCGGGCACGATGACGTTCCCGGATGTACCGGAAAATCATTGGGCTTATCAGTACGTGAAATACCTGACGGAACACGGCTATCTGCAGGGTTATCCCGATGGTGAGTTCAAGGGCGACCGTGCTCTGACGCGTTACGAATACGCCGCCATCATTTACCGCGCGCTGCAGAACGGCGCTCCGTCCGACGGCAATATGGCCCGTTCCGTCGACGAGTTCGGACCGGAACTTACAAAAGTCCAGAACATCGACCGTTTCCGCGTGGATAGAATTTCCGGCAAGGATAACGACCGTCATAAGATCGAACGTGTCCGTGTCAACAGTCAGGACAACAAAGAAAAGAACGACTACCGCGATGTATACGGCTCGCGCATTGCCCGGTAAAGTAAATACGCTCTATAAAGAAGTTCATGTGGACAAGGATGGCTCTTACATCAAGGGCAGCCAAAGCGTCGGCCAGAACATGTCTGCTCTGGATACTGGCCTCAAGACGACGAGCGACCTGATTCACACGAATGACAAGGGTGACACCATCCAGATTGGTGGCAATAGCCCGGCTACGAAGGTCGATATCAGCGGCAAGGACGCCAAGGGCAACAAGACGGGCCGTGTGATCACGGGTGTTGTCAGCGATGCAAACCCTTGCCAAGCTCGATTCGAGCAAGGCATGAGCTCCAATCATCCAATAGAAAGAGAAAGGGATGTGCACATGGCGAGAAAGACTGCTGTGTGGACTCAGAGAATGAAGGAACTTCGCCGTGCCAACAATCTGTCGCAGAGTGATGTCGCAAAGGTCCTGCACTGCACACAGGTTGCCTACGGCATGTATGAACTCGGCAAGCGCCGGATTTCTGTGGAGAACCTTGTGAAACTGGCTCGATACTACCGGGTGTCGCTCGACTACCTGACCGGTATGCGAGACTGGGTCTGAATCCATGAAGCAAAAAGCCATGCGGGCTGAGACGGTCCGCATGGCTTTTTCTGTACATGGATTTGTGGATATGTTCTATATTTGTCATATATCTTGCTCAAAAAGGGGACAAGTCATGTACTGGCCCCTTCTTTTTTTTAAGCATTCGTTCGTTCAATACAAAATGAATCTTGACTCTAATCCAAGATATGGGTTATGATAGGAATAGATTTAGATTAGAATTAGGCAGATTGCACATTTGATGCAAGGAATTTGTGAAAGAAAGGGGCAATTCATGATGGATATACATCCTGAAAGGACGATATGTACAAATGTGCACGGGGGGGGTACATCGATATGGAACCCCGTCGCTCTAAGGAATATCCGGAAGGCCGACGCATTACACCCAGTGTCTGGTCACAGAATCTGAAGGCTTTGCGTGTATCGAATAACTTATCGCAAGCAGATGTCGCCAAGATCCTCCATTGCAGTCAGGTCGCTTACGGCATGTACGAACTCGGCAAGCGCAAGCTGCCAGTTGAATACCTCGTTCAACTCGCGAAGTTTTATCAGGTTTCTTTGGACGAACTGACTGGACTCGCGCAGGAATAAACGGCCGGAATCATAGGGGGACTCATTCATGAAAAACAATCTGCTTACAATTGGCCAGATGGCCAAACTCAATCACACGACATTAGCCACTTTGAGGCTCTATGACGACAAGGGTCTATTGAAGCCACAATCGGTCAATCCGCTGAACGGGTATCGCAGGTATGATGTCTGTCAGAGCGCGGTGTTCCACGTGATTCAGCACAATAAAGACCTCGGACTGAACCTCAATGAGATCAAGGCACTCTTGGATTGTTCGGACCAAGCGTTTTTGGTGGATATGTATCACCAGAAACTCAAGGACCTGGATCAGCAGCTGAAGTATATTTTATGGCAGAAGGAACAGATCCGGAGTATTCTCGATTGGAAGGATCATGTCTGTCACCTTCCGCCGCGCGGCGTCTGCACGTTGGAATACGTCCGCAAGTATGATGTCTTCGTGAAGAAAGCAACCCGGAATTACTTTCAGGAAGACTTTGGCAGTGTCGTCTATGACCTCTCGCATCTCGAAGCGGAGCTGCGCCAGAAGGCATTCACGGCATTTATCCCTATCATGCTTTCGTGACCATGAAGTTGGACGATTTTCTGGCCAAGCGGTACCGGGCAGCGGAGCTCGGCGTGATTATCCCCGATAAGGATGAGGCCACTGGCAAGATCGAGGTTCAATCGCATTCGAGCAATATGAGTGCCAGCGTCTATCTCGATGGCTTTGATCACGTGCCCGCGTATCTCGATCAGCTGCGGGATACCTGCCAGCAAAAGCATTACACCATGCTCGGCGATGTCATCTGCCAGATCGTCGCCATCCTGGACCCGTGCGATTACCGCAAGACATCCGAGGTCCTGCGCCTCCAGGTCCCCGTCCAAAAGAACGACGACAATCCGCCAGCTTGATGAAGTGGCAGCCCTTTCGTGCATTGCACCGGAAGGGAATCTGTCGCCTCCGTTCTACAACAAAGTGATATTTATCCATTCTGCATGATGCGGATTGTAGTACAGATGTGAATTTGACTCTGCTGTAACATACAGTCGTACCCTATATTTGATTTGTCAATGATTTATTAACCTATATCAAATCATTCATCAATCAAAAGTGAAAAGGGGAAGATCACATGAACCGGATTTACAAGGTCATCTACAGTAAAGCACATCAATGCTACGTCGTCGTATCAGAACTCGCAAAGAGAAATCACAAGAGTAGCCAGCCATCCATCGACCACAGCACCCCAGCCCTGGCCCGAATCATCGCCATGGCCCTCACCGCCGGTGCCTAACGTGGGGAAGCACGCCAGGCATCAGCTGGGCCGCGGATGATACGACTGCCGTTGTCTTTGACGATAAGAGTTCTTTGATGAGTACAGACGCTAAGATTAGTCACCAGATTTCTCAAGAAGGACAGAGTATAGCCTTGGGGAAAGGTGCTCATGCCTATATGCAGGATGGACTAAAAGCTCAATTTATGCTTTTTGGCATGGAGAAGGCAGCCGGTGCGATTGCTATCGGTGAAGGTTCCCAGGCTTTATCGCAGTCAATTGCCATCGGTAATCGTACCTATACTGGTGACATTGGCGATGTAAATATTTCGAACTACAACAATTTTTATGGTGATGAGGGAGCTGGTTCCGGCGTTGGGTCTGTCCTTTTGGGGACGAACAGCTATACTGGTGGCACGTTGAGTACGTTGATTGGTGACTATTCGATCATGTCAACTGCTTATCCAAAGAAATATGATAAACATTCTGGTAGTTATACCCAAAATGCGGGAGCTGTTTCTATCGGTGCCCTGAATAGTATTGAATCAGCAACGACAGGAAACGATGATTCTGGTATTGCCAACAGCATTGTTGGTTTGGCAAACAAGACGAACAATGCCAATGGTGCTCTGATTTATGGTGCAGGCAATACGATTACGAATTCTTTTGCTGATATTGCTATTCCTGCTGATATTGCTACTCCAGGGTCTGCTGATTCGGCTGCTAAAGCGGCTCAGTCTTTCCGTGACAGCGTTCAGCAGAATCCAGGCGGCGCAGCTTAGCCATTGGCGGCGGCAACAAGATCGACCATGCTGTTCGCTCACAAGCCATTGGTGTGAATAATACATTGACTGGTAACTTGTATCATGAAGATGGACTGTCTATTAGTGGCATAAAGTTAAGACCCGGTGTAAATGAATATAGTGCTCAATATAATATGGTCGATGGTTACAATAACAACGTTGCCAATGTGAATCATGCCTATGTTATTGGTGCCAACAACAACATTCAGGGTAAGACGTTCTCTACAAATACAAAAGATGGCATTTTGAGCAATAGTGATCGCACTAAGGCCAAGGAAAGCGATAACCTGGTCATCATCGGTGACAATCACACCATGGATAAGGATGTAAAGAACAACATTGTCATCGGTACTTCTGATACCCCCCTCACCACTAGTGTTTCCAACGCTGTCCTGTTGGGGCACAATGCCGATGTCAAGAAAGAGGGGGGCGTGGCTGTAGGCGATGGTTCTGTAGCTGCTACGGATAAAGGTGCAGTAGGCTACGACCTGAAAGGGGAAGACCACAGCGGCGATACCACCGGTGCTTGGAAATCCACCGCAGCTGCTGTTTCTGTAGGTGATGCAGCTAATAAACTAACCCGCCAAATCACTAACGTGGCCGCCGGTTCTACAGATACAGATGCCGTCAATGTAGCCCAACTGAAACAGGCTGTAGCCGGTGCCAAAGATGGCAACGATACTTTGGTTGGTGGTACTAATGCATTGAAACTGGATGGCAATACCCTTTCCATGAATATTCAGGATACTGCTGGCCATACAGTATCTGGCAGCGTTGATTTGTCGCAATTTGCCCAAGCCGTAGGTACAAATACTACATACACTATGGAAGGCAAGGACAACGGGGATAACACGACTACGATTTCCCTGAAAGATAAGGATGGGAATACCAGCAGCAGTGTTACGGTAGCGACGAAAGATACGCGCAATACGGTCAAGGCCGGTGAAAATGTCACGCTCGATACGAACGATAATGCGGATGGCAGCCATGAATATACAGTCAATGTCAAGGCAGACGGCAAGGTGGCAGCTGGCGATACGAAGTTAGTCAGCGGTGATACGGTGTACAATGAGACTCGCGTGCAGCAAGATGGTACGTATGTAAAGAAAGACAAGACTGCAGGCGAAAACATCACAGCTCTTGATAATCAGGTGGCAAATAATACGCAGAGCATCACGAATATTAACGGCCGTATGAATGACCTCGACAGCCGTGTCAATAAGGTCGGTGCTGGTGCCGCAGCTCTTGCGGCGCTGCATCCGCTTGATTTTGACCCGGATGACAAGTGGGACTTCGCTGTTGGCTACGGCAACTACCGCGATGCCAACAGTGCGGCTATCGGCGCGTTCTACCGCCCGGATGAGGACACGATGTTCAGCCTCGGCACGAACTTCGGCAATGGCGAGAACATGATCAATGCAGGCGTCAGCTTCAAGTTCGGCCCGAAGGCAAATCCCAGATCCGCCCAGGCTCCACGCAGGAGATCACGGAGCTGCGCGCAACTGTCGCCCGTCAGGACGATCAGCTCGAAGAAGCAGGACAGCGAAGATCAAGGAACTCAAAGCCAATGGTCCAGCAGCTCCTCGCCGCGCAGGACAAGAAGACTGCAACCAAATAATGTCACATAACTTGCCGCAAGCGGGTACCGCAAGAGGCATAGGGGCCACAGCTCCTATGCCTCTTGTTGTTGGATTATGGTATAATGGAGGAAATAGCAACAAGTACAAGGTGGTGACGATATGCATAAGGCGATGCCGATTGGCGTAGAGGACTTTTGCGAATTGCGGCAGGGATATTATTTTGTCGATAAGACGCGATTTATCCGGCAGCTGCTCGATGAGCACAGCAAGGTGACGCTCTTGACGAGGCCAAGACGATTCGGCAAGACGCTGACGATGAGCATGCTCGACTGGTTCTTTTCCATCGACAAGGCAGACAAAGGCCATGATCTCTTTGCGGGGCTGGACATCGAGCGGGCTGGGGCGTCGTACATGAGGGAGTGCGGGCAGTATCCAGTTGTGTTCCTGACGTTCAAGGATACGAATGGTCTGAGCTGGGAGATGATGCAGGGGCTGTTTTCCAGTTACATCAGCATGCTATTTCTCCGGTACACCTATCTGCTCGATAGCCCGCGCGTGCAGGATCCGTTGAAGAAGCGCTTCCAGCAGATTGTAGAGATGGAAGCGGATGAAGCGCGCCTTTCTGCGGCGCTGGCTCTCTTGATGGAGATGCTGCGTCAGCATTATGGGCGGCAGGTCATCCTGCTCATTGATGAATATGATGCACCTGTCCAACAGGCTTGGGAGAATGGTTTTTATCGGGAATGCATTGCTTCCTGAAGCAGTTGCTCGGCAGTGCGCTCAAGAGCAATGACAATCTGGCATTTGCTGTGCTGACCGGCGTCCTGCGTGTGGCTAAGGAAAGCATTTTCAGCGACCTCAACAACCTCGATGTCTGCTCTGTCTTGAGCACGCGCTATGACGACGTCATCGGCTTCACGTCGGAGGAAGTCACCGAAATGGCGCATGATCTGGGACGCAAGGACCGCCTGCCTGAAATCCGGAGATGGTACGACGGCTACCATTTTGGTGAAGTGGAGATCTACAACCCGTGGTCAGTCATCAATTTCTTCCGCAATGACCGCTTTGGCGATTACTGGGTCAATACCTCTGGCAATGGCATTCTGCGCGCACTGCTCGAAAAGGCGGATGCGCAGCGGATTGAGGCGTTGCAGACGCTCCTGGATGGCAACACGATACAGGTTACGCTGAACGAGCGCGTCATCTATGAAGATATCGGGCGCGACAAGAGTGCCCTGTATACGATTCTCCTGCTGACCGGCTATCTAACCACCACCACATCAGTCGCCACCCGCCGCAACCGCTATGCCCTGCGCATCCCCAATAAAGAAATTCGCGACATCTACGCGACAGAGATCCTCAACCACCTCGCGCAGGGGATTGATACAGATACGTTTGATGATCTGTTCGATTCCAAAAGCGAGGAATCCGGAACGTATGGAAGTACGGGATTGCTTTCTGTGGCAAGAAAGTTCATGTCGTAATGGCCGATTCGGCCGCCACACCATGATGCTCTGGCGGCGCAAGACGCGCTGGGTGGGGGCGCTGGCGGCTGTCTCGTTCCTCGTCAATGCGGGCTGGCGGAGATCTTCATCAAGCACGCGGTCATGCGGCCGCGGCCGTTCCTCTCCATCCCGGAGCTCCAGACGCTCGTCGTGCAGCCGCTCACGTATTCCTTCCCGTCCGTCCACACCGTCTCGTCGTTCTCGGTGGCGTTCATCGTCTGGCGCTCGTCGCTGCGCAAGTGGCGCTGCCCGGTCATGGCGCTGGCCTGTCTCATGGCCTTCTCGCGTCTCTACGTCGGCGTGCACTATCCGTCCGACGTCGCCGCCGGCCTCCTGCTGGCCTGGGTCGGCAGCACATTCGTCTGGCACCTCGCCAGCGCGCCGTGCGCTTCGCCTACAGCAAATCATGAAAAACGAGCTGCATGTGCAGAGAGGCCTGAGCATTGGTCGTTGAGATTGACTTTTCTTTATATTTATGGTACAATTTGCATAGATAAAAAGAGCGAACCTAAGATGGTCTGCTCGGCATATCGATGGGAAAATAAATTTCGGCCATACAAACAGCGGCGCAAACGCTGATGGCCACCGTACATCCGAAGAAACCGTCTTTGCAGGGCGGTTTTTTCATTTTTGGATGTACGCCGAAGGGTTATTTACGGAATGCGCGGATGAGTTCCAGCAGGAACTTTCCGTCAATCACACCGAAGGAAGCCAGCACGACCAAAGCGAGGAAGACCAGCACAAAGAGTGCTGCTAACCCGCAGATCGTAAAGACCGTGACCTCCGATGAAAGCAATGCTTCCATAGAAGCAGGCATTCGTCGCGTGACACCCAAGGGCATCACGTCCCTTTCTCTATTTGGATTTATGCCGAGCAACGCGGCTCGACTACCGATGACCATCAATTGCATCGTAGATGACAGTAAAATACTGTGTTCGCTCTAGGGGAAACCCCATTCTAGTATATCAGAAACAGAATTGCCTATCAACTGCGGCCACTGAGCCGTGATACAGAAAATGAGCTACATGTACAGCTGTTTCGCATTATGATCTGAGAGAAATACGTTCTTCTGGACCTGTTGGCTCATCGAGATGTGGTATGATGTGGTATAGTAAAGATATAAAATCAACCATATCAAATCTATAGATAATTATATTAAAAATATGTTATAATTATCTATAGAAGGGGGGTGAGTCCTATATGTTTG
>ENA-OQEN01000391-OQEN01000391.1-human-gut-metagenome-genome-assembly--contig:-NODE-391-length-19218-cov-6.300508_pt1 | contig 19218 bp, 28 predicted proteins | sample MGYA00242791_ERZ504627 | MGnify/ENA primary metagenome ERZ504627 (study PRJEB26092, sample SAMD00036316) | human gut metagenome | host: Homo sapiens | study: EMG produced TPA metagenomics assembly of... | reverse complement strand
CCCACCGCCCCCAGGATCGCCGCCCAGAACGGCGCACACCGTGGGGATCCACCGCTCCCCACGGCCCCAGGCTTCATGGCCTGACCCGCCGCATAGGCGATCACCGTAATGGCCGCCACGCCTGCGATTCCAAATCCATTCCTCATCTCCTCCCGCCCCAGTATATGTGCGCCGCCGGTGGGCAGGCACCGGGCCGCAAAAAAAATCTTCTCCTGGCCGCAGGATGGTTTGCAAATGGAATAACAGTGTGCTATAATGTTCCCCAGTTGAATCGACGAGATCCGACAAGATTTATGGAGGGGTAATTCTATGACCAATCAGAGCATTCCCAAGCGCAGCGAGGTTCCGGAGGAGATGACCTGGAACCTGAAGGATATGTTTGAAAGCGATCAGGCGTGGATGGCGGAATACGAGGCCATGAAGGAATTCCCCGCCAAAATTGCCGCCTTTCAGGGCACTCTGGCCCGCAGTGCCCAGGATCTGCTGGCATGGTTCCGGCTGCAGGACGAGATCGAGCTGCGGCTCAGCGTGCTCATGGGCTACGCCAGCTGCAAGGGCGACGAGGATACCGGCAACAGCTTCTATCAGGACGTCCGCGGCAAGGCCATGAACGTATATGTGTCCATCGCCAGCGCCGCCGCCTTCGCAACGCCTGAGATCATGGCCATTCCCGAGGAGGCCCTGAATGGGTTCTATGCGCAGGAGCCGGAGCTGGAGACGTATCGCCGCAGTCTGTACCAGATCCGCCGCCGCAAGGACCACATTCTCTCCCCTGCCGAGGAGCGTCTGCTGGCCTCCGCCGGTGAAATGGCCAACGCCTCCGAGAACATCGCCGGCGTTTTCCGCAACGCCGACCAGATCTTCCCCGATGTCACCGACAGCCAGGGCAACGTCCATCCCCTGACGGACGCCACCTTCGTCCCCCTGCTGACCAGCCCCGACCGGGAGCTGCGCCGCCGGGCCTTTGAGACGTATTACAAGCAGCTGGGCCAGTATAAGAACACCATTGCCGCCACCCTGGACGGTCAGTTCAAGCAGCTGTGCTTCTTTTCCAACGCCCGCCATTACGACAGCACCATCCAGGCCTCTCTGGACGCTACCGAGGTGCCCGTGCCCGTGTACATGAACCTCATTGAGGCCGTTCACAACAACCTGGACAAGATGTACCGCTATGTGGCCCTGCGCAAGAAGCTGCTGGGCGTGGACGAGCTGCACATGTACGATGTATACACCCCCATCGTGGCCGACGCCGACCAGGCCATTACCTATGAGCAGGCCAAGGAGACCGTTCTGGAGGCCCTGCAGGTGCTGGGTGACGACTATGTGGACCTGCTGAAGGAGGGCTTCAGCAACCGCTGGATCGACGTGTACGAGAACGTCGGCAAGCGCAGCGGCGCCTACTCCTCCGGCAACAGCCGGCCCCACCCCTATGTCCTGCTGAACCATAAGGACAATCTGGACTGCCAGTTCACCCTGCCCACGAAATGGGCCATGCCCTGCACAGCTATCACAGCTGCAAATATCAGCCCGTCAGCACCAGCGACTATGTGATCTTCGTGGCCGAGGTGGCCTCCACCTGCAACGAGGTGCTGCTGATGCGCCACCTGCTGAAAAAGACCACCGATAAGAAGCAGCGGGCCTACCTCATCAACCACTTCATGGACCAGTTCAAGGGCACCGTGTATCGCCAGACCATGTTCGCCGAGTTCGAGCTGGCCATGGGTAAGATGGCCGAAAGCGGCCAGGCCCTGACCGCCGACGCCCTGTGCCAGAAGTACCACGCGCTCAACAAGCTGTACTTCGGCCCGGATATGGTGTCCGACGACCAGATCGCCCTGGAATGGGCCCGCATCCCCCACTTCTTCTACAACTACTATGTGTTCCAGTATGCCACCGGCTTCTCCGCTGCCGTGGCCATTGCCAACCGCATTCTCAAGGAAGGCGCTCCCGCCGTGGCGGACTACAAGAAGTTCCTGTCCGGCGGCTGCAGCACCGACCCATCAGCCTGCTGAAGATCGCCGGCGTGGACATGAGCTCCCCCGAGCCGGTGAACAGCGCCCTGGCTCTGTTCGGCGAGCTGGTGGACGAGATGGAGCAGCTGGTGTAACACCGCAAAATTCCAGGCATACCGGGTCACGGCCCGGTATGCTGGAATGATAAGCATCCCTATTTCGCCCTCACGTCCAATATCGTGCACAGCAGGGAAGCGCTGGCCCCCCGTCGGCAGCGATCGAATTCCTCCCGACCAAGGCGGTATGGGCGCCCCCAGGAGGACACCGTCAGCCACCGGCAGTCCGTCCGCTGCTGCCGCAGATACAGCAGCAGGTCCGGCGCCGCAATAACGCCGCAGCCGCATTGGCGCAGCGCCCCGCTGTCCAACCATCGCTGCTGCCGCCGTAAGACAGCACGCCGTTCCGAAGGACGGATATATACTCACCATTCAGCGCATGTTCTTCCATTTCTGCGTTTCCTCCCCATAAGTGCCCTTCACCATACCGTTTTCCCCGAAGCTTGCCCATGCACCCCCTGGCCGGCCGGCGGTTTCCTCCCCGTCTCGCGCCTTAAATTGCCATATTTTTAACATTTTTGCCAAAAATATCACATAAGTTTCCTTTGTGGAAAATGCCGTGATTCCTCCCGGATTTTTTGTACCTCTCTCCAAACTTGTGCCGCAGGTCCGTTTTCGGCCCGTTTTTTGCCCCTCCTTTTCTTTACATCGTTGTGGATTTGTGCTTAAATATAGCCGTAAGCGTATGCTTGTGCCCGGCAAGGTGCACAAGCACATGGCTATGAATTTGAGGAGGAAGCATTCATGGTACATTTCGCATCGAGGATGGACCTTTTAAAGGGGTCCGAGATCCGGGAGCTGTTAAAGCTCACCGCGCAGCCCGACATCATATCCTTTGCTGGCGGCATGCCCGCCCCGGAGCTGTTCCCCGTGGAGCAGATGATGGAGCCTCCCGTGCCGTTTTGGAGGAGAACGGCCGCGTGGCGCTCCAGTATTCATCCACCGAAGGCTATCCCAAGCTGCGCCAGCAGATTGCCGACCGCATGCTGGCCAAGAACAACATCCACACCGACGCAGACCACATTCTGGTGACCTCCGGCTCTCAGCAGGGTCTGGATTTCTCCGCCCGGGTCTTTCTGGACCCCGGCGACGTGGTGCTGCTGGAGAGTCCGTCCTACCTGGCGCCGTCAACGCCTTCAAGGCCTGCCAGCCCCGGTTCATCGAGGTGCCCACCGACGACGGCGGCATGATCATGGAGGAGCTGGAAAAGATCCTGGCCACCACCGAGCGGGTAAAGATGATCTACGTCATCCCCGATTTCCAGAATCCCACCGGCCGCACCTGGGATCTGGACCGCCGCCACCGGTTCATGGAGATCATCAACCGCTATGAAATCCCCGTGGTGGAGGATAACCCTACGGCGAGCTGCGGTTCGAGGGTGAGTCCCTGCCCGCGCTGAAGAGCCTGGATACCAAGGGCCTGGTGATCTATCTGGGCACCTTCTCCAAGATTCTGGCCCCCGGCTATCGTCTGGGCTGGGTCTGCGCCGAGGAGCATATTCTGGCCAAGTACAACTTTATGGAGCAGGCCGCCTCCCTGCAGGCGTCCACCGTGGGCCAGATGGAGACCTCCAAGTGGATCGAGATGTTCGACCTGGACGCCCATGTGGCCACCATCCGCGCCTGCTATGACAAGCGCCGGAAGGTGATGCTGGAAACGCTGGAGCGGGAGCTGCCTGAGGGCTGCACCTTCACCCACCCCGTGGGCGGCCTGTTCGCTGGGTGGTGCTGCCGGAGTATATGGACGCCAAGGAGCTGCAGATGAAGTGCCTGGAAAAGAAGGTTGCCTTTGTTCCCGGCGGCTCCTTCTTCCCCAACGGCGGCCACGAGAATACCCTGCGTCTGAACTACAGCTGCATGCCCGAGGAAAAGATCGTCCAGGGCATCACCGCCCTGTGCCGGACCATCAGGGAGAACCTGCGGTAATTTTGCTTTTATAGATTAAGGAGAATCTGACCCATGAAAAACGTCAAGGTGCTGATCGGCAATTACGGCAGCGGCAAAAGCGAGCTGGCGCTGAACTTCGCCATCCGGGCCGCCGCCCGGGGCGACCGGACGGAGCTGCTGGACCTGGATATGGTGAACACCTACTTCCGCCTGACCGAGCGCGGCAAGCTGGTGGAGCAGAAGGAGATCCGCCTGGTATCCCCCAACTTTGCCTGTTCCGGCATCGAGACGCTGTCTCTGCCGGCGGAGGTGTCGTCCGCCTTTGTGCTGGATTGGGACAGCGTCATCTTTGACGTAGGCGGCGACGATGTGGGCGCCACGGCCCTGGGCCGCTACCACCAGGACTTCATCAGCCTGGAGCCCGGTGCCTGGAGGTGCTGAACGTGGTAAACATCCGGCGGCCTCTGGCCAGCACCCCGGACAAGATCCACCATCTGCAGGACGCCATGCAGCTGCATTCCCGTCTGAGCATCACCGGTATGATCAACAATACCAACCTCTCCACCATGACCAGCGCCGACGATTTGTGGGACGGCTACCTGGTGCTGCGGGAGGTGGCGGACCGCACCGGCATTCCCGTGGCGTATACCACCGGTAAAAAGGAATTTCTGGACGACTTCCTGGCCCGGAATCCGGACCCCGCCTATGTGGGCACGCCCGTCCCCATCGACGTGTACATGCACCGCGACTGGGATTCCTACATCCAGCACGGTCTGAACACCACCGATCCCCGGAAGGAGATCTATTAACGCGCGACCCCCGGTAAGCGGATTTTTATAGATACCCATTGGAAAGGCAAAAATCCAGAAAAGAGGTGTAAAGTGTGGTAAGAGTTACTATCAACGAGAATCTTTGCAAGGGCTGCGGCCTGTGTGTTCGGGCCTGTCCCAAGCACATCATCGCCCTGTCCAAGACGAAGATCAACGCGAAGGGCTATCACCCGGCTGAGGTCACCGATATGGAGGCCTGCATCGGCTGCACATCCTGCGCGCGTACCTGCCTGATGTGGTGATCCGCATCGAAAAAGACTAAGGAGGATTAATCATGGCTTTGACTCTTATGAAGGCAGCGAAGCTATTGCGGAGCTGCCATTCGCGCAGGCGCCCGTTTCTTCTTCGGCTACCCCATCACTCCCCAGACGGAGATCCCTGAGTACATGTCCGCCCGTATGCCCGAGATCGGCGGCTGCTTCCTGCAGGCCGAGAGCGAGGTGGCGGCCATCAACATGGTGTACGGCGCTGCCGGTACCGGCGCCCGCGTCATCACTTCTTCTTCCAGCCCCGGCGTGTCCCTGAAGCAGGAGGGCATTTCCTACTGCGCAGGCGCCCGTGTTCCCGCCGTCATCGTCAACGTGATGCGCGGCGGCCCCGGTCTGGGCAACATCCAGGCCTCTCAGGGCGACTATTTCCAGGGCGTCAAGGGCGGCGGCAACGGCGACTATCATCTGCTGACCTATGCCCCCTCCTCCATCCAGGAGTTCATCGATATCATGATGTTCGCCTATGAGAAGGCCGAGAAATACCGTATTCCCGTTCTGTTCCTGGCCGACGGCATCATCGCCCAGATGATGGAGCCCGTGGAGCTGCCCGAAATGGTGGACTACAAGGTCGACCCCGAAGAGAAGCCCTGGGCCTGCACCGGCTGGAAGCCCGGCGACGATCCCGCCAAGCGCGGCGTCATCAACTCCATCTATATCGACACCGAGAGCCTGGCCGTTCACAACGACGAGCTGCAGGCCGTGTATAAGGAAGTGGTGGCCAACGAGCAGATGGTGGAGACCTACAACTGCGAGGGTGCGGAGTACATCATCACCGCCTTTGGCACCGTGGCCCGTATTGCCAAGAGCGCCATTGCCGAGCTGAAGGCCAAGGGCATCAACGTGGGTCTGGTCCGTCCCATCACCGTGTGGCCCTTCCCCTACGACGCCGTCCGCGAGGCCGCCTGCCAGGATTCCGTCAAGGCGGTTCTGGACGTGGAGCTGAACGAGGGCCAGATGCTGGAGGATGTCAAGCTGGCCATCAACGGCGCCAAGCCATCGATTTCACCGGCCACTGCGGCAGCCAGATGCCCACCACCGATGAGATCGTCGAGAAGATTCTCAGCATGAAGGAGGGCAAGTAACATGGCCGTATTATTCGAAAAGACAAAGCTGCTCACCGATAAGCAGTTCCATTACTGCCCCGGCTGCAACCACGGCATCATTCACCGCCTGGTGGCCGAGGTCATCGACGAGATGAACCTGGACGGCAAGGTCATCGGCGTGGCCCCCGTGGCTGCTCCGTGTTTGCCTATGATTACTTCAACTGCGACATGTACGAGGCCGCACACGGCCGTGCACCTGCCGTGGCCACCGGCGTCAAGCGCGCCGTGGCCCCGACACCATGGTGTTCACCTATCAGGGCGACGGCGACCTGGCCTCCATCGGCACCGCGAGATCGTCCACGCCGCCCACCGCGGCGAGAAGATCGTCACCATCTTCGTCAACAACGCCATTTACGGCATGACCGGCGGCCAGATGGCCCCCACCACCCTGATCGGCCAGAAGACCACCACCTCCCCCTATGGCCGTGACGAGGCCTGGTGCGGCGCCCCCATCAAGATGAGCGAGATGCTGGCCGCCGTGCCCAGCTCCTACTACATCGAGCGCGTGGCCGTCAACAACACCGCCAACATCGTCAAGGCCAAGAAGGCCATTGCCAAGGCTTTCCGTTACCAGAAGGAGGGCAAGGGCTTCTGCATGGTAGAGGTTCTGTCCACCTGCCCCACCAACTGGGGTATGTCTCCCGTGGAGGCAATGACCTGGCTGGAGGAAAACATGATTCCTTACTATCCTCTGGGTGTTTACAAAGACAAGGAGGCCAAGTAACATGGAAAAGACCTTTATTTTCGCCGGTTTCGGCGGTCAGGGCATGCTCCTGATCGGTAAGTTCATGGCGATGGCCTGCATGCTGGACGGCAAGCACGTTTCCTGGCTGCCTCCTACGGTCCCGAGATGCGCGGCGGTACCGCCAACTGCTCCGTCATCGTGTCCGACGACCCCGTGGCCTCCCCCCTGGTGGACAAGGCCGATGTGATCGTGGCCATGAACCGTCCCTCTCTGGATAAGTTCGAGGAGCATGTGAAGCCCGGCGGCGTGCTGGTGATCAACAGCAGCATCATCGACCGCAAGGCCGTCCGCGACGACATCCAGGTGGTGTACTGCGACGCCAACGCCATTGCCGAGTCCATCGGCAACCCCAAGGGCGCCAACGTGGCCATTCTGGGCGCTGTCCTGGAAAAGGTCCCCGTCACCACCGTGGAGCAGATGACCGAGGCCATCCGCATCGAGCTGGGCGAGCGCAAGGCCCGCTTCCTGGATGGCAACAAGAAGGCCCTGGTGGCCGGCATGGAAGCGCCCGGTAAGCCCGTCCCCCCCCCCCCCAAATAATACAGCAAGTCCCCGGCTGCATCGCAGCCGGGGACTCAGCTTGTCAAGAATCCTTTTTGACGAGCGCAAACGGGTGTGCCGCAGCACACCCGTTTTTTCACCCGTTTTTTCTCACCCGTTCTCCCGGTCTTCCGCGGCGGCGGACACATTTTCCGCCACCCCGGGCGGCGGCCTTGGCGTCCTCCTGCCCGGCGGTATAGGCCCGTCCTGGCGTCCTCCAGCTCCTTCTGCCGGGTCTTTTCGTCCCGCTCTGCCTGGCGGGCGGCCCGGCGGGCCGACACGCTGCGGCGGGTGGCCTTCACCACCTGCCACACCGTCACCAGCACGACCACTGCCAGGCCGATCCAGCCTGCGGTGCGGATGTGCCAGAAATCCCGGATGGTAAATGCGTCGTTGTACATGCCCAGATAGTACAGGGCCACGCCGCCTACCGCGCACAAAAGCCCCAGCACCAGGTCCAGCACCGCCCGGACCCGGTGGGTTCCCCGGCGCACAAAAAAGCACACGATCAGCGCCAGGGCGCACCAGAACAACGCCGGTGACTGGGCATACAGAATATTCATACAGTGACCCTCTCTCGTTTATTCGTCACAGGCTGCACTTGCCCCGGGAGATATACTTCCCGTCGGGCCCGGCCAGGACAAAGCCGTCCTCCACTGCCAGGCGGCCCCGGAGCCACACCTGCCGGATGCCGCCCCGGATGGGGAAGCCCTCATACGGCGTGTAGCCCGCCAGACTTGTCATGTCCTCCGCCCGGAGCAGATGGTCCGCCTGGGGATCGTACACCACGATATCCGCGTCGGCCCCGGCCTGGAGCACGCCCTTCCGGGGGAACATACCGTAGAGCTTGGCGGGGTTTTCCGACAGCACCCGGCACATGGTGGCCAGCTGATCTTCCGGGTGGTAACGCCGTAGGTATACAGCAGCTCGCCCCGGGTCTCCACCCCCGGCAGGCCGCCGGGGATCCTGGTAAGTCCCCGCGTCCGGCGTCCTTCTGCTCCAGGGTAAAGCTGCAATGATCCGTGGACACGGTCTGGATCTCGCCCTTGCGCAGGGCGGCCCACAGGACCCGCTGGTCCTCCGTCTTGCGGATGGGCGGGGCGCAGACATAGCGGGCGGCCCGGGAATAGTCGGGGTCGTCATACACGCTGTCGTCCAGCAGCAGATACTGGGGGCAGGTCTCCACATACACCCGCTGGCCCCGTTTGCGGGCGGCCTCCACCTCCCGCAGGGCGGCGGCATTGGTCAGATGCACGATGACCACCGGGATATCCACCGCCTGAGCGATGCGCAGCAGCCGGGACACGGCCTCCGCCTCCAGGAAATCGGGCCGGGTCCGGGGATGGGAGCCCACACCCATCTCCCCCGCGGCCTTCTTCTCGGCGATCAGCGCGTCAATGACGCCGCTGTTTTCGCAGTGAACGCCGCAGATGCCTCCCTTTTCCCTGAGCTTTTTCAGGGCGTGATACATGGCCTCGTCGCCGATCATCATGGCCGGATAGGTCATGTACATTTTGAACGAGGATATCCCGGCGGCGTACATGTCGTCGATCTCCGCCTCGATGCCGGGGTTCCAGTCGTCGATGGTCATATGGAAGCCGTAGTCGCAGCAGCAGCTTCCGTCTGCCTTCCTGTGCCACAGCTCCAGTCCCTGATGCAGGGTCTCTCCCTTATTCGGCAGGCAAAATCCACCACCGTGGTGGTGCCGCCCCGCAGAGCCGCCCGGCTGCCGGAGAAGAAATCGTCCGCCGTGGTGGTGCTGCACACGTCCAGGTCGAAGTGGGTGTGGGCGTCGATGAAGCCCGGCAGCAGAAGCTGCCCCTCCACGTCGATGACGGCGGCCTCCGGCGCGGTGATGCTGCGGGCCACCCGGAGAATCTTCTCGTCCTCCACCAGCACGTCCGCCCGGCGGGTCCCCCGTCCGGACACCACCGTGCCCCCGCGAAACAGATATTTCATGGAAAATGCCCTCCTTTTCCGGATCATATGGCTTGATTCTTTATTATACCACGGAACGGGCAGAAAAACATACTGTTTTTCCCGGTTTTTCCCCGAGAAAATCCAACAAAAAAGGGGTAATATTTTTGTACATCTTGCAGAAGGAAAAAGAATTTCCTTTTCCGGAAAAATCATGTATGATAGGGGTACAACAGAACGCATACTGCGCTCTGAAAATTGAAGGAGGAAAGAATACCATGCGGAAATTCTTAGCGACTCTGCTGGCGCTGGTCATGACGCTGGCGCTGATGGTCCCGGCTTCCTGGGGCGAGAACAAGGAGACGTATCAGCTCCCTGACTCCCTGGAGGGCAAGACCGTCATCCTGCACACCAACGACGTCCACGGCGCCATCGACAAGTACGCCAAGGTGGCTGCTCTGCGGGACGAGTGCTACGACAAGGGCGCTCACCAGGTGATCCTGCTGGACGCCGGTGACTACAGCCAGGGCTCTCCCTACGTCAGCCTCAGCAAGGGCGCAGCCGCCCTGGACATGATGGCCCTGGTGGGCTATGACGTCATCACCCTGGGCAACCACGAGTTTGACTATGGCTTCCCCCAGCTGATGGAGAACCTGAAAAAGCACCAGGCGATTTCATGGTCGCCTGCAACAACCTGGTGGACGACGAGGGCGAGCTGCTCTTCGCCCCCGGCGGCACCGCTCCCATCTATGCCGACGACAGCTACGAGACCGAGCTGTTCCGCATCGCCATTGTGGGCATGGCCACCCCCGAGACCCAGACCAAGGCCAACCCCGCCCTGATGAAGGGCCTGAGCTTCATCGGCGGCAAGGATCTGTACAAGGTCACCCAGGAGGACGTGGACATGGCCCGCAACGAGGGGAATGCCGATATCGTCATCGCTCTGGGCCACCTGGGCGTGGATAAGTCCTCCGAGCCCAACTGCTCCTATAATGTGATGCAGAACGTCAAGGGCATCGACCTGTTCATCGACGGCCACTCCCACACGGTGATGACCGCCAGCAAGGACAACAGCATGGTCCAGTCCACCGGCACGGGCCTTGCCTATGTGGGCGCCATCGTCATTGACAACGCCACCAAGAGCATCGAGAGCAACGGCCTCATCGATCTGTCCGCCTACACCAAGGAGGACGCCACCGTGAAGGCTGCCGCCGACAAGATCATCAGCGACATCAACGCCGAGTACGGCAAGGTTTTTGCCAGAACCGACGTGGAGCTCAACGGCGACAAGGATCCCGGCAACCGCACCCAGGAGACCAACCTGGGCGACCTGATCACCGACTCCATGCTGTGGGCCATCCGCAAGGACGCTGAGCTCACCGTGCCCGCCGAGAACGTGGTGGCCATCACCAACGGCGGCGGCATCCGGGCCTGGATCCACAAGGGCGACATCTCCAAGCTGGACGTGAACACCGTGCTGCCCTTCGGCAACACCGTGCTGTGGTGTATGTCACCGGCGCCGAGCTGCTGGAGGCCCTGGAGGCTTCTACCTTTGCTCTGCCCGACTCCCTGGGCGGCTTCCCCCAGATCGCCGGCATGAACATCTCCATTGACGCCACCAAGAAATACGATCCGCAGACCACTCCCTATCCCAGCGGCAGCGGTAAGGCCACCTACTATGGTCCCGCTTCCATCAACCGCGTCACCATCAACAGCGTCAACGGCAAGGCCTTTGACCCCAACAAGACCTATGCCGTGGTCACCAACAACTTCTGCGCCGCCGGCGGCGACACCTACTATGCCTTTGCTGCCGCCTCCAGCCAGTTCGACACCGGTCTGCCTCTGGACGAGGTGCTGATGGACTACATCACCACCGAGCTCAAGGGCGTGGTGGGTGAGCAGTATGCCCAGCCCCAGGGCCGCATCACCATCACCCTGCCCGCCGAGGAGCCCACTACTCCCACCAAGCCCGAAAGCCCCAAGACCGCCGATACCGGCGTGGTGGTGTACGGCCTGGTGGCGGTCATGGCAGCCGGCGCTGCCGTGGTGGTCACCTCCAAGAAGCGCAAGGCCATCTGAGGGATTTTCCCCCGCTGACAAAGCCATAGCTTTTCCCGCCCCGCAGCGAATGCTGCCGGGGCGGGGTTTGTTCTAAAAAGGCTGTGATTGCAGACGAAAAACGCGCCTGCAGGCCCTCTCAGTCACCTTCGGTGACAGCTCTCCCAGAGGGAGAGCCAAGCAGGGGCCGACGTCCTCGGCGGCCCGCGTTAACCCCGGCGGTTTGGGCGGAGCAGAGCCCACGCCCCTACAGGTGTTCTATCGACAGATGTTCCGTAGGGCCCGCTGCCCTCAGCGGGCCGCGTCAACCCCTTTCTCCGTTATTCTATGAGTAAAATCACGAAAACCGCTTTTCAAATCCGGCGGGATATGCTATGATACAGTTTAACAAAGAAGAATTACGAGGCTTATGCCAGATATCGCGACTTCTTATTTTGCTGAGGAGGACACCATTCATGGCTGAGGTTGGAAAACGGGAGGTCCGGGTGGACGCCTTTGACAAGGCCACCGGACGCACCAAATATTACGAGGATCTGATGCCCCGGGACGCGCTGTATGTGCGCATCAAGCATTCCACCATTGCCCACGGCTTCGTGAAGTCTGTGGACACCACCGCTGCGGAGGCGATCCCCGGCGTGGTGAAGGTCCTGACCTGCTTCGACGTGCCGGAGCACCCCTTCCCCACCGCCGGTCACCCCTGGTCCATGGACCCGGACCACCAGGACGTGGCGGACCGTCATCTGCTCAACCGCCATGTCCGCTACTACGGCGACGACGTGGCCGTGGTCATCGCGGAAAACGAGGTGGCCGCCATGCAGGGCGTCCGGGCCTTGCAGGTGGAGTATGAGGAGCTGCCCCTGGTTCTGGACGCCCAGGAGGCCATGAAGCCCGGCGCACCCCGGCTTCACGATGACTATCCCGACAATGTCCTCAAGCACACCGACATGAAAAAGGGCGACTATCAGGCCGCCATCCGGGAGCCGGGACTCATCCGGGTAGAGGCTGGTACGACACCCCCACGGTGCAGCACTGCCACATTGAGAACCACGGCTGCTTCGCCTATGAGGAAAACGGCCGGATCACCGTGGTGGCCTCCACCCAGATCCCCCACATCATCCGCCGGGTGGTGGGCCAGGCCCTGGGCCGCCCCTGGAGCGATATCCGGGTGGTAAAGCCCTATATCGGCGGCGGCTTCGGCAACAAGCAGGACGCCCTGTATGAGCCCCTGTGCGCCTGGTGCTCCACCCAGGTCCAGGGCCGCTGTGTCCGCATCGACTGCTCCCGGGAGGAAACCTTCGTCTCCAACCGGGTGCGCCACGCCATCCGGTTCCACATCGTGTCCTGGCTCCGGCCGGACGGCACCTTTGCCGCCCGGAAGGTGGAGCTGTTCTCCAACCAGGGGGCCTACGCCTCCCACGGACACAGCATCGTGGCCAAGGCCATGGGCTCCTTCCCCCAGCACTATCCCTGCGACAACATGGAGTGCGACGCCTGGACCGTGTTCACCAACCGGCCCGCCGCCGGGGCCATGCGGGGCTACGGCATGCCCCAGGCTCCTTTGCCGACGAGTCCAACGTGGACGACTGCGCCAAGGCCGTGGGCATGGACCCCCTGGCCTTCCGGATGCAGAACATCATGCCCCAGGGGTACGAGGACGGATTCTCCCACAACGTCAACTATGACGATTCCTTCCGCCAGTGTCTGGAGGCAGGCAAGAAGTACATCGACTACGACAGGAAGCTGGCGGAATTTGCCAAGGACACCGGCCCCGTCCGCCGGGGCATCGGTGTGGCCACCTTCTGGTACAACACCGCCGTGTATCCCATCTCTCTGGAGACGTCCTCCAACCGGATGCAGCTGAACCTGGACGGCAGCGTCACCATGCAGTGCGGCGAGACGGAGATCGGCCAGGGTGCCGACACCGTCTATGCCAGATGGCCGCTGATGTGGTGGGCCTGGGGGACTATCGCAGGTCCATGTGGTGTCCTGCCAGGATACGGACATCACCCCCACGGGCCTGGGCGCCTACGCCTCCCGCCAGACGTATGTGGCAGGTTCTCCATCCGCCAGACGGGCCTGCTGCTGAAGGAGAAGATCCTGGACTACGCCGCCAAGCTCACCCGCCAGGCGGTGTACAACATGGACATCGCGGACGGCAATATCGTCCGCACCACCGACGGCAAGGTGCTGATGAGCCTGTCGGAGCTGGCCATGCACGCCCAGTATAACCCCAACGACTCCCAGCATATCACCGCCGAGAGCACCTATACCATCCGCAACAACGCCTATTCCTTCGGCTGCACCTTCGCCGAGGTGGAGGTGGACATCCCCATGTGCAAGGTGACCCTGAAGGACATCATCAATGTCCACGACTGCGGCAGGCTGGTGAATCCGGCCCTGGCCGAGGCCCAGGTCCACGGCGGCATGTCCATGGCCATCGGCTACGGTCTGTCCGAGCAGCTGCTGTTCGACGAAAAGACCGGCCGCCCCCTGAACAACAACCTGCTGGACTATAAGCTCTCCACCATCATGGACCACCCCCATCTGGAGGCGCAGTTCGTGGAGAATGCCGAGCCCACCAGCGCCTTCGGCACCAAGGCCCTGGGTGAGCCCCCGGCCTGCTCCGGTGCCCCCGCCATCCGCAACGCCATCTACAACGCCACCGGCGTGGCCATCGACCAGGATCCCATCACCCCCCACGTCCTTTTCCGGCGCTTCACGGAAGAGGGCTGATCCGGGACTAAGGAGGAAACACCGCTATGTATGATATGTCAGCGCTCTACCAGGCCCAAAGCGTCCAGGACGCCATCCGCCTGCGGCTGGAGCATCCCGAGGCCCAGATCATTGCCGGAGGCACCGACGTGCTGGTGCAGATGCGGGAGGGCAAGCGGGCCGGAAAGGCCCTCATCAGCATCCAGGGCTGCCGCGAAATGCGGGGCGTGTCCCTGGATGACCAGGAAAATCTCCGCATCGGCAGTCTCACCACCTTCAGCCACATCACCGCCGATCCCCTGATCCAGCGGTACATCAACGTCCTGGGCGAGGCCGTGGACATGGTGGGCGGCCCCCAGATCCGCAACGCCGGCACCATCGGCGGCAACACCTGCAACGGCGTCACCTCCGCCGACTCCGCCTCCACCCTCCACGCCTGGGAGCCATCGTGGAGATCACCGGCAAAAACGGCGTCCGCCGGGTGCCTATCAAGGATTTCTACCTCAAGGCCGGCACCGTGGACCTGCGGGCGGAGGACGGCGAGATCCAGACCGCATCCTGATCCCCAAGGCGTCCTATGACCGGACCTTCGGCCACTATATCAAGTATGCCATGCGCAACGCCATGGACATCGCCACCCTGGGCACCTCCGTCACGCCCGGCTGAGCCCGGACAAAAAGACCTTTGAGCGGGTGCGCATCGCCTTCGGCGTGGCGGGCCCCGTGCCCCTGCGGCGCTGAACGCCGAGGCCTTCATCAACGGCAGGGAAGTCACCCTGGAGAATATCGAGCAGTTCGGCCGCACGGTGCTGGAGGATATCCACCCCCGGGATTCCTGGCGGGCCAGCAAGGCTTTCCGGTCCCACATCGCCGTGGAAAGCGCCAAGCGCTGCCTGATGGAGTCCGTGAAGCTGGCAGGAGGTGAGCTGTAATGGCAAAGAATCAGTATCAGCTGGTGACGTTCTTCCTCAACGGCAAGGAAGTGGAGAAAATGGTGGACGTCCGGGCATCTCTGACGGATATGCTCCGCAACGACTTCTCCATGACCTCCGTGAAGAAGGGCTGCGAGGTGGGCGAATGCGGCGCCTGCAACGTGCTCATCGACGGCGAGTGCTACAACTCCTGCCTGTACCTGGCCGTGTGGGCCGAGGGCAAGCACATCACCACCCTGGAGGGCCTCATGGGCCCCAATGGCGAGCTGTCCGACATTCAGCAGGCCTTTATGGAGGAAACCGCCATCCAGTGCGGCTTCTGCACCCCGGGCTTTGTCATGACGGCGGTGGAGATCTTGGACCGGGGCGTGTACTATGACGACGACCAGCTGCGCAAGCTGCTGTCCGGCCATCTGTGCCGCTGCACCGGATATGAGAACATCTTCAAGGCCGTGAAAAAGACCATGCTGCGCCGCCTGGGCCGCCTGGACGACCCGTATCTGAATACCTGACCCCTCAAAATCCCCTTATGCCCCCGCATAAGGGGATTTTTTGAAATTTTCTGTCAGATTCCGCTGCACCGCGCGTCTAATAAACAGAAAGGAGGGAGGACATGGCCCAGGATATGGAGCAGCTGTACCGCCGCCACTATCAGACGGTGTACCGCTACGCTCTGCGGCTCACCGGCAGCGAACACGCCGCCGAGGAGCTGGCGGCGGAGACCTTTTACCGGGCCATGGTGGCCCTGCCGGATTTCCGGGGCGAGTGCGCCGCCTCCACCTGGCTGTGCCAGATCGCCCGGAACACCTGGACCTCTCTGCGGCGGAAGGAGGGCCGGTGCCAGCCCCTGGACGACACCGCCGCCCTGCCGGACAGCCGGGACTTTGCCGCCGCCTTTGAGGACAAGGACCTGGCCCTGCGCATCCACCGGCTGCTGCACCGGCTGCCGGAGCCGTACCGGGAGGTATTTCTGCTGCGGGTGCTGGGGGAGCTGTCCTTCCGCGACATCGGCAGCCTGTTTGAAAAGGGTGAAAATTGGGCCTGCGTCACCTATCACCGGGCCCGGAAGAAAATCATGGAGCAAATGGAGGGAACGCCATGAAAACCATCGACTGTGCCTTGGCCCAGGATCTGATGCCCCTGTACACCGAGGGGATGCTGAGCCCGGAATCCCGGGAGGCTCTGGAGGAGCACCTGGCCGGGTGCGAAGCCTGCCGCCGGACGGCGGACGAAATGTGCCACCCCCTGCTGGAGCCGCAGTTTCAGGAGGAGGCCCGGCTGCTGCGCCGCCTGCGGCGGCGGCGGAAGGCCCTGTGGGCGGCGGTGATCGTCCTGGCGGCGCTGCTGGTGCTGTCCGGCATTCTGTGGTACGCCGAAGCCCGGTACACCGCCCAGGCCCTGACGCCCCGCCTGACCAGGCTGAGCATTCCCGGCCAGGCCGTCCAGGAGAGCTATACGGCTGAGGACGGCAGCGTAGTCATCCAGAAGGTCCCCAACCAGAAATATCTTTACTACTTTCTCCTGCGTTCCAGCAGCAAGGACATCCCCCTGAAGCTGACGGAGGGAAAGGTCTACGGGTTCTATGACGGGCAGCTTTATCAGCTGAACGCCCAATTCTACATCCACGACACCTCCAAGGGCGTCCTGCCCCTGGGGTATGAGTCCGGCGTGGAGTTCAGCGATCAGGTGGTAAACGGCTGGCTGAACCCGCTGCCCGCTCAGGGGCAGCAGCTGGAGCTGGTGATGGTGCTGGACGAGTACCCGGACTATCTGGATCAGCCCGATCAATTCCTGCTGGAGCTGACGTATCAGCCCGCGGGCTTCGCGGCGTCGCTGCTGCCAGACGGCGACACCGCCCCACGGACGGTGCGGCTGTGGAGCGAATGAAATAGACAAAGCCCCGGGCGGCCATATCTGCCTTCCGCCGTCCGGGGCTCTGTCATGCCCAAAATGGCATTTTCCCGCCCTGCCGTATTGACAATCCCGGCGGATTTTGCTATACTGAACAAAAATTCATCTGGTTATCTAAATTTTTTTGAGATTCGTTATTCTATTTTGAAAATATCGCTATGGGAGGACGCCATGATCTTCTATACCGCCGACCTCCACTTTCACTATGAGCCCTTCCTGCCCTCCCGTCCCTTCGGCTCCGTGGAGGAAATGGACCGGGTGCTGATCGCCCGGTGGAACGCCGCCGTGTCAGAGGATGACACCGTGTATGTGGTGGGGGACGTGGGCTATAACCGGGGCCTGGTGCCGGGGGACGCGCTGGCGCGGCTCCGGGGCCATAAGCACCTGATCCGCGGCAATCACGACACCGGCTTTGAAAACGCCGGGGAGCTGTACCGCTATTTTGAGACCGTCACCGACTTCAACGAGATCGATGACGGAGAGGTCCACATTATCCTTTGCCACTATCCTATTCTCTACCGCAGGCGGGGCTATATGATCCACGGTCACCTGCACCAGGCCCGGGGCCCGGAGTACGGCATGCTGCGCCAGATGCCCCGGGTGCTCAACGCCCGGGGTGGACGTGAATTTCTACCGCCCCGTGACCCTTCCCCAGCTCATCGAAAACAACCGCGCCTTCTACAGCGGGGAGAATGATGCCCTGATCCCCCCTCCCCCGCCGCCCCAGCGGCGGGTCGGTGACGGCTGGCTGCCGGGCCGGCCGGATTTCCGCCCCCTTCCGTCCCGGCCTGATTCTGATAAGGAGTGACCTATGAAGCATCGTATTCTCGCCCTATTCCTGGCCCTGTGCCTGTGTCTGCCCCTGGCGCCTGCGGCAAAAGCAGGGCTACGACCCCCTGGAGGGGGTGCAGACCCGGGTCGTCACCGACTCCGCCGGACGCAGGTGGAGATACCCGCCCAGATCCAGCGGGTGGCTCCCAGCGGCTCCACGGCCCAGATGATCCTCATGCCCATTGCCTATGACCTGCTGGCGGGGCTTTCCAGCAGCCCCAGCACGGCCCAGATGCCGTATTTTCCGGAGGAGGTCCGCTATCTGCCCACCTTCGGCCAGTTTTACGGCAGCAAGGCCAACCTGAATATGGAGTCCCTCATCGACGCCCGGCCCCAGATCATCATCGACCTGGGTGACAAAAAGGACAGCATCGCTGACGATATGGACCGTATACAGAAGCAGACCGGCATTCCCACGGTGTTTATCGAGGCAAACCTGGACGATATGGCCGCCGCCTACCGGACCCTGGGGGATATCCTGAACCGGTCCGACATGGCGGAGTCCCTGGCCCAATTCATTGAAAAAACCGTCTCCATGGCCCGGGAGAATTCCGCAAAAATCCCCGAGAATCAGCGGCTCTCCGTGCTGTTCGGCACCGGGTCCACGGGCCTTGCCTGCAACGCCGCCGGGTCGGTCCAGGCGGACGTCATCGACCTGGTGGGGGCCGTCAACGCCATTATCCCCCAGGAGGTCAGCAACCGGGGCGGCGGCACCACCGTCAGTCTGGAGGAGGTATACGCCGTGGAGCCGGACGTGATCCTCCTGTCCACCGGCGGCCCCTACGACACCCTGGCCCAGGGGGAGTGGGCGGGCCTGCGGGCCGTGCAGTCCGGGAAATACTACGAGATCCCCGGCCTGCCCTACGACTGGATGAGCTCTCCCCCCTCCGTGAACCGGGTGCTGGGCATCTGGTGGCTGGGGAATCTGCTGTATCCGGAGCTGTACGACTATGACATGGTGCAGGTGGCCCGGGAATACTATGGGCTGTTCTGGCACTATGACCTGACGGAGGAGGAGGCGCGGCAGATGCTCAGCCGCTCCACCCTGAAATGAGGAACGCTATGAGGAAAATCTGCCGTGCCCCGGTTCTGTGTATGCTGCTGGCGGCCGCCGGCGCCGCCGCCCAGACCGTGTACTACAGAAAAGAGAGGAACCCATAAATGAGCACCGTATTTCACAATATCCTCCGGGCGGCGGATAAGCGCTATGCCCGGCGGTTCGCGGTGCTGGGGGCTGTTTTCCTGGCGGTGCTGCTGGGATCGCTGCTGGTAGGGCGGTACGCCCTGTCGCCGGGGCAGCTGGTCCACATGCTGTGGACCCGGATCTCCGGCGGGGCGGCGGACTGGCCTATCAGCGATGACAAGGTGGTCTTTGCCGTGCGGCTGCCCCGGGTGGCGGCGGCAGGCCTGGTGGGGC